>Ga0209390_10004301_pt1 | contig 21542 bp, 10 predicted proteins | sample BON01_FD_187212 | JGI IMG/M metagenome (GOLD analysis project Ga0209390, IMG submission 187212) | Freshwater microbial communities from Lake Bonney liftoff mats and glacier meltwater in Antarctica - BON-01 (SPAdes) (version 2) | ecosystem: Environmental > Aquatic > Freshwater > Ice > Glacier... | reverse complement strand
TTCGACAGTTCCTCGCTTCCACCGAGGTAGACCCGGTATCCACCACGCTGCCACAGCAGAAACTTCACGAGTCGCTCTACGTAACGGAAATTCAGCTGCTTCGAATCTGCACCGTCTTCAGGGAGAAGCGCCGTCTCGTAGACCGAGACACTTCCACCGGGTTGTTCGAGAGCGATTCCGAACGAGTGTCCTTCGGCCCCGGAGTCTAGAACTGATCGACGAAATGAGCGATTCCACAGCGCGGCGGGAATAAATTCAGGATCGAGCGGAGGCGGACATTGGGGGCGAATAGTCATCTTGAAGTAGGCTTGAGAGATCGATTCTCGAGCCCTATCGCAAACTTGGTCCAAATCTCCAGCGCTCGCAAGAGAGGATGATAATTCGAAGGGACCAGGTTGATAATCCGGTTCAGTATTTTCTGTTTAATCCCTCAAACCCGAAAAATATGATAATTAAAGTTTCTTACACATCCGAAACTATGGATGGGATGAATGGATCCAAGCGGATCCCGGGCAGCTAAAAGTGACGACCGGCAAGCCCGAGCTGGACCCCAACCCGTGGTTCGGTGCCGTCGTGGCCCTTCACCGGTGGACGCTCCTTGATTGATCATCCAATCTCCCGCTTACGTTTACAAATTTACTAATCGAAGAGTGCCGCATGCCTGTTCCAGAAGCTTGCACGGCCGAGCACCTCGCCGAAGTATTCGGCCGTTGCCAGGAGGAAATTATTAACGAATGGCGGGTCGAGGCAGACCAGCTCCTGCGCGCGCTGAAGCTGGATAGGCCCACGATCACAGATCACCTGCCGGACGTCATTGCCGAGATCACGCGCGATCTTGCGTTAGCCCAAGTTTCTTATCATCGACCCCTAAAACCCTAAATTTGACTTTTTTCGCCCTTTCAAAATTGTAACTCGTTTACAATCAACGCTAGTTGATTTACAAAAAGTCAATTGTAATGCCTAATTTTTTCTTATCGTAATTGATTAGCCTTTCCGCTTCGCTATCGTCGCCCTTGTGTATTTTCGGACCAAAATCATCAAAGGCACGCCCCTCGTGCAACTCGTCGAATCCTACCGCAACGCGGAGGGGCAGCCACGTCAGCGAGTCATCGCCTCCCTCGGGGACGCCGACATTCCCGAAGGCGAAAAACCCCTCATCGCCAGTGCCGTGACGCGACGTCTCAAAGGCGACTCGAATTGGTTTGAACCCGGACTCTCCGCCGTGGCCTCCGAGTAGGTCGCCCGCATCGTGCCGCTTGCGGGACGCTCCCGCGGCACCCGGGCAGTCCACGGGGATACCATCGACGGCGTCGTCCTCGAAGGCATCGAAACGGAAAACGTCGTCCAGCTTGGTCCCCAACTCGTCGCCCTCCAGGCGTGGGAAGAACTCGGCTTCACCCCGATGCTGCGGAGCCTGGGGATGAACCCGTCCCGGATCGCGACCGCCCAGCTCATGATCACCAACACCCTCGTCTCCCTCCCCGACCCACTCACTGGTCTCGACGCGGCTGCCCTTGGCGGACGGGCGAGTCATCATCGTGCGCAAACCGAGCGTGCCGGGCGCGGAACAGCCCCGGATCTTCCGCCTCCTCGGAGTTGATTGGAAGGTGCTCTGCCCGGCGACGAAGACGGAAATAAAGCCGTGATCGATTTTGTAGTGCCTTTTGCGCGCAGATCGAGGGTTTACGGGCGGTGCACGGGCTGAATAAGAAACTTGGGTTAAGCCGCGAGGGTATCCAAAGACGAAGGGACAGGTTAATAATCAGGTCCAGTATTTTCAATTTAACCTTTTAAACCCGTAAAATACGGGAATTAAGCAACTTGTAGCCCAATAAATAGCCTGTCCCTGCGAATCACTAACTTGTAGCCCAATAAATAGCCTGTCCCTGCGAATCACTATGCAATAAATAGCCTGTCCCTGCGAATCACTATGTAGCCCAATAAATAGCCTGTCCCTGCGAATCACTCTCATTCGTCAGGTCGGGCCGGAAGAGGGCGAGGTCATCAAAGCTGGCGAACCCGCCTGCGCCGCACCAGCCCCACACCGTCATCGTCACGGCCCCCTCGGGCACGACCGTATCGACGACAAAGCCCCGGTAGGTCGATGACGATGGAAGGATGAGAGTACGGTCGGTGATCCAGTTGCCCGAGGCATCCCAGAAGGAAAAACCGGCCTCGATGCGCTGAGAATTTCCCTCACTGAAGTAGGAGCCCGAGAGGGCGATCTTCTGACCCGGTAGAGCCGCCTTCGTCTGCAGAAAGAAGGACTCGGCCCCGATGCGGATCGCCCCGATGCCGCTGCGGGCGACGGTGGAAAGAGTGGCGGTGCCGCCCGTGTCCCAGAGGGCGAGGCCCGATTCGAAACCGCCGTTGTCGATCAGATTCGTGAAGCCGGGACCGAAGACGGGGCGGGGATCTCCGCTCCCGCCCGCCACGACGGCGAGGTCATCGACGGTGACGCCGCCGCTCGCTCCGGTGAGGATCCAGACCGAAACAGTTCGCGCCGCGACAGGGGCGGTGAAGGCCAGCTCGAAGGGCGCGTAGATCGACCCGGGTTGCAGGGCGCGGACGCGGTCCTCGATCCAGACACCGTTGCCGTCCCGGAAGGTCATGCCCGCTTCGGCGACAGCACCGGGGACGGTCGCGAGGACGCGACCACTGAAACGGTAGTTCGTCAGCTCGCTCACCTCTATCGTGCGCACGAGGAAAGTATTGCTCCCCACTACCACGGCACGGAGGCCGCGAGAGGCGAGATTCGAAAGACTAACATTGCCACCATTGTCCCAGCCGGTGAGACCATTTTCAAAGTCCCCGCCGGTGAGAAGGCTGCCGGGGACGGGTGTCGTATCGATCGTGAAGGTGACGGGGGCGGTCGCGTTGTTCGCGTTGCCGTTGACGTCGGTGACGCGGTCTGACGCGATCGCCAGAGTGATGGTGCCGGGAGCCGTCGGCGTCACCGTAAAACTCCAGGCTGGTCCCGCACCGCTCAGGGCCGAGAGCGTCGCGTTGGTCACGGGGATATCCGGCAGGGTGAGCCCGCGGATGGTCTCACTGGCGCTCAGTGTCACCGCGAAAACTCCCGCCACGACGGACCCGGTCCCGCTCGAGCGGGCGAGCGTGAGCACGGGCGCACTGTGGTCACGGGGCGAAGCGCCGGTGACCGCGCCGGTCGGGCCGATCGCGGGATCGAGGCTGTTGATCCACGCGGTGAGCAGCTGCATGCCCGCCGTATCCACGACATTTTTCGCGAGCGGCGGCATTGCCACCCCGGGGGCGAGCGATCCGGCCCGTCGATGCACCATAGAGAGGTCAATACTGCCGGGTTTCACGAGCCGCGCCCCGGAAACTCCGAGACTGTTGCCCGGCGTCACGTTGATGAGATTCTGAAACCACGGCGGCGTGACCATGCGGGCATCGAAGGCCGCCTGGGTCGGCGCGGCCGGCTGGTGGCAGTGCGAGCAGTTCACATCAAGGTAGGACCGGGCGCGACGCTCCAGCGAGGCGGTCGTGTCATCCTGCTTCTTCGCGGTCAGCATCCCGGGGAGCTGGGCCTCGTTGATCGCGGGAGAGAAAAAGCCGAGGCGGTTCAGGGTCACGAGCTGATTCGCGGTGCGCCCTGTCGCGGCATAAAAGAAATCGCCGTTGAGATGCCGCGTCTTCACCCCGAGAACCTTGCCTGCAGCGTCGGTGTGGCAGGCCGAACACTCGTTGCGCCCGGGGAAGCTCCACGTCCGCGTCGTGCCGTTCGCGGTGAAGGTCTCCACGACCGGCTCGCCCGGCAGCAGCTCGGCATCGCTGCCGTCGACGCGCCAGCGGTAGGTGAAGCCGAACCACGTTCCGTCGTCGCCGTTGAGAAAGAACCGCGTTTCGAGGCGGCGACCCGGTACTTCGAAATGCTTGATGAGGACGGTCCCGACGGGGAAAGTCCAGTTCCCTTCCTCGGACCAGCCTATCCTTTCCGCAGCAGTGTTAGGGGTCCCGTCGTTTGGGATCGCGATCCAGCGTTTCTTGTCCGCAGCGTCGGACCAGAGCGGCTCGATGACCTCGTAGGGCATCACCCCCGGGGCCGGGGCGAGTGTCGCGAGATTGGTAAAAGCCGCCGACTGCGAGAGCAGACGGGGCGGTTCAGGGACCCCCTCGGTGGTTTTCTCCAATCGGTAAATGCGACCTCCATCGAGATCAGTGCCGGCGAGGCTGAGCACATGGATCTCGCCCGAGGCATCGAGCCCGAAGGAGCCCATCCCGTTTTTCGGACCCGGCCCGTGCGAGGCCATCGTGAGCAGCGAGGTGACCACTGCCGTGCCGCTGGAATCATCGAGCGACCAGATGCGGCCCGATCCGTGATCGCCGAAGATGTATTTCCCGGAGAGTTCGGGGTGGAGCGCGCCGCGGTAAACGTAGCCGCCGATGACACAAGTCCCCGTGCCGCGTCCGTAGGCATGGACGGGAGGCACATCGGTCCCGATGAGGGGAGAAGGTTTTGCCTTCGGTCCTGCGACCGCTCCCTCGCGATAGGGCCACTGGAGGTTGCCGCCGCGGACGACTTTGCTGACTTCCTCCTGCGTGCCCTGCCCGACATCGCCGAGCCAGATGTTCCCGGTGACGGGATCCTGCGTCATGCGGTGGGGACTGCGGGTTCCGACCGCATAAAACTCCTCCAGCTGGCTGCCGTCGGGGCTCTGCCAGGGGTTGTCGTTCGGGATGAAGTAGCCCTGCGAAGAACTATTGGGCCAGCCCGTCGGGGGAGTCGTAGGGTTCAGCGGCTGACGCCGGATCGCGTGACTGCGGGTCGGATCACGATCCACATCGAGACGCAGGACGCCGGCGAGGAGGCCGACATTGCGCTTCTGGCCGGTGTCGTATTGGTCGTTGGACCCGCCTTCGTCACCGATGGAGAGATAGAGGAACCCGTCCGTCCCGAAAAAGAGACCTCCCCCGTTGTGCCAATTGTGCCGGTCGTATTGATTGATGAGGATGAACTCGGAGGCCGGGGCGATCGTGGAAGTCGCGGGATCCCAGGTGAAACGGGAGAGCCGGCAGTAGGCACGGTTCGTGTCGGACTTCTGCGGGGTGTATCGATAGTAGACGTAGAGGTAATGACGATTCGGAGAACCCGCCACGCCGAACTCCGGGTGCAGCGCGAGGCCGACCATGCCACTGTCGTGCTTCGACTCGACCCGACTGCGGATGTCGAAAAGGACCGTCCTCGTCGCCACATTTTCATTGTTTTCAAAGACGACGAGTCGCCCCGCCTTCTCGAGCACGAGGAGCCGGTTCGAGTAGGGCACCGGTAGCATCTGGACCGGATCGATGAAGGTCAGCCCCGGGAAGGCATTCACGAGACGCCAGCCTCCCGTGGAGGGCCGCGGTGTGCGCGGCGGCAGGACACCGTTCAGAAAAGGACCCACCGCCGTCGCCTGATTGAGCCCGCCCTGCGTCTGAGCCTCGAGGCTCGAGGCTCGACTTCACTCCAGGGGCGAGAAGAAGAACCGTCAGAAAAACAAATCTCATAATTTTGAGACTATTATCGCATTATCGAATTTAAAAAGTAAATTTGATACATTTCGCAAGAATGATGATTAAGGGATCTGTAATAAAACGATGAGGGAGGACACAAAAACGGGAGGCCCACCGGAGTGAACCTCCCATTTCTAAAATCCGTCTGACGTCTGTCTTACTTCGTCGTCACGCGGATCTGGGCTCCGTCGCTGATACTTGGATTCGAAACGGAGGTTGCGCGGATCTGGGTCGAGTAGGTCCGCTTTAGGATTTTGGTCTCGATTCGAACACGCTTGCTCTCGCCTATGAACTCCTCATCGAATACTCCGCCACCGGATCGGGCGACGCTTGTAGCGCTGAAGCGCGGCTTGTCGCTTAGAATACGGCGGGTCGTCATCAATCGATTCTTGTTCGGGGAGATTGTCGCTGTGACAAGTAGCGGGGCATCCGTGTCAGAGCGAACTCCGGAGTCGAAGGTATCTGCGACGAGGGCGGCGGTGATGTTGCTACCGCCGGATGTATAGACGACACGGAAGTCCCGGTTGCCGCGTGTTGCCCGTATCTTCATTGCATCAGGAAGCGTCCCGCGGTTGGCCACGGTCACGATGGCCTGGACGGGTCTGAGCTTTTTCGACCTCAGGCTGATCGCCTGGCTCGCCGGGACGCTGTAGACTCCGACCCCGCGCAGAGCCCCGAGGCTGGTGCCCACCGCGACATCGGGCCGGGTCGCAGGCACGGTGCCGGCATCGATGGTGAGGGAGAGGGTCTCGTCGGTTTCACCGGCGTTGAGGACTCGAAGGAGGTAATCGCCAGCCTCGAGGAGGGCTCCGATGAGGAGTTCGCCCGTTTCATCGAAGGTGCCGACGACGTTGCCGTTCTCATCGAGCAACTCGGCGGCGAGTCCGGCGGCTCCGGTGCCGCTGAGGGTGACGAGGCGTCGTTCCCCGAGGGTGAATCGGAAGCCCTGACGTTCGCCTGACTCAAGGCTCACGTTTCCGAGGCTGCCGACCCCACTTCCTCCGAGGGTGAGGCTGAAGTCAAAGGGCACTTCGTCACTGCGTAGGGACAGGTTCTGGATGCGGAGGTCCTCGGCGGCGGTGGTGTCGGCCACGTCGTAGGCGGTGGCGGGGGTGGCGTAGCGCTCGCCGAGGAAGTCGGCGAAGGCCTGCTGCTCGCCGAGCGGGTTGGTCGGCAGGGCGGGCGCGGCAGTGAAGTTCAGCGTCGGATCGAGGATGGGGCCTAGGGTGCCGTCGGCGAGGAGGAAGCGGAAGTCGCTGCCGTTCGCCCGCATCGGGTAGCCGTCTCCGCCGCTGGCGAGCCCGTCGGGGCTGGTGGTGTTGCCGGCGAGGAAGTTGAGGGTGACGAGGCGGATGACGGGGGGCGCCCAGGGGGAGAACGCGCCGTCGTAGAGGGCGAATTGGAGCTGTCCGGCTTCTCCGATGAGGGAGATGGTGGTGACTCGGCTGCCGACGGGGAGGCTCGGATCCCAGGCGAAGGAGACTCCGCCGATCTGGGGAAACCTGCCCTGGAGGACGCCGGCGGCGACGCCGTGCTCGAGGATGTTTTTGAGTCCCTGCGGACTGGTGTCGAAGACCATGAGGCGATTGTTGAAGCGCAGGGCGTTTTCAATGTCGAGCTGGGAGATCCCGCCCTCGAGTTTGCCAACGGTGGGGTTGGCCACGGGGGGCAGCTTTGCACCGCTGCCGACGGCGATGGCCCCGATCTGGGCGCGGATCCCGCCTCCGTTTTTGAGGGAGACGACGGGGACTCCGTCGTTCAGAATGGCGCGGGCGAACTCGGCGTTGGCGTCGGAGGAGAGGTTGCCGAAGTTGGTTTCTTCGCTGCGCACGAAGTTCCGCTCTCCTTCGAGGTAGACGGAGGTGTAGCCCTTCACGTCACCGTCTTTGGCGTTGATGACGGACTGGACGGCATCGGTGATCTCTTTGACGGCGGATCCTTTGGTGCCGGCGGCAAAGGCGGTCGTGGCGAGCTGATTGGCGGGAACACCCCAGGCGGCGGCGACGTTTTCTATAGTCGCGGCGTAGGCGCCGTTGAGCGGTGCCCGGGTCGGGAGGTCGGCGAGGATGACTTCTCCATTTCCGTCGAAGTCGATGACGAGCCGCCCGAGGTAGGTGTACTCGTTGTCGGTGTTGACGATGAGAGTGGGTTTGCCATCGGTGCCGGCGGTGACGATGGGGTAGGCTCCGGCGAAGGTGGCGGCGTGGCCGGGGAAGGCGACGGCGAGATCGTCGCCATCCCCGAGGCGGGTGTTGGACCCGGCCGCGAGGATGATGTCGACTCCGCTGATCTTAGTGGCGAGGAGTTGCTCGTTGGCGATCTGCTGGAGGTGGGAGAGCAGGACGATTTTATTCACTCCCTCAGCGATGAGCTCGTTGATGTAGGGCTGAATCTGGGTGGCGAGCAGGTCCATGTCGTCGACTCCGGTGGTCCCGACGGGGAAGCCTTTGGCAAAGGTCCCGCTGGGCGAGGAGATCGACCTCAGGATCTGGGTGGTGACGCCGAGGAGACCGATTTTTTCCCCGCCTTTGGTGATCACGGCGGTGGGAACGAGGCGCGACTTGAGGGTCGAGGCTTCGGGCACGGCGGTGGTGACTCCGTCGAGGGGGACGTTGGTGAAGCGACCGTTCGCGGCGCTGTCGAGCGAGAAATCGAGGTTGGCGGAGAGGTGGGGGAACTGGGCACCGACCCAGGCGTTGTCGGGACGGATCGCGTCCATGAAGACGTTGGACCCGAGATCCCACTCATGGTTGCCGATAGCGGAAGCTTCGACGCCGATGAGGTTGTGGATCGCGATGTCGGGCCGGGCGAAGTTGGTCCGGCCCACCGAGCTGATGGCGTTGAGGGACGGATCGGTCCCGGCGTTGAGGAAGGGACTGGGGATGAAGTTGTCGCCTCCGGAAAGGATGAGGGTGTTGGCATATTGCCCGTCAAAGCCGTCGGCGATGGCCGCGAGGTTGGGGGCGGTTTGCGAGGCGAGCAGTCCGGCTTCTCCGTCGGAGAGGTGGAGGAGCTGCAGGGTGAAGGGAATGTAGGCGAACTCGGCTTCGACGGTGAGTCCGACCGTGACTGCGAGGTTGAGGATCGTCGTGGTTTCGGACGAAGGCACCCCGTTGACGATCCAACGCAGGAACTCGTAACCAGAACTCGGAATGGCGGTGAAGACGGCGGCGCTGCCGAGCGGCAGAGATCCGCCTCCGGTGACGGAACCTCCGGAACCTCCGGTGACCGAGGGAGTAATCGCCACGGAGAGGAGCCCGGGCGAGCCAACTTCAATGGCGCTATTGGTCGCGACAACGGCGCCGTTCACCCCGGCAACACTGGACAAGGTGATGGCGGCATTGTCGATAAAAGCCGAGTTGTCAAAGGTGCCGAAGGGAGCACTCGCGGGTGAGGCTCCGAAGGTGACCTTGGCTTGGCGCACGTTCGCCGCATCGAAGAGGTTTACCGCGTCGCCGCCAGTGCTGAGACCGACCCCGCTGCCGGAGTAAGTGCCGACCTGGAGTCCGGAGGGCGGATTCGCCCCGAACCAATTACTGAGGAAGGCCGAGACAGTCGTGGCGACGTTTTCGGTCTCCAGGAAGATGACCGATTCTCCGGGAGCGATCGCGGCCACGCCGTTCAGAGCCACAGCGCCGCCGAGGGGAGACTCGGAAGAGTCATCGATCTTCCAAGCAGCAAGGCTGACGACACGGGCACCGACGTTGGTGACCTCAAACCAGTCGGCACCGACCGGGCTGTTCCCGCTCGACCAGGGGGCCACCTCGGTGATGCGGAGCAATCCGGGAGCGGCGAAGCCGGGCGATCCGATTTCATTTGGAGATCCGGCGGCTGCAAGAGCCCCGTTCACACCCAAGGCACTGAGCTTCGAAACCGCCACCGCATTGAGGCCGGCCGTGTTGTCGAAGGTCGCAAACCGCGGGCCGGAGGGAGAAGCACCGAAGGTAATCCCGGTGCGAACTTGACCGGCCGAATCGAAGAGCCAGACGGCGTCTCCGCTGGTGCCGAAACCGATTCCAGAACCGGAGTAGCTGCCGATCTGAAGCGCGACGGGAGGAGTCGATCCGTACCAATGGCTCAGGAACTGGGCGGACTTCCCGGCAAGATCGCTGGTCTCGATGAAGATCACAGATTCACCCGGAGCGATGGAGGTAATCCCGGTGAGATCGACGGCCGATCCGAATGCCTTGGAACTATCGTCCACCTTATAGCCAGCCAGATCGATCGCATCTGGACTTATGTTGGTGACCTCGAACCAGTCGGCAGCCACCGGACTATTCCCGCTCGACCACGGGGCGACCTCGGTGATAAGCAGAGCCGGCGGAGGCGGCGTCTCGGGATCCTGGTCGATCACGGTGAGGGTAAAGGATGCGGTCGCATCGGGAGTGCCGCCGAGGGAGGCGTCGTCCACCTGCAGAGTCACCGCGTAGCTGGTCTTTGTCTCGAAGTCGAGAACCGTATTCGCCTTGAGGAAGAGCGTGTTGCCGACCAACTCGAAGAAGGCGGCGTCGGCTCCGGCGAGGCTGAGGACGTTGGTGCCGAGACCATCGTCGATCACGACGATCTCGCCGAGACGGACAGGCGAGGCGGTGCTGGAGTTTTCAATCACCGAGGTGACGGCTCCGTTCACAGAGAGACTCGTGGGTGCGACATTCGGGGCCGTGGCGGGCGCGTAGACCCAGAGCTCGGGGAAGTCGATCCCGCCGCCGCCGTTTTCATTGACGATGTAGAGGAAGCCGGCGGCGTCCATCGTGACCCCTTCGTGCTGCTGTCCGGCAACCGAAAGAAGATTGCCCGGATCGGAGAAGATCTGGCGGGTGCTGGAGATGACTCCCGCGCGATCAATATTCACGAGCTTGCCGTCTTCCTGGCTCAGGACGAGGAGGTTCGACTGCTGCGGCTGGCCCGCCATTGAGGGGAGCACCGAGAGGGCGAAGACATCGGCGACATCGGTCATGCCGAGGAGAGCCGGATCGAAGAGATCGGTGGAGTTCACCATGGCAGCCGATCCGTTCGAGGCGGTTCCGGCGGCAAAATCGACCGTGGTCTGGAAAATGCCGATCGGGCTGATCTCCTTCAACACGACATAACCGCTCGTGAGAGGATCGTAGGAGAGACCCTCGGTCCCGGTGTTGTCAACGAAGGTGCCGATTTTCACCGTCTGCGTCGCGGCGCGGGTCAGGGTCGTGCCGGCGACATAGGTGAACTTCACCAACTGGCGGTCGCGCTCTTCGCTCATGACGAACTCGCCGCCACCGATGTAGGTGATGCCTTCGATGTCGTAGAATGTCGTTCCCTGGGGGCTGGCCCCGAGGGCGAGGGTCATCGTGTCGATGAGAACGCCGGTCTTCGAGACCTGGGTCACGGAACGACCTCCGTCGGCGACGACGAAGAGCGTGTCGGTGTCGGGGTTGTAGGTGACGCCGGATGCCTCCTGGCAAAGGAGATTATGCACCGGGGTTCCGGCAGGCAGTGCCGTGAGGAGCGGCTCGGGCAGGCCGTGGCGCCCAACCCTGACATAGTTCGAAAGATCGACCGAGGTGATAGCCGGAACGACATTCACGGTGATTGTGTCGCTATCGAAATCACCGCCCGTGTTGCTCGCGCGGACCCAGAAGTTCGTCGATCCGGCGAGAGGTCCGGTCAGCAGGGTCGGGAAGGTGGCACCGCCGACGGGATTGCTGATGTCGCCCTTGACTCCCTGATACCACTGGAGGCCGGGCGCGGGATTTCCGGTGGCGGCGACTCGCAGGGTCGTGACTCCGCCGGTGGCGATGGTGCTGCCGCCGACGCGGAGGGTGAGCATTGGCGAGATCGTGTCGTCATTCAGAATCGTGCCTGTGCCGGTGGACGTACCGATGAGGGTGTCACCGACGGTATTTACGACGTTCGAAAGCGTCAGAATGATGGTCTCATCCGGCTCGGCGGCGGTGTCGCCGTTGATGGAGATATCGATGATCTGGGTGGCCGAACCTCCGTTGGTAAAGGTGAGAGTGCCGCTCGCGAGGGCGGCGTAGTCGGTGCCGGAGACCGCCGTGCCGCCCGTCACCGCGTAATCGGCCGTGAAGGCCGTCGCGATGTCACTGCGGGTTACGGTGAGCGAGAGCGTCGTCGTGCCGCCGTTACCCTCGAGAACCGAATTATTGGAAAGACTGACGGTGCGGACATTGCCCACTCCCGGTGATCCCAGATCCGTCGCCGGAGCCACTGCGGAGAAAGTGCCGAGGTTGGAACCCGTCGCCGCCGTGTAGCGTGGGGTCACCGTGCCTGAGCTGGGCACCCAGATCAAGGCCTGGGAGTCCGCCGAGCCACCACCCGAGGGACCGGCATGGCCACCTGTCGAGGGCGAACCATCTTCGCGGACGAAGCCGAGCCGAACCGGAGGTCCGGCGGACGGAGCGGCATAGTCAAAGAAGAACAATTCATTCTGACCGGAGTCAAAGAAGGAGATGCCGTCACCCTGACCGAGACCGGGTGCGCCGACGCTTTGGAAGACTTGAACCGTGAGGGGGAGATTCCACCAGGCGCGGAAGTCGGCCGCGGGCATCGAGGTGAAAATGATCGACTCGCCCGCCGCGATCGTGGTCGCCGGAGGAAGTTTGTAGGCCGATGAGGATGCCCCGGAGCGCCCGCTATCGTGCCAGGAATATCCGGAGATGTCCTTGGTTCCCGCGCTGATGTTAGTCAGTTCCCAGTAGTCGTTTGCGCCTGTCGGCTTGAGGGCGGACTGGTTCGATTGTATCTCTGTCAGGAGAAACTCCACCGCGATGGTGTCGCCGTCGTCCTGCACGGTGAGGTCGAGCGTAGTAGGCGTCGCACCTGTCGCGGTCGCCGAGATCGTGACCGTCTGACTGCCGTCCGGGAAAGTATCGTCCACCGCCGTGATGTCGAAGGCAGCGCTCGTCTCATTCGCCGGGATCGTTACCGTCGCAGGCACGGTCGCCTCGGTCGTGTCGCTGGAGGAAAGACTCACGACGAGTTCGGTAGCCTCACCGGTTGCGCGAGTGATCGTGCCCACCGAGGCAGGATTGTTCTCGCTTTCCGGGAACGAGGTCGGGATAGCAGAGAGGGTCAGGTCGATCATCGGACCCTGTACGGTCGTGTACCCGCTGAACCCGGGCGAACCGACATCGCCTGCATTCTCCGCCGAGGCGAAGGCACCCGCGACTCCGGCGGCGGCGACAGTGTAGCGCGGAGCGATCGTGCCGAAGGCAGGGGCGAAAACAGCCGATGCGGTAGCCGATCCGCCGGCCGAGGCACCCGCGTGACCACCGATGGAGGGGCCTCCCCCACTCAATGTGAAAGCGCCCGCAGCATACCTGAAAAAGGCCCTCTCCATCCCGTTCGTATCGAAGAGAGCGAGGGCATCGTTTTGACCAAGACCGGGCGCGGCCCCGGTGCTGATCACCTGGACTGTGGGAGCGATTCCCCACCAGGTGCGGAAGGTCGCAGCAGCCAGCCCGGTGAAGACGATAGACTCGCCCGGAGCGATCATCGTGCCGGCCGGGATCGTCACGGCAGCGGCGTCGGCGGGAGTACGACTGTCGTCGTCCCATTTCCAATTGCCTAGATCGACGGACTGAATCCCGACGTTGGTCAACTCCCAGAAATCGTTACGTCCCGCCTGCGCCTGGCTCGACTGGACCTCGGTAATGAGGAGCTGGATCGGGGCGACCCATCCATTGTAACCCGGCGAGCCAATGTCAGCGACGTTCTCTGTAGAGACAAAGGCACCATTGATCCCGGCTGTAGCCGCCTCGTATCTGGGGTTCACGGTGCCGTGGGCTGGATCCCAGATCAACGTCTGAGTAGCAGTGCTGCCTCCCGCCGAGAGCCCTGCTTGTCCGCCGAGCGAAGGGGTGTTGTCGGTCCGGGTAAACCCGTTCGCCGCGTAGCTCAGTCGGGTGACCTCGCTGCCCGCAGGATTGAAAAGGACCACGGCATCGCCCGACCCGAGACCGGGTCCGCCAGTGACGACCTGGACGGTCGAGGCGAGGCCCCACCAGGTGCGCAGATCGACGGCGGGGAGAGCGGAGAAGAGGATGGACTCGCCCGGTGTCAGAGTCGTGCCCGGGGGGATCGTGACGGCGGCGGCATCGTTCGGATTGGCGCTGTCGTCATCCCATTTCCAAGCGGAAAGATCGATGGGCTGGAGGCTGATGTTCGTCAGCTCCCAGTAGTCGTTTCTCCCTGCCGAGGCCTGGCTCGATTGCACTTCGGTGATGAGCAGCGCACGGACGAAAATCGCCTCGACCGCAGTCGCCCCGGTCACAGGGATGTCCAAAGTCGCATCCGAGCCGGCAGGAACGCCGTCCACGCTCCAGCCCGAAAAGACGAAACCGGGATTCGCAGTCGCGACGAAGATCGCGTTCGAACCGGCCACGACACCGCTCCCGCCGGTGACGATGCCACTGTTGCTGCCGCCCGTGACCGTCGGGGTGAGATCGAATCTCACCGTGACCAATGCGGTGGCCGAATCGGTCGAGGCACCCTCGCCGTCGATGGATTTCGCGGAAACAGAGTAGGTGCCGCTCGGGGCATCCCATGAAAAAGTATAGGGTGCTGTGGCATCTTCCCCGACCTTGGTTGTGCCCTCGTAGAACTCGACCTTGGCGACGTCCCCGTCGAGGTCGCTCGCGCTGGCCGCGAAATCAACTGTCGCGGGTCGTGTCAGCATGGCACCGTCGGAGGGGGCGGTCAGGGTGATCGAGGGGAAAGCGTTGCCGCTGGCAGTGAAGGCGCGAGTCGCACTGCCGACGGGTGTCACGCCATCGCTGACGGCGGCATACCATTCATACTCTTCGCCCGAGACCAGGCCGGTCCACGGGAGGGTCGCGGTCGATTCTCCGGAGGTCAGGTTCACCGTGCCGAGCGGCGTCCACGGAGCGACCGAGGCCATGTTGTAGTCGAGGGTGAACTGGCTGTCGGCATCGGTCTCGAAGGTGCCACCGAGCGGGCTTCCGACGGGAGCGGTGTTTGCCTTGTAGGTATAGGCGTAGATTTTGTTCTCTGCAGGCTTGAAGGTGAAGTAGCGGAGCCAAGAGTCACCGCCGTTGGCACGGCTCTGGTAGTCCTGCAGGACAGTGTTGACGGTGCGGCCTTCGAAGACATCGGCGCGGCGACCTTCGCCATGGATATGACCACAGAGCATCAGGAAGAGATTAGGATTGTCCTTGAGATTGTCGTAGACCGCCTGGCCATGTCCGCCCCACGAAGCGGGATTTCCCGTACTGATAAGCCAGTGGCTCGTAATGATGCCGCGACGATCAGGATGGGCCTTGAGGAGCGCGTCAGCCCAGTCCATCACCGCCTGATTCCCGCTGGTGCTCGAATTGTAGGCGAGATTAATAATGATGAAATCCATCCCGCCGGCGCTGAAGAGATGGTAGTTCTGATCGGTCGTATTGTTTGTGTAACCGCCACCGAAGTAGGGGCGTCCCGCCCAGCGGCTCACACCGAAATATTGGTTCCAAAAGCTGGTGTTACCGCCCGATCCGATATCGTGATTGCCGGGCGCGCCTCCCCACGGGATGCCGTGAGCAAGCAAAGTCGTGAGCGGATTCTCGATAATGTCCATGGCCCCGTCTGCCCGGATAAACTCGGCCTCCGAACCGTTGTAACTCTGCGTCATGTCGCCCATGTGGGCGACGAAGGCGGTATTGAGAGACTGACGTGAATTGACGATCCAATTTGTCTGGCTCTCAAAAAGCTGAATGCGGTTCCCGCCGACATTCTCGGAGTAGAACTGGGTGTCGGGTATCGCCACGAGGGAGAAATCTTCGCCCGGAGGCGACGACTTGGGGCGCCCGTAAAAAGTCACCGCGAGAGGCTGGCCTTCGGGATCAGACACCGTCGCGGCGAGATTGACCCGGCCCGCTCCTCCGAGACCGGTGGCCGCATCGAGCGGCGTCGCGAGAGTGATCGAGGCCGGCAGATTCGGCGCGACGATCACCGTCACGGAGGCGGAGGTGGTCGCAGCCGTCAGGTTGTCGGTGGCGCGTGCGGTGAGAGTGTAGGTCCCGACCGGCACATTGGCCCAACTGAAAGTGTAGGGCGCAAGGGTGTCTTCGCCGAGCTTGTTCGAACCCTCGAAGAATTCCACCTTCGTCACTGTGCCGTCACTGTCGGCCGCGTCGGCGGTGATCGCGACGGTGCCCGGAGCGATGAAGCTCGCGTTGTTGGCCGGACCAGTGAGCGTGACCGAGGGGAAGACCGTGTTTGGCGGACCGACCGCGATCGTCACCGCCGCACTGGTGGTGGTGAGTCCGTAGTTGTCGGTGGCTTTCGCAGTGAGGTCGTAGCCTCCTTGAGCGACCATGGACCAATTGAAAGTGTAGGGGGCTTCGGTATCTTCGCCCAGCTTCGTCGCGCCCTGGAAGAACTCCACTTTCGCAATCGTGCCGTCGCTGTCGGCCGCGTTGGCGGTGAGATTGACTGAGGCCGGAGCCGTGAAAGACGCGCCATCGACCGGTCCGGTGAGGTCGACTGTGGGCGGAGTCCCGGGGAGAGAGACCGTGACCAGTTCGAGGTCGAAACCAAGGTCGCTGCTGGTGTTGTCTCGGTTGTGGAGTTCGACCGCGACGACGTTGCTCCCTTCATTCAGAAGAGGCAAAGTCGATACCGTCGAGAGGAAATAGGTGGTCTCGTCGGAGCCACTCACGATGCTCGAGGAATTGGTGAGATAGCTGATCGTCCCCGCCGGCATGTTCTGCCGCGCCACTTCGACGCCGTTGATGTAGATCACGACGCCGTCGTCGCGAAGGACGTTGAGCTTGATCGACTGCACCGCCCCGACCCCGGTAATGTCGAAGGTGCGTCGGAGATAGGTCGTGATAATGCGGTCGTTGGTCGGACCACTGTTGATTGTCGTCTGGATATGGCTGTCGTTATAACCGAGCGGAGCCGCCCCCGAGACCCATGCGCTGTCGTCGAAGGCGGATTCCTTCCAGGCCGTGCCCTGATCGCTTCCATTGTCGAGGTACTTCCACGTCGCACCGGGCTGACCAGCGGGACGCCGGGTGATCGTGGTGTTCTCCACGGGGACGACGAAAGTGACGCTCGCGGCGGCGGAGTTCGTCACGGCACCGTCGTTGTCGATGGCGCGGGCGGTCACGGAATAGCTGCCGGTGGCGACGCCGGTCCAATTGTAGGAATAGGGCAAGCTGGTGTCTTCGCCGAGTTTCGTCGCGCCGTTGTAGAACTCGACCTTCGCGACGATCCCGTCGCTGTCTGATGCGGTCGCGGTTAGAGTGGTCGCGTTGCCCGCGATTTGCGTGCCGTTCGCAGGAGCGGTGAGGGTCACCGACGGAGCGACGTTACTGGGATTGGTGATCGTGATGTTGACGGCGGCGGAGGTCGTCGCTGCCCCGTCGTCGTCGGTGGCCTTCGCGGTGAGGGCGTAAGCCCCCGAGATCATGCCGGACCAGGTGTAGGTGTAGGGCGAATCGAGGTCTTCCCCGAGTTTGGTGGAGGCGGCGAAAAACTCGACCTTCGAGACGGATCCATTGCTGTCAGCGGCGGTCGCCTCAAGTGCGATGGTCGTCGGCAGGGCGAAAGACGCTCCTTCGCCGGGAGCGGTCAAAGTAACCGTCGGGGCGGGCTGACTGAGATCGATGACGAGATTGTCGAGGCCGACGATCTGGTCAGGCGAACTCTCGGAGGCGTTGTCGTCGATCCAGCGGAAGCGGATTTCTCCACCCGCAACGAAGCTTGAGGCGAGCGTGATCGTCGTAGTGGGGACGCTTGTGATCCCGACCGTGTTCGGAACGACGACACCCGTTGGACCGCTGATGGTCGGATTTAGGGCCGCGACACTCGTCCAGGTAGAACCATTGTCGAGACTGTAGAAAAGCCAATAACCGGGCAGACTGTTGGCAGTACTGCCGTTACGGAAGCGGTGGATGTCGTAGGCGACCCGCAGGCTGGCAAGGGCTCCGCCGGTATTGTTAGTCAAGCGCAGTTGCAGGGCCGTGCCGTTCACGCCGGTGGGCGACGTGCCAAGACTGCGTCCGCCCGCTGTCACGCCGAAGTTGTAGCCTTGGGTGCTGCTGGAGACGCTCGCGCCGGGGTCGTCCTGCCTCACCACGGCCGCGTTGCTGGTGCCCGCCGTCGCCGCCGAGGTCGTTCCGCTTGCCGGGATCGAAGTGGCCCAGCCGGTGCTGCTCGTCCCGATGACGTGCGTGGTCCACCCCGTCGGTGGGGCGGTGCCGGTGCCCATGCCGTCGAAATTCTGTGAATAGGATCCGGCAAACGGTGCCTGAGCGGAAGCCGATGAGGCAAACATCAGACCGGCGAGGACCGGAACGAGTCGTCTGAACACGGTGAGGAGCCGGAGCAATCGCGAGGCAGGAGAGATTATCATGGAGATGTATCGGGTGACAGTTTGAAGTGGACGGTGTCTCTTTTCCTCCAGTCCGGCGGACAAACAAATGACGATGAAGACACAAAGCCCTTTGTGACGGAGAGTTCACACGCACCACCTTCTCCGCAGTGGCCGGCTATACTAACAAGGCCATAAGATGCAACAATCCCGACACTGATCGCGTCGTCCATCGATGCAGCCGGGCGACGAACCCGCTACTTCTCCGCCGCCGGAGGAGCGACCACGGCAGCCGGTGCCTGGAGCGACAGGGCACGGCGACTGGCATCGAACGGCTCGACCAGAAATGGCCCGGCCCGTTCAAGATTTGGGAGGGACATGAGGTGGTCGTAGAGTTCTTTCCACGCCGCACGCGACTCCTCTTGGCGCCCTTCTTTCGCGAGATACTCGGCCTTTTGTTGCATCCAGATTTCTGGGCGCGGCCAGACCCGGCGGAGCTCCTCGAGTGTCCCGACGACGGTGTCGACGCGGCCGAGTTCTTTTGCACATTCCATCACACAAAGCAGCACCGATGGGTCGCCCCCGCTGATTTTTCTCCCCGTCTCGGCGCAGTGCAGCGCTTCCTCGTAACGGCCGAGACGACGAAGGGCTTCCGACGCTTCGACATAGATCTCGACCTTCGCGGGAGTGGCGATGGCGGCGAGGTAGTCAGCGCATCCGGCATCGGTCTGCCCGAGCCTCAGTCTTACCCGAGCCCTCTCGACGAGAGCGGACTGGTCGCCCGGTAGACCCTCGAGGAACGCGTTAAGGTCATGAAGTGAGAGATCAAGCAAGCCCGCTGCAGCGAACGCCTTACCGGAGAGAAACCTCGTCTCATAAACTCCGGGAGCGAGGCGCGTGAGGTGCTCGATCTCATGGAGCGAGGCCTCCCATTCACCGTGTTCAACATGGGCGGCGGCAAGCCGCAGTCGGCAATCGAGCTTGTCGGGAGATCGTGCCAGTTCGTCATCCAATTCGCGGACGAGATCATGATATGCGCCGTGTGCAAAAGCGATCTCTACAGAAGACCCGAAGATCAGACTCATGAGAAAGAGGATCGCGGCGGCTTGGCGCAGGAGTGCGGAGAATGGGAAAGACACCGTTCATTCTAAAAGAGGTGAAGGCCTGCGGCATCATCCGGAGAGTGAAGATCCCGTCACGCGGGGGCACTTTTCTCAATGCAAAATACTCGGGGCTGAAGCCACGCACCCTGTTCGAACGACGCAGGAACTCCCTTGTCCCCCGGAAGCCCCATGTTTTCAAGGCGACGTTCCGCGGATCGCCACAGCAAGATCCCAAGATCCCCTGAGTCAATCGCCCCTCAGAGCGGGTAGCTCTTCTTCATCTCCAGATAGACCACATTCGAGACGCCCCGTATCACATCGGCCCGGCTCGAGATCCACGAAGAGTAATTCGAGTTGTTGCGCCGGCCACTCTCGATGACTCCAATGACCGCGTAGGGATAACTTTTTCCGTCCTTCCCCCTCGCTACGAGGATGCCCATGTCCCCGCAGCACATCGCGGTGCTGCCCGTCTTATTGTAGACACGGGTTCCCGTGGGGACGCTCTTCACCTTGGTGAAAAGCCGATCGTTCCCCGGCAGCCCCATCACTCGCAGCATTTCATCCGACTGGGGAAGGCGACGATGCCAGAGTTCGTGGAGAAAGCGGCCGTAATCACCTGCCGAACCCTGGTTGCGATAGGTCTTGCCGCCTTCCGGGATGTATTCCACGATGCGAATCTGCTGGCAGAGGGCCGGGTAGTGCCTCTTCAAGAGCGCCTCCGTGGCGGATGGTCCGCCCGTCTGACGCATCACCCAGTTGGTCGACTCGTTGTTGCTCTTCTGGATCATCAGCTCCATGTGGCGGCGGGCGGTCTCGCTGTAGGAGAGACGCCCCGCCTCGACTTCATGGAAAAAGGCGAGCGCCACGAAAGGTTTGATCATGCTCGCCGCCTGCAACATGCTACTCCCGTTGATATTCGCCACCTCGCGGCCCGACGTGAAATCGTAGACGAGCCAGGCCGTCTTTTCGTCACTGCGTAACCCGCCTCGCGCCCGCAGGGACTTGATGTAGGCATCGATCTTGCTGCCGATCCCGTCGTCAGCCCGGCCCGGAGAAGGAACCGTGAGAATGAGGACCAAAAGCACGATAAAAAAGCGTTGGATCATGGAGATTCGATTCGTCATGAGGAAGATCCGGAGTGGGCGGGAGAATAAATACTTCCTGAAAATACGGCTATTCTAATAATTTTCCTCCCTTTTTTGCCAAAAAGGCGGAGCTCGCACCTCAGCATACCCGGTAGGCGTCTTCAGAGAGTCACGAGGATGCGCCGATAGAGCTCTTGACCTCCGGATCAGACGATCGCCGGTAGCCCTTCTCGATCCACTTTTGGTAGTCACCACCGTTACGTTTGCCGACAGAGGCGAGGTGCCGCTCGAGATAGCGGAACCTGATCGCGAAGAGGCAAGAATTGATAGACCGGAAGGCCTTCGCGACCACCAACTCCACCTTTTTCCCTCCCAACTCAGGATAAAAATGCCCCGCGACCAGTCGAATGGCGACTACACAACAGGGTCAGGGGCCTCACTCAACACGGTTACTCCCCGCGCCACCCGCCCGATCAGATCAGCCCTGCGCCACCTGCCGGCGGCAGCATGGGCACCAGGACGTGGCGTGCTCGAAGCGGGTCACCACCGTGACGGGGCAGAGCTCGATGTCCTCCTGGAGATAGGCTCTTTCGCCGCCTCGCTCTGGATCGGTGGTGCTTTGGCAATGCGGGCATACCGAAGGGGCGGCGACGGGGACGATACGCACACGCTGGTGGAGGATCTTGTTCTCGGCCTTGAGTCGGTCGATCTCGGCATCCCTCTCGCGCAGGGTGCGATGGAGGTCGTGGATCTCGCGTGCCATCTCCCCGCGGATACGGAAGTGCTCGTCCTCGCGCTGGAGGTGGTCATGGTGCTCGTCATAGATTCGACGCACCGGGAGCCCCCCGGCTTCGGGGCACCGGTCACGGTAGGGGCAGGCGAAGCCCTCGGGAGCCTTGCGGGCGCGGCTCATCGGCCTCCTGGCTTGCCGGGTTCGGATTCGGCCTTGAGCAGATCCCAATTGACCTCGGCCAATTCGGCAAGCAGCGCCTTGAGCTTGGCGTGGCGGGCGACCATGCGCCGCACGTCATCGACCACCGAGGTGCGGATGTATTTGGTGCGGGTCTTGCCGTCCACCTTGAAGGTAAGCGACCATCCGCCGCGCGGCCCCTGAGAGGTGACCGATCCGGCGAGGAAGTCGAGATTTGCTGCGATTTCGCGGGCGAGGCGTTCCTTTTTCTGGCGCAGATGCCAAGGGCTTGATGCCATAGTTTTTTGTATGGGTGAAATTGATTCAGTAATCAGGCGTTGCCATACGCCTGATAACGACAAAACGCAAGCACAAAAAATAAGGAAATGCGAAAAACCTGAACGGAAACTAACAAAACGCCCGCGAAATCGGTCCGAACCGTTACACGGTTTAGCCATGGGAGACGGGGTCAGGGAACAAATCCGGTCAAGCGACCGAACCACGGAACCGAACCCCCTCTACCCCGGGCTTCCGGTGGGGCGGTTGAGGAAGGGCTGAAAAAGTAAATTTCTAGCAATAATCCCTTCCCCTTCCCCTTCCCCGGCGAT
>Ga0209390_10004298_pt1 | contig 21553 bp, 12 predicted proteins | sample BON01_FD_187212 | JGI IMG/M metagenome (GOLD analysis project Ga0209390, IMG submission 187212) | Freshwater microbial communities from Lake Bonney liftoff mats and glacier meltwater in Antarctica - BON-01 (SPAdes) (version 2) | ecosystem: Environmental > Aquatic > Freshwater > Ice > Glacier... | reverse complement strand
GGAAAGCCGATTGTCCTCGATGCGAAACCCGATGCCGATGGCAGACTGGCATGGTCGGTGCCTGCTGGCTCGTGGAAAATCATGCGTTTCATCATGAGCAATACGGATGAGGAACTCAACTGCCCGAGCCCGAACTCCAGCGGCCCGGTCATCGACCATCTCAGCGGCAAAGCCACCGCTGCCCACCTCGACCACATTCTCGATACGCTGTTAGAAGGTCGGAAGAGTTTCGGCCCACTGACTCATATGATGCTGGATAGCTACGAGGTCAGGTCGGCGATGGATTGGACTCCGGATTTTCTGGAAAGCTTCAGCGCAGCAAACGGCTACGATGCGAGGCCGTGGCTGCCGGTGCTGGCCGGGATGACGGTAGTCAGCAAAGAGCAAAGCGAGCGTTTCATGCACGATTACCGGAAGATGGTCGGCGATCTGATGGTGCGCGATCACTACGCGAAATCCCGTGAAATCCTCAACAAGCGCGGCCTGAAACTTTTGGCAGAAGCCGGGCATGGCGGGTATCCAAGGGTCGATCCGCTAAAAGCGCTGGGCGCGGCGGACATCCCGATGGGCGAGTTCTGGAATCATCGCAAGAACTGGGTCACCAAGGAGGCCGCGAGCGCGGCGCACATCTACGGCAAGACGCTGGTGAACTCGGAAAGCCTAACCGGCTGGCAAAACTGGCAGGATGGGCCGGCCATCTACAAGCAGCTAACCGACATCGCCTTTTGCGCGGGGCTGAACCAAGTAACCTTCCACACCTTCGCCCACAATCCGCCCTCCGCTGGGCTCCCCGGCTTCGCCTACCACGCGGGCGAGCATTTCAATGTGAACTCGACCTGGTGGGACTATTCCGCGCCGATGCTCGCGGACATGTCACGCAGTTCTCACCTGCTTCAGCAGGGGAAATTCGTGGCGGATGTAGCCGCATACTACGGCGATGACGCACCGAACCTTGTCCCGGCACGTCGCATCGCTCCGACCATAGAGTCGCAATGGGCGGATGATAAATGCGCCCACTGCGGGCTGGATCTGCCGGTCGATCTTTCATCGCTGGGGTATGGCTATGATTACGATTACGTGAACGAGGAGGTGATCCTCACCCGCATGGAAGTCCGCGATGGGAAGATCGTCCTGCCCGACGGTATGAGCTACCGGTTGCTTGTCCTGCCGGACCGTGAGGCGATCTCGCTGGCCGCCCTGCGGAAAATCGGCGAGCTGGTGAAAGCGGGTGCGACGGTGGTTGGCCGCAAGCCAGAGCGTTCTAACAGCCTCAAGGGATTTCCCGGCTGCGATGACGAAGTGCGCGCACTGGCCAATGAAATCTGGGGCGACTGCGATGGGGAAAAGATTTGTTCTCACGTTTACGGAAAAGGAAAAGTATCCTGGAATGTCCCGCTTGACGATGTGTTGGAAGGCATGGGCGTTGCCCCGGATTTCACGGTGGAAGAGATGGATAACAAGGACAGGCATATCGACTTCATCCATCGCACCACGGGAAAAGAGGAGATTTATTTCGTCTCTAATAGCTCGATGGGACGGCAGGAAATCATCGCCCGCTTCCGTGTCGGCTCCGGGATGTTTCCGAGCTTCTGGTATCCTGAGGATGGCAGGGTGGAGCCGTGTCATGTTTTTGAAGCGAAGGATGGTTCCGTCCGTGTCCCGCTGGTGCTCGATCCGGCGTCATCGGTGTTTGTGGTTTTCAACAAGGACGGGCGCAGTGATCACATACTACCGATCGGTAAGAGCGGGATCGAGGTGCTCTCGCTGGATGGCGGGAAAGCGAAAGTGCGCGTCAGCGCTGCCGGAACATATCGCCTCGAAACGGCCAAGGGCAGGTCTGGGGAAATCGTGGTGAAGGTAACCCCAGAGGACTTGGTGATTGCGGGGGAATGGAAACTGGAATTTCCCAAGGGCAGGGGAGCACCCGAATCGGTGACCATGGACAAGCTCACGGACTGGACGGAATCCCCCGATCCCGGCGTGAAGTATTTTTCGGGAACCGCGATATACCGAAAAACCGTCGAGATTTCCGTATCGCCGGAAACCCTTTTTCTCGATCTGGGAACGGTCAGGGAAGTGGCGGAGGTGAAGATCAACGGCAAGGATGCGGGGATTCTCTGGAAACAGCCCTACAGAGTGAACGTCGCGCCATTCCTGAAAAGGGGAGCCAACAAGCTTGAGATTTCGGTCACAAATCTCTGGAACAACCGCATCGTCGGGGATCTCCAGTCAGACGAGGACGAGGATTTCACTAGCACCAACCTGAGGAATAAGTTCAGTGCCGAAACGCCGCTCTTGCCTTCCGGGCTGATTGGTCCGGTGAAGCTCCAGACCCCAGTTGATGTGACCGCTGAATTGAAATAGTGCGGCGAATCTCGAAATTTTGAAGTCATTCAAAATTTCCATTGCCAGTGGGATAGTCGCGGTTAGTCTAAACGCCTACTGCTGTGTCCGACTATTTTGGAAGCTAGCCCGGACCGATGTTATTAATTGGGATCATTAACCAACTGGCCAATGTCATGCCTTCTTAGGAAGACATGCAACCCGTCGGACGAACCCACTTGTTGAGTCTCCGGAACGTGGCTCTTAGCCCCAAGGACGGCACAGCGGTTTTCTTCTTTTTTTCCCGGGACTTGAATTATCCTAGGAACGGCCCACGTTCTGTTCATTCATGAAAGCCCCGTTATCGGCCATCTTTTCCCTGCATCTCGTCACCGCACTTTGCATTGCCATAAGTGGGGCAAACGCGGCGGAAGACGCCGAGGTCAAAAAACTGCTCGAAGAACTCGCGTCTGAGTCATTTAAAACCCGAGAGGCAGCATCGCGCAGATTGTGGGAAGTCGGTGTTGATGTGATTCCTGCCTTGCGTGAGGCCAGTCGCTCGGATGATCCAGAGCGAGCGTTTCGTGCGGCTGATGTGCTTCAGAAACTGGAGTTGAGAATCACAACCGAGACTCCTGCCGAGGTCCTTTCACTGATCGATTCCTATGGCAAGGCGGCTCCACAGGAGAAATCGAAAATTTTGAGCGAACTAAGACGCAACAAGGCATACTTTCAGTTGTTGAAGCTCTATTCGATGGAGCGACCCGAGGCCAAGGTCACGCTGGCCCCTGGTATTGCTGGTTTCGCTATCGTGGGCGCGCGCGAGGCAATCGTCAGCGACGATATCGAAGCCGCGATCGATATGTTACGCATGTCTTCCGGGGATTATCGCGACCTGATGGCCTTGGCGACTCTCTACCGGTCAATCGGCCGGCTCGATGAAGAATTGGAAAATCCGAATCCACCTGAGAATGTCCCGACGGATCTTTGGAAGATCACGCTCTTGAGAGTTAAGGGTGATATCGAGGGGGCGATGAAATTGGCAGCCCGGAGGAAACAACTTAGACTTCTGGGCGCGCTTAAAGTTCTCTCAGGTGATCCGGTTCTCTGGCTGCAGCAGAACGGAATGGGTGATGGTAGGCAGAAAGCGCAGGAAGCCTATATCGATGTTGCGCTGAAGCGTTGGAAAGGAGATCCGGTTCTGGAGGCGGACTATGCGCCCCTCTATCGCCTTTTGGAATCGCGGAAGGCCAACGAACGTTCCCACGCGATGACCTCTTTGGCGTCTTTGGGTAAACTGGAGCAGATCGAGCAACTCCAGGTCAAACAGTCCCCTGCCAGTGCGTTCTTATACCACCTTTCCCAAGAGAATATCGACGAAGCACTGAAGGCTTTCGGACTGGACCCGGAGAAACCCGATTACGGCGGGTGGGTGGAAACTCGGTTGAAAGCGATGAAAGCAGAAGATGTAGACAACAGGCGTGTCGAATTACCCTCCGTTTCAGAACTGGCAATGATGGCCGGATTCTTGGAGAGACGGGGGCTTCATCAGGAGCTTTCGAAGGCTTTCAGCGGGCCTCTTGCGAAGTATTCAAAAGATGATGAGAACGGCTATATGGATCTGCTGGAGGCCTTGTTCGAAGCGGCGTCCGGCGCGCCGCGCTTTGCTTCGGATCAGGCGGAAAAATGGGCGGGTGACGACGAGGCCCGTTGGAGTGAGGTATTCGCAATGATCTTCGGTGAGGAGGAAGAAGTCACAGCGTGGCTGGACTGGATCAACGAGATCGAGCCAGACATGAGCCGGCGTGAAAGTCTCGATGCGATGCTAGCGTTGTTTCGAATCACCACAAGCCCGGGAGGTCTACGTGCAATGTGGATCGGCAAGGCATGGAAGGTTGTCGACGAGACCAAAGATGAGGGTAGGCAGCTCGCACACATAAAGCGCATCCTTTCGCTTTCGATCATCCAAGAGGATGTGGTCAATGCGCTGAAAGCGTGGGATATGCTTGAGCCAGACGAACAAGCTTCCGCGACATGGAACACCATCGATAAATACCTAAGCGCTGCCGGTCGATGGGCTGAAGCTGCCGAGATTTTCGAAAAATCCAGAGATATGGGTAATAACACGTCGGCAGAGGAGCACGCATACTTCGCAGCGACTCTCAGGCGGGCAGGTTTTGAAGAACGAGCGTGTGAGCACGATGAATGGGCGGACAAGCTCGCGCTTGGGGATCTGCCGAGTAACGTTCGGATAGGCAGTCGTTACGCGTTTGCTGGGGATCAAAAACGCGCGGCAATATGGTATAAACGGGCGGTGTTAGAGGCTGATGTTTCCGAAGGGGAGTTCGTAGCGGTTTTGAACAATTATGCGGATTCAATGTTGCTTGCGGGTGACTGGATGGTCGCCGCCTCTTGCTATGAAGCCCTTGTCCAGGTCTATGCGAGCCAAGAATACGTTGACGGGGCTCTAGCCCTTTTTGCTAAAGAACGGCTTAGCGCCGATCTGGCTAAGGCGATGGCGATTCTTCCGCAGAACAGGAAAATGGCGCTGGAAATTCTCGAGGGTATTCACAATAATTTTGCAACCGATGGAATTCTCGCCGACGATTTTTTCCCACTGATTCGGAAAGCCGGTCTGAAAAAGGAGCTGGAGCGTTGGTTCGGCGAATCTTGGGAACGGATTGCATTGATGGTCAAAAAATATCCTGAATCCCATAATACCAAAAACACCGCAGCATGGTTCGCCTCACGTGCGGTGATGAAGCTTGATGAGGCGGAGAAATTTCTTCAGGAGGCGCTCGACCAGTCTCCGGAACAGCCCGCTTATCTCGATACCATGGCGGAAGTGAATTTCGCCAAGGGTGACAGGAAGGCTGCGGTCAAATGGTCCGACCGGGCAGTCTCACTATCTCCTTTCGACGATATGATCCGTCTGCAGAATGATCGCTTCAAGAACGAGAAACTTCCGGAAAATTGAGTAATAAGGGCACTTGTTTCCAGTTTGTGATTGTCTGGATTAGGGAATAGCTGACAACTAATCACTAATGAACGAAGCAAGTAACGGAGACACGATTCGAATTCTTTTCCTCGGCGATGTCGTCGGAGAACCCGGCCGCAAAGCGGTGATCGAAGAGCTTGCAGCAATCCGAGAGGAGCACCGTATCGACTTCGTAATAGTCAATGGGGAGAACTCGGCGGGGGGCAGGGGTATCACTCCGAAAATTTCCATCGATCTTCTTCGTGCGGGCGCAGCGGTCATCACCACTGGAGACCACGTTTGGGACCAACAGGAAATCGTAGACTACTTTCCCGGAGAGCCCCGTCTCTTGCGCCCTATCAATTATTCTGAAGGAACACCGGGGAACGGCAGCGTCGTCTTGGAAACGGCCAAAGGCAAAGTTGCAGTGATTCAGGCACAGGGAAGAACTTTCATCCAGCCTCCCTTGGACAATCCCTTTATCGCCGTCGAGCGGGAAATCGACCGCCTCCGCTCCGAAGGTGTGAACATCATTGTTCTCGATTTTCATGCCGAGACGACTTCCGAAAAAATCGCGATGGGCCGAATGCTCGATGGGAAAGCGACGCTGGTTGTCGGCACCCACACTCACGTGCAGACCGCCGACGAAACAATATTTCCCGGCGGGACCGGATACCTCACCGATGCCGGAATGTGCGGACCGGAGGAATCCGTTCTGGGCCGCTGTGTCGAGTCCGTAGTCTGGCGTTTCAAGACAGGAATGCCGACCCGCTTTCCCGTCGCAAAAGGTCCGGTAAAACTCTGTGGAGTCGTCGTAGAGGCGGATTGTGTCAGTGGTAAATGCGTATTGATCGAGAGATTCGTCAAAATGTCGGCGATTACGACTGTTTCAGATGTCTCAGAAAAACCTTCTTTGCCCGTAAAATAAAGGGCGGGAAGGAAAATGCAGTAAGAACCATATTTTTTTTGACAGAGTGCCGCGAATTGTTACTGTCCGCCCGCTCTTCCCCACAGCAGTCAGGGGTGCCGCGCTCCATCACAGAGTTTCCACGTGATAGGTCGCGGTTCTTTTGTCGGCAGTAAGGACGGGTTCACAACAATCCAAATTGCTCGTGTAGCTCAGGGGTAGAGCGCATCCTTGGTAAGGATGAGGTCGGGGGTTCAATTCCCCCCACGAGCTCCAGGGTACACAAGCAAAACTTCTCAAAACGTCTCAGCGAAACCACAACGAAAATGGCCAAAGAACAATTCAAACGCAACAAGCCGCACGTAAACATCGGCACCATCGGTCACGTCGACCACGGCAAAACCACACTCACCGCAGCGATCACTGCCACGCTTGCTGAAAAAGGTTTTTGCAAGAAGCAGTCCTATGCGGACATCGACGCAGCTCCTGAGGAGCGCGAGCGCGGTATTACTATCAATACCGCCCACGTTGAGTATGAGACGGAAAAGCGCCACTATGCGCACGTCGATTGCCCAGGACACGCCGACTACGTCAAGAACATGATCACCGGTGCCGCACAGATGGACGGAGGGATTCTCGTTGTTTCCGCAGCGGACGGCCCGATGCCCCAGACTCGCGAGCATATTCTTCTCGCCCGTCAGGTCGGAGTTCCTGCTCTCGTTGTCTTCATGAACAAAGTCGACCTAGTCGACGACGACGAGCTTCTTGAGCTGGTTGAAATGGAAATTCGTGAGCTTCTTTCGTCTTATGACTACCCAGGCGACGACATCCCCGTCATCTCAGGTTCCGCTGTCAAGGCCCTCGAAGGTGACACAGTGCACATGGCCAACGTCATGAAACTCATGGACGCTGTCGATTCCTACATCCCTGAGCCTGAGCGTCCAGTCGATAAGACTTTCCTCATGCCTATCGAAGACGTGTTCTCCATCGAAGGTCGCGGCACCGTCTGCACCGGTCGGGTCGAGCGCGGTATCGTCAAAAAGATGGAAGAAATCGAAATCGTTGGCATCCGCGACACCCAGAAGACCACCGTTACGGACATCGAAATGTTCCGCAAGCTGCTCGACGAAGGTCGTGCCGGTGACAACGTCGGTCTGCTCGTTCGCGGCCTTAAGAAAACTGATGTCGAGCGCGGCCAGGTCATGGCCAAGCCGGGCACCGTCAAAGGTCACACGATCTTCAAATCTGAGATCTACGTTCTTTCCAAGGAAGAAGGCGGCCGCCACACCCCGTTCTTTTCGAACTATCGTCCGCAGTTTTACTTCCGCACAACCGACGTGACCGGCAGCATCAGACTTCCCGAAGGAGTCGAAATGGTAATGCCTGGTGACAACATCGGCCTCGAGGTTGAACTCATCAACCCAATCGCCATGGAGCCGACCATGCGCTTCGCCATCCGCGAAGGTGGTCGTACCGTTGGTGCCGGCCGCGTTGGCGAGATCATCAAGTAAGTCAAACCAAGGGCATCGCAGAGGAACTTCGGTTCATCTGCGAGCCAAGCACTTGGGGCACCCCGCCAAACGGGGTGCCCTGAGTTGCCTCAAAACCCCACATTTTCTAAGTAACGCGTCAGTAGCTCAATTGGTAGAGCATCGGTCTCCAAAACCGAGGGTTGCGGGTTCAAGTCCCTCCTGGCGTGCCACCTCTCTGCTTATTTTCCATTCCGAATGAAACTCCTCGAAATCCTCAAGATCGGCGATAGTTGGACCACAACTGGAATCGTTTACACGATTCTTATAGTCATCTTGTTCCTCGTTATCCGTAATTTTACACGGATCTCGTCATTCATTGGCGAGGTTAAAGGCGAACTTCGCAAAGCTAGTTGGCCGTGGGATTCCGATCCCAAAGCCAGAGGTTTCAAAAAATACAAGGAACTCATCGATTCCACCATCGTCGTCCTCATTGCTGTGATCCTGCTTGCAGGCTTCGTCCAGTTCTGGGATTTCCTTCAAATGCTCATCGTCGGTTTCCTCACGGATGTCTTCCGCTGAAGTCCTTCCATTTTTATCCGCAATTATTCCTTTTCAAATGCCAAATCCTAAAGATTACAAAGATCAGTGGTATGTCGTCCAAGTCCTTTCGGGCATGGAGGGCAAAGTGCGTGCTCGAATCGATCGCGGGATCGAGGCAGAGGAGATGCAGGACTATATCCGCGAAGTTCTCGTTCCGACTGAAATTGTCTCCGAAATCAAGCGCGGCAAAAAAACCGAGACTAAGAAGAAATTCTTTCCAGGATACATAATCGTGAACATGTATCTAGCCACGGAGGACAATGAACTTGTTGAGAAAACTTGGTTTTTCATTAAGGAAATAGATGGCGTCATCGGATTTGCAGGCACGAAAGATCGTCCGGCACCCATGCGTCAGCGTGAGGTTGATGCCATGCTTTCCCAAATTCAGGAGCGCGAGGAAACCGTCCGCCCCGCAATTTCTTTCGAAGTTGGCGATACGGTCAAAGTGGCCGACGGTCCCTTTCAGTCACAAAGCGGAGTCGTTGAAGAAATCGATCCAGAACGCGGAAAACTTCGCGTCGCAGTTGATATCTTCGGGCGCACTACCCCAGTCGAGCTCGAATACTGGCAAGTCGAACGCGAGTAATTTAAGCGTTTAAGTAGTATAAATTTCAGCATTTCAGTTTTTAGCATTTACCAAAATACACCATGGCCAAGGAAATTACCAAAATCATCAAACTCCAGATTAAAGCCGGAGCTGCCAACCCTTCCCCACCAGTCGGCCCCGCGCTCGGTCAGGCCGGAGTCAATATCATGGCTTTCTGCAAAGAGTTCAACGCAGCCACTCAGGCCCAGTCGGGCGATGTGCTTCCTTGCGTGATCTCGGTCTACAAGGACAAGTCTTTCACCTTCGTCACCAAGCGTCCGCCAGCCGGAAACCTCCTCAAAAAAGCTGCCGGGCTCGCATCCGGCTCGGGTGAGCCTAACAAGAAAAAAGTCGGCAAGATCTCCAAGGCAAAGCTCATGGAAGTCGTCAATATCAAGATGCCGGATCTCAACACCAAGGATCCCGAGGCAGCAGCCCGCATCCTCGCCGGCACCGCCCGCCAAATGGGTATCGAAGTCGAAGGCATGTAACCAATCTTCGCTCCGTTTCCGCTTTCAACGCGAACCGGAGTGATCCGCAAGAGGGCCGGCCACTCGGTCGGTCCGTTATCACTGCAAACCAACAAACATAATGTCCAAAAAAAGAAGCAAACGCTACCAGAAAGCTGCCGAACAGGTTGGCTCTGATAAATCCTATTCCCTCACGGATGCGATCAGCACCCTGAAGAAACTCCCCGCACCCAAGTTCACGCCAACCGTGACGCTTTCCTTCCGTCTCGGAGTTGATCCACGCAAAAGCGATCAGATGGTCCGTGGCTCAGTTTCCCTTCCACACGGAACGGGTAAGAACGTTCGAGTGGTGGTCTTCGCACAAGGTGCGGCCGCTGAGGCAGCCATCGCTGCTGGGGCTGAGTTCGTCGGCTACGAGGATCTCATTAAGAAAGTCCAAGAAGGTTTCGTCGATTTCGACTCCGCGATCGCCACTCCGGACGCAATGGCTGAAGTCCGTAAGATCGCCCGGGTTCTCGGACCACGCGGTCTGATGCCAAACCCGAAGACCGGCACTGTGACTGATGACGTCGCTAAGGCGGTCAAAGAGGTCAAGGCAGGTCGGATCGACTACAAACTCGACAAGAACGGCAACATTTCCGGCGCAATCGGCAAGGCCGATTTCGAACAAACCCAGCTGGAAGAAAACGCCCGTGCGTTTCTCGACAGCGTTGTCCGCTCCAAGCCCGCCTCTGCAAAAGGAAACTTCGTCCAGGCCGTGACACTCGCCGGTTCCATGCTTCCGGGGCTTCCTCTCGAAGCAGCCACCTACGCTACCAAAGCAAACGCATAATCCCAGCACCCAACGACAATGAATCCAGATAAACAAATCATCATCAATGGCCTGCTGTCCCGCGTCAACGATTCCCCATATGTCATCGTTATCGATTACACCGGCCTGACCGTTCCTCAGTTCAGCGAGCTTCGTAACCGTCTCGGCGATAACGGCGCCAAATGCACCGTCGCCAAAAATAGCTACATGCGTAAGGCACTCGCTGAAGCCGGTCTTCCAGACGTCGGCGCAGACCTCGTCGGCCAGACGGCTTTCGTTACCGGAGATGCAGAAGTGTTCTCCGCTGCCAAGGTGCTCAAGAATTTCGAAAAGGAATTCAAGAAACCGGAAATGAAGGTCGGTATCCTCGGTGAGGACATCCTCGACACGGCCAAGCTCAAAATGCTCGCAGACATCCCATCTCGCGAGGCGGTTCTTTCCCAGCTTCTCGGCCTCATCAACGAGCCTGCCACACGCATCGCCCGCGTCCTGCTCGAGAAATTCGATCCGGAGCGCGAACATTTTAAATCGGAAGGTGCGGAGGAAGCAACTGCGGAGGAATCCACTGCGGAGAAATCCGAAGAAGCCCCAACCGCCGAATAACAAACAATCTGAATGGATGGCTTGTCGCGTCTCCACGCAATGGCCTGATTAACAATGGTACCTCGTCGGTTTCCCAGCAGGGAAATTGAAATCTCCGGAAGCTTCCGGGGGCGACGACACCGCAAAGGAGAATACACATGTCAAATATTGCAAACCTCGTAGAAGAACTCGGAAAGCTCACCGTTCTGGAAGCTGTCGACCTCGTTAAACAACTCGAAGAAACCTGGGGCGTCTCCGCCGCAGCCGCTGTTTCAGCTGGTCCTGCCGCTGCCGGTCCTGCTGAAGAAGCCGAAGAACAAACCGAGTTCGATGTCGTCATCGCTGAATGCGGCCCGAACAAGATCGCTGTCATCAAGGCAGTTCGTGAAGTGGCTCCTGGTCTCGGTCTCGCCGATGCCAAGAAACTCGTTGAAAGCGCTCCTGCCAAAGTCCTCGAAGGCGTTGCCAAGGAAGCTGCCGAAGAGGCCAAGAAAAAACTCGAAGCTGCCGGCGCCAAAATCGAACTCAAGTAATTTATTACGGATTTCACCCGGAGCGGAGCAATCCGCTCCGGGAACTCTCCTCGTTAAAAATATTTTCCATCACTTGCAAATACGGAATCGACGCGTGATACTAACCAACTCCCAGTTTTTCGCACCGCTTTCGCAGATTTGTTCCAATTCTCCATCTCCTGATCTCAACTCCGCTCGAGCCATTACCGGCCCGGGCTTAAACTCGTAACACCACCACCACCACACACCATGGCTGAACGTCTCTATTTTGGTAAATTTGAAGAGGTCATTGACCCACCTAACCTCATTGAAGTCCAGAGCAGGTCTTACGACGAATTCCTTCAAAAGGATGCCGCTCCAGGAGATCGCTCGGATTCCGGCCTACAAGCCGTGTTCCGGGAAGTTTTCCCTATTAAGTCCTACGACGAAGCGATCGAGCTCGATTTCGTCGCATATGACATTGAGGATCCCAAGATCACTTCCCTTGATTCGCTCCGTAATAGCGAGTCATTTTCTGCTGCACTTTACGTGACCTTCAAGTTGAAGGACGAAACCGGCACTAAGAAAGAGCGCGTTTACATGGGTGAACTCCCGATGATGACCCGCCGCGGAACCTTCATCATCAATGGCGCCGAGCGCGTTATCGTTTCCCAGCTTCACCGTTCACCTGGTATCTGCTTTGAAACCTCCCAGCACCTCAATGGCAAGATGCTGCACAGCTTCCGCATCATTCCCGACCGCGGGTCATGGCTTGAAGTCCAGTTTGATACGAACGATCTACTTTACGTTTACCTCGACCGCCGTCGCCGTCGCCGTAAGTTCCTCGCAACGACCTTCCTGCGCGTGCTCGGTTTCCCTACCGATCGCGACATTGTCAGCCACTTTTATTCGATCGAAAACCTTGCCCTCAACAGCAAAATCGACGAGGCGGAACTCGGTCACAAAGTTCCGTTTGAAGACGTGCTCGATGGCGAATTGGTAATTGCCAAGGCTTACGAGCCGCTCACCGCTGGTATCGTCAAACAACTCGTTGCTCTCGGTCAGAAAAAGCTCGAAGTCATCGACGGACGCGAAGATGAAATTCTTCTCAAGTCGCTCCGCAAAGATCCGGCTAAAGACGAAGAGTCCGCACTCAAGGATATCTATCGCAAACTTCGTCCGGGCGATCCTCCGACCGCCTCAAACGCTCGTGCGTTGCTCAAGCGCTTGTTCTTCGATGCGAAAAAATACGACCTCACCCGTGTCGGTCGCTACAAAATCAATCAAAAGCTCGGCATCGGTGTCGACTCCGATCAGCGCATCATGGTTTCCGAGGATTTCCTCGCCGCCGTCCGCTACATCCTTAAACTAAAGAAGGGTGAGGGTGTCATCGACGATATCGATCACCTTGGCTCACGCCGCGTCCGTGCCGTTGGTGAGCTTCTTGCCAATCAGTGCCGCGTCGGCCTAGCACGCACTGAGCGTTTGGTCAAAGAGCGCATGACTCTCTTCGATGTGAACATCGAGGGCATGACCCCGCAGAAACTGATCAACCCTAAAGCTCTTTCGGCAGTCGTCCGGGATTTCTTCGGTCGTTCTCAGCTTTCCCAGTTCATGGACCAGACCAATCCTCTGGCCGAGCTGACTCACAAGCGCCGCCTCTCAGCCCTCGGGCCAGGTGGTCTGAACCGCGACCGCGCCGGCTTTGAAGTCCGCGACGTACATCCTTCCCATTACGGCCGGATTTGCCCGATCGAAACCCCGGAAGGTCCGAACATCGGTCTAATCAATTCGATGTGCACCTACGCCCGGATCAATGAGTTCGGTTTCATCGAAACACCTTATCGCAAGGTCAAGAAGGGCAAAGTCACCAACGAGATCGAATACCTCACTGCCGACCAAGAAGAAAACTATCTGATCGCCCAGGCCTCCAACGTGATCGACAAGGCTGGTCATTTCGAGCAAGAGCGTATCGATGCTCGTGAGCGCGGTGAATTCATCGAGTCCACCCCTGATGCGGTGCACTACATGGACGTTTCTCCGAAACAGCTCGTTTCCGTGGCCGCAGGTCTCATCCCGTTCCTTGAGCACGATGATGCCAACCGCGCGCTGATGGGATCGAACATGCAACGCCAAGGTGTGCCGCTTCTCGTTTCCGAGTCTCCGCTGGTCGGTACCGGTCTTGAAGGCAAAGCCGCCCGCGACTCCCGTGCTGTCGTTGTCTCCGAAGCCGATGGCATCGTGGCAGCAGCAACCGCGGAAATCATCATCACCACCACAGATGGCAAGCTTCCCGTCTCCGACGAGAAGTTCCTCAGCGAACCGGAAATTGTGAAGACCAACGTTGCGAAAGGCGTTTTCGCTTATCCGCTGCGCAAGTTCATGCGTTCCAACGCAGGCACCTGTATCAATCAGAAACCAATCGTAAAGGCTGGCCAGAAGATCAAAAAGGGCACAGTCCTTGCCGACGGACCGAACACCGAGGACGGTGAACTGGCCATCGGGCGCAACGTGCTGGTGGCCTTCATGCCTTGGAATGGCTACAACTTCGAAGATGCGATCGTCATCTCGGAACGCGTGGTCAAGGACGACGTCTACACCTCCATCCATATTTCCGAATTTGATGTCGCAGCCCGCGATACCAAACTAGGTCCTGAGGAAATCACCCGTGATATCCCGAACGTCGGTGAGGAAGCCCTGCGCAACCTCGACCACGACGGTATCATCCGCATCGGCGCGGAGGTGAAACCCGGCGATATTCTGGTCGGGAAAATCACCCCGAAATCCGAAACCGAACTCGCCCCGGAGGAGCGCCTCCTGCGTGCGATCTTCGGAGAGAAAGCCGCAGACGTAAAGGACACCTCACTGCGTGTGCCATCCGGCTGCACCGGCATCGTCCAAGACATCCGCGTTTCTTCGCACGGCCTCGCCAAAAAGCGTTCTGAAAAAGTCGATCCTGCGGAGCTCAAGAAGCAGCTCAAAAAGATCAATGACGAGCACAAGAAGAAAGCCGACAAGCTGACCGACGACCTCACCGAGAAACTCTCCGATATTCTGCTCGGCGAGAAAATCCCTCTCGATGTGATCAACGCACAGACCGGCGAAATCATTATCCCTGCGAATCGTAAGATCACCAAAACGCTGCTTCGTAAGCTCGCTTCGGTGCACGATCATATCGAAATCGATCCCTCCCCGATCCGTAACAAGATCGTAGAAATCATCAACTCTTTCGAGGGCCGTTTCCAGGAGCTCGATACCGACCGCGAACGCAAGCTCGACCAGCTTGAGTCCGGCGACGAAGTCGACCCCGGAGTTATCAAGGAGGTCAAAGTTTTCATCGCCGCCAAGCGCAAGCTTTCGGTGGGTGATAAGATGGCCGGACGTCACGGAAACAAAGGCGTGGTTGCGATCATCGTTCCTGAAGAGGACATGCCTTATCTCCACGATGGAACTCCTGTCGATATCTGCCTGAACCCACTCGGCGTTCCTTCGCGGATGAACGTCGGTCAGGTTCTCGAGACCCACCTCGGTGTTGCTGCGCGCGCACTGGGATTCAAGGTTGCGACCCCGATTTTTGACGGTATCAAGGAGCAAGCTATCTGGGACTTCATGTCGGAGGCCAAGAAGGTCGATGGTGTGAAGATCATCGGTGACGGCCTCAAAGCCGTCGAGCGCAAGCCAAACCAACCCGAGACCCAAGGATACACCTGGATCGGCGACGGCAAGGACGGCAGCATCGCCGGTAAATCGACCCTCTATGACGGTCGCACCGGCGAGGCATTTCATAATCCAGTCGTTGTCGGATACATCTACATGCTCAAACTCGGCCACCTTGTCGCAGACAAGATCCACGCCCGCGCTGTCGGACCTTACTCGCTTGTCACCCAACAGCCGCTCGGTGGTAAGGCGCAATACGGTGGCCAGCGTTTCGGAGAAATGGAGGTTTGGGCCCTCCAAGCATACGGAGCGGCCTATACGCTTCAAGAAATCCTCACTGTCAAATCGGACGATGTCCAAGGCCGCACTCGGATCTACGAGGCAATCGTCAAAGGAGACAACAATCTAGAGGCCGGCACGCCGGAATCGTTTAACGTCCTAATCAAAGAGATGCAGTCACTAGGCTTGGATGTTCGTCCCGGACATCAAGGTCAGACCAATCACGGTTCGCCGTTGCCTGGCGCTGATGCCAACGACTTCTCCCTCGATGATCTCACCCTCTAATTTTAAACGCGAAACCGAACCCCACATCCCGAATTACTACCTATCATGAGTGTCGAAAACAACCTTCGCGAAATCTTTGGCGTGGACGAGCGTCCTGAAGCCTTCGATCAAGTTTCCATCACCGTAGCCTCTCCGGAAATCATCCGTAGCTGGTCCAAGGGTGAGGTGAAAAATCCTGAAACCATCAATTACCGGACCTTCAAGCCCGAAAAAGGCGGCCTCTTCTGTGAGCGCATTTTCGGACCTACCCGTGACTGGGAATGTGCCTGCGGCAAATACAAGCGCATCAAGCACAAAGGCGTCATCTGCGACCGCTGCGGTGTCGAAGTTACCCTCAGCCGCGTCCGTCGTGAGCGAATGGGTCACATCGAGCTTGCCGTGCCGGTTTCCCACATTTGGTTCTACAAGTGCATGCCTTCGCGCATCGGCCTGATGCTCGATATGAGCGCACGCCAGCTCGAACGCGTTATCTACTACGAGGACTACGTGGTCACCGATCAGGGCAACACAGCCCTGGAAGTAGGCCAGTTGCTCACTGAAGTCGAACTCCGCGAAGCGGAAGACACCTACGGCGACGGCTCGTTCAAAGCGATGATGGGTGCAGAGGCGGTCATGGAACTGCTCAAGCAGATCGAGCTTGCTCCTTTGGCCGTCGCGCTTGAGGAAGAACTCCAAACCACCAAGTCCAAGCAGAACAAGAAAAAGCTCTCGAAGCGTCTTAAAATCACTCAGGGCTTTGCAGCTTCCAAGACTCGTCCTGAATGGATGGTCCAAACCGTGCTTCCTGTCATCCCGCCGGATCTTCGTCCGCTTGTGCCTCTCGAAGGTGGACGTTTCGCGACTTCCGATCTTAACGATCTCTATCGCCGCGTGATCAACCGCAACAACCGTCTCAAGAACCTACTGCTTCTCAAAACTCCGGAAGTCATTATCCGGAATGAGAAGCGCATGCTTCAGGAAGCCGTTGACGCACTCTTCGATAACGGCCGTCACGGTCGTGCCGTCACCGGTGCAGGTAACCGTCCGCTCAAATCCCTCAGCGATATGCTTAAAGGTAAAGGGGGTCGTTTCCGTCAGAACCTTCTTGGAAAACGCGTCGACTACTCCGGCCGTTCCGTCATCGTTGTTGGTCCTGATCTCAAACTCGGTCAATGCGGTCTCCCGAAGAAAATGGCTCTCACCTTGTTCGAGCCGTTCATCATCCGTCGCCTTAAAGAGCTCGGTTATTGCCACACGGTTCGCTCGGCCAAGAAAATGATCGACCGCAAGACCACCGAAGTCTGGGACATCCTCGCGGAAGTCACCAAGGGTCACCCTATCCTTCTCAACCGCGCTCCGACGCTTCACCGTCTCTCGATCCAAGCCTTCGAGCCGAAGCTTATCGAGGGCTCCGCGATCCGCGTTCACCCGCTCGTTTGCACCGCCTACAATGCGGACTTCGATGGTGACCAGATGGCTGTCCACGTTCCGCTTTCCATTGAGGCGCAGATGGAGTGCCGCCAGCTGATGCTTGCACCGAACAACATCTTCTCGCCCGCTTCAGGCCGTCCGATTACGGTTCCTTCCCAGGATATCATTCTTGGAACCTATTACCTCACATGGGCCGGCCTCCGCACCCAGGCTGATCGTGATAAAAAGGAGCACCTTCCGCTATTCGAGAACTCTTCGGAAGTCGAGTTTGCGATTGCATCACGCAAGATCGATTACCACTCCTGGATCCGTATCCGTAACCCTGACTTTGGAACAAAATCAGTTTATGGTGAAGAGGATCTCAGGGTCATCGAAACCACCCCTGGCCGTGTTCGTTTCAACGAAATCTGGCCGGACGCACTCGGTTTCTACAACAAGACCGTCGGCAAGAAGCAGATCGGAGATATCATCTGGCGCTGCACACAGGCCGCTGGAAAAAAGGAAACCGTCCTTGTCCTCGACAAGCTCAAGTCCCTCGGATTCATGGAAGCCATGCGCTCCGGTATTTCCATCGGCATCGTTGACATGCTAATCCCCGAGGAAAAGCCAGAGGTCATCGCCCATGCCTACGCAGAGGTCGAAAAGGTCTCCAAGCAATACCGCAACGGTATCATCACCAATGGTGAACGTTACCAAAAGGTCGTCGATATTTGGACCCACGCTACCGATACAATCGCCAACGCGCTCTATCGAAAGATCGAGCACAACGAAGGCAAGAAGAAAGCTTCGCCTCTCTTCATGATGGTCGATTCCGGTGCGCGGGGTAACAAATCCCAGATCAAGCAGCTTGGCGGTATGCGCGGACTGATGGCCAAACCTTCCGGCGAGATCATTGAACGCCCGATTATTTCGAACTTCCGCGAAGGTCTCTCGGTGCTGGAGTATTTCATCTCCACCCACGGAGCCCGCAAAGGTCTCTCCGATACCGCTCTGAAAACTGCGGACTCCGGATACATGACCCGAAAGCTCGTGGACGTAGCGCAAGACGTGATCGTCTTCCAACAGGACTGCCACACCGCCAACGGTATCACTGTCGTAGCCATCTACGATGGAGACGAAGAAGTCGCATCGCTCTCCACCCGTATCTACGGCCGCGTTTCCTGTGAGAAAGTCAAAGACCCTGTCTCCGGTGAAGTTATCGTCAAAATCGACGACGTCATCACCGAGGCGCAAGCCAACGCGCTTGAGAAAATCGGTCACGACAAACTCAAGATCCGTTCCGTCCTCACTTGTGAAGCCGACCGCGGTTGCTGTGCGAATTGCTACGGCCTGAACCTCGCGACCGGCCTTCCGGTCAAGATCGGTGAAGCCGTCGGTATCATCGCCGCTCAGTCAATCGGCGAGCCGGGAACCCAGCTCACCATGCGGACCTTCCACGTCGGTGGTGTTGCCGCAGCGACCTTCAAGCAGCCTATCATCAAGACCAAGAATGCCGGACGTATCGTCTACAAGGACCTTCGCGTCGTGCAGGACTCAGAGGGTAACTGGGTCGTTCTTAACAAGAACGGTTCCGTCTCGATCCGCGACAAAGGTGGCCTTGAACTCGAAAGCCACAACATCATCATCGGTTCCATCATTACCACCAAGGACGGCGACGATGCGAAGAAGGCCGAAACCATCGTCACATGGGATCCCTACAACGTGCCGATTCTCACCGAGAAACCTGGTAAGGTGGAATTCCGTGACATGATTCTCGGCATCACAGTGGCATCCGAAGTCGACAAGGAAACCGGAAAAAAGGGGACCATGGTCACCGAGCACAAAGAGGATCTCCATCCTCAGGTCTGCATTACCGATCCGAAAACCGGCGAAGTCATCATCAGCTACTCGATTCCTGTTGGCGCCCACCTTTCCGTTAAAGAAGGTGAGAACGTCACAGGAGGCACCCAGCTCGCGAAAACACCTCGTAAGGTGGCCCGCACCAAGGACATCACCGGTGGTCTTCCACGGGTTGCGGAACTCTTCGAAGCTCGTAAACCTAAAGAAGCCTGCGTGATCGCCAAGATCGCTGGCGAGGTTTCATTCGGCGGCAACGTTCGCGGTAAAAAGAAAGTCATCGTCACCGACCCGCAAACGGGCGAAGGCGTCGACCACCTCGTCCCGATGGGTAAGCACATCATTGTAACCGAAGGCGACCAAGTAAAGCACGGCGACCAGATCACTGAAGGACCCATTTCTCCGGAAGATCTTCTCGAAGCCTGCGGCGCTACCCAACTTCAGGAACACCTCGTCAACGAAGTCCAATCGGTCTACCGCGTCCAAGGCGTGGAGATCAACGACAAGCACATCGAAGTCATCGTGCGTCAGATGCTCCGCAAGGTGAAAATCACCGAACCGGGCGATGCCGACCAGTTCCTCTGGGGCGACCAAGTCGAGCGCACCACGTTTAAAGCCGTCAACGCTGAGATCATCGCCAACGGTGGTAAGCCTGCCGAAGGCGAGCCTGTCCTACTCGGAATCACCAAAGCCTCGCTTGAGACCGACTCGTTCATCTCCGCAGCCTCTTTCCAGGACACCACTCGTGTCCTCACGGAAGCTGCGACACTCGGTCGAGTCGACTATCTCACCGGCTTCAAGGAAAACGTCATCATGGGCCACCTCATCCCCGCCGGAACCGGCTTCCATCACCATCGTGATTCGGAGTTCGAGTTCACCGTCGAGGAACCGGAACCCGTCGTCGAAGAGCCAGAAGTGCTCGACGATGAAGAAGACGTGGTCTCCGCCTAATCGAAGACTCCCCATCAAAACCCCGGCCAACCGCAAGGTTGCCGGGGTTTTTGTTTTCTGGAGCAGGGGGCAGGAAGAGGCGTCTCGCCGAAGCGCCGGCACAACCCAAGCATCCCAACCTCGCAGAAGTCAGGCAGGGGCCGCAATCAGCTGAGTAACCCTAGAAAGCAAGATGAGAACCAGAATAGAAGCGCTGCCGAGATGGACAGAATGGAAAACCAAAATTCTCCGTCAAATTTCACAGATGAACCCGGCTAAGAGAGAACGACGTCGGGGTTTTTCGGTTCCGATGAGGATTTTTCCTTGAAGGGAACCATTCTCCAGTCGGTTTTGTGAGTCTTCATCTGTCAAAATCTGTGAAATCTGTGGTTCAATCATCTTGGTATTCCCCAGTGAAGGAGCCGAAAAATAAATACCGCTTTTTGTATCGTGACCTTTTCGTTCAGAGCTGATCTACTCATATCAATTCATGAATCCTCCGTATAGGTTTTCGGGACCCGCTCCCGATTCGACCAAGGGCGGTAGCAGATCTAGGCAAGCCAATAAGCCAAGGAGCACCTGCATCCTGCCTGTCCGTCCGTAGCCGTTGGCGTAGGCGGGCCTGTCCGTCCGTAGCCTTTGCGCAGGCGGGCCTGTCCGTCCGTAGCCTTTGGCGTAGGCGGGGCCTGTCCGTCCGTAGCCTTTGTGCGTAGGCGGACTGCCCAGCACGGGCCCCGGAACAGCACAGCGACGACGGAAGCCAAGCACACTTCCCGAGTAAGCCTAAAAACAGAGATGGGAACCACGGAATACTCGGAATACACTGAAGCTGAGCAAGTTAGAACGAAACTTGACCTTACCGAACAGGTGAACTCATCTGATTCCACGATTTATCCATTTTCCGTGTATTCCGTGTATTCCGAGTATTCCGTGGTTAGTCATTTTCCTTTCCAGGGTAAGACCAGGGAGCAGGGTGATCGTGGCTGGAGAATCCTGCTCCAGTCCGTTCTTGATCCTGCCGCAAGAGTTCAAATACACGCACGGACCTTTGGCAAACGCTCCAATTGAATTCAAACACTCAAGATTCGCGCCAATTCGCGTGCATTCGCGGTTAAAAAATCCAAATTCCTGATATTTAACTCCCAGCCTCATCGCCCTAACAAAAATACCAGCATGCCCAGACCAGAGAGAAGCTGCAAATTTTGAAGAGTTTTTGACCACAATCGAAATGCAGCGAAGATGGACGGACTGGAAAATCAAACTTCTTCGTCAAATTTCACAGATGAACCCGGCTAAGAGAGAGCGACGTCGGGGTTTACGGTTCCGATAAGGATTTTTCCTTGGAAGGAACCATTCTCCAGTCGGTTTTGTGAGTCTTCATCTGTGAAAATCTGTGAAATCTGTGGTTCAATCATCTTGGTATTCCTCAGTGAAGGAGTCCCCAAACAAATACCGCTTTTTGTATCGTGACCTTTTCGTTCAGAGCTGATCTACTAACACCAACTCATGAATCCTCCGTATAGGTTTTCGGGACCCGCTCCCGATTCGACCAAGGGCGGCAGCGCCTCCAGACGAGTCAGTCGAGTCAGTCGAGCCAGGGAGCAGCGAGCAGGGAGCGGCGAGCAAGGAGAGGCGTCTCGCCGTGCGCCTGCATAACCCCGAGTATCCGAACCGCGCAGGAAGCGCAGTGCGACCTTCGACCTTCGACCTTCGACCTTCGACCTTCGACCTTCGACCTTCGACCTTCAGACCTTCAGACCTACGGCCCGATCGCGTGAGGCAAAGCCCTTTACGCGATCGCAACAAGATTCAGCGCATCCAGCGGACTTTTCACGCCCATCGCTCCCACTCCTTTCGCCACGTGCGTGTAAATTTCCGTCGTTTTCACGTCCGCATGCCCCAGCAAAGTCTGGATTTTGCGTATGTCCGTTCCTCCCT
>Ga0209390_10004295_pt1 | contig 21562 bp, 12 predicted proteins | sample BON01_FD_187212 | JGI IMG/M metagenome (GOLD analysis project Ga0209390, IMG submission 187212) | Freshwater microbial communities from Lake Bonney liftoff mats and glacier meltwater in Antarctica - BON-01 (SPAdes) (version 2) | ecosystem: Environmental > Aquatic > Freshwater > Ice > Glacier... | reverse complement strand
AACCGTCCTGCCGTCACTCTCAACCGGAAACGAATTTGTCATGCCGCCACCCAACTCAGCCCAACGCACCCGCGAGTCATCCTCGACGGCCAGCACCCGCCGCGCCGACGCCTGGACCCAAAACTAATCGATGTGTCGCTTGTTCTGGGGCTAGTTGAGATTCGGCTTACGATGGGTCGTCGTTACGCAAGTTAAAATAATCTGTCTACCCGAACCGGTTTTGCTAGATATAGATACGGGAGACAGGCGTGGCGCCAATTCACGTTCAGCCCCAGTTCGAGCGACTGATGACCTGGTAGGTGACCAGCGCAGCAACATAGGCCATCGCGGTCATATAGACCAATTGAAAAATCGCCCACTTCCACGAACCCGTTTCACGTTTTGTCACGGCTTGAGTCGGCAGGCACTGCATCGCCAAAACGAAAAACACTAACAGGCTGAGCCCAGTTGCCATGGTGAATACCGGAGAACCATCCGGACGTTTCTGACGCTTCAATGTCTCAACCAAAGTCGCCCTATCGTCAGCGCCATCTTCGCCAATTCCGTACACGATCGCGAGCGTTGACACGACCACTTCTCTAGCCGCAAAGGAAGTGATGACTCCAATATTAATTTTCCAGTCGAAGCCTAATGGAGCAAACACGGGTTCCAGCAAACGGCCAACGCGACCAGCACACGAATATGCCAAAGCTTCCTGGCCAACCAATCGATCAGCCTGAGACAGCAGGGCTTCCGGATCGTCCACCATTGCAGCCTCGGTTCGCAGTGTATTCAGCTGTTGCGCTATGGCCTGTGGCAGTTCGGATTCAGGCATTTTGGGGTAAGTTGCCAGAGCCCACAGGATCACAGAAATCAACAGTATGGCCGTTCCTGCCGTTCCTACAAAGTTGATTCCTCGTTCCACAACGATCGCCAATGCCCCGGAAAAGCTGGGGCGGCGATATGCGGGAAGTTCAATTACGAGGGGAACCGTATCTCCCTTAAGTATTGTTTTCTTAAGACACCAAGCTGAGAACAAGGCAGCTACAATCCCAAGTACATAGGCAGCGACAAAGACCAGCGCCGCCTTAACCGGAGAATCAGCGAACAGCAGCGACGTGATCATCGAATACACGGGCAGTCGAGCCGAACATGTCAGCAGCGGCAGCACGAGAATGGTGACCAGCCGGTCTCGCCAGTTTTCGATAACTCGAGCCGCCATAATGGCCGGAATCGCGCAGGCATGAGCCGAAAGCATCGGCACAAACGCCTTGCCAGGCAAGCCTACGAATCTCATCAACCGTTCCATGACAAACGCTGCTCGAGCCATATAGCCCGTATCTTCCAGCAGCGAAATGAAGAAGAACAGAATGCAGATTTGCGGAAGGAAGATCAAGACTCCACCAATTCCCCCGATAACGCCGTCAACCAGCAGACTACGAAAATCGTCAACAGGCATCGTTGCCACAAAAAACGAAACGGCTGCAGCGATGACACCGTTCTTGGGTGTCCAGTGAATTTCGGCTAACCAGTAACTAACCAGAAACACAACCATGGACAGCCCTGCCGTGCTGATGCACCACAGCACCGGATTGCTCGCCGTTTCAGGAATCAGGCCGCCAATGTAATCACCCAGCTGCGCGAATCCGCCGTCAACCAGATCCATAGGAATACTGGCCAGCGAAAAAATCATGTAGAAGACAGCCAGCATAACGCTCAGAAAAGCGGCGACTCCAATCACTGGATGAGTCAAAAACCGGTCCAGCTTGGCAACACGCCGTCCGGTCTGCGGGGGACGTTCGACTGTGCTTCCACAAACTTTTTCAGCCCAGTCAAATCGAGCAGTAAACGTGCAGCCACTACAGCCCACTGTGCACGATGTGTGCTGTTCCAGAAGTAGTGGAAGTTGTCGGGTCAAGACGGCATCAACGGTATTGCAAAGTTCGTTCAGGCCCGAGCTTTTACGAGCACTCACCAACACCACCGGGCACATCAATTCCCGTGATAGCTTGTCGACCTGAATTTTTATCTTTGATGATTCGGCGGCGTCAATCAGGTTGATCGCAACCACGGTTGGCAACTTGAGATCCAGAATCTCGCTGGCCAGCATCAGGTTGCGTTCCAGCTGAGTCGCATCCAGAACCAGAATGACCGCGTCCGGCGGTGGCGTATCTTTGATTTCGCCGAGCAATACTTCCTTAGCCAGATTTTCTTCCGGACTTGCAGTTCGCAAACTGTACATGCCTGGCAGGTCGACCAGTTCGGCCGGACCGCCCTTCAGCTGTATCTTCCCTTTGCGGACATCCACCGTGATCCCGGGATAATTTCCAGTCTTAGCTCTTAGACCCGTCAATCGGTTGAACAACGTTGTCTTGCCGGTGTTCGGATTTCCTACCAACGCAATCGTCGGGATTTTTGGAGCAACGCTAACCATGCTTGGCATCTCCCGTTGCTGCGTTGTCGGATACGGCCGTGACGCCCGGTGCTATGCCGCCAATCGTATCGCGTTCAGATTCTGCTGACGAATCCGGAATGAGTTCGACCGTCACCAGTTGAGCGGCCAGTCGCGAAACTCCAATCTGCGCTCCCACGACATTAAGTACCATGGGATCCCCCGTTCGCATCACTTCGAGCTTTCGTCCCGCGCAGACCCCTAACCGCTTCAGTCTCAGCGCATCATCGCCGTCACCAACTACATCTAAGCAGCGGTAAAAACCCGTCACAGTGGTGTCGGAAAGCAGCGAGGGTGGCATGGGGGCATCAAATCGCGGAAGGTAAAATATATTCCAACAAGCGGCGCTGTGGTGAGAAGAGTCGCCCGAGAGAGGTGAACATGGAGCTGGCTGGCTTCTACAACTGTATTACGCATCAGCGAGGCATGATATAGAAGTAGCACGTCTTGTTGAGTGGGCTGGCTTGCGATCATCGTGAACCCTGATTGGTTCACGCAGTCGAATAGTACCGTGCTGCGGCAGCAAAACAACACCTGAACAGGCCTGAAAAGATGGAAGCCAACCAGACCCGGACCTGATTCCTAATGTTTTGCCCGCATTTTTCCTACAATTGGAAAGGTCAATGCCCACCGAAAGGCCATCTGGTCGAGTCGCGAACGGCGTTACCGCAACTTCCGGCAGTCGCCAAGAAAGTAAGATCCGGCCTGACGTACATTCCTGTCGAGGATGATCCATTAGTCCGCTTGTCAGTGTGGGCTGGGAAAATCAGTTTTCTAAACGGCAATGATTAGCACAACTCAGCTCCATTGAGTCGTTGAATCCACGCGTATCTCCAGCCTTGGCTGCAAATCAACTCGTTGCCGCTGCGCACTGTTAGAACTAGCGATTGCCAATGTTCGAAAACTGAGTTTCCGCAAAGTGTCGGCCTGCTGATTCTGAACTTAGGGGGAGGTGGATGTTGTCGTACCTCGGCCTCGAACTCTCATTTTTCTTCGCTCGTGCCGATGAAGCTGCCCCGCACTTCGCTTATGATTCGCGACATCGGAAGAAACGTGGTGATCGCCAGCCGCGGGAGAATTTCACGATGCACAACCCCTACAAATTCAAAATGCCTTGCAGTAGCTGCGGCTTTGATAAAACGACAACTGACTTGCCGCCACGCGTGGCCGTGTCCGCGGCGATTCGCGCATTTGTGAATCAGCAGATCAATTCGGCCGAATTGTGGCAGCGACTCGATGGCTATGTCGAATCAAATGACGCAATCGCAAAGCTGGTAGCAGACGAAGTCTGTTTAGATTTTGATGACAGCGCAATTACTGTTACAGAACTTCCGAAAGACAAATGGGATCTATTACAGCGCTATTTACTACTGCTCGAATCTAACTGCAGAGTGATACAACTGAAAACAATTCGCCGCAGCTGGACACAAGCCGCCGCCGCCGCTGCATTACTAGGGTTTCTGGTTGTCGCTGCGCAATTCGGAATGCGACTGCATCTGTTGATTTTTGCGATGCCATTCGGTGCGCTGTCAATTGCTCTGACGTTCATCCGAGCTCGACTAATTCCTCAGGAAACAGTGCTGGAGCAAATTATTGCCCCGTTTCAGAATCTCTCCGATCTGGAACGCGCCTACAGGAACTGCCAATCGTTTAGGAAACAGAGGTATCCTCGCTGGCTAGCGGAACACAATCGAAATTCCGCACCACAAGACTCGCCGCTGTCGCGGCTTATCCAGACAATGTTTCTGATGCCCGCATTTGTTGTGTGGTCGATGTGCGCACCTGCCACATTACTCTTTCAGTCGTTTCCAGTCACTACAGAAAAGTACAGGGCCCTGTCACAATAAGGGGTCATCCACTTAACAACAACCATGAACCAAATTCAACAGACGTCTACTCGACCAAATTACGTGAGGGCGATTGCGGGAACCATCGCTGGAGCCGTGTTGGGATATCTGGGATTTTTTCTGATGGTGAAGACCGGATTTTATGCCATGGTGGTTCCCGGCACTATGATCGGGATTGGTTGCGGTACTCAGTCCGGAGCACGTTCATTAGTCCTGGGCATTATGGCCGCCTTGTTTGCCATGAGCGTCAGCGTGTTTATTGAATGGAAATTCTTTCCCTTTATTGCCGACGACAGCTTCAGGTATTTCCTGACGCACCTGAACGAATTGAAGGCTCAGACAACCCTGCTGATCGCCGCTGGTACATTCGCTGGATTCTGGTTCGGTCGTGGACGTTAACAGCAACCGGCGAACGAATACTGCAACTGTCCAGCCTATTTCCGGTATCAACTGACGCAGAATTTAGCCTCGCAATCTTAATCTTAGCGTGCCGCAACGACTCAGTTTCTTCAACTGTAAGCATGACATCTCAGCGTGCGTGCACCGCCGGTGAGTGGGCTCTGCGAATGCTGACAAGCCACGTGCCTTCACTGAACGATTTTGTTCCGAATCGTTTGCACGAATGAGTTGCCGGCCCCGACAGTCCACGCTGACTTCCACTTGTAATAAGGTTTGATAACCTTCTGTAAACAAATCAATTCAGCCAGCATCAGAAATGAAACACAATGAAAGATCCGCGGATCACTCAGCTTGCCGAAACACTTATCGATCACAGCTGCCGCCTTCAAAGCGGACAAAAATTAATCATCGAAGCATTCGACCTACCTGATTCGGCGCTTGTCTGCGATCTCGTAGACGCCGCGTATGCTCGCGGAGCAACTCCGCATGTGGTCTGGAAATGTAATTCCGTGCTGCGAAGTTTGTTTCGTGGAGCAACGCTGGACAGCATGGGCTGGCCAGCGAGTCTCGAAAAAACAGCAATGGAAGCAGCCGACGCGTACATTGGAATTCGGGGTTCAGCCAACTCGGATGAATTTGCGGATGTCCCGCCCGAAGCCATGGAACTCTACACTCAGCATTGGTGGAGCCCAGTGCACAGCAAAGTTCGCGTCCCCAGTACTCGCTGGGTCGTGCTGCGTTACCCAACACCATCAATGGCCCAGTCGGCGCAGAAAAGCACGACTCAGTTTGAAGATTTTTTCTTCGATGTATGCACGGCAGACTACGGCCAAATGGCGGAAAACCTCAAGCCATTAGTAGCGCGCATGGAAGCCGCCGATCACGTACGAATTACAGCACCGGGCACCGACCTGACGTTTTCGATCAAAGACATCCCGGTTGTCCCCTGTGCCGGAGAATGCAACATTCCCGATGGCGAATGCTTTACTGCACCGGTGCGAAACAGCGTGAACGGAACCATTCGCTTCAACACAAAGTCGCGATATCAGGGTGTTGTATTTGATGGCATTGAATTCGAACTCAAGGACGGACGCATCGAACAAGCCACGTGTTCCAATGAACCGGGTCGATTGAATCGCATTCTGGACACCGATGAAGGCGCTCGTTATATCGGCGAATGGTCATTCGGTACCAATAACAAAGTACTGCACCCGATGCTGGACACGCTGTTTGATGAGAAAATTGGTGGCTCGTTCCACTTCACACCGGGTAATGCGTACGACGAAGCTGACAACGGTAACCGCAGCAAAGTCCATTGGGATCTGGTACTGATTCAACGCGCTGATTATGGCGGGGGAGAAATCTGGTTCGATGGCGAACTGCTGCGTAAAGATGGTTTCTTTCTGCCCGATGATCTCGCTCCGCTAAATGAAGGCCTGCCGCGATAGTTTCAACAAAGGGCAAAGTCCGGCGGTCGCCCGAACTGCAACGAATTCCCCAGACACCCGCTGATGAATGGCATAGTAAGGTTATCAGCATGTGTGGAAACTTCGTCAAAATTGTCACGCCCGGATTCATCGATACCGGCAGAATCATGCACAATAGCCCTATGATTTCCTGCAGAATTCACAGGACGGGGCATAGTTTCGGCAGCAAACACACGAAAACTACTTCCAGATGGATAGTTCAGCATCCCGAACTCTGAGTGAGTTCGATTCGCCTCGATCAGGAAGGAAGTCATTTCATGAGGTCATTTCAGTTAGTTTTTCTATTTTGCGTTACATTGGTTTGTTTGAGCGGTTGTTCGGCGCGCGGTACCTCGCGAGTCGCCCACCAAGGCGCGCAGGGGCATATTGAAGCAGCACCTGAACGTGCACCAGCCATGCAGTCAGCTCGGTTTTCACCACCACCGGTTCCACCGGCCTATTAATATACAGCGAAGAAACATTGGGCATCGAACCGTGCCAAACGGTACCAGTGCCAACGAACCAAGCCAACGGGGGCAGTCGTCGGTATCTTGCCTCCGCAACTGCCAGCTGTTGCATGATGTATCTTCAAGGGACATCGCCGTTCGTCGTTCATATCGCAGACGGCATCGAACCTGACCTAGACATCTAAGATAAGACACGACGACCCAGTTAAAAAAACTAAGCCTGAGTTCTACAAGCACGAAGCGTTAGTGAGTGAATTTCCAGCGATTGCCGGACTCACTCGCTGGCACTTCGTGCTTGTTAACGTTCCAGTCTGAAACACTGAGCCACCGCAGAACTTGCGGTCATGGACATGCAGATAAAACGCCGTGCTCCGGGATAGTCCGGTTGTATGAATGGTGAGCACGTGCGCGATTCGTCATTCCATACCGCGTAAATCAGTTCTGCGGCTGGGCGAGACTGATCTGATGGCTCAAGACGCGTAGAGGCGGCGATTCAGTAAACGTAGGTAAAGAGTAACGCCGAAGAACCTTCTGAGTAAAACCTATCCCGGCGGGCAGGACGTCCGCCGGATTGAATCAACAAAACTCAGTATCGAGGTGAAGGCGATGAAAAGGCTCATGGTGGGAGCCGCTGCAGCAATCTTAATGCTGCTGAACAGCGGTGTAACAAATGCTGGTTTAAGCGGACTCGGAGGCTACTCCAGCTGCTCAGCGGATGCGTGTAACGGATGTGGAGACTTCGCAGCGGCGAAGGAAGGTTGCGGCGTGCAGTACCGAACCGTGCAAGAAGTCGTTTGGGATCAGCAGCAGTATACCTGCATGCAAACGGTCTATGACCGTTGCACAGAAACAGTTCCAGTGTCATGCACTCGGAACGTGTACGAAACGCACTATCGCGATCAGTGCTATACGGTCTGCAAACCAATGTACAAGACCGAATATCGATGCGTGCAGCATCAGGTTTGCAAGCCGGTTATAACAACCTGCTGGAAGACCGTGTCCTGCAACGTGCGTAAGCCGGTTTACAACACCTGCTACCGAGACGTCTGCTACACGGTCTGCAAGCCGGTCTACAAGACCTGCTACCGGCAGGTGTGCTACAACGTCTGCAAACCATGTTACAAAACATGTTACCGTGACGTTTGCTGCACAAAATACCGCACTGAAACAAAGACCTGCTACAAAGACGCGTGCTATACGGTAATGAAGCCGGTCACGACAAATCGTACGGTTGATGTTCAAAGCGGACGCTGGGAAACTTACTCAAAGTCTGTGCCAGGCCCGATGGTCGAAAAGTGTGTACCAGATCCTTGCAATCCGTGCTGCATGAAGAAAATTTGCTGCCCAGGACCTTGTCGGACCATCTGCTGCAAACGATGGGTGCCATGCACGGTGCAAAAACAGATTTGCTGCACAACAATGATTCCGGAAGTCTGCCACAAGAAGGTGCCCTACACAACCTGCTGCCAGATTCCTTACACAGTTACTCAGAAAGTGCCTTACACAACATGCAGCTTCACAACGCAAGTTTGCAAAAAACAGGTTCCGTACACTACCTGCAGCATGACCCGTCAAGCCTGTACGAAAAAGATACCTTACGTAACTTGTTCATGGGTTGATTCCTGTGTGACCAAGCGAATTCCTTACACAAAATGCCGCATGGAAACTCACTGCGTCACCAAGCGAATTCCTCACACGACCTGTCACATGGTGAAGCAAACCTGCACCAAAAGAATACCTTACACAACCTGCCGCCAGGTGTGTGAAACCAAGATGGTTACCAATACCAAATGCGTTCCACGACAGGTTCCCGTCTGCAAGACTCGCTGCGTACCACGAGTCGTCTGCCGACAGGTTCCGGCCTGCGGTGAAAGCTGTGCTCCAGAAAATGCAGCTCCAGGTTGCAACGCCCCAGCCGGGTGCAACTAAACATGCAACGTTGATTGCAGTTGACTGACAACTGCCCCACCACCAACGATGATACTCATCGCCTTCCGGGAAGTTCACAGGATGTGAACTTCCCCTTTTTCGTGTGCTGATTGGTGAAACGTAAAGCTGCACTGCTGCCCGTGTGTTCTGCGACATCGCTCTCAGGCAATGCATGTGCTGAGTAAACTTCCGCAGCAGTTGCCAGGAATTACCCGATTCGTGGGAATCGGCGCTGAGTGCTCGCTGAAGCATTGCTGAACCCTGCCTTGGAAAGATCAGTCTCCGATGTAAACTGCCACTTAAGCTGGACATGTCGCTCGTTATCGATGCATGTCAGCCGTGAAGACCAACGACGTTCACGCTGCAACCCCGGAGACATAGTATTGAATACGATCCGCACCAGGCTTATTTTTGTCGCGACAACTTTCCTCTTTGCAGGCTGGACAGGTCTAGGTCGAGCCGCGGATGCTTCTACTGCAGTTCCCCTTCGCCCAAATTTCATCGTGATTTTCTGCGATAATCTTGGCTATGGAGACATCGAACCGTTCGGGGCTACAGTACACCGCACTCCGTATTTGAACCGCATGGCAAAACAGGGCTGCCGGTTCACTCATTTCTGCGTGACGGCTGGAGTATGCACGCCTTCTCGCGCATCCATTATGACCGGATGTTATGCTCAGCGAATTGGCATGCACGATAATCCTCGCGACAGACATGTGCTGCGTCCCGTTTCGCCCTATGGGCTAAACCCCAATGAGATCACAATTGCCGAAGCGCTGCACGATATGGGCTACGCGACGGGAATCTTCGGAAAGTGGCACTTGGGAGACCAACCGGAATTTCTACCCACGCGACAGGGCTTTGACGAATTCTTTGGCATTCCATACAGCGACGACATGACACGAGAAGTCGGGCAACGTTTGGGAAATAAGTTTGAAGGCAACCAGTGGCCCGAACTTCCTTTGATGAAAAACGATGTTGTCATTGAAGCTCCGACAGATCGCAACATGCTAACTAAACGCTGCACCGAAGAAGTTCTTGAGTTTATTGACCGGCACCACGAAAAACCATTCTTCATCTATTTTCCTCAGCCAATGCCCGGCAGCACAGCCGCTCCGTTTGCGAGCTCCGGTTTCAAAGGCAAAAGTCATAATGGTCCGTGGGGCGATTCGATCGAGGAAATCGACTGGTCCACAGGCCAGGTTCTTAACAAACTGGCACAGTTAAAAATCGACGATAAGACGTTGGTCGTTTGGCTATCGGATAACGGTGCTCCTCTGGCAAAGGATTTATCAAAGCTGACACGAGGCAGCAATCTGCCGCTGCATGGCCGCGGCTATACAACGTCCGAAGGTGCATTTCGCACTCCAACCATCATGCGCTGGCCAAGGCATGTGAAAGAAGGTACGACCTGCAGCGAACTGGCTACTACGATGGACCTGCTGCCGACCTTTGCGAGACTTGCCGGAGCGAAACGCGTAACGGAAATTGACGGTCACGATATTCGATCGCTGATTCTGGGGGCCCCCGATGCGAAGTCACCATACGAATCTTTCTTTTATTACTACCGTGATCAGCTGCAGGCAGTTCGCAGTGGTCCGTGGAAGCTGTTTGTTCCACTGGAATCGTTTGACCAGCATCCACACTTCAAAGTGGGGAAAAGTGATCAGCCCCTGCTATTTAACGTGGTGGATGACATCGCCAGCGAAACCAACGTGGCACAGCAGCATCCGGCAATCGTCTCAAGTTTAATGCAGTTTGCAGAACAGGCTCGAGCTGACCTGGGGGATCGCAATCGAATCGGAACCGGGCAGCGTGCTCCCGGACGGGTAGCGGGAATTCCGACGCCGAGAATTCTTCCGCAACTGCAATAGCGCGGCGACTCCGGCTGCCTGCATACTCGGTAAATGGTCTGATCTGGTGTATTTACGACGGAAGGTTTGTTACAACAATGTTCCACGATCGCCCCGCCTGTAATGCTGCCGTCTATCCCACGCACGCCGCTTCCATCGATTTAAAAAGCCGACCTTATGTACCGATCATTTTCAATCGTGTTCAGTCTCTCAATACTGTGCCTTTTGCCCGACAGTGTTCGTGCAGAACTTAAAGCCGGAGCTGCCATTGTCGACGTGACGCCGTCTAAGTTTCCGGTGCTTGTGAATGGCGGCATGACGTCACGCACAGCCTCTGAAGTAACGACTAAAATAAACGCACGGGCCATCGTGCTGGACGATGGTCGTGAACGCATTGGCATCGTTGTGGTTGACAGCTGCATGATCCCTCGCCCACTATTGGATGAAGCCAAGCAACTAGCGGCGCAGCAGACGGGCTTGAAGCCAAACCGAATTCTGGTTTCATCCACGCATACTCATACTGCGCCGTCGGCGATGGGTGCACTCGGCACTGATGCAGATTCAGACTATCTTCCTGTACTAAGAGCCGGAATTGCGGAAGCACTGGCAAAGGCCGAAGCGAACCTTGAACCAGCCGAAGTCGGCTGGGGGCTTGAGGACGCAGCCGACTTCACAGCGTTACGGCGCTGGATTCGTCGCCCGGATCGCCTTGCGGAAGATCCCTTTGGCGATATGACTGTGCGAGCTAACATGCATGCCGGTCGCAACTGGGACGATGTGACGGGCGAATCCGGCCCGGAAGATCCGGACCTGTCCATGATTTCATTCAGAGCCAAAGACGGTCGACCAATCGCCGTGCTCGCCAATTTTTCAATGCACTATTTTTCAGGGCAGAAGGCACTTGCGGCAGATTACTTCGGCCTATTCTGTGACGGGCTTCAGGCAAAGCTTAACACGTCGACCGGCAAACAGCCGCCGTTTGTAGGCCTGATGTCTCATGGCTGCAGCGGTGACATCTGGCGACGCGACTACAAGAAACCGGAAGGCGAGCAGGAACCGTATTCCGAAATCGCAGAATACACCGATGCTCTCCTGCAGATTGCGTTCAAGGCTTACAGCAACATCAGTTATTCAGCGGACGCCGATCTGGCCATGTCAGAAGTACGACCGACTTTAAATTACCGAGTTCCCGATAAGGCTCGACTTGAATGGGCTCAGGAAATCGTCGCCGAAATGGGTGATCGTCTGCCAAAAACTCAGTCCGAAATTTACGCCCGAGAACAGGTGTATCTGCACGAACTTCAATCCACTGAAATCGTGGTGCAGGGATTGCGAATCGGTGACATCGGCATCGCGACAACTCCCAACGAAACATATGCTCTAACCGGGCTGAAAGTGAAGCTGCAAAGCCCTCTCGCCAAAACGATGGTGATTGAACTGGCGAATGGTGGAGACGGCTATATCCCACCTCCCGAACAGCATCTTCTTGGTGGTTACAACACGTGGGCCGCACGTTCGGCCGGGCTGGAAGTGATGGCCGAACCAAAAATTGTCGAACATGCTTTGGCGCAATTGGAACAGGTTTCAGACAAGCCTCGACGCCTGTTCACTCAAAGTCGCGGTGCCGCCGCAAAGTCAATTCAGGCAGCAAAACCAGTTGCATGGTGGCGCATGGATGAATTTTCAGGCCCGATTGCCATGGATTCCTCCGGACACAACCGACATGCAACCTACGAACCCGCTGTCGTCTACTTTTTGGATGGCCCCGATAAAGCGGCGATCTGCCACGACGATGAAGTCAATCGTGCAGCCCACTTTGCGGGAGGTCGTTTGCTGGCGAAGTTGCCTGAACTTGGACACAGGTATTCCATTTCGATGTGGTTGTGGAATGGCATGCCCAACGCTGCCCGACCAACCACAGGGTGGATACTTTCCAAGGGTCACAGCAACGGGCTTGGCAACGGCAGCGAACATCTGGGTCTTGGCGGGACGGCCACACAGCCCGGACGGCTGATTTACCACGTGACCAGCGATGCTGGTTCTGCGCCAGTCGTCGGCAAAACGGAAATAGATCGCTGGACATGGAATCACGTGGTCGTTGTGCGAGACGGTGAACAGGTGAAAATTTACTTAAACGGAAACACAACGCCGGAAGTAGAGGCGACGAATAGCGACCATGCAAACGCCAACTGGAGTTGGTTCTTTGGAGGACGATCGGACAACGATTCCAACTGGGAAGGTCGCCTAGATGAAATCGCCGTTTTTGATCGAGCATTGTCGAATGCAGAAGTTGCCGAACTCGGTAAACAAACTCGATAGCGAGCCATGTTTCCGTTTGACGTACCGCAGGTGTTCTGAAAAATGACACCTCAGCGAATTACAGCTGTTGTTTGTTGTGGACAGGCGAGAAATCAGGGAGAAGATGTTCGTGAAGCTACTTGCAACCGCGTTTGGAATGTTTGTATTTCTTGCGCTCTGCGATTCCGCATCGGCATGGCAGTCGCCGATTCATTTACGAGCCGTCCTAAATGAAACGGGCGATCTCATCGAAGTGTTCAAAGCGAATTCTGACAAGCCAATCCTGACGCACGTCGCAAAAGCGGACTTTCGGCCATACATTCATCCAATTGTCGCGCCGGATGGAAATGGCGTGCTGACGGAACTAAGCCCCGAGCATCATCGGCACCAAACAGGCTTGTACTGGGGTTTTACTCGCCTGAACGATCGCGATTATTTCCATCACCCGGAAGGCGCGTACTGGCGTCGAGCAGCCGTGCAGATTGTGACAGCCGAAGCCGCAACAAACACCGACAGCGTACAATGGCAGACGGTATACGATCTGTTGGCTGAGGACGGTTCTGTAGTCCTGCAGGAATCGCAGATCTGGTCGATGACATGTCCGGGCGAAACATACGCCCTGGAGGTACAATGGACGGGCGACGCTAAGACAGACGTCACCATCAGTAAGTACGAATACGGCGGATTGTTTCTAAGAATGCCGTGGAAGCCAGGTATCGAAGGCGAAGTGGTAAATGGTGCTCGACAAAAAGACATACGAGCCGAAGGGCAGCGCAGCGTGTGGCTGGACGTCGGCATGCAGGTGGAGGGTCGCGACGATTTTGCTCACGTAGCCATTTTCGACCATCCCTCAAACAAAGCTTTTCCTCAACCGTGGCGAGTCGACGGGCAAATGGGGGTCGGTCCCGTTCGAGCTCGACTGGGCGACTGGAAGATTGCCAAGGGTGAAAAAGAAACGATCCGACATCAACTCTACTTCTTTGACGGACTTCTCAATGACGTAGAACTCACCGAAAAATGGTCACAGTTCTCCGGACAGCAAATGGCGTGGGCTCAATGGCAGCAGGCTCAGCAGGAAGGTCGACAGGCCGAATTTCTAACGCCGGAAAAGGCCATCGAAAACATGACTCTGCAGGACGGCTTCAAGGCCAACGTCTTTGCATCAGAACCCATGATGACTCAGCCAATGGCTTTTTGCTGGGACGCCAAAGGACGCATCTGGATTGCTGAAAATCGCGATTACGAATCACGAGGCTCGGGCTTCGCCAACGATGGCAACAGCCGCATTTTGATTCTGGAAGACACTAATCGCGATGGAGTCGCCGATAAACGTACGGTGTTTGCAGAAGGCATTCCGTTTCCCGCTGGCATGGCTGTCGGCATGGGCGGGCTCTGGCTGGGAGCACCACCGAACCTGCTGTTTCTTCCGGATGCCAATAACGACGACAAGGCCGATATGGAAGACATCGAAGTGCGATTAACGGGCTGGGGTATTCGTGATCGCCACGAAACACTGAACAGTTTTCACTGGGGGCCTGATGGCTGGCTATATGGCTGCCAGGGCTACGCAACCCCTTCCAAAGTTGGCAAGCCCGCCGGAAAAGGAAAGCTGTACACCCACAAAGATCCGTTTCCGACAGACATCAAATTCGATGGCGAACCGACTGACATAAATGGCGGAGTCTGGCGTTATCACCCCACGAAAGATCGCTTTGAAGTCGTCGCTCACGGCTTCAGTAATCCGTGGGGCATTGACTACGATTCCAAAGGCCAGATCTTTATCACGGCCTGCGTGATTCCACATTTGTGGCACGTTATTCCCGGCGGAATTTATCATCGCCAGGGAGGCAGCCATTTCAATAAATACGTGTACGACGACATCAAGACAATTGCCAATCATCGCCACCGTTCGGCTCACGGCGGAGCACGCGTGTACCTTTCTGACGCCTTTCCGGACAAATACAAGAACCGCATTTTCATGGCGAACATCCATGAGCACGCGGTCCTGACCGACATTCTTGCCCCGGCAGGCAGCGGTTTTGTCGGCCGTCACGGAGACGACTTTATGCTGGCGAATAACGCTCAGTGGATCGGCTTCAGCATGGAAATCGGCCCGGATGGTGCCATCTATGTGCTGGACTGGCACGACGCCGACATTTGCGGCAAGGAAGTTTTAAACAAAGAAACCGGACGGATTTTTCGGATCGCTGCCACTCAATCTGCAGCCGTCGACTTCCCGAATCGCTACGCCGATCTATCAACGTTGTCAGACGTGCAGCTGGCAGAATTGCAATCGGTCGAAAGTGCATGGCACGCTCGACAGGCTCGTACAATTCTGCAGCAGCGAGCGGTTAACGGCAGCATGGAGGCAAAGGCGGTTGATCTGCTGCAACACATGTTTAAGAACAATGAGAACGTTGATCTGCGTCTTCGAGCAATGTGGGCGTTGCACGTTATCAACCAACTGCAGCCCGACGTTCTGGCAGCAGCCCTGAGTGACAAACACGAACATGTTCGAGGCTGGGCGATTCAGCTGTTGTGCGAAGACGCTGCTCCAGCAGAACCGGTTGTCGCCACGTTTGTCAGCATGGCAAAGTCAGACGCATCCGCCGTGGTGCGATTGTACCTGGCCGCAGCGACACAGCGTCTATCAGATGCTCAGAAGTGGCTCATCCTTGAAAATCTGGCCCTACATGCCAGCGATGTCGACGACCACAATATCCCTAAGATGATCTGGTTCGGCTTAGAATCACTGGTCGCCATAGATGCTGCTCGAGCACTTAAGCTGGCCGAAGCGGCTAACATCCCATTGGTCTCGCGACATGTTGCCAGAAGACTGAGTGACGCCGAACAATTCGAAAAACTGGTTGCCAGCATCGGTTCAGCCAGACGTAACCAAATGGAACTGCTGCTGGGTTTGCGAGACAGCCTGGAAGGGCGATACGACGTTAAGGCGCCAGCGAACTGGTCGACGGTCTACACAAAGTTACGAGCCGAAGGTGGCGAAGCAGCAAAAATTGCCCTGCAACTGTCTCAGCAGTTCGGCGACACAGTTGCGGCGGGCACTATGCTGGCCACGTTAAAGGATTCGTCAGCTAATGCCAGCGACCGGCGTGAAGCCCTGCAGGGCCTGATTGGTCGAAAACGCCCGGAAGCCAAAGACGCTCTGCTCCGGTTGTTCGATGATGAAGAACTGCGCAGCGATGCCATTCGAGCAGTGGCGACTTTTGACGACGACAGCCTGGCGGAAACATTGCTTAAACGCTATTCGCAGCTAACTGAAGCCGATAAGCTTGAGGTCGTACATACACTGTCCGCTCGCAGCGGTTCGGGTCGCAAGCTGACTCAGGCCATCAAGGATGGCACCGTTCCGAAACGCGATGTGCCCGCCTATGTCGCTCGATTACTTCGGCGGGTTGTAGGGAACGGTTTCCTGGAAGTGTGGGGAGCAATTGATGAATTGTCCGCCGACAAAGAAGCTTTGCTTGCTCGCTATCGCAGCCTGCTAACAACGGACGCAATTGCAAAAGCAAACGCGTCCAATGGTCGAGCACTATTCAACCGCACCTGCGGCGCCTGCCATAAAATGTACGGGCACGGCGGAGTGATTGGACCGGATATCACGGGCGCCAACCGCAGCAATCTGGAATACCTGCTCGGTAATATTCTTACGCCAAGCGCGATTATCCAGGACGCTTACAAGATGCACATCGTACTGACGGAAGACGGCCGAGTCTATTCGGGGATACCCAGCGAGGAAAACGATCGAAGTCTAAAATTACGAATCGCCAATCGCATGGAACCAGTCACAATCGCAAAATCACAGATTGAATCTCGTGAAGTTGCGGCCATTTCCATGATGCCCGAAGGCATTCTGAACACCCTGGCAAATTCAGAAGTTCTGGATTTGATTGCGTATCTGCAAAGCCAAAAACAATCTCAGTGACCGTAGAGTTTCGACTGCTGTAGCCGGATTCGAAAGAATTCGGAGGCTGGTGGAATTCTCACGAATTTCTCTACAGGATAACACAACCACTGAACTCTAAACGATTTTCACCGGCGGCCACTCATCACTCAGAAAGTGATAAACGCCATAATTTATGGGCGTTCCAGAACGCGAATCGTGGTGGTGATCGGAAAGTGGTCACTGAAGCCGGAATGGTTTTCGCAGCGAAATTCCCGAGGACGGCCCTTCCGCGTCGTCATGATTTCCGGTCGAAAAATGTCGACTTCCGGGATGTACGGAGTCATTGGATCCGTCACTTCCACGGCGACTTCATCTGGCGCTAGCCGAACGTTTGGCTGCAATCCCTGCAGTCCAAAATACAGGCCTCGAGATAGCAGAAACTGGTCCAGCATATTCATCGTTTGAGTGCACTGCGAATAATAATGAGTGCCCTGATCAGGCTTATTCATCAACGACCACATCGGGTTGAACATCGACGCGGAACGGGACGCGTAAGACTTGTAAGACGGAAGACTGCCTCGTGCAAATCGCATGGGTTCTTCAAGGTGATCCGTCGTAAAGCCACCACCCAGAATATCCATCACGCTGCGGTTCCACGGCTCGTCATTCAGGTCTCCCATGACAAGCACGTTTCGATTCCACGCTTTGTTCAGTTCATGCAGAGAAACTTCGTTGTCTTTCAGTCGCAGATAGTCTTTGCGGCTAAGCTTCACATTGCCATCAACAAGTTTGCCGCAGTGACTGGCCACAGTCATTCGAAAAGGCTCCGATTCCAGCCGCCCTGCGCTTCTTGAGGGCCAGTGATTGACCAGTACAACAAGATCTGAATTGTTTCGTTTTACCTTCAGATGCACTTCAAAAATATCGCGAGTCGGATATCGCAGATGCACCATGTGGCCATGGGTTTTGGATTGGTCTATTTCGAACACACGAGTCGAATAAATCAACGATGTATCGATGCCACGAATATCAGGCTGCTCGACATGCGCCAGAGCATAATCGTCGCGGCCAATCGCATCGATCAGAATGTTGGCGACCTTGGTATTTTCGATTTCGCAGATGCCAAGCAGATCCGGAGCTTTACCATCAAACATCAGCCGAATTACGTCGGCCAGGTTGCTTACTTTGGTTTCAAAAGCGCGTTTGTCCCAGCCGTTAACCGGCGTGTACTCCAGATCGGCCGCCAATGGCGACACATCAATGTCGAACAGATTCTGCAGATTCCAAAAGGCGACGCTGAACGAGTCGATCTGTTTGGGAGCAGTGTATGCGCCATCAGAATTGGTTGTGCCGGAACCCACGTAACAAATCGCCTTCCATGACGACGAAAAACCGACCACTTTGTGCCGGGCACAAAATCGTCGACGCGAAACTTTAGAAAGCGTATTTCAGCAGAATCACGGGATTGGCTCAAAGGCAATTCCCCCGAGAAAATGGGGGGGATGGGAGGCTTTCGAGATACCCAAAAGTTGGTTACTTGCGGGCTCGGACGGCGTCCAGAGCGCGTTGCGCCGCGAACTTCAGGCTGAAGTCTGTTCCGGCAACGAGGTCTTCCAGAAACGGAATACTCTTTTCCGTACCGACGTTTTGCAGAATTTCAATCAGTTCTCGACGCAATGACGAGTCTGTGAATTCGCTAAAACTATCCAGAATCGGTTCTTCGACGGGTTCGCCGGCCGTGATTAACATTTTTTTCAGGTCAAGCCGAAGACTTAAGTCGCTCAGCTGCCTGATCAGATCGGGCAGCATCCCGGGTGTCTTCAGTTCGATCAGGCGTTGTATTGCCAGCTTGCGGGCGTTGCGCAGCAGGTGATGATTCGATTTCGCGATCGTTTTCAGAGTCTCGACGTTTTTCGCCGTGGCCCATGTTGCATAAACATCAGCCGCCGAGCCCTTCACAAATTCGTTGCTGTTTTCCAGGTGGTTCGACGCGACCTCCAGCACTTCGTCTCGCAATTCGGGAACGATCGCTGCTTCTGCAATTTTCTTCAGGGGAGATGACGCGCTAAAACTTCCGTTTGCCTTGCGGACGTCTGCCAGCAAGGCGGTTAGTCTTCCCGGATCAGGAACCGTTCGTTGCTGTTCCTTCTGCAGACGAAGTTCTTCAGCTCGAGCAACCGCCGCCACCCGTTCACGTTCAACTTCTGCAGGATCTTTCAGCTGAAACATAATTGTCAGAGGAATTTTCGCCACAGAAACATCATCGCCGTGGCGGGTCAGGGTTGCGTTGTATTCCATGCTGGTGGGCATACCAACGTGCTTGTCAAAAACGATTTCTCCCTTGCCGCGAACACTCATGTACGGCTTATTGGCATTGTCAGTCGTGGTGAATTCGTACGACTTGTGAATCGTGATCCGATTGTTCAGTTCGTCTCCCAACCGATACGTCGTTTTCACGATGGCTGGAATCTCTTTGATCGTTTCTTCTTCCTGAGGCTGTGCAAATGGGCTTCCCCCAGGAAATTCAGGTGCACTAAAACCGCCGCGGCTTGATGGAAACTGCATACGAGAACGAACGCGACTAAGCGGATCTGCCGGGTTCGCTTCAGGTCGCCGCATGACGCGCAGTGCGCTTTCCTGAGTAGAACCCCAGCTGACTTGAGCATCTGCTGACAAAGGATCGATAAAAAACTGACCAATTGATCCGAGAACAAACGGTAAATCGCCCTCGCCAGTCGCCGATGCAACCTCACCATAATCACTGACTTTCAACACGCCGCGACCGCCGCTGCCTGACGGAAGCATGCTGAACGGATCAAACCGCATTTGACGAGGATCGATACTGCGTGTGTGAGTAAAACTGGCCTGATAACCGACATCAAACAGCGTACCTCCGGTAATGCTCTGCACCTTGATGTACGCAACTGTGGGCGTCACCTGATTCGCCAGAGTTGGCCCGTCCAGAGCGTCGCCACTGCCCGCGCTGGGCAACGGCAGGCCGAGCTTCGTCATCATGATTTTGAGTTCATTGATCGGCACCGCGAAGCCGATTGAGTTCGCTGCGTTGTCATGCAGCTTACTACTGGCAATGCCGATTACCTGCCCGGAATTATTGACGACCGGCCCGCCACTGTTGCCGGGATTGATTGGTGCATCCGTTTGAATCTGTCGACCCTGTTCCGGATCCATCACAATGCCCGCGACAGCTCCCGTGGCAACTTTGACGCCCGTTCCAAGAACAGATGACAAAGGAAACCCGAAGGCTCGCACCTGTTCGGCCAGCTTCACATTGTCGGAATCAGCCAAGCGACTAACGGCAAGACCGGTCGCCTCGATCTTCACGATGGCAATATCCAGCCGAGCATCTTCAGCCACAACTTTGCCCGTATAGACTTCTTCGCCGATCGTCACATCAATTCGTTTGGCACCTTTAATGACGTGAGTACAAGTGCCAATGTAGCCGTCTGCCGACACGACAAAGCCTGTGCCGGAACCTTCGAATTCTTCAGTCTGGTCGATGCCGTTATTCATCACGGTGTAGGTGCAGCTGCCAATGACATTTTCTTTGGCCGAACCGTTGTCCGCAACAATCTTAAGCGAATACACGTGCTTTTGCCCCTTCGCCCATTTGTACCGCAATGCCGGTTCTGAAGCGTTGGCTGCTGCGTCCTGAACTGCAGCACCTTGCACTGCACCGTTCACAGCGGGCGGTTGCTGCTGAACCGACGGAGTAGTCGCAACCGCCGGAGGCTTACGCGGCATGACCACAGACGGCGAAGTGCTAGCTGGTGGAACAGCGGATGACACAGCGGGTGCTGACACAGCGGGTTCTGACACAGCGGACTGCGAGACGGACGATGGAACCGATGCGACGACTGCGGGTGCTTCCGGCTTCACATCCGGAACTCGCTCAACCGGCTGCGCTGCGACCGGCGGGTGGTCTTGCTGAGCCACAGCGTTGGGTGTATTCGGAGCCGCTAGACGTGTTTCACCAAGCTGCGCCGATGCGGGCAAAACGACGTCCCCGCCAGAAATAGTCGTCGCGTCCTTTTCCTGATTCAATAGAAAATAGATCGCGCTCGGGAAGGCAATTAAGGAAAACAGAATGGCAACTCCAACGATAGCCAGAAAGATAATAGATTCGCGTTTCGCACGAATCTCGTCCGCATCCAGCTGATAAACGTCTTCGTCATCCAGATCGACCGGAGGCACCGTTTTTCGAACCGGACGTGAAGATCGCTGAGATAACGATGATGGAGGCGTCCCGGCACCGACCGGGCGAGTTTGTGGCTTCGCAGGCGTCCGAGAGTTCTCAGTCTCTCCCTCAGCCTGACTGGCGATTGCCGCCCGAACATCGATTGATTCGTCGCAGCGCGGACATTGAACCACGTTCTTCTTTGTTTCGGAACGAAATTTCAGTTTCGACAGGCAACCAGGACATTGCACGACGGTATGAGTCATTAGCTTCTCCGCGTTCAGAACGGTGTGATGTCGACGGCGTCACACGTCTGTTCAGTTCGGGCATCAATCACGTAAACCGCTTGAAAGTTCGATCAGTCAGCGACGACCAGCCCTGCGATAAAACTGGCCGTAGGTGAGTCTTCAGTGAACGTTATTCTGTGTTGCGAGCATTCGTTTTGAAAGTGAATGGCGATGCATGATTCTGGTTTTACTGCAACCTCGCCTGCGGCGTCTGGCAGAGTCATCCCAACGACCGACTCATTACTGACGGGCCGCCACGGGTGCGCTCAGGGAATACGTTATTTTATGTGAGTGTTAATTTCCAGTATTGATTCCACTGTTTGCTGTACATGTTGGCGCAGAGTCCTGCCATTCGGTTGACACGTCGGACTCGCCATCGTGCTCCTGTTTGTTTGAGCCGTCGCCCGATCATATTCTTGCAGGCTCCTTCGACCTGGCCGCTGCCGATAGAACGGCCCGTCGCAAGGCGATCGGCGTAATTCA
>Ga0209390_10004293_pt1 | contig 21567 bp, 10 predicted proteins | sample BON01_FD_187212 | JGI IMG/M metagenome (GOLD analysis project Ga0209390, IMG submission 187212) | Freshwater microbial communities from Lake Bonney liftoff mats and glacier meltwater in Antarctica - BON-01 (SPAdes) (version 2) | ecosystem: Environmental > Aquatic > Freshwater > Ice > Glacier... | reverse complement strand
CGCTCGCCCGCCCGCCCGCCCGCCCGCCCGCCCGCCCGCCCGCCCGCCCGCCCGCCCGCCCTGTGGTTTGCGTGCCTTGCCGCCCCTCCGCTTTTGCGCGCCATGCTGCTCCTCCCGCGCTCACCGGAACAAAACACGACCGCTGGATCATCGCCGCCGATTCGTCTCCAGACACACACAAGCACGATCCTTACTCAACCAGCAGCACGAACAAACTGGCGCAAGACAAAGCATCGCCTTTTCTGCCTCGCCCTCTTTCCTCTCGCCCGCGCTCCCCCCCCCCCCCCCCCCCCCCCCCCCCCCCCCCCCCCTCCCCCCCCCCCCCCCCCCGCTGCCGCCGCCGCCGCGGCCCCGTTCCCTCTCCCCCGACGACCGACGACGCTTTCTTTACACCGTCCGACCCCACACGCGCTCTTCTCCTCGTCCCCGAGCACCGCGGCATTCCTTCGTTTCGTTGCAGAGGGTTCGCGCCCGAGAGGAAATCACAAACCTCAACAAAAACATTTTTCGGAAAACCCATCACCACCGACAGCGCGGCGCCGCGCCCCCCCCACCCCCACCCTCACCCGCCGGCGTCTCGCTCACCGCCTCCCCCTCATGGTTTGTCGTTGCACGCGGGCCCTGATCGCCCCCGCCCGCCTTCCCCCCGCCCTTCCTTTTTCGTTTTTCTCTTGCCCCCGAATTGAGAGGCCCTGCCGGCGCGTTGGTTTCCGGCCCCGCTTTCTTTTCCCCTTGCTTTTTTGAAAATCACACAACACATCATTGAACCCGGCCTTTCTTGCCTATAGAGACTTTGTGACAATCACTGCCTCTCTGTGTGCCGCCCGTCCTCTCTATCGAGCGCAAGGCCGCGAGCCTCCAAGGACGAAGCGGTAACATTTGAATGCGCCAGCAGCCAAACAGCGACTGCGACGCGCGCTCTTATTCCGACGACGCCAACACCAAGCAACCGTTGCGCCATTGTTTGCTCGTCCGGAGCGGGCAGAATCAAACAACCAGCCAGTCCTCATGACGCGGAAGCAGCGGGCCGTGCACAGCAACGAGACGTGGGACCTGTCCTCGACGCGCGGGTCCATGGCGCTGCGCGCGGCGATCCTCGGGGAAGAGGGAGGACCCGTGGAAGGGGCATCCTCTGCCGAGGCGTCCCGGAAGCAGGCGAGCGGCAGGCGCGCGCGCGCGGCCGCGGGCGCGTCGGACCGCCGCGTGCCCTTCCAGCTGCGGGAAGACGTCGCCCGTGTTACGGGATCGGGAGAGACGGACGGACGAGGAGGAGGAGCAGGCCCGTCGACGTCGACGTCGGCGGCGACCGCCCCGCCGCGCACGGGCGGCATCGGCGGCGGCGGCGACCCGGTTTCTCGGCTCGCCTCCTTGCTTCGACCCGCCCCGGCCGACCCCGCCCTGATCCGCGACGTGCTCTCCGGCTGCGGCGGCGACGAGCGGGCCGCGCTCGAGGCCCTGATGAGCGTGCTGGGGATCGAGCGCTGCGAGGCGCCGCCGCCGCCGACCGCCGCGCAGGGGGCCAAAGCCGCCGCCGCCGCCGCCGCCGCCGCCGCCGCCGCCGCCGCCGCCGCCGCCGCCGCCGGTGCAAAAAGCGAGAGCCTCGAGGCGACCGCGGCCGCGGGCGGCTGGGGCGCGCTGCACCCGTCGCTGCCGTCGGACGTCCAGGAGCTCGTGCTGCGGCGCCTGCCCGTGCGCGACCTCGCGCGCTGCGCGTGCGCCGGGCGCGCGCCCCGCCTCGCCGCGCTCCGCGAGATGCTGCGCGCCCGCACCGTCGCCGCCCCCGCCGGCTGCTCGCCGGCAGAGCTCGGGGGGATGGCGGCGGCGCTGGCCGGCGCCGCCTCGGCCGACCTGTCTCGCGCGCTGCCGGCGGGCGGCGTGCCGGGCGCCGGGCTGAACGCGCAGATGGAGCGCGAGCAGCAGGTCGGCCTGCTGCTGCGGGCGCTGGCCGAGGGGGCCGCGCTGAGGCTGGCCCGGGATGCGTCGGCGACGGCGGCGGGCGCCCGCGGCAGCGGCGGCGGCGGCGGTGGCGCCGCCGTCCCGCTCTCGCGCCTCGTCTTCGCGCGCGGCGCCGCCGAGGGCCTGACCGACTTCGCGCTGCGCGCGGGCGTGCTGGGCTTCCAGGCCGACGACCGCGGCTCCCCGCTCCCGCACGTCCGCGAGCTGTCGGCCGCGCGCGCGCCGCTCACGTCGGCCGCGCTGGTCGCGATCAGCAGGCACCGCTGCCTCCGCCAAGCTAGTGGCGGCGGCGGCGGCGGCGGCGGCGGCGGTGGGGGCCGTGCTGGCGGCGGCGGCGGCGGCGGCGACGCAGACCGACAGGACGAGGAGGACGGGCGGTGGTCGTTCGCCTCCCCGCACCAGCGACAAGCGCCAGCGGCAGGAGCGACGACAGCAGCGCAAACGGCAGCAACGACGACGCCGACGACGACGCCGACGCCGACGCCGCCGACGCCGACGGCGACGGCGACGGAAGCGGCGACCTCGGGCTTTACGTCCATAAGCCTGGTCGAGTGCCCCGCGGTCCGGGACGACGGCGTCCGGGCCCTGCTGGCCAACGCGCCCTGCCGCGGCTCCCTCGCCCGCCTCGACGTGGGCGGCTGCCCGCTGCTCACCTCCGCCGCCCTCCGCGGCCTGCACGCGCCGGGCGTCGCGCTGCGCTGCCTGCGCGCGCCCAACCTGCCGCTCCTGGCCGGCGACCTCGTGCTCCTGCTGCCGCACGGGCACCCTCTAGAGGAGCTCGACCTGAGCGGCTGCGCCCGCCTCGCCTCCCTGCTGATAAATGCGCCCCGCCTGCGCGAGCTCAGGCTGCGCGGCTGCCGCCGCCTGTCGTCCGTCTCGGGCAAGTTCCCGTCGCTCGCGCGCCTGCTCGCGGGCGACTGCCCCTCGCTGTCCGCCTTTGCCGGGGGCCGCGCGCCGCCGCCGCCGCCGCCGGCCGCCGACGGCGCGGGCCGGGGCGCGTTGACGCCGCCGCCCTTTTTTGCGCCGTTGCTGCGCGAGGCCGAGCTCCGCGGGTGCTCGAGCCTCGGCGACGCCGCCGTCCGCGCCCTGGTGCTGAGCGACGGCCAGGGCCGCGCCCCGCGGCTCGAGCGCCTCGACCTGGGCTCGGCAAGCCTGCTGACGCGCCTCGAGCTGCCGTGCGAGCTGGCCCCCCGGCTCGAGCGCCTCGACGTCTCCGGGTGCCGCGCGCTGAGCCGCCTGTCGGTGGGCGGCGGCGCGTTCCGGGCGCTGTCGGCAAGCGGCTGCCGCGCGCTGCGGTCGCTGACGCTGCTGGCGCCGGGCGCGCCCGGCGGGCTGGACCGCCTGCTGCTGAGCAACTGCGCCGAGCTCGAGGCGGTGGCGGTGGGCAGGCGGGCGCGCGGTTGCGCGGACGGTGAAGGCGTGGAGGGCGGGGGGGGGAGGGCGCGGCGAGAGGGAGAATGGAGAGAGGGCGGCGGCGACGAGGAGGAGGAGGACGAGGGGGCGCAGCGCCGTGCGGGGGGCGGCGAGATCAACGTGGACGGCACGCCGATGCTGTCGCCCGCGGACGAGGCGGCGCTGCGGGCGCTGCTCGTTGTCGCGTGAGTTCTGGGCCGGGCACGCACAACGTGAAAGTGTCCACGAAACATTGAAATCGAGAAAAGACAACGACGCCGTCGACTCGCTCTCTCTCGATCGTGCGACGAACGCCAAACAACACAAAAGGCGCGCGCTCTGTCGCTGCCGGCTCTCGTCCTCTCCCTGACAACTACGACACATAACAACGCACACATTCCGACGGCTTGGCGCGCACAAACAACGCCAACACGCTTTCGGCTCAACGCTCGACATCAAAGAGACGCAAAAGCAAACACAAAGAGAGAGTGAAGCTCCGCGCTCGCTCTCCTCCCCCCCCGCCAAAAAACAACAACAACAAAAACGCCGCCGTCGTCACCCGCTCCTTTCTTCCCCCCCGCCCGCTCGCCTTGCAGGTGCCACCAGCGACTGCCCAATCCTTTGGCACACCTTCCCACCTCTTCGCGTACCAACTCTCGAGAGCAAAAACAAAACATCCAGCAAGCAAATGGCGGCGGCAACAACAACAGCAGCAGCAGCCGGCGGCCCTGGCGGCCCTGGCGACGACGACGACGGCCTTTCGCCCGTCTACCACGCGGTCGCCAGCGGCGCCAGCGAGGAGGAGCTGCGACGCGTGATCGGGGAGTGCGCGCAGGGAGACGACCAGCGCCGTGTGCAGGCCGTCAACCACAGCGCAAACGCGACCGAGACGCCGCTGCAGGCCGCGCACCGCCAGTGGCGCGGCGACATGGTCGGCGCGCTGGTCGAGGCCGGCGCCGACGTCGGCGGCATCTTCAACGGCAAGCTCACCCCCTTGGCCGTCTGCATCGCGTACGGCCAGGTCGAGAGCGTGCGCGCGCTGCTGCGCGCCGGCCACGACGCCATGGAGCAGATCAAGTGGGATCCGGTCAACGGCCGAGACGATGCTTTCAGCACCCCCGCCCACTTTTGCCTCGCGCCGCCGCCGCTCGGCCTCCCCTCCGACCGTGTCGTCGACGACTTCCGGCGGCAAGACATGATGAGGATTGGAGCGCCGCAGATCGGCTGCCTGGAGCTCGTGCTGCGGGAGGGCAGCGCGGAAGATGTCGATGCACAAGACTCATACGGCAACGCGCCGATTCTCTGGCTCGCACGGTTTGGCTCGAGCTACGACGACGAGGAGGAGAAAGCCGCGCGCGACCTGCTCGTCTCGGCGGGCGCGCGCACCTCGGGCGTCTTCAGCGACGACGGTTTTTTGCCGCTGATGATGGCGGCCACGTTCAACAACACCCGCTTCGTTCGCTTCTTGATCGAGGAGGCGGGAGCGCCCGTGTACGAGCGCAGCCCAAGCGGCGGCCACACCGCGCTGCACCTGTGCCATGGGACGGCCGACGACCTGGCGGCGCTGCTACTGGACGCGGGCGCGACCGTCGAACCTCGGGCCGACGACGGGTGCACGCCGCTTTTGATGTTTTTTCACAGGGCGAGTACGCTGACAACGCGCCTGATGCTGGATCGAGGTGCTTCGGTCGACGTGATCGCCAAGGACGGGTGCACGCCCTTTGTCCGGGCTTGCGAGTACAGCTACTGGCTGCGCGACGAGGACCGCTGGCCGCTCCTTCAAGAGATCCTGCGCCGTTCCTCTGCCAAAACGCGTCGCTCTCAGTGGGAAAGCGACAGCGCGGTCGACAAACTGGCGGATGTCTTCAACCAGACCGACCCGCCGTCCGAGGAAGATGACCCGCGCGTGCAGAAGCGGTGCTGCTGGGCGATGGCCGAGCTGCTGGCGTCCGGCGCGCCCGTGCTGCCGAAGAACGCGGCCCCCGTGCTCCCGATCGCGGCGTCGCTGAGCGCGGACGAGCACGCCAGGCTGGCCGCGCGGCGCGCCGAGCTCTGCAGCTGGCGCGCGCACCAGTCGTTTGTCAGCCTGTCGCAGGCCGTGAAGGAGCTGAGGGAGGCGGAGCGCGAGGCGGAGCAGAAGCGCGCGCGCGTGGCGTCGCTCGAGCGGGAGCTGGAGGCGGGCAGCGGGACCGATGGCAGCAGCGACGAAAACAGCAGCAGCATCAGCGGCAAAGGTGACGACGACGATGGCGAGAACAGCAGCGAGGGCGAGGGCGAGGGCGAGACCGAGGACGACACTGAGAGCAAGAACAAGGTCGGAGGTGGAGGGACGGCGGGCGGCGAGGGGTGATCTAGTGCGAGCAAGTGAAGGGTTCAAGGAGACGGGAAGCGCGTCGGTCCTACCGACGACCGAGAGAAGCCGCCCTCTCCTGGTCGTCCACCGGAACGTGACAGGTCGCTTTGCAGTTACACACAGATCGCAGCGACAACAGCCAGCACAGAAAGGATTCAAATAAATGCTTGGGGAGGGGGGGCGACACGCACGGAAAAGGAACGACACGGCGTCGTCCCCGCCCCCCCCCCCGGCCAACGCCCGCGCGTTTTGATCGACAAGGGCGCACGAATGAATGACTTCCCCCCCTTTCAGAACACGATTAGGCGGCGGCGGTAGGCGAAAGCGAGGAAGGCGAGGAACATGGCCACCGCGCCGATCGACGTGACCACCGTGATGGCGTTGAACAGGTAGGGCCGCTCCTGCAAGCCAGAGTCGAGGTTCTGTTTGTTTGTTTCGGGTGGTTGGTTTTTTGGGTTTTGGTTTTGGTTTTGAGGTTGGGTTTTAGGTTGTGTTTGGATTGCGGTTTCGGGGGGACAAAGGCTGGAGGAGGGGAGCGAGGGGAGGGGGGGCGTGAAGGCACGTTCCGGGAACCGAGCCGTCGTCGCCAGACGCAAATACGACATACGCGATACGACATACGACATACGCGATCGAAACAGAAAAAAAAAAAAAAAAAGGACGCACCATGCCAAAGTACCCGGCGACCGCCGTCATCATGGCCATGCACAGCGACGCGGCGGTGAGCACCAGGTCCACGCCGATGAGCTCGTTGCGGTGCTGGTCCAGCTTGAGGTTGACCAGGTCCTCCGTGTCCTCGATGTACTCGTTCAGGGCCTGCAGGCGGTTGGTGGTCTGTTTTTTTTGCGGTTGCGTTTTTGGTTTTTTGCGGGGCGGCGTTTTTGCGTTTTGTTTCGTGTGTCGGTGGGTTTTGTGTTTGGGAAGACAAGGGAGACGATGGACGAGGACGAGGTGAGTCCCGCGGCGTGGCGAGTTGGAGGAGCGCGCGACGCGCACCTAATGCGCGCCGGACGAAAGACAGAGGAAAAGGGAGAGGGGCGCGTCGCCGGCCCCCGCCGCTCGTCTCGTTTTTGGTTTCGCCCGGCTTCCTTCGAGGAAAAAAAAAAAAAACCTCCCCCCCATTTGGTTTTTCGCTCTCACCTGGTCCAGCCCCATGAAGTAGGCCTCGAGCAGCATCTCCACCTCGGCGATCTCCTCCTCCTCGACGCTGGTGCTAACCGACGACGACGACGAGCTCGAGCTGGACGAGGAGGACGAGCTCGAGCTCGAGCTGCTGCTGCTGCTGCTGCTGCTGGTTGACGACGCCGACGCGCCGGACGACGCGCGGTTGCGGTCGCGGTCGCGGTCGCGGTCGCGGTCGCGGTCGCGCGCGCGGCCGCCGGACCGACCCGAGCGCCGCGAGTGGCGCGCGAGCCCGCGCTTGAGGTGCTCGGCCTCGGCCACGTAGGCGCCGAGCGAGGTGGGGACGGCGCCAGGGCCGGAGGGCGGGCCGCCGCCGGGCCCACCAGCACCGCCGGCGCCGCCGCCGCCGCCGCCGCCGCTGCCTCGCTGCTGCTGCTCGGCGCCGCTGCCGCTGCCCGCCGCCAGCAGCTCGAGCGGCGTCTCCTCGCCGACGCTGTCCAAGAGTGCCTGGCCCGCGCCGCCCCCCCCGCCGCCGCCGCCACCGCCCCCACCGCCGCCACGCCCGCGCGAGCCGTCCGTCGACCGCGAGGTGCCCGTCGTCCGCGACGCGCGCGCCCGCGCCGCTGCCGCCGCCGCCGCCTGCGCCGCCTGCTGCGCCGCCGCCGCCGCCGCCGCCGCCGCCGCGTGCTGCTCCTTGGCCGTGAGGTTCATGTCGCGCATGTCCTGGTCGTCGTCCAGGTACCCCTGCAGCACCTCGCGGATGGTCTCCACCCGCTTGGTCAGGCGCACCAGGCGCGACTTGACGCGCCGCACGCGCTCGAGGTTCTGCGCCGAGACCCGCGCCGTGAGCGCGTCCAGGGCGGGGTAGGCCGCGGCCTCCAGGTCTGCCGCCAGCCTGTTTAGGTAGGAGGCCGTGCAGTCCAGGCAGACCTCGAGGGCGCGCAGCTCGAAGGGCATCTCGAGGGCGGCGAGGTCCTGGAGCAGGGCGTTGGAGCGGGCGGCGGTGAAGAAGGGGGGCGGGTCGGGGGGCGGGGGGCCGTTGCCGTCGTGGCCGCTGCCGTTGCCGCTGCCGTTGGCGTTGCCGCCGTTGCCCCCTCCTCCTCCTCCTCCTCCCCCGACCACGACGCGCGCGGCGCCCTTGGCCAGGCCCGCGAGCGCGCCGTTGACGGCGACCAGGGGGCCGCCCGCGCCGCCGCCAGAGTCTTGCGCGCCGCCCACCCCCTGGAACAGGCCCCCCGGGCCGCGGCGCCCAAACGAAACGCCGCCGCCGCCGCCGCCGCCGCCGCCCCCCGCCAGGGACTGCTGCTGCTGCCGCTGCTCCGCCTGCACCTCGTGCTGCTGCTGCTGCTGCCGCGCCAGCGCCTCGTCCCGCTCGCGCGCCTCGGCCTCCTCCTCCTCCCGCCGCGCCTGATCCCGCGCCTCGGCCTCGGCCTGCGCCGCCTGCGCCGCCGCCGCCTGCGCCGCCGCCGCCGCCGCCGCCGGCTGCGCGATACGCGTCTTCAGCTCGGTCAAAAAGGGCAGGACGTTCTCGTCCTCGGGGTTGACAACCAGCACGCACGAGGTCGTGATGATGCACCGGATGTGCTCGAGCGACACGACCAGCGCGCGGTCGCGGCACAGCACGGCCGAGGGGTAGGTGGCCGCGAGCGAGGGGTCCATGACGCGCAGGTCGCGCCCGTGCACCCCCAGCTTGTGGGTCAGCTTCCATTTGTCCGCCTGGATCATCGACGTCTCGCCGGCGGCGTCGATGCGGAGCCACGTGCGCACGGCGGCGGCGTGGGCGGCGGCGCCGGCGCCCTTGCGGCGGCCGGCGCCGGGCAGGCGGGCGGCGGCGGCGCCGGGGGCGTTGCTGCCGTAGAGGGCCGAGGCGGGGTTGCCGTTGTTGCCGCCGCCGCCGCCGTAGCCGTTGTTGCCGCCGCCGCCGCCGCCGTTGCTGCCGTTGCCGCCGCCGCCGCCCGGGCCGCCGCCCGGGCCGCCGCCGGGGCCGCTATTGCCGCCGACGCCGCCGCCGCCACCGGCGCTGGCGCCGGCGCCGGGGGCGCGGCGGCGGGTGAGTTGCTGGGAGGGAGGCATCTGGGGGGCGCTGGCGAGGGAGGAGGAGGACGCGCTCGGCCGCAGCGGCCGCGCGACGAGCTCGGGCGCGCCGACGGCGCCGCCGGCGGCAACGGCGGCAGCAGCGCCCGCGCTGCGGTGGCGGTGGTGGTGCGGCGGCTGCGGCTGCTGCTGCTGCTGCTGCTGCGGCTGCGGCTGCTGCTGCTGCTGCTGCTGCTGCTGCTGCTCCGGACGCCCAGAGGGGTCCTGGCGCCCGGCACCGCGGCGGCCGCGCCCGGCCTGCTCTGCGGGCAGCGCAAGCCCGGCCTCGGCGGCGTCGGCGGCGGCGGCGTCGGCCGCGGCGGCCGCCGCGGAAGAATCGCTCCCGCTGCCGCCGCCGCCGCCGCCGCCGCACCCAGCGCCGCCGCCGCGAGGGGGAGCGCCGCCGTCGAGCGCCATCATAATGGGCGGCGGCATCGGCGGCGCGCCGGGCTCGTCGAACGACCCGCGCCCGCCGGCGGCGGCGCGCCCGCCGGAGCTCATGGCGTGAACGAGGCCCCCCACGATCGAGCCGACCAGGCCGCCGACGCCGCTGCTGCCGGCGCGCTCGACAAACGAGCCGCTGCGCTCGCCGCGCTCGGCCCGCTCGCCGCGATCGCCGCCGCCGCCGCCGCCGCCCGCTCGGCTAGAGTCGGACGGCGACATGCCAAACAGCGGCTCGTCGTCGCGCGCGAACAAAGACTCGGAGTGCTGGCGGCGGTCGGCCTCGACCGAGAAGGGCGCGCGGTGGCCCCCCGAGCGGCTGCCGTCCCCGCTGCCGCCGCCCCCGAGCTCCGCGGGGCCGCCCATGTCGCCGCCGCCGCCGCCGCGCTCGCCCCGATCGCCGCCGCCGCCGCTGGCGCCGCCGCCGCTGCCGCCGAGCCGGCCGATGGCCGGCGGCGGCGGGAGGACGGCGCCTCCGGCCCCGCGCGCGGCCGCGGCGACCTCGGACGCGTACTCGTCCTCCAGTCCGCGCCCGTCGCCCTCGCGGTGGAGGTAGCTGCCGCTGTCGTGGCGGTGGTGGTGGCCGCCGTGGCTGCCGTCGCCGCCGCCGCCTTGGCCGCCGCCGCCTCCGCCTTGGCCGCCGCCGCCGCCGCCCATCCTCCCCCCGCCGCGCCCGCCGCCGCCCTCGTCCTCCTCCTCCTCAAAGTCGTCGTCCGTGCCCATCATGGCGGAGGGCGCCGCCACCGTCACGCCGAGGTCGTCGTCCGTCAGCGGGACGATGCCGGGCGCCACGCCGGGCGCGGCTGGCGGCAGCAGGCCGGCCGCCAGCGCGGCGGCCGCCTGCGCGGCGGCCGAGCCCGAGGTGTGCAGCGGGGCGTGCGGCGCGCCGCCAAGCGGCGCGCGGCCGCCGGGCGCAGCGAGCACTTCGGCCGCGTCCAGGAGGTCGCCGCTGACGGCGGGCGAGCCGAGCAAACCGCCGCCGCCGCCGCCGCCGCCGCCGCCGCCGCCGGCCGCCGAGTGCCGCGGGGACAGGGGCTGCTGGCCCCCCCCTCCGAGCGGCCAATTCAGGTGGTGCGAGGAGGCGCCGGAGGCGCGCGCGCCGCGGCGGGCGTCGCCCGCGACGGCCGCGACGGCGGCGGCGGCGGCGGCGGCGGCGGCGGAGGCGGCGGCCGCGGCGGCGTCGGCCGCGGCCACGGCCGCGAGCACGGCGCGGGGCGACCGCGCCTCGCCGATCACGAGGGCGCCTCCTCCGCCGCCGCCGCCGCCGCCAGCGCCGCCGCCGCCGCCGCCCGGACCGGCGGGCACGAGGCCAGGGGGGACCTCAACGCCCGCGCTGCCCGCGGGCGCCTGGTGCTGCAGCTGCTCGAGCTGCTCCGGGTTGAACATGGTGCTTGCGGCGGCGGTCTGTTGTGGCGCGCCGCCGCCCGATCAGGCCCTCTCAAAAACTGCGGCGGGGGCGCGAGGTTCCCGCGGCGTCGGCGCTCGAGGCGTCGCCGTCGTGTCTCGGCGGCGGCTCGCGGGGGCGGAGCGTGCGCTAGGAGCGGGGCGCCAGCGCCGCGCCGGCATTCACGGCGCGCCGGGGCTGCTGCTCGGGCTGTCTACTGGCTTGGCGGAGGACGGAGGATGGCGTGCCGCGGGCATGCCGCTGCGCTCTCCTTTCTCCTTCTTCTGCTCTCGTGGTCTGGCACCACGCGGCGGCGACCCTGTTTCTGTGGTGGCGCGCAGGCAAAACGCAGCCTACGGTTAGGATTGGGTCCTGCTCGGTGGTCGCTCGGGCGGCTGCACGCCGCGGGTGGCGCGAGTCGTTGTTCTCCCTCTTTGTAGCAAGGGAGTGGCATCTGCTTCCTTCCCGCGCTCTCTAGTCGCCCTCTCGGGTTTGATGTCGGTGATGTATGGTGTGGTGTCGCGCGCGTGCGTGCATGTGCGTGCGTGGCGTGGGCGGGAGACTAGAGAAAGAGACACAAACTTCATCGTCGACAACGAGCGGCAACGGCGCGTGCGTTCCAACCGGCGCCGCCGCCGACGACGCGGTCCCCTCTGGTCCACGCTCGTCTCCGCGTGACACGGACCGCGCCTCTTGCCAAGAACACCGAGCCTCGTTGGGTCTCCTAGACGATCCACATCCACCCCTACGAAAAGACACACCCACAAAAGCGACAAACCCTCCTCGCGCGCGGACAGATCACAAAGAGCTCTTACCCGCGCCTCTCCTCCCCCCCAAACGGTGACAGCAGTTACACGCCTCAGCGCCACCCCGCGCGCACGACACCGGCCCCACCATGCTCCGCCGCGCGGCCACCACGCTCGCGCGGCGCGCGGCCGCGACCGCGAGCGAGGCCTCTTCCTGCGTCCCCTCCTCCTCCTCCTCCGCCCCCGCGCAGCTGGGAGGCCAGCAGCGCCGCGCCGCGCACGACCTCCACGTCAAGCACAACAAGCACGTCGAGCAGTGGATGTCCCGCCGCGAGGACTTTGAGCAGGAGTTCGCGTGGGACACCAAGCGCACCGCCGCCGCGTTTGCGCTCGTCGTCGCCGTGCCCGTGACGGTCTACCGCGCCCTGGTCGGCCAGGCGCACGCGGACGACGCCTTCGCGGGCAGGCCCGAGCGCGACTTTTTGTGGTGAGCTAGCTGTTTTTGATCCTTTTGTTGGGGGGAAGGGAGGCGTGTGATCCACGCCGTGATGCCGCGCATCATGGACAGGCCGTGTTGTTCACCGAGGCCGGTGAACAACATCCACTAACCCCCTCCCTTGCTGACGCCTGGAACCGCCCCCCCGCCCCGCCCCGGCCCCGGCCCTCTCGTCAACACCCCGAAAACGATAAACGCAGGGGCCACGCCGCCGGGAGCAAGTAAGGCCCGACGCGAAGCGGCTGCTCGGCTCCCGATCACCGACGGTCGAGCGACGAGCGCTACGGGAGACGCGGCGCGCCGCACTCCAAACACACCTTGTAAATCCAGGAATGCAGTTTCTCTCTCTTTTTGTGTAAACCCCCCGACGACGTTTCGTTTCCCAGACCGCCGCCGCCGCCGCCGCCGTCGCAGCAGCGTCGGCAAAAGGCGGCAGACGCGAACGGACGCCGTCGCCCAGGCTCGAGCGGCTCGTGCGCCGGCGGGTTGGGCTCGCACGCACCGCCCTCAGGCGCGCCGCCCAGCGGCGACCGCGGCCCTTCTGCTCTCGCCGCCGCCCGCCGGCCGCCGCCCGACGACGCCCGCGCGCCGCCGAGCGACCGCCGCCGCCGCCGCTCTTCTTGTCATTCTCTCCTGCGCGCCGCCTTGTTGATTGAACGCGCGACCGCACCGCAAAATCCCTCTTTGCTCCGCGCGCCCCATTGTGGCTCCAACCAAAGCAACATCCGATCGCCACCCCCGACAGACGACGAAAGAAGACAAAATGATCGCGCCCGCCTGAGACTCTGCAAGCCGGCCCAGAAGACCGGAGCGCGCAGGGCGAGGGAGAGCGTGTGTGCGCGCGCGCGCGGTCTCGCCCTGCGAGGACACACGCACTCGGACAGAGGACGCGCACGCAGCAATGGACGGCGGCAACGGCAACGCGCTCGCGCCGCCGCCCCCTCCTCCCGCCGACGCAGAGGACGAGACCCACCAGCAGCAGCAGCAGCAGCAGCAGCACCGCGACCGCGTCAAGCAGCACTACGACGCGCACGTCAAGGCCGGGCAGACCACGGAGGAGGCCCTGAACGCGCGCAAGCGGGGCGCCGCGGCGCCGCTCAAGGCCTTCCACAACGACATCAAGCGGCGCCTCATCCTGCGGTGAGAAGAGAGTCGCCTTTTTCTCTTTTGCGCTGCGTTCCTCGGCGCGCGCGTGCTCCCGCGCCCGAGTTTGTTTCCCCCCCGCCCTACTCTCCCGTTGCCGCCCCCCCCCCTCGCCTCTTCATTGTGACTCTATGTCTCTCTCTCGCTCTCGCGCACGCGGTCTAACACACAACAACTCACCCGACACAAAAACAAATCTTAAAAAAACCACAGATTCGCGCTCGGCGCCGACGCGCTGCTCGACCTGGCCTGCGGCCGCGGCGGCGACCTGCACAAGTGGCAGTCGGCGGGCGTGCGCTTCGTGAAGGGCGTCGACCTGTCGCCCGCCGAAGTGGCCGAGGCGCGGCGGCGGTACGGCGAGCTGCGGGGCAGGGGCAGGGGGGGCGACGTGCCCACGTGCGAGTTCGAGCAGAGCGACCACCTGGGCGACGAGGAGTGGCGCGACGGGCCGACGGCGACGACGGGCGGCGGCGGCGGCGGCGGCGGCGGCGGCGGCGGCGGAGAAACCAACGGCGGCGGCGGAGCAGAAACCAACGGCGGCGGCGACGGCGGCGGCGCCTTCCCCCCTCCCCCCCCTCGCCCTCGTAGGCAGTACGACTGCGTCACGTGCATGTTCGCCATCCACTACTTCTTCGAGCGCGGGGCGAGCCTCCGCCGCTTCCTCGCCAACGTCGCGCTCAACCTCAAGCCCGGCGGATACTTTGTCGGCACTTGCCCCGACGGCAGGCGCGTGCAGAGCGCGCTCAAACAAGCCGGCGGCGGCGGCGGCGGCTCCGGCGGCGGCGGCGGAGACACGTACGAGGCGCCGATGCTGCGGCTGGCGCGCCGGTGGGGCGCGGGCAAGCCGGCCGACTTTGGCTCGGCATACACCATGGAGATCCTCGACACGGTGGTCCAGGGGCACCGCGGGGCCGGGGCCGGGGGCGACGGCGAGCAGCAGGCGCCCGCGCCCGAGACGGAGGGGTCGGAGGAGTTTCTCGTGAAGCCGAAAGTCCTCGAGGCGGCGGCGGCCGAGGCCGGGCTGCTGCCCGTCGCCGCGCTCGGCGACCCCGAGCTCGACGGCCTTTTCGAGCCGGAGGACGCCGGCAAGGCGTTCAAGCACTTCCAGCCGGCCTACCCGCGCGGGACGGACCCCTCGCTGGCGGACGCGTCGCGCCTCAACATGGCGTTTGTGTTTCGCAAGGTGGCGAGCGGGGGGGAGGCGACGGCGCCGCCGCTCCCTAAGCAGCAGCAGCGGCAGCAGCAGCAGCAGCAGCAGCACCAGCACCAGCACCAGCAGCGGCACCAGCGGCAGCAGCAGCAGCACGGCGGTCCGGGGGCGGCGTGGGGCGCGAACCAGCCGCAGCAGGGGGCGATGATGGCGCTGGCGCCCGGGGGAGCAGGAGGGGGCATGATGCCGCCCGGGACGGTCCCTCTTGCTCTCTCGGCGGGCGGCGGCGGCGGCGGCTTTGGCGGGGGCGCGTTGGCCCCTGGGGTGATGGCGGGCCCGGGCGGGCCGCAGATGGTGCTGCTGACGCCCGAGATGCAGCAGCAGCAGCAGATGATGCTCATGCAGCAGCAGCAGATGCAGATGCAGATGCAGCAACAAATGCAGATGCAGATGCAGCAACAGATGCAGCAGCAGCAGCAGCGCGCGCAGGCGAGGGCGGGCGGCCTGCTGCCGACGGCGTGGCAGGCGGCGCGAGAGCGGCTGCCCGGCCGCTTCTACGCCGACCCGCGCGTGCCCCCGCTCCTGCCGCCGCCGACCGTCGGCCCCCCCTCGGGGGCGCGCGACTACGGGTCGCAGCAGGCGCAGGAGGCGGCGGCGAGCGCGGCGCGCCTGGACGTGTACGCTGAGCGTCTGCGCGCGAGGGCCGCGAATGCGGCTGCGGCGGCGGCGGCGGCGGCGGCGGCCGGGGGCGGCGCGCCGGCGGGCGGCGGCGGCGGGGGCGGCGGCGGCGGCGGCGCTGGCGGCGGGGCGACGATCGGCGGCCTCGACGAGGCCACCCGGGCGGCGGCCAGGGCGGCGGCGGCCGCGGCCCTGGCCAAGGCCGCGGCCGCGTCCGCCGAGCAGCGCGCCACCGCGGGCCGCAAGCGCAAGGCCGCGGGCGCGCAGCGCCACCAGAGCGGCGGCGGCGGCGGCCAAGGAGGCGACGACGAGGAGGAGCCGCCCGAGCCCGAGGCCGACGCCGACGACGAGGGGCCCGCGCGGCCGGCCAAGCGCCCGGCTCCCGCCTCGGGCCCCGCCGTCGACGCGGCGGCCATGTACGGCGACCTGGACGACGACGACGAGGACGGTGGCCTGGGCGGCGGCGGCGGCGGTGGCGGGGGGGCGGCGGCAGCAACGGGAGGAGGAGGCTACGCGGGCGATTTTTGAGGTTCGATTTTTTTGTGAGATTGATCGCGTGATTCGATGCACCAATATGCCGCTGCTAACAACGATTCAGCTGCTGCTACCTCATGGGCTTGCCCGCCGCCGCCTCCTCTGCTACCCGCCCGCCGCCAGTCCCACTTCTTGCACCAGGAGGCGGCGGCGCTGGTGCGGCCTCTTGCGGAGCGGGGGGGGCCCTTGCCGGCGCCTCGGCCTCTGCCGCCGCCGCCGCCCCCGCCCGCTGCCGCTGCTGCTGCTGCTGCTGCTGCCTCTGCTGCTGCCGGTCGGTCATCGCCCGAAAGTTGGCCAGCGCGCGCTCGACGGCGCCGTCGGCCGCCTGGCGGCGCTCGTGGTCCCACCGCTCCGGCGTGGCCTGCTTGGTTTGGGTTTGAAAGGGGTCGAGCGGGTTGGAGCGAGGGGCATGAGCGTCGTCGGGCAGGTTTCTCACGCGCGAGGGGTGACAAGGACGAAGACCAAACGCACCCCAAGTGGCCCCGGCTGCAGGATCTCGACGACCTCCTGCACGGAGCGCTCGAGCGACCTGTTTTGGCGGGGCATTTTGGCGGGCGCGTTTTGGGGAGGAGCAAGTGAGCGAAGAGAACAAAACGAGCTGTCGGTCGGGTCGTTGGTCGGTCGCGCGCCGCCGTCGCCGCCGCTCGATCGATCGGTCGATGGCAATTGGTATCTTCTCACCTCAACGTGCGGCTGGCCTGCTGCATCACATTGGCTGTGGGATCGGAATGGCAGAGTCGGTGATTGGGGCGCGTCAGTGGTGTCGGGCGCGCGTGCGTGTGTCTCAGTCGCGCTCAAGGGAGAGCGGTTGAAGTGATTCTGTCTCGTTTGCGCAATCAGCAATCAAGACGCACCGGCGAGCCGCCCAATCATGTGTTCCTTCATCCTGCCAGGGGCCTCCTCGTCACGGCCCGCGCTGGTCGAGAGAGGAGGCGCTAGGTCGCCTTTCGGTGTTGCAAGAGAGGCGGGAGGACGGGAGGACGAGACAAGATGCTGTGGCTCGCGCGCGCCCAGCCTCTGTTCGTGAAGGGCCGCTCTGAAGAGGGAGACAGGGGGTCGACGACGATGGCTCGGTGAGTGTGGTTTGACGATTGGCAAAACAGCCTACTTCTTGCTCTTCTTTCTCCTGCGCGCAACCGCCTCGTCGGCGCGCGCCCGCTTTTGCTCGGCGCCGCCAGCCGACGGCTCCGACGCCCCCGCGCCCGCTCCCGCTCCCTCTCCCCCTCCCCCTCCCGCCTTGCCCTTCTTCTTCGGCCACACGATCGTCACGCCCGCCGCCAGCGCCGCCTCCTCGCGAAGGCGCAGGGCCTCCTGATCCGCGCGCGCCGCCGCCTCGCCGCCCTCGCCCTCGTCCCCCTCTTGCTCGCCGCCGCTGCCGTCCGAAAAAACCGTCTTGGTCCCGCACGCGCGCGCGCCGGCCACCTTTTTCGGCGCGCCCGCGCCGCCCAGCCCCCTGCGGCCCTGCGTCGCGCCGCGCCGCGCCGCGCCCGCCAGCTCCTCCTGGTCGCGCTCGGTGAACCCGGGCCGCGCCGCCGCCGCCTTCCCCCTGTCGGCCGGCGACGCGGGGCGCACGGCGTCGCCGGCCGCGCCCATGCGGCCCGCGCGCACGAATCCGGCGCGGTGCCACCAATCCGGGTGCGTGGCGGAGGCCGGGGCGGGGGCGGCCAGGTCGCGCGCCTCGGCGCGGGTGCGCTGGGCGCGGCGGTCGGTGGGCGGGGTGGGCGGGGCGAGCGGGGCGGCCTTGGCGTCGCCGTCGCCGCCGCCGCCGCTGCCGCTGCTGCTGCTTTCGCTGCCGCTGCTTTCGCTGCCGCTGCTGCCGCTGCCGCTGTCGCTGCCGTCGCTGCCACCCTCCGAGGAAGACGGCGACGCCGAGGAGTCCGCGCGCGCGGGCGACGCCGCGACCGCCTGCAGCGGCGGCGGCGGCGGCGGCGGCGGCGGGGGCGGCGGCGCGGCCGTGCCGAGGATGGCGGCGAGGTCGCCGGCCGAGTAGCCAGACACGCGCTTGGACGCCTCGCGGCGCGCGTAGCGCCCCTGGTGGGTGGTGCAGGGGACGCGGCGGGCGGCGGCGGCGGCCTCGGCGGCGGCCTCGGCGGCGGCCTCGGCGGCGGCGCGGGCCTTTGCTCGCTTGGTCCTCTTGCGCTTGCCGCCGTCGCTGCCGCTGCCGCTGCCGCTGCTGCTGTCGCTGCTGTCGCTGTCGCTGCTGCTGCTGTCGCTGTCGCTGCTGCTGCTGCTGCTCGAGTCGCTGTCGCTGTCGCTGTCCGAGCTGCTCCCGCTGTCGCTGCTGTCCGTGCTGTCACTGCTGTCGCTGCTGCTGTCGCTGCTGCTGCTCTCGCTGTCCGAGCTGTCCGAGCCGCCGCCGCCGCCGCCCTTCGCCCCCTCCTCCTCCTCCTCGCCGTCGCTCTCGTACCCGTCGCGCGCCCTGGCCTTCCTCCGCCTGTCCGCTGCGGCCGCCTTTTTCCCCTGCTGCTTCTTCGTCTTCTTCATCGCCAACCCGTCTTTCTCTCCGCCGTTGCCGGCGCCGCTGCTGCTGCGGATCTCGCGCAGGTTGGACAGGATGGCGTCGTAGCCCAGCATGCCCGCCGCCCAGGGGCGGTCGCGGTCGGCGGCCGCCTCGGCGGCGCCGACGCCGAGCGCGTCGGCCTTCTTGCGCACGCGGATGTGCGCGGTGATGCCTTGCTTGGCGGCGCCCTGCGGATTTGTGTTGTGTGGGTTGCTCGGATTGGATCTGCCGCCATCGGATCGTTAGGTCGAGGGAGAGAGAGGCGCGCGCGCGTTCGGCTCCTCGCGCCGACTTCTGGCAGTCCTTCCCCCAAACGCCACATCATCGACAAACGCACCAGCCCCTGGCCCTCCTTCCATCCCATGGTCGCGAGGAAGCGGTAGCCGAAGCTGCCCTTGTCCACGCCCTGGTAGAGCGGCGTCTCCTGCCCCATGGTGCTGGCTGGGTGAAGACGACGGGTGCGAGTGAGCTCCTCCTGTCAAGACCGACTCATCGGCGCGCGCGCGCGCGCAACACCGACGAAAAAAGAGGATGGAACAGAGGGTTCGACACAGGCGCGCGCGGGTGCATGCGCAAGGAAGGAAACGCTAGTTTGGAAGCGAGGAAACGAGTCCCTGCGCTCTTTGTGTGCTCCCGCGACGGCGCGTCGCCGCCACCACGACGACGCTCGCGCCTCCGGGGCTGTTAGCGCCCCCCGAAATGCAACGCTTCAAGCCGGCAGCGGTGGCGGCTCGGCCACGTCCACCCCTCCCAGCCGCTCGCGCAGCGCGGCGCGCAGCTCGCCCATCATCGCGTGCGTGTCCGCCGAACCGGGCAGGGGCTCGGGCAGCCGCAGCGCCTCGGGGGCGTCGCTGCGGTCGCCGGCGGTCTCGTGGCCGCCGCCGTTGCCCCCGCTCTGCCCTCCTCCTCCTCCTCCCCCCGCTCGTGCCGCCGCTGCCGCCGCTGCTGCCGCCGTCGCCACCTGGTCCAGCCTCCCGAGCGCCGCCCTCAGCTCGTCCTCCGACACGGCGAGGCGTGCCTCGACCTCGTTGGCCTCCTCCCTCGCCCCGATCCCCGCCGCCCCGCGCGCCGCGCCGCGCGCCGCCGCGCCGGACGCCGCGCTCGCCCGTCTGCCCAGCACCGCCTCTGCCGAGAGCGGCGCCGCGGCCAGGCGCGAGCACAGGTCCGCCGCGATCTGGGCCTTGGGCGCCGAGGCGAACAGGGCCGCGAGGGACTCGAGGGACGCTACCCCTCCCGCCGCCGCGGCGGCCGGGGCGGGCGCGGGCCTTGGCGACCGGCCCGGCAGCCGCAGCGCGTCGAGCGCGCCGCGCACGGCGCCGGCGGAGAATCCGGCGGCCGCGCCCGCGCGGAAGCCCTCGTCGAAGCCGTGCTGGACGGTGCGCGCCTTGCCGTCCTCGATGCCGTCGCGGTAGCCGGTCTGTTGGTGTTGGGGGGTTTGGTTGCTTGTTCGTTTCTTTCCTTTCTTTTGGGGTGAGAGAGGGAAGGGGGTGGGAGGGCGGGAGAGAGAGAGCGAGGCGCGTCTCGGGCCGCGATGTCGGCGTCGTCGTCGGCGTCCCTCCACGCGCCGACAAAAACGCAACCAAGAACTCACGTTGAAGTAATGCTGCTCTCGCGCGCGCCACTCCCGCTCGAGCTCCTCGCCGTGATTGCCGCCACCGACGCGTTCGTCGCCCTCAGAGTCCTCCGCCCATGGGTCGCCCGGGGAGGAGGAGGGGGGGGGACACATTCGCCTCGTGGGGGGGGGGACAAGAAAAAGTTCTCAGTGTGGCTCTCTCCACGCGCGCGTGGAACGGATCGTGAAGGAGATATGGGAAGAGTACGCCTGTGCTCCGTCGCTTGTATGTGCATCGACGGCTCTGGTGGCGCGCCGCCGGCAAAGAAAAACGGCGGCATCCGGCGCGCGCGCGCGCGAGCGGGGGCGAGGAAGGTCCGGAGCGCGCGCGCTGCAGGACGGGCAGCTGCTGCACGGCGGCGGCCGCGACCTCGGCCGGCGGCGCCGCCGCCGCCGCCGCCGCCGCCGCCTCTGCGGCCCCCTGCGGCGCGCCGCCCGTGAGGGCGGCGACGCGCTCTGTCAGGCAGGCAGGGACGGGGCCCTTGGCGCCCGTGAAGTCGCACGCCGTGAGGCCCTCGAGCGACGACAGGGGCACGCCCGCGGCGAGGATGGCGGGCAGCACGTTGGGCACGCAGGTCGTGAGCACGTCGGTCGCCAGGCCGACAGGGTCGGCGCCAGCCGAGGCCAGGGCGGCGGCGCCCTCGGGCGTGGCGGCGGCGGCGGCCAGCGCGGGCGCAAAGACGTCGACGAGGGCGCACGCGCAGGGGCCGCAAAAGTCGGGGGCGTCGGCTGCGATTGGTCGTTGCGTGGGGGGTTGGCTTTAAGAACGATCGACGACGGCGGCTGCAACGCGCGCGCAAGCGGCGGGATTGCGGAAGGACGGAGCACGCGCTGCCGGCACTCGTATCTCTTGAACGCGCGGGCGCAGGCTTTACAGCTCCTCGGTATCGTGGCGTTTTTAGTTGTGACGGTAGAAGATCGACGCAGCGCCGTATGCTCTCGCCGATCTCAAAACCTCGAGTAGTTATGTTCCCGTCGTCCGGCTGGCTGTCGTCGTCGCCGTCGTCGCTCTCTCCCTCTTTTGCCGCCGTCTCTCTCCCGCTTGAGACGCGCTTCAAGTCTCAGGGTGTTTTGTTAGATCAACACGCTGCTGGGCAAAGTTCTTAGCAAAGTTTCAAAGTCCAAGTCACGACGATCGAAAAGGGGGCGAGAGAACGGCGAGGGGCGGAGGAGCGCGCGAGAGGCGGCGGTCGGTCGCTCGATCGGCGGCGGCGGCGGCCGCGCGGCAAAAAAGCGCCCCTGTCTCCCTGTCTCCCTGTCTCCCTCTGCCCGTCTAAAGAATAAGGTCTCTAATACCATCATCAGATCACGTCGTCTCCTCATCATCTTGTTTTCCTCCTCTCCACAGCTCGTCTTACGCCATCGCCATGACCAGCGCCATCGCCGCCCCCGCCAGGCCGCTGAACGCCAGCTTGGCCGCCGCCGCCGCCGACACGCTCGCCGCCGCCGCGTCGGGGTTGGCGGGCGCGCCGCCGCCCGGAGCGCCCGGCGCGCGCGCGGCGGGCGCCACGCGCGGCGCCGCCGCGTCGATCGCCGCCAGGCGGGTCACCAGCGCGACCGCGTCCACGGGGTTCTTCAGCGTGGCCAGGTAGGCGTTGGTCTCGGGCACCGCGCTCAGGCTCTTGGGCGCGGCCGCGAGCCGCTGCAGGTCGGCGGCCTCCCCCTCGGGCAGCGCGGCGGCCAGGTCGCGGTTGCGCGCCATGGCCGCGAGCAGCGAGGCAGCGTCGTTCAGCTGGCCGGCCAGGGTGACGCTGACGCCGCCGCCGGGCAGCTGCTGCACGGTGGCGACGCGCAGGCTCGAGGCGCTGGGTCCCTGGGCGGCCTCGACCTCGACGACGCTCTTGGCCATCCCGCTCATGTCGGCGGCCGCGACCTCGGCCGGCGGCGCCGCCGCCGCCGCCGCCGCCGCCGCCTCTGCGGCCCCCTGCGGCGCGCCGCCCGTGAGGGCGGCGACGCGCTCTGTCAGGCAGGCAGGGACGGGGCCCTT
>Ga0209390_10004292_pt1 | contig 21567 bp, 21 predicted proteins | sample BON01_FD_187212 | JGI IMG/M metagenome (GOLD analysis project Ga0209390, IMG submission 187212) | Freshwater microbial communities from Lake Bonney liftoff mats and glacier meltwater in Antarctica - BON-01 (SPAdes) (version 2) | ecosystem: Environmental > Aquatic > Freshwater > Ice > Glacier... | reverse complement strand
ATTCTCCGGCACTTGGGAATTTTGATCCGCTAGCATATGAAATAGCTCTGACGGTTGAGAGGATCCCATTTTCACTTAAAAATTGTACATTAGGACAGAAGGTTTGATCTAAAATAAAAACTGGATCAACGGCAATTTCACCTTTGCCTGTATGACGCACTTTACTTAAAACTGCCTTTAATTTGATCAGATCTGGAACTTCAACTCGAGGGTTTGTAGGGATCTCAGCGATGATGTACGGAACAGCATCTTCCTTGGCAATCTGATCTAAGACCAGTTCGATACTTTGAATCATATCATTGCCGCCATCAACTGGCAAATCTACCACTTCGACATTTGCAAGGCTTGCTGCCACTCGTCTTGCCTGATCGTTTGTTCCTCCATAGCAATTGGGAGGAACAATAAATTTGATCGCCTTTTTTTTGTGATTTTGCTCCGCATCGTGAATCAGTCCCATCATAATCGCATACTGGATAGAGAGTCCGCTTGAAGCAACTAATGGCTTTGAATTTGTGCCGGTAATGTTCTTAATCGAGCCTGTGACAGATTTTTTATCTTCTTCCTCCAAATAGCTTTTTTCCGTTTCAAGAGAAGACTTGCCTATAAGACGATGCAATGCAACAAGACAATCGGCTGGCGTCATTGCGATTGTTTCCCTTCTTCGCACATGCTGAATCTCTGGGATGTAACTTTCATTTGCTTCACCATTTACCACCAGAATACTCCCTAAGGAAGGAATCAAGCTTATAAAAAAGTCAACGCTTGAGCTGAGATTTACACTGCCTATTTCTGCCGATTCTGAAATGAAGATGGTACTTCCTTTAAATGTAGGGATCTCTTCTACTTTCTCAACCTGCTTTAGATCAAATTTATAGTCATAAATATTTCGTAGGACTTCAGCATCAAAATAGTCTGGCAGTTTACCGGTATAAATAATTTGGGTATTTCTGTTATCCAAAGAGTTTTTGCGAAGAACCGCCAAAATAGGCACTGATTGTGATGAAAAGCTGAGTATATTTTCTGAGCTCAGGCTGTTTAAGTGAGCAATTGCCCATTCTAATACACAAGATAGTGGATGACCTAAACGGATGTAGTCGTAAGCAGTAGGCAACTCGCTTAATGCTGATGCTTCAGAATTATTATGGCTATATAGGGTTTCAAGCTGAATTAAGAACTGAGTTTTCGCCAATTTCTCATCATAAACATCTAGTCTGTGGGTGGTTAAATTCAACCAAGACTTTGGCATGTTTTCCAATACCTCTTCAACATAACTTAGTATTTTATTATTTTTCATTTTGAGCCTTTTGATGGGATGGTATTATAATTTTTCTTTCTAGAAATGTTAAAAGATATTCTGTTTATTTCTATCTAACAGTTAGTTGTGAATTTAGTGGGTAGTTCATGCACGTTGTTTTCTGGTGATGTAGAAACAAAACTACTTTATTTTAGCGTACACTAATTCTCACCTATTTGAATTTATGGGATGCTTTGGGCTGTTTGAATATTTTACTTCTTCAAATGTACCTCACGATACACTGCTAGAAATCCAGGGCCATGAATTGATTCGAGATGATTTTACCATCTTTCAATTCATATAATGTGACCCGCTGGAGAATACTTCAATAGCAACAAAATCAAACTGATCTGGTTCCGTAATAGTAGCTGTAGGTGTGAATATCGTATTTGAGCCTGTTTTAACCATGTTAAGGCGTATGCAATTACAGTGAAAGAGGATAAGGTTGGTTTCCTGCACAGCTCTTTGCTTGATTATCAGTATACACTATATGTTGCTGCTCGAGCTTATTGGTTTGGTTTAGAAATAGTTGTCTGTAATAAACACCATTCTTGAAATCTACATATGAAAATCCAGAAGCTATAAATGGAGTATGATTAAAGCCGATTATAGGTGTATTCAGCGGAAGATATTTTAGATCTTACTTGCTATCAATTCAGCTGGAGCGCATTTGCAGCTCCGAAGTAGTATGGATTTTGATAATATATGGCAGCTAAATTAACAAAATGAACCCCTTCATGATTTAAGGAATAGCAATTTGGCCTTCGAAAATACCTAAATATATTTTTCCTATAAGATTGATTATCAATGCTAAACAGCAGTTTATCCCTTTCAATACTGCAAATCTCATGATTACCTACTCCACTGTAAACTGGGCTAGTGATTTTCTCAATTGCTTTTAGCTGTAATTCATGTAAAATACGAGCGATTTTTTCTTTTACGCTTGGCACATCTCGAATTAAATCAGCAAAAATTATTCGAAGTGATTCCGCCATCTTTTTGAACCAGTCCATGCGTGCGAGGTCCAGAGAATCAAAATGTATGTCCGAGAAATAAACAAATCTAATTTGAATATGGAATTTGCTTTTATGGATCTAAGATTCCGGCTATGAAGTTTTTAAGTACTAATATTTGCCAATATATCGCCTATGGCTGCGTAATAAATATAAATAGAAAATTAGTCTAACTTTTAGGGGAAAATAACAAAATGCCTTCATGAAAATTAAATTTTTATTTGCAATCGTATCACGATTCAAGAACTCACTGATTTATTCCAGTTATCACTAATATTTTTACTATTCAATAAAGCATACTGTAGATTGATATCACTTGTAGTTCCGGTATATACTTTGAATATTAAGTGTATACCAAAATAAGGATCGGCATGATGGATGAAATTCGAAGCTTCTAGTAGTATCCGTGAATTTAAATAGGTGCTGAAGCTTTGTCTGCTGTCAACAAAGAAGATAATCCTATCACATCAACAGCTTTTTCGATACTTTCAGCTTAGTAAAATAGTTTTGCCTTGTCAGTAAATCCCTTGAATACTGGTTTTAGAAAATTCCGTTCGTAACTCAAGATGCATTTGGTGTCATTCGCATACTTAAATGCTTCAAGACATTTTGGTGAATTTTGTATTTCACTTCGATAAATTTCATAGACTGCTAATGAAGGAAAGGAGAAAGAGGCATACCCTACATTATTTGCTCCTTCGTGAGGCAACAAATAGCCATGATGAAGTCCGTCCATTTCATTTACTAAGTCGATCCAAAGTTTCCCGTAATGTTCGAATTCTACCACTTTAGAAGGATCAATTATATATTTTAAAAAACAAGTTATCATAATTTTAAGTAATCAGATTTTTTGGAATTTCCCTAGTTTTTGATGGCTATGTAACAGATCGGAGTATGTGAAGTGGTAGTTTGCCGGATCACATCATTGTCTACCGATACCTATTTTGATATGGCTTATAACGCTTGGAATACCTGATTTCGTTACCATGCGCTATCTTTCGTATGGTCTGCTGCCGGCGATTCATCCCTTTAATTCATAAGTTGTGCTTTGTCCTGCTGCTGCTTCTTTTTGCAGAATATTTTTGTCTTTCAAATCATTAATATCTCTTATCGCAGTGTCTTCTGAGCATTTGGTCATCTTTACCCATTTAGATGAAGTCAGCTTTCCGTCAAACCCATCTAACAATTTATTCAATAGTTTCTTTTGTCTTTCATTTATCACTAATTCAGGATGCTTAGCCCAAAAGTCTGCTTTTCACAAAACGCGGATCAATAAAAAATCTGTCGATTTCAAAGAATTTATCAAACAGTTTAAAAACCATTTCATTCATTCGGTTATGTCAAGATTTCCTTTTTGTGTCTCTTCAAGTATTTCATAGTATTCCTTTCTTTGCATTCGGATTTGAGCAGACATACTGTAAAATCGTTGATTACTTTTATCAGATTTAGCCAATAACATGTCAGTTAAAGCTCTGGTTATTATTCCATTCCCGGCTTCAAAAGGATGTATGGTGACAAACCAAAAATGAGCTAAAGTAGCTTTTAACACTAAATCTGTTTTCTCATTAGTTCTAAACCAATCTAAAAACTGATTCATTTCTTTCTCTGTCAATGAAGAATCCGATGCTTGAAAATGCACTTTTTCTTTTCCCATAGCCCCTGATACCACTTACATCGGTCCAGTTGCATCTTTTCTCCAATCCGCTACGGTTATTTTATACATTCCACTTCTACCAGGCGGAAATAGGGCAGCATGCCAATCAAAAAGTCTGTCTGCCGATAATGGCATAAAACAATTTTGTATAGCATCAAGCATCATTTCAACCACCCCATCAATATTCTGGTCAGATTCAACCAAACTTGCTATTTCCATCCCAAGTCTTCTTGCTATTGAAGAGCGAACTTGGTCAGGATTCAAAAATTCACCCTCTATTTCTGAAGATTTTAATACATCAAGAGTTAACGTATCGAGTAGTGCTACATTCCTTAGTTCAGACCCTAAAGATTCCATTTTTCCAAGGAGTCTACCCTATAAATTTCTCGTCTCACTTAATAAATTAATTATTTCATCATTTTTCCAAGTAAAATTCGGCCAATTGTTTTGTTGATAGATGAAAGCTTGCATTCGTTGCATAATCTACAACGAATGCACATCTTATTCTTCACACAATCAAATTTATCATTGCATCTCATGCGTCAAATACATGCTTTATTCGTCGCAAGGTACATCTTCATTTTTGAAGGTAATGGTCCACCATTTTGTATCATGCGCTTGGTGCAATTGCGTAAGTATCTCTCGAGTCTTCCAATTTGGACTTCGCACACAGTATCACAAAAAGCCCGTTGAACACTTATATTATAGTTCGCTAGCAAGAAAAGTGAAATGCCGGATAAGGAGAAGCATATTCATTTTGTTTTGGCGGAAGAAAGTCAACCAAGAAAAAAACATTGCTAATCTCTGTTTCTTTTTTCTCTTTCGTAGTGTACTCGATGCTTAACTCCATTACCGACTAAGGAAATTCCGCTGTTAAAAACCACTAAGGCTGCGGTTCCCCACCAAAACCAGTTTGAAGTTTCAGCACCACTTATTTTTATGGCGAGGGCTTCGCCAAATAAGGACAGACCGGCTCCCGTACCTATCAGGCCAGAAACACTATAAATCAACCAGAATTTAAAATGCTTTTTCATTAGTATTCAAAGAAAATTACTTGCTGTTCAACGGGTTTAATGTGCTATAAATTTGTTTTATGCAGACTGGCTTTATCCTTTATCAATTGACAATATTGTTTGTAGCAATACATTGGCTCCATTTGTCATGTCTTCTGTTTTAGTAAATTCTTTGTATGAATGACTAATACCGCCCAAGCTTGGTACGAAAATCATGGCCACAGGAGCAATCATCGCCATATGCTGAGCATCATGGCCGGCACCACTTTGCATGAACTTGGTAGTAAAGCCCAATGATTTTGCTGTTTTATTGATTGTTTGCTGAAGGATTTTATCCGTTAATGCAGGCTTTGATGGATTAGGCTGTCTTTCAAAACGGAATGTGGTTTTAGATGATGAAGCAATTTTAGCAGCCCGCTTTTCAATTTCGAGGAAAAGCTTTTCAATTTTTTCCGCAGACAAATCCCGAATCTCCAAGCCCATCATCACTTTTCCGGGAATGACATTGTAGGCTCCAGGTTGAACAGCAATTTTTCCAACAGTTCCTACCTGACTTCCTTTTACGCTGTTGATGACTTCATTTACAGCATTGATGAATTGTGATGCTGCCAGCAGAGCATCTTGCCGCATATTCATAGGAGTGGAGCCCGCATGGTTGGCAAACCCCTCAACGATTACTTCCCAATGTACTATGCCCACAATACCTTCCACCACACCAATCTGTACATTCTCTTTTTCTAAAATACCACCCTGCTCAATATGCAATTCAAGAAAAGCTTTGATATCTCCTTTGTTTCGGATGCTTAAAGGAATATTGTCAGGATTTCCACCAATAGCTCTGATACCCTCTGCCATGGTTAATCCGCTTTGACTTTTCTGCTCCAATCCCTCTTTGGTTAATCCGCTTGTAATAGCCTTACTACCAATGGTACCGCCCTCCTCATTACCAAAAATGATTACTTCCAGGGGATGGTCGGTAATTATACTATTTTCGTTCAGAATCTCAATTACCTCTAAGGCACTAATTGAGCCCAAAGTCCCATCGTAGTTTCCACCATCGGGTACCATGTCAATGTGCGAGCCAAAAGCAATGGGTTTGAGTAGTGGATTTTTTCCTTCGCGTTTGCCTATGATGTTGCCACCACTGTCTATACTTGGGTTAAGTCCTGCATTCTTCATCAGTTGCATAAACCACGTTCTTCCTTCAATGTCTCCTTTCGTATAAGCGACTCGGTAGCCATGTCCGTTTTCGTCTTGTCCAAATTTTGCCAACTCTTTAATCCGATCCTCAATACGCAGTCCGTTTACTCTGAGGTTGTTGTCAAATAATATTTTGCCTTGTGAGCTCAGGAGCCCAATGGATGTTATCCCAAGTCCAGTTAATGTTGTAGTTTTGATGAATGCTCTTCTTTTCATATTGCTATAGTTATTTCTTTAACGCTTCGGCTGAATGTAGCTTCCGAAGATGAGTAATAAAATGATCTAAATAGCCCAGAAATAATAAATACGACTTCACAAGAGGTGCTGCCTTTCTGGATAAATTAATCGCCTTTCTTTAATTTGTTGCGTACTAATTTGTGTTCAAATAAATTAGTCATTTGAAACTATTTATATGATTTCAAGTAGTCTCTCATTTTTTTAATCATTGCCAACAGCTGGTATGTATCTACTGCATTCATTTAGAGCGCATTAGTACAAATGTAGCGTCGGTTGTAGTTATTCATTCAATTCTACAAATAAAATTTCAAATAATCCTCAAAATTCGAGTCACTATACAATATTGAATCGCAATATTGACAAATGTTTCCAAGCCCTACGGCCTCGGCATCCTTACTGATTCGAGTGACTGACTGTTACAAATAATTAATTCAGTCCAAAATGATTGATAGGGCCATTGCCTTTTCCTAGCACCTTATTTTTTCCTTGCGCTACAGCTTGGTTTATATAATGACAACCGCTTTTTACTGCGTCTTCTAAATTATGTCCCAGACTCAAAAATGCGGCAATACTGGATGATAGGCTACAGCCTGTTCCGTGTATGTTTTTAGTATCTACCCAGGGGTTTTTTATGGTTACTATCGTATCACTTTCATATAAGTAAAGTGTGTCGGTAACTGTATTGTTATAGGAACCTAAATGTCCTCCTTTCAATAAAACAGAAGTATGGTACAACAGTCCAATTTCTCTTGCATAATATTCCAGATTATTTGACTCAATAGTACGACCGATTAATAGCTCCGCCTCAGGAATATTGGGTGTAATTAGACTGGCTTTAGGGAGAAATAGCTTTAAAGAAGTGATGGCATCATTAATAATAAGCCTATCGCCAGAAGTAGCAACCATTACAGGGTCGAGTATAATATTTTTAAAATTGTAAGGCGCTAATTTTTTCGTAACGGCATCAATGACCTCAGAAGAATGCAACATTCCGATTTTTATTGCACCAAAATCTATATCACTTAACACAGCATCCAATTGTTTCGCTATATGTGAAACAGGTATCGGGTGTATATCCAATATTCCTTGAGTGTTTTGAGCCGTAGTAGCTGTAATTACAGATGCGGCGTATGCCCCACATGCGCTGATACTTTTAATATCGGCTTGAATGCCCGCGCAGCCACCCGAATCACTTCCTGCAATGGTCAATACGCTGCTATAAGGAGTCTTTAAATTTTCCATCCTTCTTTGTTATATGCACTTTCCCAAAACATCCATTCTAATTTTGATGTTTTTTCAAAAGTCAATTCCATATTTTTTACTACTTCAGCTGAAGCATTTTTTGCATATTTATTCGTAATTGCTATCGCAGTATTTACCGACTTTTCAAAATCGGTGCCTCCGTAGGTGTTTATCCAATCTTGATAAGGATTATCACCCTTATTGGTCTGGTGTTTAAGTATATAATCTCCTATTTCTTTATATATGGTAAAGCAAGGTAATACGGCAGCCAAACCTTCTTCTAAGGTATGGTTGTTTACTATACGCGCTAAATAACTCGTATATAGCTCGCAACTTGGAGATGGTACATTGATAAATTGTTCACTATTCAGAAACATTTGATGTAGTTCATCTTCAACGGTTATAATTCCTGTTGCTGAACTTAGAAAAAATTGTGTATCATTTCCGTCTATACATTTAATACCTATCAAGGCTAGTATTTTCTTATACTCGGATAGGTATATAGAATCTTGATTGATATAGAACTGAAATATATCTTTGGGAAGGGTACCATCCATTAGCTCAGTAATGAATGGATGGACTTTTATTTTTTCCAGTATAAAGTCTGTTTTTTCTCTTACTGTATCAAACCAGTTTGACATATAATTTTTTTTAGTAATTTAGTTTCATTTTCAGGGTATTCAGCTTGAGAGATGGCAGATATCACCGCAACCCCATCAGCGCCATTTTTGATAATTTCTTTAACGTTACTTTTATTTACACCTCCAATACATACAATGGGTTTTGAATATAGTGATCTAATCGTTTTGAGTCCTTCAACACCTAACGAAGGCGCTAAATCCAACTTTTTGGTTGCGGTATCAAAAATAGGAGAGATACCTATGTAGTCCACAGTCAGATTTTCTGCTTCCATAGCTTGTGAAATAGTGCTTACAGATAATCCGATTAGTTTAGTGCAGCCTAATAATTTCCGTGCTATAGCATAAGGCATATCTGTCTGTCCGATATGAATGCCATCGGCGTCTACTGCCAAGGCTATATCTATGCGATCGTTAATAATTAATGGAACATTATATGCTTTGCAAAGTGTCTTGGATTGTGATGCGCGCCTATAAAAAGAATAGGTGTTACAAGATTTTTCTCGTAGTTGAATAATAGTTGCACCCCCTTTTAATGAATCTTCTAAAATTTTAAAAAAGACAATATCATCTGTTATGCTGTCATCAGTCACGTACATTAAAGAATAATCTGTATTATTCATCTAATTTAATTTCATCATTTATGATTTCAGGTGATATCAGGTACAAACTATCTGTAAAATGGAGCTGAAAACTACCTGGTCCCTTTGATAATTTAGCCGCCATATCTCCAGCTATCCCCATTATGGCCATTGCCGCAGTACAGGCTAAATGAATATTAGGCTCAACAGCTATACAAGCTCCTATTATCGAAGTAGAAGTACATCCCATACCTGTTATTTTTGCCATTAGCGGACTGCCATTAGAAATTTTGCTTACAGTATCATCTGTAATGATGTAATCTATCGCGCCACTTATGACTATGGTATTACCATATTGTTTTGATAATTTAATAGCTCCCTCAAGGGCATCCTCACTTTGTATAGTACTATCCAACCCTTTATTACTATTTGTTAGTTGCGCTAAAGCCAAAATTTCTGAGGCATTTCCTCGGATTACAGTTGGAGTAGCGGTTGCTATGATTTTTAGAGCAGTTTTTGTTCTATACTTTGAAGCGCCAACACCTACAGGATCAAAAACAAAAGGGATATTGGTTTCCTTAGCTTTTCCAGCAGCTAATAGCATAGCCTCTATCCATTTATCGCTCAAAGTACCCATATTGAGTACCAAAGATGATGAAATTGCTACAATATCCTCTACTTCTTCTATAGCATGCGCCATAATTGGTGAAGCACCTATGGCTAATAAAGCATTTGCTGTAGAATTCATTACTACATAGTTGGTGATGTTATGGACTAATGGTGTTTTAAGGCGAATGTTATTTAATGTATTTTCTATGTTGTTCATTTTTATTTATAATATATTGCAATGTTTGACTATAGGTAATTGCAGGATTTAGACCGCAGAACTGTTGGATTTCTAATATATTTAATATTTTTATTTTGTCGTTTAGGAATGCAAATTTGAAATTTATTTGAACTTTATGACATATTTTAAGCATTAATTAAAGTACTTTACCCGAGAGTGACTGTAGTTAGTTATGTTAATGGCTCTCTGTTCTGAGTATTGTTTTGGATCCCTTACTTATACTTTGGCTTCTGAATCTTTTCCTGCCACATAGATAATTCCAACCACCATTCTAATGGAAAGTCCAATACCAATTCCTTAATTAATTTTAATTGCAGTTCAACTTGATATACCAATTCGTGTTCCTAGTATCATTCTATAAACTGTTTCTATGTTTGTACAATACGCCTCAGGTATGAAAGAAAATTTATTTTTCAGTAATATTTTAAATTCAGTAATTTTTTGTTTCTAATATTTCTTTCTGTTTCCATCTATTAATTTTAAACTTAATGAAAAAAATATTATTTGTGATTTATTTTCAATAAAATCTCCATTTTTTAAAGATGATAACGTTCGAATGAATCAATTATCAGCCTTTTACTTTGATTTTGTCTATTTCAGATAATAAACTATTCAATAATTTGAATGTTTCGCTCATATCCGCTTTTATACTGGTTGTTTTGTAGTCATTATTTGAAAAAACTTGCTCCATTTAAATTTGGAAGTATCTGATTATATGTATGTTTGGTAATATACGTTAGCTATTTTTTTATAATTAATTAACCAGTTTTCAGGTTAACTTGAGGTATAAATATTTCTTGGATTATCATAAATAGTGTGTATCCGTCAATAAACTTACATATTTAGCAGGAATTTATTTTTCAATTATCTAGTTTCCCAGATAATCCAAGTCAGATGTAATTAAATTTTGTCGGTTTTTCGCTTCATTTTCAAGATTAGCCAAAGTTGCTCTGGTTAGTTTTCGCCCGTTCACAAAAATGCTTATGGGATTTTGTAATAATGTAGACTAGCTTACTAAACGATTATTAGCAATTAATAACAGATTAGCAATTTTTCCTACTTCAATGGTTTCTATACTATTCACTGCTGAATGTACTTTTGAAGTGTATTTACTATAAAAAAACTGAATATTATTGTATGCTCGGTTTGAAGTTGATGTAATGTGACCCTCGCTGCGAGTAACTTAAATTTTCTAAGCAGCCTTCGTCTTGTTGTTTTTCCCAATTGAATGGTTGCGAGGTAATTGAGATAGGAATATTTTCTTTTCAGGTTATATCAGATTTCTATAAACTCGAATAGTTCAGCTCTCTGGCATGGGCTTGGTACACATGGGTCATATCATAAATTATAATCACTCAATTTGAAGAATTTGCTTTTATTCAGTTCAGGTCGAAAACGTTCAGTTTTATAAATATTCCAATAAAGGTCGTTTTAAATCTTGCAACTGAACAGGTTTAATAAGTTTCTCATTATGATTCGAATGGTAGGTATTCTTTTCATTCGTGATTTTTGTTCACAATTATGGCTGATATCGATATGGATGAGCCGTTGCGTTTCCCACTCATTTTCCATTAAAAGTACAACCCTCAGCTGAAAAAATTTCTAAGAATTTTACAGAAAGGTACAGACCAAGCAACGGCCTGTACACGGTGTTGACAGTAATATTTGTTTTACTTAAAGTAAAGTTTGTTTGTCTTTTAGAGTTATTTGTTTTATGTTTATTTGAGAAATAAAACAGCTATACAATGACAACAAAATACCTATTTTCCTACAAATACAAAAAAATCGGCTGGTTGATACTTGTTCCGTCGGCAATTCTGGGCTTGGTATCACTGCTAGTATCATATGAGCCAAGCTTTTTAAATTTTAATATTCCAGCTATTTTTATCAGCGAACTTTTTGGTGATATGAAACTGTTTGGGATGGTTAATAATAATATTCTAAATGACATTGTTGGTGTATTAATTATCATTAGCTCCTTGTTGGTGGCTTTTTACAAAGAAAAATCCGAAGACGAATATATTTCAAAAATTAGATTAGAGTCTTTAGTTTGGGCAGTTTATGTAAACTATGGAATTCTTCTTCTTTCATTTTTAATTATTTATGACAGTTCTTTTTTATGGGTTATGATGTTCAATATGTTCACAATCTTAATTTTTTTCATTATTAGATTTAATTGGCAAATTTCCAGACTTAAAAAATTGGCTAATTATGAAGAATAGTATAAAAGTAGAAAGAGCAAAAAAAAATATTACCCAAGCTGGTTTGGCTAAATTAGCAAAGGTTAGTAGACAAACAATTAATGCTATGGAACTAGGTAAATATGTTCCGTCTACTGTTTTGGCTTTGAGATTAGCTCATATTTTTGAAGTCGAAATTAGTGAAATATTTACTTTGGAGGATTCTGATTGGGATTAGCTTATATTATTGCCAACATTTCGCTATAATCTAATCTCACTGATATTTTTTATTTATCTCAAGCTAGTCAACTTAGTTACAGATCCAAGGTATCAAACAGACTTCCTGTCTGACCAAAGCTTTTCGCAGTGATATGCATATAGTTTCGTGTAGCATCGGAACTCTCATAATCTAGCAAACTCTGGACGTATCTGACACCTGTTCCTCGCCCTGGGTGCTGGATGGTTTCGATTGCTATCAGAAAAGGCCTCAAATTAGGAACGATAAAGCCTATTTTAATTGCGCTGTTTTAGCCCAAATCTGTTTTCGTTTTCTTAGTCCTTTAATTCTAATTGATGTTTGACGTAATCGATGTTACGCTTCTTTTTGAAGTCAAACCAATCCTCTCGATATGCTGAGGAATCGACTAGTAATTGAAAATTTTGAAAGGGTTTGCGATTGGATAGCCTGTCAAATAATTGATTTTTGAATGCAGTATCGGACTGTGAATGCGCAAAATTTTCCATCATTTCGAAGGCCCCGTTGGAGTCCATTTTTTCAAAATCAAGGTAATTATTCTTATCCTTTTTGACTTTATCGATGACGTCTTGCCAAGGCTCTGGATCAAAAAAATCGCTTTCTGGATCGGGATAAGACTCAATGCTCCCATTTGTTCGATGATAGTAACAAATCATCCCGCAATCCAAGAGTTCGGCAATTTCAATAATATCTTTTTCGCTGATTTTCATAGTATGTTAGGAGGGTTTACTCTGAGCAATCCAGTACTTGGTCAAGATTTCAAATTAGTTGGGTTATTCATCGGACTTTCATTCATAGTAGCTTAATTCAATCAAACCAAACTCCCAATTACCTCTGGAAAATACCGATGCTCCAAAGCATGGACTTTGCTAGCTATTGTCTCTGACGTGTCATCTGCTGAAATTGTCGTTGCGACCTGAAAAATGATTTTCCCCTCATCGTAGTGCTCGTTGACTAAATGAATTGTAATACCCGTTTCGGTGTCTCCCGCTGCTTTGACAGCTTCATGCACATGGCTGCCGTACATTCCCTTTCCTCCGTATTTTGGGAGCAGTGCTGGATGGATATTTATCATGTGATCTGGAAAAGCTCGGATCAATTCCACTGGAATCTTCAAAAGAAACCCTGCCAAAATTACCCAATCGATCTTTTCTGCTTGAAGCTTTTGCAATAATTCACCTGCTTCCATTTCCTTGCGGCTGAAGGTAAAAGTCGGGATCTCAAAATCTTTAGCGCGCTGAATTACAAAAGCATCTGTTTTGTTAGAGGCTACCAGAGCGATTTCTGCCTTGGTTGATTCTTGGAAATATTCGATGATTTTTTCGGCATTGGAGCCGCTACCGGACGCGAGTATGGCGAGACGTTTCAATTTGGGGTGGTTTTATTTGGAGGTTGAAAATAAGCTATTCTAGAGTGGAGATCAAAAAATGAATTCAGAAAAAAGCTGGACTCGGTTTAAATGTGGTTCTTTCGGCTATACTTTGACTGAAAATAGTTCTTCTGGCGACGCAGCGAGGCGAGGAGAGTAAAATGAAGCTTCTAGCTATCAATCCGACTTTCAATTCAAATCCCTCTTACTCCTTTTATCTAAAACCCGATTCCGAAACATATTTCAATTCCAAGGGGGAGTTGCGTCTGATCCACTTTCAACCCTTTCTTTAGATTTCTATACCTATCGGTAGGCAGGCTCACTTTAGCTTTCTGGTTTATGGATTTTCAAAAAATCACTCCTTGATAAGCTCCAATTCCCTTTGTCTAAAAACTTGATTCCAACACGTAAACTGCATTCCAAAGGGGGAATCGCATCCATTCAAATTCTAACCGCCTAAATTACCCGACTCTAATTTTTCAATCTTCCAACTTTTCAATATCGAATGATGAATTTTAAATATCGAAGTTGATGGTGACCAAAGTAAATGCTTTAATTTCTAACCTGCCCATTCCCCCGTACCACCCATTTGTAGCTGCAGAGTTCGGCGAGCCCCATTGGTCCGCGGGCGTGAAGCTTTTGGGTGCTGATCCCGATCTCTGCTCCGAGGCCAAATTGAGCCCCATCGGTAAAAGCCGTCGAGGCATTCACATATACCGCAGCGGCATCGACTTCCAGGAGAAAGCGTTCGATATGTACTGGGTTTTCAGAAATAATAGCTTCGGAATGCTGGGAAGAAAAAGTCGCAATATGATCCAAGGCTTCATCCAGATTCTCGACAGTTTTGATGGCTAGTTTAAGACTGAGAAACTCTGTTCCAAAGTGCCTTTCGTTGGCAAGGCTAATCTTAGGATTTGGGACCAAAGCTTCAAAAGAATCAGCATCAGCAAAGATCTCGACTCCATTTTCTAATACTGGCTTGACCAATTCATTCAAATTCTTCAATTGACTTTTCTGAATAATCAGACAGTCTAAGGAATTACAGACACTTGGTCGGCGGGTTTTAGCATTGAGGATAATCGCTTTGGCTTTAGTCAAATCTGCTGTCTCATCCACATACGTATGCACGATCCCGGCTCCAGTTTCGATTACTGGTACTTTTGCATTTTCCCGAACGAAATGGATCAAACTCTGAGATCCTCTCGGGATAATTACATCCACAAATCCCACCGCTTCCAGTAAAGCTTTAGTGGCTTTCCGATCAGCTGGCAACAATTGAAAGGCATCGGTTGGGATTTGATGCTTGTCCAAAACCTGATGAATCAGTTTGATAATTGCCAGATTGGAATATTCCGCATCCGAACCTCCCTTCAAAATCAATCCATTTCCAGATTTGAGAGCTAAAGCGAAAACATCAAAAGTCACATTTGGTCGGGCTTCATAAATGATCCCAATGACACCGAGGGGAACTGTGATTTTTTTCAGGGAAAGCCCATTTTCCAATACTTTACTTTCCAAAATATGATGCAAAGGACTAGTCAACCTACTGACCTGAAGGATTTCGCTTGCAATTCCATTGATCCGATCTTCAGAAAGTAAAAGACGATCAACCATTGGGTTTTGAAGATCCATCCGATCTAGATCCTTTTGATTCTCACAGATTAAAAAGTTGCTTTCACTCCTCGCCAATTCAGCTAAATCCTCTAAGATTTGATTGACTTTGGTATCAGCTATTCCAAGCAATTTCCGGCTCGCTTTTTTTACTTTTTCAAAAATTGGTTGGTACTCAGTCATGTTCGAATAGATAAAGGTAATCGTAGTGAATTAGTGCTTTTTGATTTTTTTGACCTAGTCGCTCTTGGGCAAGTTTTGAATTGTATTCCGCTCGACCCAAGCCGATCTTCCGACCTTCTTCGTCTTTGATCAATAGAATATCGCCTTTGGAAAATTCGCCTTCCAAACTGACGATTCCGATAGGAAGTAAGCTCCGAATGACTTCCGAAGTCAGGGAAGCTTTGGCCCCATCATTGACAATCAACTCTCCCTTGTAATAGGAGCCGCCATGAGCCAGCCATTTTTTGGTGCCAGGTGTCGACTTTTTGGCTTCGAACTGGGTACAGCTGATTTTACCTGCTGCGAATTCCCCCAAAATATCATCCCGATTTCCATTGGCGATAAAGACTTGAATGCCAAGATCAGCCGACTTTTTGGCCATGGCATACTTGGTCAGCATTCCACCTCGTCCAAAGGAGGATTTGACAGTCGAAATATAATTGGATATCTCAGGCATTCCTGCGGAGACTTTTTCGATGAGTTTAGATTCTGGATCTGCAGGATTTCCGGTGTAGATTCCGTCCACGTTGGTCAATAGAATCAGCGTATCCGCATCTATCATCGCTGCAGTGAGTCCAGCCAATTCATCATTGTCGGTAAACATCAATTCCGTAATCGTTACCGTATCGTTTTCATTGATAATAGGAAGAATTCCCTGCGCCAGTAAAGCCTGTACACAGTTTTTCATATTCAGAAAATGCTTCCGATCCCGGAAGTCTTCCTTGGTCACCAAGATTTGAGCGATTTGAATTCCTTGCTTTTCAAAGCGCTGTTGGTATTCATGAATCAAGCGAATTTGGCCGGTGGAAGCCCAGATTTGTTTCTTGAATACAGGGTTGAGTTTTTCCGGAAGCGGAATAGCTTGCCTTCCGAAAGCCACAGCACCTGAACTCACCACTACTACTTTGATGCCTAAGGCTATCAACTCATGAAGTTGGATTACCAGCTTCTCCATCCTCACTAGATCGGGGAGTCCATTTTCCTGAGTGAGGACATTGGAACCAATTTTGAGTACGAGGAGCTTGGAGGAAGTCATTGGTGGATTTTCGAGTTACGTCAAGACATTTATCAAAATACGAATTACGAGATTTTTGACAACTTCTGACCTGATTTCGGCTTTTTTAGCCTTTTTGGAAGTGGGGCTCCTCAAATTATCGAATGATGATAGCTTGTACAAACTTCATTAGTTATTAGATCCATGACAGCGGACAGACTTTTACAGGGAATTTGTTTTCTACAGATTTACAGAGAAAAGGAAACAGATTTTCACAGCTCAGATTCTCGGTTTTCTTTCTGAGATGTTGGAAATAGGGAAAAACGATTGATCCACCTTGGATCTCGTAAATCGTAAATCTGAAATAATTACCGACTGAAATAACAAAAATCCAATTTATAAGAAGCCCATGCTCATGGTCCCAACCAGCATAAGGATTTTTGCAAAGATGCTAAGCTGGGTGAAGTGATCCTTACGATCAGCTTGATATATTTTGTACATAAAGTATATAAAGAAGATTCCCAAACCTCCGAAATAGTAGAAAAGATAGGGTTTATTGATCTCAAACGTGATGATTATAATCGCAGAGACAAAGCAAATTGCAACCAGGAAAATCACATCCTTGGTTTTGCGAAAGCCAATCACAATGGGAAGAGTCCTGCAACCATGCTTCCGATCGCCTGGTCGATCCTCGATGTCTTTGATAATCTCCCGAATCAAGTTGAGGAAAAAAGCGAAGATGGCATAAGTCAATATCAAAAGTTCAGATTTCTGATAAAAATAGCCGATTAAATAGATGGACAATCCAGTCAAAAAAGCTACTGTAAGATTCCCAATAAATGGTTTGCGCTTAAGTCGGTTACTATAAAACCAAATAAGAAAAGCAGCTATAAAATTGATCAACCCAATTCTTGGCGCTATAAAATAACCTATCCCGATGCCTACCAAATTAATAATGGTATGAAGCATGATGATCATTCGCCTTGTAATCCCTTTACCAACAATCACTTGATGTGGTCGATTGACGTAATCGATTTTGACATCGTAATAGTCATTTATCATGTAGCCTGCTGCGGTGATAATAATCGTGCAAAATACAAGTAAATACAAATTGTAATCCTGAAAAACAGGAAGTCCTTGATTATTTGTCCCCACCAAAAAATAAGCAGACATCAGCTGCGCAAATCCAACCATCAGCAAGTTGATGGGTCTGCTAATGCGGAAAAGTCCGCGAAAAAAAATCATTCGATTCATACCTATTTTTAGAAACACTAAAATAGCCCAAATGATTTGTAAAGCTGATTTTAAAACCGCTTGTCTAAAACAAAAATCGATTCCGTAGATCAACCAACAGAAAAAAATAGAATTCCTTATCTTGATTTCAAACTACCCAATAACCCAAAATTTCATGGATAAAAATCAAACTCAATCACGTAGAGATTTTATAGCTAAAGGAGGTTCGCTCTTGGCAGGATCATTCTTCGTTCATCCTATAGCTGAAGCATTGACCAGTTGGAATCGTCCCGGTGAAAAGATGAGATTGGCATTAATCGGGACAGGAGTTCGAGGTTGTTCTATGTTTGGTCGTGACGTGATGGGGGTGTACAAAGATCAGGTGGAGTTTGTGGGCTTGAGTGATAAAAATGAAGGCCGACTCAGCTATGGTAAACAATACATTGGCGCAGATTGTCCGCTTTTCGCCGATGCCGATGAGATGCTTGCCAAGACCAAACCGGATGTCTTGATTGTGACAACGATGGATTCAACTCACCATGAGTTTATCATCAAAGGACTGAATGCTGGAATCAATGTGATCTCCGAAAAGCCAATGACCACAGACGAATTCAAATGCCAAGCGATCTTGGATGCCGAGCGAAAGTCTGGGAAGCGATTGATCGTTACGTTCAACTATCGCTATTCTCCACACCGTCAAAAGCTCTATGAATTGCTCCGAGCCGGTGAAATCGGCACATTGACTTCAGTGGATTTTCACTGGTATCTGGATACTTCTCACGGAGCAGATTATTTCCGAAGATGGCATGGATACAAGGAAAAAGGAGGGACACTTCTAGTCCATAAATCCACACATCACTTTGACTTGTTGAACTGGTGGATTAATTCAGATCCAGCGGAGGTTTTTGCTTATGGTCAATTGGAATTTTATGGCAAAAACGGCCCATTCCGAGGCACCACTTGCAGAGGATGTGTGCATGCTGAGAAATGTGATTTCCATTGGGATATTACCAAAAGCGATCACTTGATGAAATTGTATGTGGAAAATGAACAATACGATGGCTATCACCGCGATGGATGTGTGTTCCGCGAGGACATCACTAGTTATGATAAAATGGCAGTCCAAATCAAGTATAAAAATGACGTTCAGGTCAGTTATTCATTGACTACTTACTCCCCGTACGAAGGCTATCGGATTGTTTTCAATGGTACCGAAGGAAGACTTGAGGCTTGGATCAAAGAGAAACAGCCTTGGGATGAAAAAGATGAAGACGAAATCCACTTAACCAAAAATTTTGGGAAGCGGGAAATCATCGTGATTCCTTCCGGCGGCGGTGGACATGGTGGGGGAGATACCCGATTAAAGGATAAACTCTTCAAAGATCCTACCATGGCAGATCCATATCGCCAGTCTGCAGGAAGCCGCGATGGTGCCATGTCAATTTTAGTTGGGATCGCTGCTCGGAACAGTATCGAAACAGGAAAGCCGATCAAAATTCAGGATCTGACAGATATTCCGTTGTTACCGAGTGGGAGAGGAGCTTAGGGGATATTTGATATAAGATTTCGGATGTGCGATTTCGGATTTCTGACTATCAAATAGATGTTAGAGAATGGGGATTAGGAGATTGCGAGAATTGAGAATGAGAGAATGGGTAGTCGCGTACAATCCATTCATAACAATCCATTTTCTTGATCTTAATTTTCTAATCTTCAAATTTTCCCATTCTTCTAATCCTCCAATTTTCCCATTCTACTAATTTCAGATTTCTCACTTTTTATTTCAGCCTTCAGCCTTCATACTTTACACTTCCCTGACGTTCCCGATTGACGTTCAGTTGGAGCACATCTGGTCTGGAATAATGACCTACGGCATCAAAGTTTTGGCGCTCTTCTAAGACTCGATTGAAATCCAGAGTTTCGATTAGAAGGCCTTCCTTGTCCGCAACAGGTGCAAGAATCCAATTGCCGTCTGGTCCTGCGATGCAGCTGCCGCCATTTCCTAGAGTTTCGGGACAATCGTTGAGAATCACATCCAAATGAGGCGTATCAGCGGGGAAATCACTTTTTCGCATCAAGCTGGAAACAGAAATCACAAAGGATCGACTTTCCTGAGCAATCATGCGGGTGATATTTTCGGTATTTCGTACCGCTCCCGGCCATACTGCGATATGAAGATTTTCACCCAAGCCATAGAGTGCTGTTCGAGCAAGTGGCATCCAGTTTTCCCAGCAGTTCAGCCCGCCAATGGTAAATTCTTTGAGTGCATGTACTTGTAATCCATTTCCATCTCCGGGGGCCCAAGTCAAGCGCTCATCGTAGGTAGGCTGAAGTTTACGGTGTACAGATTTGATTTCACCTGAAGTATCGATGTAGACAAGCGAGCAATATATACTATGTCCACCTCGATCGATCGGTCGCTCGATAATGCCGAGGTAGATGGCGATTTGATACTTTTTTGCTAATTCACAGCTAGTTTTCAAATCGCCGGATTCTATACTGACGGCATTTCGTAGGTAGTGTGCATGGATTTGTTTTTGGATTTTATTATCCCAATCCGAGGCATGAGTAATCGAGAGCCACCAAGGATAACCCGGGATTAGCCCTTCTCCAAAAATGATCAATTCACAGCCCTTGGAGGCTGCTTCCTCAATGGATAAAGCTACTTTTTGAAGGGTTTTTGTCTTATCCAGCCAAACAGGTGAGATTTGAGCGAGGGCAACTTTTAGAAGATGATTGGGCATTGAAATATATTTTGAATTCAAGGTAAAGAAAAAGCTGTTTTCGGGAAAAACAAATTCTATTGATGGGGTAAGAAAATTTTTGTATTACATGGTGAATCTTATCGCTGGAAATTTGAAAACCCAACCGTTTTGGCGAACCCTTATTTTCTCGATTGGCATCTATTCGGCCAAAACCTGGACATACCAAAATTTTGATTCTACAATCAAAATGCATCGCTGATGCTATTTCTAAATCCTTTCTTCCTTTGTGAAACCTTCCTTCCCTTTGCGGTAAAAAAGATTAGCCCCTTTGCAGCCGAAGTGTATGTGATATTACACCAAACTAGGCGGTTGATAGGATTTCAAAAAAAAAGCGACCCAAAATTGAGTCGCATTTCACGAAAACTAAACCAACTTAATAAATTAATTAATGACTGTTTCCGGTTCTAGTTCTACCAAAGCGACTGCGCCGTGAATAGCAGTCTCATCTAATTCAGAAAGTAATATTTCCAACCGATCCAACACGGTGGCATAGCCAAAAGTTGAAAGCGTCTCGTAGAGGGATTTTTTAAATAGGGGGAAAGTCTTTCGAATTGATCCGCCAAGTACAACAGCTTCTGGGGCCAATGCATACAATATATGCTTGATCAATTCCCCTAAATGATGTCCGAATTCTTCAAATGCTTTTAGTGCATTTTCATCACCAGCCAGCGCTAATTTGGCCAGAGCCTTTGGTTTTGAATTGTAATAGTTGACAAAAAACTTACCGCTGCAGTAGTGCTCAAAATCATAATCCAAATAGGGTGCACCACACCATTCTCCTGCTGCCGAGTTTACCCCGCTGTAGATGTGTCCATTGATTACAATACCACCACCGACACCAGTACCAAGAGTGATTCCAACAAGGTTTTTGAATTTTCGTCCTATTCCAAACTTATGGACACCTAAGGCAAAGCAATTTGCATCATTGTTGATGAAAACTGGTTTTGTGAAACGGTTAAAGAGGAATTTTTTGAGTTCTACATGCTGAAAAGCTGGAATATTGGAAAGCCCAAGCACAATTCCTTCATCAACATTGACCAGACCAGGAATCCCAATTCCAATTCCCATAATATCATAAGCGGAATAGGACCCAATAAACTGAGCAATTGTGTCAAGTATAAAATCCTTGCTTTCTAATGCTGGAGTAGAAATAGACCGGATATCGCGTAGATGTCCATTGATCAATACACCACCTTTGATGCTAGTGCCTCCGATGTC
>Ga0209390_10004291_pt1 | contig 21578 bp, 17 predicted proteins | sample BON01_FD_187212 | JGI IMG/M metagenome (GOLD analysis project Ga0209390, IMG submission 187212) | Freshwater microbial communities from Lake Bonney liftoff mats and glacier meltwater in Antarctica - BON-01 (SPAdes) (version 2) | ecosystem: Environmental > Aquatic > Freshwater > Ice > Glacier... | reverse complement strand
CAGGCAGGCAGGGGCAAAATGTCCAAGGCACCCTGCCTCCGTCCCGTGATATATGAATTTGGGTTGTGGTTAGCTTAGTGTAGTGAAAGAAAGGGATAAACGTCGTCGTGACACATTTGGCGTATTATCGGCGGCGGCGTGTGATGAATTCAAAGAAGCACCCAGAAGAGCGAGGCGGCGCATCAGCACTGCTGATTCAGCAGCAGCTCGGAACTTGCTCCGTGGAGCAAAGCTCAAGCAAGCAAAAATGCCAGCTTTGGTTCCTTCCTTTTCGCCTTTTCCATTTTTAATGTGCCATGCTTTTTTGCTTGCTTACTTTACGCAGCACTAGAAATCCCTTGCCAAAGTGGGTCTTTCATTTCCCTTGTGCGTGGCCCATCATCATGCTGATCGCCGACACGTTTTTTGTTTTTTTTGGTGAGGCAAGGGCGAAGGCGCTTGTAGGAATGCGAGTGCTGATGATCGTTTACGCAAAAGGGGAGCACTCTTTCTTCAAGGAAGCCCAATTCTGTCAAGCTGATTTTGCTTCTTTCGTTCTTATCGACTCGAGCCTATGTGCATGTCACAAGGAAATCGCATTTATCTTTACATATTTAAATGTGCAAAATGCGTGGGGGTGGGAAAATCCCGTCCACCATTCGTCCCCTCCCCTGCCCGCAACATACATTCACAATGTGTATAAGCAACTTGAACGAACCATTTCCTGCACAAAGTTATTGCTGCCTCTGCCCAATCGACATCCCCTCCCCTCCCAACACCCCCCTCCTTGTCCTTCGTCCTCGGATCCCGCCCCACTTTCTTCGTCCGCCGCGGCCCCCTCCTTCCGCTTCTTCTGCAAAGGCTCATATACATTGGAAGCAAACAACCGCATAGAATAATAATTAATTTGAGCCTTGTCTCGAAGGCGTTCTGCCTCTGCCTCCGCCTTGTCTCGAAGGCGCTTCGCCTCTGCCTCGGCCTTGACTTGGAGGCGGGCCAGTTCCAGCTTATTGCACTCCGCCTCTGCCTCCGCCTTGTCTTGGAGGATGGCCACTTCCAGCTGATTGATGCGCGCCCACCCGTTCTACATCAAGCTGACGACGCTCGTAGCGGCAACCATCATGTGGAATCTGTGCCAAGATCTTAGGATCGAAACCCCACCCGGCTCCTCCCTTCCCGGACAGCGTCCAGAACTTCCGACACTCCCTTCCGCCGCCTGTTAGATGTGATTTGTGTATGTGTGTCATGAAAAACAAGAAGCAGGCCCATCTGCTGTCGAGGAGTGTGTGTTTGAGGGAGGGCGTAATGAGTGCTTGTTGGGAGGGGAATAGTGATGATGGTGATGATGGATTTCGTTTAACAATCACACCCGGAGCGAGCTCAACTCATCATCATTTGCTTTTTTTGAGCGTGGGAGCCAGCTTTCTTCCATTTCCTCCTTCCCTTACTGCCTTTCTCTCTTTTGTGCCATGCCCTTTGCGTGCTCACCCCACAACGCACCAGACTCTACACACACACATTCTACAGGCAGCATTGCCGTGCTTCCGTTCAGCCTTTGCGCACGGTGTCGTGTTGCTGTCATGATCGCCAAGCGTTTTTCGGAGAAGGCAAGGGCGCGACGCCGCCTGCTGCAGAAATGCGAGGGAAAGCAGCCACAAGAAGCCCTGGTAGTGTTACATCCGTCACCAGGCATGCTTCAGCACGCCGAGTACGCGTGCACGGTATTGAAAAAGGCGCCTGTCCTACTGGCTGGGTTCCCTTGCGGCTTGTGCCAAGGGCGTGTTTGCCCAGTTTCCCACGCTACGGCGTTCCTTCGCTGCCGCCGACCTGCTGCTTGCTGGCAAGTCTTCTGACCCTTTACTCACTCCCCCCGCACCCCACTCTCGCACACACCACACACAGCCATGGCGGAGCGTCCTCGCCGCGAGAAGGTGGTGACGGCCGCGGACCTGAAGCGCAAGTCGGACCGGGAGAACCTCAAGGCGGCACGGGAGGGGAAGAAGAGTCGCTTGGACAGCTTGGTGATCGAGGAGGAGGACAATGTCTACGACGTGATGGACGAGGACGAGTACGAAGATTTGGTGCGCAAGCGTCGGCAACGCGAGGACTTTGTGGTGGACGACGAAGGCCTGGGCTACTACGACGACGGGGAGGAGCACGCCTACGAGAAGGAGGAGGAGCAGCAGCAACGCAACCTGGCCGAGAAGGAGGCGCGGAAAAAGACGGGTGTCTCCACCATTTCGGCCGAGGCCCTGCGCAAGGCCCGGCGGCTTGGTCAGCTCAGCGAGGGTGCCAGCAAGGGTGGTGCGGGTGCGAAGGAGGGTCTGTTCAAGTACGTCCAGCGGGCGGGCGCTTCGGTGGGGCCTGCGACTGCTGGAGGCGGGGGTGGCGGAGGAAGAGGGAAGGCTAAGAGCAAGGCGTCTGAGGACGATGGCCCGGCTTCGGCAATGGGGGGAGGAGGCAAGGCGGCGGCCAAGGGCAAGGGCGAGACGGGTGGGACTTTTGAGGCGGAGTTGGAGTCGCAGTTGAATAACTTGATTAGCGGTGGTGGGGGTGGGGGTGGAGGGGGAGGGGGAGGGAGCAGCTATTCCTCCGCATCCCGACGGCCGATGGCCACGCCCTTGACGGCGGGGGGCACGCGGCCTCTTGCTCGGCCTCGCCCTATGCTGAGTGGGCCGAAGAGGTTAAATTACCAGCAGCAACGTACGTCGATGGGAGGCGGGTTACCTGGGCGTCGCCCTGCTGGTGGAGGAGGAGGAGGAGGGGGAGGAGGTGGAGGGGAGTACGCGGACGACGACTTTGGCATGCGTGATGATAACAATGCTATGGATTTTGATGACCTGTCAGCAGAGCAGCAGCAGCAGCAGCAGCAGGGCGAGCAGGAGGGAGGGGCGGGTGGAGGCGAGGGAGGGTTTGTGCCTGCGGCGTCGGCCAAGGCCAAGTCTCGTTTCCAGAGGCAGAAGAAGGCGATCGAGGCGGCGATGCCTGCGCCCATGGGCGCTCGTTCTGAGGCTCCTGAGCCAATTGATCCGGTGGCGGGCGTGAAGGTGGAGGGCTTGGAAGCGACGCGGGGTGGGGACGAGGAGGAGGAGGAGGACCCTTACTCTATCAGCAGCGTGACCAACTCGGCGGCGCCTGGGGCGACGACGGCGGCGGGGCAGGTGAAGTGGGAGACGGTAGCGAAGCAGGAAGAGGATGGGACGGAGTACGTGAATTTCTTCTGGATGGACGCGCATGAGCAGAACGGGGTCATTTATTTGTTTGGCAAGGTGGCGGTGGAGGAGGGGAAGTTCGTCTCAGCTGCTTGCTGCGTGCATGGGATGCAGAATTCTCTCTTGGTCCTGCCTAAGCGGACGGGTAATGCTGGCCCCGACGGAAAGGACATGCGGTACGGCATGGCTGAGGTGTACAAGGAGGTGCAAAACCTGCTCATCCCCTCTGTCATTCCTCGTGACGCCGGGCAAGGGTTCAAGTGCAAGCCCGTCCGCCGCAAGTATGCCTTTGAAATGGAGGAGGTGCCGAGGGAGGAAACGGAGTACCTGAAGGTCGTCTACTCTGCGCAGCATGGTCTCCCCTCCCCCGAGCGCTGCGAGGCCGGCGGTCGGTATTTTGAACGAGTCTTTGGCGCGCGGACCACGGCCCTGGAGCGATTTCTCCTCAAGCGGCAGCTGATGGGTCCTGGCTGGCTCAAGGTCCGTAGCCCTCGCTCTGCCTCCTCCTCTGCGACCATCGCCAAGTTTGAGTTTGTGGTGGACGATCCCAAGCTGGTACGTCGTTTGGAGGCTCCTCCCCCAGCGCCTCCTGTGGTGGTGATGTCGGTGGCGATCAAGACGGTGGTCAACCCTGCCTCGCAGCTGCACGAGGTCGTCGCCATTTCCACCATGACGCACACCAGTGTGAACTGCGACGGACCTACGGAAACGGGGCCCCAGCATATTCGGCAGGTGACGGCGGTGAGGCCTTTGGGGACTAGTGCTGGGCCTGGGCACCCTGCGGCGTTTCCGCACGATATGGCGCGGGAGGTGGAGGTCCAGAGTCGCAAGACGAGGATTCAGACGCAGGGGAACGAGCGGGCGTTGCTCTCTTGGTTCTTCCAGCGGCTGCAGACGGAGGATCCTGATGTGGTGGTGGGGCATAATTTGCTGGGCTTCGAGCTGGAGGTGCTGCTGGTGCGAGCGACGGCGCTCAAGGTCTCTGTCTGGCACAAGATCGGCCGTCTCCGCCGCTCCAAGTTCCCCAACCCCAAGGGCCTCGCACGGGACATCAGCCTCTTCGGTCTGACCGCTGGCAGGCTCATGGCCGACACCTACCTCACCGCCCGCGAGCACCTGCGGGAAACCAACTACTCCCTGGGCAATCTCGCCACCACGCAGCTCCGCCTCCCCCACCCCCGCGCGCAAATCGACCCTTTGCAAGTCCCCGGGTTCTTCGGCTCGGCCAAGCTGATCGTGAATCTGGCGCAACACACGGCCTTTGATGCCCAGCTTGTCCAGCGGCTCTGCTTGCGCTTGCAGCTGGTGCCGCTCACCAAGCAGCTGACCAACATTTCGGGGAACCTGTGGGCACGCACCATAAAGGGCAATCGGGCGGAGCGGATTGAGTACTTGCTGCTGCACGAGTTCCACAACCTCAAGTACGTAACGCCGGAGCGACACGCGTTTGGGGCGCGGGACCCGCCCAAGGAGCAGCAGGGGGGGAAGGGAGGGAAGAAGAAGGCGGGGGCGGCCCAGACGGCTGCGACGATGGACCACGACATTCCTGAGGAGGACGAGCACCCCGGCGGCGGGCAAGGAGGGGGAGGGCAGCGTGCCACGCGGGGGAGACAGAAGCCGGCGTATGCTGGTGGGTTGGTGCTGGAGCCGAAGAAGGGGTTGTATGATTCGTATATTCTGCTGCTGGATTTCAATTCGCTTTATCCCTCCATTATCCAAGAGTACAACCTGTGCTTCACCACCATCAAGTGGTCCACCTTTGCGGGCAACAGCAGCACGGGCGGGACAGGCCCTGCGGCGATCAAGGCCGTGGGAGGGGAGGACGAGGAGGGCGGGGAGGGCGGGGGGGAGGATGATCCGGCTGCGGCGGGTGCGGTGCTGCCGCCGTTGCCGGACACGGCCTTAGAGCAGGGGGTGCTGCCGAGGGTGATCAAGACTTTGGTGGACCGGCGGTCGTCGGTGAAGAAGCTGCTGAAGGGGGAGAAGGACCCGGCCAAGCGCGAGCAGTTGGACATCAGGCAGAAGGCGTTGAAGCTGACGGCCAATAGTATGTATGGGTGTTTGGGGTTTTCGCATTCTCGGTTTTTTGCGCGGCCGATTGCGGCGTTGGTGACGGCGATGGGTCGAGAGACCTTGCAGCGGACGGTGGACGTGGCACAGAACCAGTTGTCGTTGGATGTGATTTATGGAGATACGGACTCGATCATGATTAATACTACGATTGCTTCTCGGGATGAGTTTGATGGGGGGGTGGGGGGGGAGGAGGAGGATAGCCCGGCGGCGCGGAAGGCGAGGTTGGAGCAGGACTTGGAGAGGATTCGGGAGGTGAAGGCGAAGGGCGCGTTGGTGAAGCAGGCGGTGAACAAGCTGTATAAGAGTCTGGAGTTAGAGGTGGATGGGATTTTCAAGTGCATGTTGCTGTTGAAAAAGAAGAAGTACGCAGCGCTGACTGTGACGGAGACGCCGGAAGGCACTCTGACCTACGGCAAGGAGCTCAAGGGTTTGGACCTGGTGCGGCGCGACTGGTGCGTGCTCTCCAAGGAGACGGGCCGCTTCGTGATTGACCAGATTTTGTCGGGGGAGAACCGCGATGCAGTGGTGGCGACCATTCACACCTACCTGGAGGAGCTGGCGAAGCGGATGCGGGCGGGGGAGGTGGACGTGCGGCAGTACGCGATTACCAAGGGGTTGAACAAGGCCCCCCACGAGTATCCCGACGCCAAGTCCCAGCCCCATTTGCAGGTGGCTTTGGCGATGATGAAGGCGGGGAAGCCCGTCAATGTGGGCGATCACATCGAGTACGTGATTTGCGAGAAGGAGGGGGCCAAGGCCGCGGCTGAACGGGCGTTTCACCCTGACGACGTGCAGCGGTCCGAGGGCGAGCTGAAGGTGGATGTGGAGTGGTACTTGACCCAGCAGATCTTGCCTCCTATTTCCCGTCTGTGTGAGCCGATCGAGGGGACGTCGGTGGCTATTTTGGCGGAGCGGTTGGGGTTGGACAAGAGTCGCTTTGGAGGGGGGGGGGTAGGGAATGGGGGCGTGTATGGGAACGATGACGAGGCGTGGGGTTTCACGCCCATGTGCAAGATGGAGGATTTGGAGCGTTTTGCGGCCTGTGATGCGCTCAAACTCCGGTGCACCAGCTGCAGCCAAGAGGCGAACTTCCCGGGGGTCTACTTCGCTGCTCCTGCGGCGGCGGCGACGGAGGGTGGGGGCAGCAGCAATGGCACGGCGGATGCGACGGCCGGTGGGTTGCGTTCGGGCTTGCTTTGCCCTAACCCGGAGTGCCAGGCGCTGTACTGGGGTGCGCCTAATGCGGCCTCGTGCTTTGCCCGGCTGTTTAACCGGGTGACGTTGACGGTGCGGCAGCACGTGAAGAAGTACTACGACTGCTGGTTGCTTTGCGACGACTCGGGCTGCAATCGCCGCACCCGCCAGCAATCTGTCCTGGCCACGGCCTGCTTGGCCCGGGGCTGTCACGGGCACGTGGGCATGGAGTACTCGGAGAAGCAGTTGCACACCCAGCTCAAGTTCTTGGAGACCCTCTTCGACGTCAAGCGTGCCAAGGCCAAGAAGATTGGGGCGGGGGTGGTGCCTGTGCCGCTGCCCGACGGCCACGTCCGCGTCCTGGACTTGCTGCATGATCAGACTAAGCAGGTGGTGTCGAGCACGGCCTACAACTGGATCCGGCCGTCGTTATGGAGCATGGTCTTTGGGGGGGTGAAGCAGCAGGGGCAGCAGGGGGCGGGCGCAGGGCCGGCGGCGGGAGGGGTGGGCGTGGGGCATTAAGTAGAGGAGGCTTTCACTTATTTCTTGTATGGTATCGTAAAGAGAGAGCGCCAAAAGCACAGAGAGCTAGCTAATGATAGTAGGTGCGTTTTACTGTAGGAAGTGGGGAGCAAGCAAAGCAGATGGGATAATGAAGAAGTGATGAGTGAGTTGAGTAGCGGCAGGCACGCGATGTTTTGTGTGTGTGTGTACGTGAGAGAAATAATCGAAGGCACAATATGAACAGGGGTTGGGATGCAAAAGAAAAAGAAGAGAAATGACAAGTCTCAGTCTCGTGGAAGAAAGGGACTACCTAACAAAAGGGTCGTATTTTTGAGTTTTTGAACTTCGTTTTGGCCAACGCTTGTCAAGCGATCAAGATGGGGGGCAACACGCACGCACGCCTTGCTTGCGAAGAAACGAGCCCAAGGTTATTGGGTGCAAGTATTGGTGCGTCGCCTTTGAAATGCAATGCATTTTACCGTTTCACAACAACCGTATCGCTCGTCTTTGTGGTGTGGTCAAAGGCAAAAGAAAGGAGGTCTCCCTCCCCACCAGGCTCGGGTCACCGTCCTTGCTTGGGCTGCTTGCCGTCGTTACTGCGGGAGTAGCGAGTTTATGTCTCAAACTGACCCATCAATCACATCAACCACATGCACAGGCCCTTTTGGGCGTGGCGCTTGCACGTCAGGAGCCAAGGGCGTGGGTGCAATTGTCCTGCTCGTCGTCCATTCGCAAGATTCCTGCGCGTCCGTCGGACGGGCTCCCCTGGACGAGGGCAGACGGGGAAGGCCTTCTCCAAACGCGAAACACATGTAAGTGAAGGGGCATACAAGCAGGAGAGTGTGTGCACCTGAACGTGGTAGGGCTGGCGGAGGTGTATGTCCTATGCGTGGCTGGGGTTGTGCGTACTTGGTGTGCTGCCTCCCCCGTCTTCCCGTCCTCATTCTCGCTGGCTATCCAATTAACCCCTCTTCCTCGTCTCTGACCCCTGCTAATTCAACCCTCCCCACAATCAAACAGTCGTCAAGCATCATGTCTTCTTCCTCCTCCTCGAGTCCCTCCTCCCTGTACTCCACTAGTGACCATGGAGCATCAAGCCGAACCCCGCCTCCCCCCCGATCACCCCGCTCCCCGAGGTCCCCGCGATATTACCACGGCCTGCGCATCGAGACGGCTCTCTCCATGCCTGGCCGGCTTGACATCCCAGGGTCTCCAGGCAAAAGCCGGGGGCATGGGCGATCGGCGCCCACGACGCCATCGGGCGCGGGCGTGGGCGGGTCTTCCCCGGATAGGACAACGGGACCCGGCTTTGTGGCAATGTTTTCTGGCCCGCAGTACAAGAGTTCTGGTCACGTGGTGGGTTACGCGCCGGAGGGGACGCGGAGCCGCTGCCGGGTGTGTGGCACGGCCTTGACGCCCAACAAGATGCGATTCGGGACCTTCTTTGCTCATGCCGACGGATTCATCTTCTTAAGATGGCACCACATGCGTTGCGTTCGCCCGCCTTCCAGCCTAGAGGACGTCACCAAGTTGTCGGGCTACGGCGACCTACAGCCTCAAGATTTACAGCGTGTGCAAAACTGGGTGGACGGCGCGGACTTTTCTCCCGCCTCTCCGCCCCTCTCCCCGCGGACCGCCTCCCGAACCAGCCCGTCCTTCGAGAGCGGCAGCAGCAGTCCACGGGTGGGAAGCCCCCTGTCGCGCCAAACAACCGGGCACACGAACGACGAACTCTGCAGCAGCACCACTAGCATGAACAGCATCATGAGCAGCGACAATTGGGAGTACCGGCCGCGAAACAAGGGCCCAGGCCGTCGTTCCCCTTGTTCCCCCCGTTCCCCGCTCTCCCCCTCCCAGCCCCATCGCATTGTGGAATTGGCCAGCAATCCCACCACTCTCATCTCGGCTACACGGCCCCGTCCAGGCATCGGGCTGACCATCGACACAGCCGCTGCCACCTACTTCACGCCCATCACTTCCCCCCTCGGGGCCTCGCCCACCGCCGGCACCACCAACCGCAGCCCTAGCAGCAGAGGCAAAGGAGGAGGTGGTGGTGATGGCAGTGGCGTCTTCTCTTCCTCTCCGCCACGCAGCGGCTTCTTGATTGACGACAAGTTGCCTTCCCCGCGAGAGATGAGTCGAGGCCGCAAGATCAAGAGCCGGGCCAAGAGCTCCTTCTTCGCCTTGACGGGACGGCACGGGAAGGGAGGGGCAGAAGGAGGAGGGGTAGAGTTGACGGCGGAGGAGAAGAAGTTCAAGACAGAGTCCGACCGGCTCCGACGGGCTGCGAGGACGGAGCGACACCGACGACGGAGCAAGACGATGTGAATAGATATACTTCGCGATTGTGTGCAGGATTGATGAGCGGGGGAGGAGCGGGAGCTCGATACTAAGAACAAATGGAACAGGAAAATTGTATATGCATGCGAGGAGCAAATCGAAACTGCCTTTGAAGCGCAGGGAAGAAACGAGATGAAATGTGCGTGAACTAAATGATGGATATGCGTGTGGGGAGGGTTCTCGCAATATCGACAAGGGCGAGGATGAGGAGGAAGAGGGGTCGAGTCCAGATGTGTATTGAAAGGAAATGTATGAACTTTTTGCGCATGTACATATGGAAAAGCAGCAAGGAGGAGATCGTCGCATGTGTCGGGAAAGGAAAGGAAAAAGCTCGCCGCAGCACCATCGCTCGTGCTTAGATACACTTCCCGCTGGATCAATAAAATACTTCCCCCGTCCAAAATTGTAAAACCATTTTTAATGCCATTTTCCATCCCCTTCCTTATTTCGCCCTCACAACACTAGTCCCCCCAAAATACTTTAAACCTCTCTTGATCTTTCTTCTTTTTTGTCCTCTCCGTAATCCTCCTTCATCTGCCGCCGTCCGGAACCCAGGCCCAAGGACACTGGTACACGCGCGGCCCCTGCTCGCTCTTGCCCTTTTATCAATTACTTCGCTCTACGTATTCCGTCATCTCTTCTCTCTCCTTCACCGTCTTCTTCCCTCTCTCTCCTTATCTTGTTGGCCTGTAGGCTGGTTTCGTCATGACCAGGAGCGCGTTGGCCGCCTCCTTCTCCTTCCAGCTCCAGGCCCCCTCCAGGCCTTTTAGCTTGATCATGGCCGTTTTCTGCTCCTCCTTCCCCTCCCCCTCTTCCGCCCTCCCGCCCGCCAGCCCCTTCTCCTCCGTCTGCCCACTCCCCTCTCGTTCCCTGTCCTTCTCCTCCTCCGCCACTTCCTCGTCGCCCTCCTCCCCGCTGGCGCCGCTCATGCCGCTGCCCCCGCTGGTTAGGCCGCTGACGCTGCCCTCCCCCCTGCCGTCGTCCAGCCCCATAAGCCTCCGCAGCCTGCCCGGCGGCCCACGCTGCCAGAGCTCGAGCAGGATCTGGTGGTCGATGCCCTGGCAGTAGCGCTGGAAGTTGCGGGCGCGCTCGGCCTTCTCCTCGTCCGTGACGAAGGCGCGCGGCACGTAGCCTCCAAACACGATGAAGCGGGCCCGGGGGTAGGGCCGGCCGCGGGAGGGGGCGCAGGTGGAGTGGATGAGGCGCGAGTCCCAGATGATGATGGAGCCCTTGGGCGCCACCACCTTCTTCCACTGGCAGCCGCGCTGCTCGAAGTATTTTACGTTGTCGTACGTGAGCTGGATGTAGTTGTCCTTGCCCTCCTCCTCCGCCTGCTGCTGCTGCTGCTGCTGCGCCTGGGCCTGCGCCGCCATGGTCTCGGGGGCGCCGGGCGTGGCGGGCGGCGGGGTGGGGCGGGGCTCGAGCTCGAGGGTGCCGGGCGGGTGGGCGGCGAAGAACTCGTCGTGGTAGTAGTGGGACTTGGAGAGGAAGACGAAGCCGTGGTCGTAGAGCGACACGTCCTCCAGCACCAGCGTGCACTGCAGCCGCGGCGGCCAGGTGGTGGACCGGCCCCGGTCGCTGTGCATCCACATCTGCGACCAGTGGTAGTAACCGCCGTGGTTGGACGGCGCGCCCTCCTGCGGGGGGATGAAGCCGCCCGGGTAGTGCTCGGGGGGGAAGCCCCAGAAGAGGCCCTGCAGCTGCATGACCAGGTCGTCCTCCGAGGGCATGTCGTACAGCACCTTAAAGATCTCCACCACCTTAGGCGAGCTGCGCGCCTTCAGGGCCACGCTGTTATGGTTGGAATGGAAGGAGTGGTGGGTCAGGGGGCGCGGGTTGGGATGGTACAGAACAAGGAAAAACTGTCCCACTGGGGTAGGGCGCGTAAGTAATTCCACGTGACCGCGCGAAGCCTGAACCCAAAAAAGAGAGCGTACCTGGAGAAGCAGGCGGGCCCGGTGTTCATCATGCCCAGGATAGTCTTGCTCATGTGCAGGTCTTTGGCGTCGTACTTGCCCCAGGTCTTGTTGTCGTTGCAGTCGATCCCTTGCCGCTTCAGCCAGCCACCCATGTCCTCGGCCAGCTCGGCGCACTCCCGCGCGTCCAGGATGCCTGTGGAATGAGAAAGCGAGCATTAGACAATGGCAAGTGGCGGTATTTCCCTCTCCTCGTTTGCTCTCCCGTTCTAAGCCCCTCCCTTGCGGCGCGCCCTTTCTCCCACCCGGTCTTCTTCTTACCTTTGGCCACGATGATCCCATCCCGTTCCAAGCGTCGGAGTAGCTCTGCCCGGTCCCGCCAGGACTTCTTGTCCCCCAGCACCGGGTTGTGCTGGACAAAAGGGAACCAGTGGCCCCATGCATCGTCCGCGGGGGCTTGCATAGCTAGCTTGCTAGCTCTCGGTCTCTTGTTCGGGGCGCGGGGTGGCGTGCGGGGGGCTCCTCTTCTCTTCTCCCGCCCAGATGATTCGTCACGTGTAGTGGCACCAGCCGCACCGGACCCCTTGGAACCGGGCACGCAGGGTTCTTGTGCTACTGTCACTCACTTTCCTTCTCCCTCGGCGCTCCCGTCTCTCCACCCACCCAGAATTTCGTCCCCCTAGGTGCGTTGAAAACGGCCCATCGCGTGATGACCCCCAAGCAGCCAAGAAGCCGTGGGCGTGGGACGAGAGAGTTCTCGCGTCGCGTGTCCTGGAAGGGGGCAGGGGAAGGGGCAAGGGGCAAGGGTGAGGGGGCATGGCGGCGACAAATCAGGTCAATGGCAGTGTGTGACCAGCAAGAAGGCGACGAGGGCTCATAGTGGAAGCATCTCTCATTTGTTGGCGATGGGGTTCCGGTACACGAGGGGGAGCGGATTTCGAAGCCAGGTCTCACATGGCTTCCCCAATTCAGGTGAAACAAGTGAAGACGCAAAAGGAGCGAGGGCGAAGGCGTCGTCAGTTTTGTGAACATGTGTATTGTGTGTGCTGTTTTTCAATCATACTCTGCGTGCTTGCTTCCATTGCTTAGATGTTGTTGAGGCAACTTCTGGCGCTGAAGACCGTAGCCCTTCAGGCTAGGGACAAGCAACACGCGCAAAAAAACAAAAGGCGTGTGGTTGTGCTGCGCTGTGCGTATGCTTCGATCATGGCTTTTCTTTTCTTCTTTTTGCTTCGCTTTCGGTTTTACCATCCCTTCCTCTTTGCATTCCGCGACGACGCGACAGACAGGCATCCTCCACCTCGTTACTGCCTCTATTCGTTTTGGGGGGCTTTGCTTTGCTCTTTTTGCTTCTAGGCTTCCTGTCGGGGCCCCCCCTCGCCATCCACGATTCTAGGACTCCTGCTCACTGGTTGCGGCAACTTGCGGCAGGAGATTTTCACTTACTGAAAAAGTAGGAAAATTGGTTTTGTTGTGAGAGCCTGCTGGTGGGTTGGTTGGCTACCTCTTTCTTGACGGGGACTCAAGAAAAAAGTTTGTTTGAAAATTGCGCGTCTCTTCCTTGTACACCTCAACGTATTGTCCGCTCCTCCTCCTCTTCTTTCCTCTCTTTCCTCCTCCCTCCCTCCATTCTTGACGCTATCTAAACGCCCCCTCCACCCCAAGGGGAGGCGAGCATGCAGACGCTTTCCCATCACACTCGCACAAACACACACATGAACACACACGAAAACCCTAGAAGTCTTTCCTTTCCTTCTCTCCTCCTCCCTGGGCAGACTATCATCTTCTACTCCTCCCAGCCCCTTCTATTTTCTCCTCAACCCACTTTTGCTTTGAATAAAACGCGCGAGGCGTGAGGCGAGGGCCAGCTTAGATGAGGTCGGCGACGTCGAGAGGCATCTCCTCGATCTGTGTGTTGTAGAACTCCTCGATGTCCTTGAGGTAGCGCACGTCGCCCTGGGTCAGGAAGTTAATGGCCACCCCCTTGCGGCCGAAGCGGCCCGAGCGGCCGATACGATGGATATAGTTCTCGCGGTTGGAGGGCAGGTCGTAGTTGATGACGAGCGAGACCTGCTGCACGTCGATGCCGCGGGCCAACAGGTCGGTGGTGATGAGCACGCGGGACGAGCCGGACCGGAACTCCTTCATGATGATGTCGCGCTCCCGCTGGTCCATGTCCCCGTGCATGGCCGACACCGTGAAGTCGCGCTTTTGCATCGCCTCCGTCAGCCAGTCCACCTGAAAGAATAGGGAGAGAGAGATGTTTGAGTGAGGGTGCGTTGCTCAAAAAGGAAGGAGAAAAGACGGTGACTGCTGCATGAGTGTGTTGTGGAGTATCAAATCAGTTGTGCTTATCAAGCAGCACCTTTTCATTCAAGCACCTTTTCCTCTCCCTGCCCCTTATTTCTCTCTTCTGTTGACTTGGCTTACTCTTACCTTTCTCCGTGTGTTGCAGTATATGATGGCCTGGGTGATGGTGAGCGTCTCGTACAGGTCGCAGAGCGTGTCCAGCTTCCACTCCTCGCGCTCCACGGCGATGTAGAACTGCTTGATGCCCTCCAGCGTCAGCTCGTCGCGCTTGACCAGGATGCGCACGGGCTCGCGCATAAATTTGTTGGTCACCTCCAGCACCTCCAGGGGCATGGTGGCGCTGAAGAGCGCGCACTGCACCTTCTCGGGCAGGAACTTGAACACGTCGTAGATCTGCTCCTTGAAGCCCCGGGAGAGCATCTCGTCCGCCTCGTCCAGCACGAAGAGCTTCACGTAGGACAGCTTGAGCGCGCGCCGGTTGATCATGTCGTAGACGCGGCCGGGCGTGCCCACCACCACGTGCACGCCGTTGCGCAGCTTGGCGATGTCGTCGCGCACCGCCGTGCCGCCCACGCAGGCGTGCACCTCCATGGCCATGAAGTCCCCCAGCGAGATCAGCACCTTCATGATCTGCTGCGCCAGCTCGCGCGTGGGCGCCAGCACCAGCGCCTGGCACTCGCGGATGGACGTGTCGATGGACTGCAGGATGCTGATCGCGAACGTGGCCGTCTTGCCCGTCCCTGTGGGTGCGGTAGAGGGGTTGGAGGGTGGTGTGAGTACACACAAAGTGAGGAGAGAAAATACAGACCGACACGTAGGATATTTACGTGTGTGTGTGCGGGTCAGGTTGTCAGAGATGAATGGTTCGTGTCGTCAACGCGCCGTGGGCACTCGGACTCGAAAGATGGTGTTTTACATTTCACAATCATCACTCCCGCACTTCGTCTTTTTTGATGCAAGCATCAATCAGTATCTATATTTCTAATCTCCCCGAGCCTCTCCACGCTCCTGCTTCAAAACTAGGGCCGCGCGCTCGCTCTATCATTCCCCCTTTCATTCCCGCCCTTTCCCCCTCTCACCTCCCACCCTCCCCAACACCCAACTCACCTGACTGGGCTTGTGCTATGACGTCCCGGCCCATGAGCACAGGTTTGACGGCCCGTTGCTGGATGGCAGAGGGCTTCTCGAAACCGTAGGCGTAGATGCCGCGGAGAAGATCATCTCGCAGGTCCATGGAGTCGAAGGACTCGACGCACTCGTCCCAGTTCGTGTCGATCTCCGTGTCCGTGGGTTGCGACGAGTTCAGGCCCGGGCCGTCGGCCGGGCCAGAAGCCGTGGCAGCGGCTTTCGGGTCGGCAGACATGCTTACGAAGCGATGGCAAAAGTGGTTGCTGTGGTGGGTGGGCGGGGAGAATGGAAGGGGGGGAAATGATGAGAAGGAGAAAGGAGTGCATCATCACGGGGCAGCCAGGAAGCCAGCCTCAGGCCCCGCGCATTCTGGTGTTCCAGGGGACCGTAAAGCCGGCGCTTGTAGCGGTGACGGTGGTGCTGGTGGCTTGTCACGGCTTGACCAGGGCCATTTTGTGTCCTAGGGCCCTCATGATGTGCTGCTTCTTCTTCTTCTTCCTTGCCAGGCGGCCTCGTCGTTGCCCTGGCAGCTGGTCCAGCCCGCGCCACCCGCGCCACAGCATCCTTCAAACAGTGCCCGCTTCCAGCCTGGTCGTTGCGCATGGTCCCGAGCCTGGCGTGTGCAGCAGGCTTCCCATTCAGGCGTGCACACACAGAAAGCAGCAGGAAGGAGCCAGGGCCGTCCAATGTCCCTTTGTGATGAGTCCCACCGCGCGCCCACGCCGACTTGCTACCCCGCTCCCAAGTCGTCCAGCTGTGTCGTGTGCTCGTTGGCCTCCGTGCATGGCCCGCGCCCGACCAAGGCGTGAGGAAAGTGGCGTGAATGGCATTTGGAAGAAGTGTGTGTGGTTGGCTGCCTAGAGTCGAGCACCACTCAACAACACAAATCAAGCAAAAAATGCGCGCGAAGCAACAAGAATGGTTCCCCGATTGGGAGTCCCGTCTTCAGGCGGCCCAAAAGTACATCTTATTTCCTAAAACTGCACAGTGTCTTGACTGTTTTCAAATCATTCCTGACTATCTTGTCGTCTCAAGCGCTTTTTACCTCGGTTTCCTGCCACTTTTGTCATTGTTCCTAGTCCCCGCAGTCCCCCCCAGTCTTCTTCACTTGTTTGCCACCGTGGCCCAGTCGTCGTTGTGGGTCTCAACAGGAGAATCTGTCGCCGCATTGTTGTCACTAAGGCCACATGACGCATAGTAGTCAATTTTTGTAAGCCCATAGGCTGGGCATTGCTCTAGGGCTTGACCACGTTGCCAGTCACGAGCCCTTCATGCTGTGAGTCCCAAATGACCCACACCAGCACCGACCCTTGGTCGCCCTGGCCGTGGGGATTGCGTGAATAAAGGAGCGCCTGGCTGCTCCCTTTGTCTCTTATCGTGCGGGCGGCCAAGACGTGTAAAGGGATAGATGAGAGCGAAGGCCATTCGGACGAGAGCGAGCGAGAGTTGTGACCTGCCTTGTTTTATCATAAGTCCAAGCACCAAGGCCAGGGTGGCGACTTGCTTGAGTGATGGAGAGGGCAATGCTTTTGTCAAGGAGGATGCCTTCGTTGTGCTCAATGTACGAAGCGTCCTTTAAATAAACTGCGACGAGAGGATGGCGTGCACTGGGAGCACTTTTTCGAGGCTCGGCACGAGGAGAAGGAATGAAAAACCGTGAAACACCATCGTCATCCTCTAGCACCTCTATTTTGGGTACAGTGCAACCCCCGCAGCGTCTTTTCTCATCCACCCTTGCGCACCACACTCACAGCACGAACCACAGCTTGGCCTTTTGTTGTTGGGACAGGAAGATCTTTTGTTGTTGGGACAGGAAGACCAGCGGGTTGCCTCTTCTCGTCGCTCCGCAGTGGCCAGCCGAAAGCAAAGCAAGGCCCAGCATCCCCAGCATCCCGTCCGCGCACCGACACTTACCGGGGCTCTGGACACGCAGCACGCTCCCTTGGCAGAAGGGGAAGGATGTGGAGTCAGAGGAGGGGAAACACGGTGCCCTTGCACACGTACAATCGCAGCGCTCCACTCGCGGGAGGGGCCGAGTGTAAAATTGGTGGGCACTCCCATGACCACGTCCGCATGCTCTCAATGCACAGCCCCAAAAAGGAGGAATTGCTGGGCTTGGGTGCCGGCAACCACTTCACCCAAGGCCCTTCCCAAATGCTGCTTGAAGGCTTTCGGGCAGGCGCCGCTTCCTTGATGGTAGAACCGACCCCGCCGTCCTCGTCCTTTTCCACGCCACCCTCTTCTTTTGCGCCAATGGGGCAGCACCACCCACACGACCGGGAAGTCGTCATGTACAGGCAGTCCTCGCGGCCTCGGGAGGAGTCGATGAGGACGCACCAGCCCTTGGCGTCCCCCAGCATCCCCGCGGCGTCATCCTCTCCTACCCCAGCCCTCGGGCGCCTCCCAGTGCCCAGCACGACGCAACAAATCCCGCCGCCTGATGTCCGGGACTTTGCCACCGCGGCCGCGTCGTCGTCCAACAACAACAGCAGCAGCAGCAGCAGCAGCGCCACCAGGCAGTCGGTAGTCCGGGCGGGGGCAGCGGCCTTGGTGTCGACGTCAGTGTACAAGGCCGTCAAGAAACACCAGCACAAGCAAGACCGCCCAGCAGTAGCAGGGAACGAGAAGGAGGAAAAGACTGATGCCGACTCGCCTGCTGGACAGCGGTCGGCTACCAACAGCAGAGCAGAAGTCACGACGACTGCGGATTGGAAGAACACCGTGGAGTCTGCCCCCCGCTGGTCGCAACTACGTTCCTACACCTTTGTCCGGTCCTTGGGCAAGGGTGCGCACGCCGAGGCCCTCTTGATGGAGCGAGGCAGTGGGGAGGAGCGAGGGCGGGTCAAGCAAAAGTGTGTGTTGAAAGTGAGCAAGTGCTTCTTGCCCGAAGCCGTCAACGAGGCCCGCTTGCTGGGCCAGCTCTCCACGGCAGGCAACAGCGCCTCCGCACACGTGGTGCGTTTGGAAGACGTGTTCGTCGAGCAAGTGGGCGGCCGGCATGTATCCTACTTGCAGCTTGAGTACTGCCAAGGGGGTGACCTGGGCAACTTGTTGCGAGGGAACACACACGAAGGAAGGCAGCATGCCCTTGACGACACGAGCGTACACCGCCTCGCGGGCCAGCTGCTGGCGGCCTTGGAGTCGCTGCACTCCCAGCACGTGGTCCATAGAGACTTCAAGCCCGACAACATCCTGCTCACGGCTGACGGGCAGGTGAAGCTCTGTGACTTTGGGATCGCCACCCGCTTGACGGACGCCTGGTCTGGCGGGAACACCTTTGCTGCCGGGTCCCTGCCCTTCATGAGCCCGGAGACCCGCCGCTTGTTGCTGCGCACCGGTGGCGACGACGACGAGAAGGGTGGGGGGAAAGCGGGGGAAGAAGCAACAGCGGCGTGCATGGACAAGGCGGATGTGTGGGCGTTGGGCTGTGTGCTGTACGCGATGTGCCTTAATAACCCCACACCCAACTTGATCAATGTTCCGCCCTTGCAGGCCGTGGCGGAAGTGTGTGGCCACCGCGGATGGCCGGCGTTTGACTTTTCGCTGGGTCCCGTGGGAATGGAAGGGGCCCGGCAGGAGGCGCAGCAGGTGTGTTGGCTCTTGGCACTGGCCCTCGAGCCGAATCCTGCGCTTCGGCCCTCGGCGGCAGAGCTGAGGAGGGCGTTGATAGCATCCGAGGCTACTAGCAAGAAAAAGAAATTTGACACAGGGCTGGCAGCGCGTTTGTGAATAATAAAAGCATAGTAATGTGTATGTAAGTAGAGATAGCTTGTACATCGAAAAAGTGGATAAAAACGTGCGTGAGAATATGTAGCTTCTGGCTCCTCCTTTAATGCAGCTTTTTTCTTTGCCAGCCCACTTTGCCTTTCTCAACCGACCGCCCGACCCAAAGCAAGCTGCTACTCTTGCCTCGCAGCCCGCACCTCAAAACATCCAGCACAATTGTCTCATGAATCCCTATGCTGCCTACTTATGGTTTTGGTCCACCGCACGTACACGCAAGAGAAAGACAGAGAGGAGGTCTGGTCTCCTCGAACCGTCGTGACGCACGTGACGTTCAGCCCGTTGGCGAGTTCAAACACCAACGCCTGCTGCCGTTGTTCCCTGTGGTGGCGTCCCTCTAGCGCCCCCTACTTACCGAAGGAACCCAAAAGCATCTCGAACTCTTGCTGGCATGAAAGGCAGGCAGCCTGTCGACTACCCCTACTTCTTGCCTCGCTTTGTTCACGCCTGAATGCCAGCAAGCAAGACACCTCACATCACACAGCCGCTCGACCTCCCACCCCACACTTGCGTCCCTCTTGCACACGAAGAACATGACACTCGAGAGGGGTTCCCTTTGGGTGGCTGGGATGGAGAGAGGAGCACGCAGTGCACATATATATCCACACGCCCACGCACACAACCCTCACACCCGCTTCCTCCTCCCCACCCACGCACACCCACCATCATCACAGGAGAGACAACAACGACTCCCAACAACAAGACAGAGGAGCAACGATCAAGATCAATCGTCCACACGACCGGGTCAAGGATGAAGTGCTCCTTCGTTTGTGCGTGCTACTGCCGTCCTGGCTAGCACGGGAAGGGCCCAGGCCACGACACGGGGCATGCTGGAAAGGGCGGCGGACGCGGCTGCGGCTGCAGCGGCTGTAGGTGCCGGTGGTGGGGGAGGAGCGGCCGTGCCGGGGCCTTTGCCCGCGGGATCTCTTGGAGGTTGTGCGGCTGTGGCTGGGCCTGTTCCGGCCGTGAATGTGGTGGTGGTGCCTGCCGCGCCTGCTGCTCCTCCTGCTGCTGCTGAGCCGGCCGCTGCTGCTGCTGGTGGTGCGGGGGGTGCAGTCCCTGCGGGAGGGCCGGGTGGGAATGTGCCCGTGCACGGCGGGTGGTTTGGGTGGGCGGACGGGGGCCATTACGGGTGTCCGAACCAAACGGGTGTCCGCACCTTTGGTTCGAGCCCACTCTGTTGCTGTGGGTGGTGCTGTGGTGACGGTGGCGGCTGGCGTCGCCACCTACAACTACGGACCCCACGCCCTTGACTGGGCTCTTGAAGGGAAGGACTGCTATCGGGCAGGAATGGATGATTACCACGAAGTGCTTCAAGAGGCTTACGGCGAGCACATTTCCCTTATCCAACCCCTAGAGTGGAGGAAGCGGGTGGAGGTCGTGAGGGCGTGCGGCACGGGCACCCGGCCCCACCAAGAGCAAGCCGAACAAGCAAGGGCTGACCGTCTCGCGCGGAAGATAATAAAGGACATGCTGTCTCGAGCAAAAGAGGTAGGATGCGCCATCAGGCCCAGGAAAAGAAGAAAGAGGAAGAACGAGAGGAAGCGGCCCGACAGGAAAACGAAGCCGGGAGAAAGCGCAGCGACTGGAGGTGCATTCCGGGCAGGAGCAGCGCGACGACGACGACGAGGTCACCAACGCCTTAGTCCATGAATCTGTCAACACTCAGCACGAAGAGCAGTCGGGCGAGATGCACGCAGGAGCTACTGACGATGAGGCCACCAAAATTGACATTGACGACGACACGGCTAGGGAAGATGGCCAGCAAGACGATGACGAAGAGTCTCTCAACGAAGCCAAGGAGGAGCAGCAAGAGCAGCAGTCGGCGGGGGAGGTTTCCAACGAGGCAGGCCGGACGTGGGCAAGGAAGATAATGGCATAGGCAAGGAGCAACAGCATGAGGAGAAGCTGGGAGGGAATGCGGGAGGGAGTTACACGGGGTTTTGAGGGAATCCATGGGTAGCATCGCAGCTTGGACCACGTGTCTAATCTGTCTTGTTGTGCCCCCACCTGTGCTGCTGTTTGCCGGGGCCTTGTGGGCGACCGACACTGGATTGATGGTGGCCACCCTTGCAATCTATGCGTTGAATGTCTACTTGGTGTATATTCATGTGCCTATGGTTAAGGAGCTCTATCCCCATTTGCCTGCAGATGAGTTTTTTACGTACCAGACTTTCCAGATTCTCTCCTTCATGGTGTTTCTTCACATGTGTATGCGCATTGCCGTGAGACGGCTTCGGCCTAGCCCTCTTCCCTTGATTATGGAAAAAGAAAATGAAGAAGGGAAGGACACGAATGTTGATGTGAGTATTGAAGCCCCTGGTGTGAAGTCAGAAGAAGGGGTTGGTGTGCAAGGGATTGCGAAGTGAGACCAACGGTGATTTTGATTGCAACGATGACTAAAAAGAGTTGTTATGGTGATGAGATTAGATTGTTTTATCAGCAACGCTTGTATTTATATTATCAGCAATAAGAAGAGATAGGTTGCTTTTTGCAGCAAAAGAAGGACCTAGGCTTGCGTGAGGTGATACTTCTTTGGGAGGAGGAATCACACAAATTTTGGTTTAAAACTCAATTTGAGTAGGAAGGGAAATGAGAGAAATTCTGGCCAAAAAAATGTCAGTCAGATGCGTGAAGATTCTAAGAGAATGTGGTTAAAGACGGAAAGTACAAGCGGGGAAGGACCCAGCCTTGTGTGTGTGTGTGCGTGTGCGTGTATACGTGTGTACGAAAGAGATGAGAAGGTTAAGACAGAATATAGACCACACCAATGGATGCTTATATGTATTTATTATGACCCGAAAATGTGCCCCAAAAAGACGAGCAGCACAGGCGAGAAGTACCGAGGTTTATGACTGGGAAAAGATGAGCATGAAAATGATAAGGAATGTAAGAAATAAAAGCCACCCACAGGTAGAAGAAAACGATAACAGGCAGCATCTTGGTTTAAGGACAAAAGACGATAGTTTGTTTTAATTTTGAAGAAATGAGCATTCGAAGAAAGCGCACGAAAGCTAGGCGTCGGTCTATGGAAGAGACATAAACGCGAAGACAAAGAAAGAGTTCGGCTTTGCTTGAGGAAATGAGTCGAATGAAAAGAAGGGAAAGTTTGGGGAAAATAAACGGCAGTACACGTAGT
>Ga0209390_10004289_pt1 | contig 21594 bp, 24 predicted proteins | sample BON01_FD_187212 | JGI IMG/M metagenome (GOLD analysis project Ga0209390, IMG submission 187212) | Freshwater microbial communities from Lake Bonney liftoff mats and glacier meltwater in Antarctica - BON-01 (SPAdes) (version 2) | ecosystem: Environmental > Aquatic > Freshwater > Ice > Glacier... | reverse complement strand
GTTGCTGGTGGTCAAGGCGCCATCGTCGGACGAACCGCATCCGGCGGTGATCACGTTGATTGCCGCAATGACGGCAGTAACGGCAAGTGTTCTGTTCATCACAGTCAGACGCTCGACAGCGCCTCGCGGTTCCCGGTTCGACGAGATGTTGCTCCATCGCTCAACGGCGTGGTGGAGTAGCCGGTGGAGTAACCGGCCGACGCCTGGACCAACCTGACTCCGTCGACCGGCCGAGCGTTATCGAGCATCCGATTGCCTGCATGATGCCGGATCACGAGCGGGCTGAGGTGCCCTCCGACGATGTCGCTATGGGCGCCTCGACCTGGTGATTCGCGTGCCTTCCGGCGCGTCCTTGAGTAGGCGTTGTGGGACACCTCGCAGTGGCCTCGATCCGGCGATAGGGGACGCCGCGCTCGGCGCTGGGTCCGAACTCAACGGGTACCTGTTGATCTGTCAACGGCAAAGACTGGTACTCGTCACACATAGCAGGCAGAAGCCCGGCCACCTACCGCCGGTCAGAGCTAGTGGAACACCGCCGGGTTCAACACCTGCCGCTCCCACATCAACTCCGCCTGATCGTCCGTCAACCGAGCGTGTTCGACAGCCTCCGACCAACCCGACCTGACAGCATTGACCACCTCATCGACGATCACAGTCGCCTCGGCCCGATCGAGCAGAAACACGTCGGCCGCGGCCACGCACGTCGAGAACTCGGCGGCCTTCGCTCCGTCACGACCGATCGCCATCGCCTGCTCCGTGTAGCCACCCGACCGCAACTGCGGGCACACGTCGTACGCCGGCGTCAACGACAGCATCCGGCCGTCCCAGAACGCCGCATGATTCCGTGCGTGATCATCAGTGTTCGACACAGCGATGTTCACCACGATCCGCCGAAACACCTCGGCCAGCGTCACCTCCGGATCGGTGAATCTCGTGCGGATCAGATCGGCGAACTCGTGATACGTCGCATGACGAGCAGCCATCTCGTCCAACTCCAACATCGTCAGCAACGACACCATCATCCGGCGCGTGTCACCCTCGCCGCGGTCGAACCGATCCACCAGCAACACGTCCCGGCCCATCACCTCAACAACCTCAGTGCCAGCCGTCGCCACACCAGCCATCTCGGCGAGACGCATCGCGACACCCTCCGCCTTCACCACCGGATAATGGTCCGTCGAGGACGAAAACTTCGCGATCACTTGCCTGCTCGTCTCAGGGTTGAACAACGTCGCCTTCGGCCGCGCTCCACCAACTGACGACCCGTGCAACAACGCCTGATCCAACGCCTCCGGCAACTTCTCCCCGGCCGCGACCATGTCCGCAGCAGACATCAGGTCAGCGATCGAAGCGTTCCCGCCCATCCGCGACACATACTCCGCCGACGACGCCTGGAAATCCAACGCCCCGATCCGGTTGCTGCCCGACTCGAGCAGATACGTGAACTCGTCGAGCTCGGCCGTGTCCAGGCCACGAGTGCTCGCCCCCGAACGTCGGTGGAGGATCACACGCTTCCCCCACGAATCCGGTGCACCATCCAGAATGCAACCAGGGATCGTCAACCCGGCAGCTGGCATGATCCGGCCGTCACCCAGCGGAAGTTCTGGCGCCAACGCAATCGAACTGGAGCGTTCCATGTACGAGCGGGCGTATACGAAACTCGTCGCCTGACCGGGGTCCAGTCGTCCAGCCACAACCGGCTCGATCTCGCCGGGCAGCCACACCCACACGAACACCGGATCAGAAGTCATTGTCCACCGGACCTCGATCGACGCGCGACGGAAGTAACGTGAGCAGTCGTCCGATCTCGCCGCGTACCGCAGCAAGATCGCGTCGATCGTCAGCCCCAAACAACGGGATGCCGGCCACGACCGCAGCAGTGAACACGGTGCCAACGGCTACGGACGGATCGCCTTGCTCGATCTTCCGGAGCGTCACTCGGGTCACCCCGACACGTTCGGCGAACTCGGTCGCAGTGAACTTGAGTTCCCGGCGGCGCACAGCGATCAACGCGCCGAGCGCGGCGACAGCCTCTTTGGCAAGCGGCAGGTGAGAACGAGACATGGATAGTAGAATAGCCACAGATGATGCCTATGGACACTCTGCTATCCGAATGGTCAGACGTAGGGGTCTTCCAACGACAGATCAGCGTGCTCGACCGCAGCCGCATACACATCCTCCTCCACCGTCGGCAACGGCGGCAACCCATCCCACCGGCCACCATCCCCGAAGTGCCGCGAGGGGGTGGACCGTTGGGCCAGCTTCCGGCGACGAAGGCGACAACAACGTAGGCGGCGTGTCGGTCGAAGTTCTGCCGTCGCCGGTCCTAGATCGTGGTAGTTCTCGGGTCGGCGTGGCGGGCAGCGATTTGCACGTCGCGGAGCGGGATACCGGCGTCGAGAGCAGCCATGATGAACCCGGCGCTCAACACGTGAGGATGCACTCCTTCGAGGCCGGCTCGTTTGCCAATCGAGCGCACCCAACGATGAGCGGTGCGCCGATCGAGTCGCTGACCGTCGCGACGCCGCAGGATTGGACCTTCGTGGCGCTCACCGATCGCGAGGTCGATTGTTCTCGCCGTGCGCGGTACGAGCGGGATGGTCGCTGGTTTGTTGCCTTTACCCACAATGTGGAGTGTGCGATGACCGCGTTCGAATCCGAGATCTTCGATATTGGTTGTGCATGCTTCGGACACCCGCAGCCCGTTGAGACCGAGCAACACCGCGAGGGCGGCATGGGTATGATCGAAACGTTCAGCAGTGAACAAAAACGTGCCAAGCTCACCGCGATCCATCCCGCGGCCTTCGCTCGGCTGAACCTTGGGACGTCGCACGTATTGGGCCGGGTTTGCCGGGATGCGGCCGTCGATGTGCGCGAACCGGTAGTAGCCGCACACTGTTGAGAGGCGCCGATCGATTGTCGATGCAGCAAGTCCGTGTTGCTCCATTGCGGCCCGGAATATCTCGATGTGCGGTCGCGTCGCAGCGAGCACCTCGAGACCGGTGTCGGTCGCCCATTGGAAGAACGATCTCAGATCATGACGGTAGGCGTCGAGGGTGCGGCCCGAACAGCGGGCCAAGAACGCAGCAGCAGCCAGCTGCGCCTCGTCGAACGGCGTGGTTGCATCTGCAAGGTCGATCACTGTGGTTGTCGCGTCACTTGCCTTCACGGTTGTCCTCCTGGTTGATGGGAGAACAGCAGAACACTCCTCGGTGCGCGACGGTGCCCCGACTCAGACCACAGATAAACAGCGGCTGCGAACGAGGTAGCGACCGTCACCCGTCTGACGAACCCGCGCCCGTGATCACCCGTACACGAACAGCCTCAAATAGGCGTTCGGGGACACCCTTGATCTGGCGGTAGATGGCTCCCCTCGACGATTAGCAGGTCGAGCATTATGTGCCTCGGGATGCGGAAGAAGTGTAGATCTGGCGCAGTCTGGGGAGTGAGGGAGGACCGTCAATATTCGCCCCCAACCGACGTGTCGGTCGCCGAGGCCCGGGCTTCACGAAGCGAATCGGACGCGTGCTCGGATGGTGCTGAGGCCATGATGATGTCGTGGGGAACGAGACCGAGCGGCCAGGGAGCGAAGATCTGGGCGGTGATCGACCCTCTCCGGCTCAGATCGCTGGGCCGTTGATCGACCGCCTCCGTCGTGACCTTGCGGTCGGCTCGCCGGTCTTCGTGGCGATCGATGGGCGCAGCGGTTCGGGCAAGTCGAGCTTGAGTGAGGCTGTGGTCGACGCACTGAGCCTGTCGGGATCGTTGGACCCAATGGTGACAGTGATTGAGGGTGACCAGTTCTATGCCGGTGGGAGCGCCCAGACCTGGGACTCGCGTCCGGTTGCCGAGCGGGCGGACCGGGTGATTGATTGGCGCCGTCAGTATCGGCTCCTGTCCCAGCTGCGTTCGAAGGGTGTGGGCTCGTGGCGGCCGTTCGACTGGGATGCCGATGACTGGGACTCCGACGACGTGCCACTGCGGACGGAGCCGAGCCGGTCGGTCATTGCGTCGGTCGTGGTGCTCGAGGGCGCATACAGCGCTCGACCGGAGCTCCACGATCTGCTCGACCTGCGGGTGCTGCTCGAGGTGCCGACCGACGTTCGGCGGCGTCAACTGCTGGAGCGCGATGGTGCCGAGTACCGCTCGGACTGGGAGGCGCGATGGTCTGCTGCCGAGGACCACTACTTCGGCTCGGTCATGCCACCCGATTGTTTCGACCTGATCCTCGGTGTTGACGACCGGTTCGTCACATGAGTGGCTCGGAAGATCCGTCAATACCGAGGACGGACCCTGACCTGATCTTTGCCGATCCCTGTCTGGCCGAGATCTACGACGATCTCGACGGTGACCGTGACGACCTCGATTTCTACGAGACGATCATCGCTGAACTGGGCGCGTCGAGTTTGCTCGACATTGGCTGTGGAACCGGGGCCCTTGCGTGCCGCCTTGCGCAGCGAGGATTCCACGTCACCGGACTCGATCCCGCAGCCGCGTCGCTCGACGTCGCACGTTCGAAGCCCGGCGCCCAGTCTGTGAGCTGGCTACTGGGCTCAGCACAGAACGCTCCTCGCCTTGGCGTCGACGTGGTCGTCATGACTGGCAACGTCGCGCAAGTCTTCCTCTCTGACGACTCGTGGGCGGCGGCGTTGACGGCAGCGAACGACGCTCTCGACGTCAATGGTCGCCTCGTGTTCGAAACACGCGACCCGGCGTTTCGAGGGTGGGAGGAATGGACTCGCGAGAGGTCGCTCACGGTCAAGCAGACCAGGTCTGGTGCCGTTGAGAGCTGGGTGGAACTCACGTCAGTCGATCCGTCACTCGTCGCGTTCCGTTGGACGTTCCACTTCCTCGACACCGCAGCAGTCATCGAGTCGAACTCGACTCTGCGGTTCCGAACCCTCGACGAACTCGACTCGTCGCTGTCACGAGCTGGATTCGTGATCGACGAGGTACGCGACGCCCCCGACCGCCCGTCCCGAGAGTTCATCGTGATCGCGTCACCGAGCCAGCACTGAAGAACAAGAAGCGCGTGCGCACGGTGCGCCGACGCCGACCGTGAACCTCAACGGATACTGCCGAGGGGACGCGTCGGCGTGGCTGCGAAGATGGTCGTATGCCGCTCACCATCGAATGGATCCTGATTGACTGTGTCGACCTCGAAGCGATGACTTCCTTCTGGTGCGAAGCTCTCGACCTCGATTGTGTGGGGACAGGTCCATCCGGCGGCCACATGCTTGTCGCACGAGACGGATCCGGTCGACAGCTTGGTCTAATGCCGGCTCACGGCGAGAAGACATCCAAGAATCGCGTTCACTTCGATCTCCGCCCGGATGGTGAACAGCAGACCGAAGTACGGCGGCTGGAGGGGCTCGGAGCGCAACGAATCGACATCGGGCAGGTGGACGCTACGTGGGTGGTCATGGCCGACCCGGAGGGCAACGAGTTCTGCGTCCTGCGTTCGCTCGCCGACAAGGAGAAGAACCGATCGCGTGACGACTCTGATCTCTCGTAGCGACACCGGCGTGCGACGGCTGAGCCCGATCGGGAACCAGCAGCGAAGAGCGGGTTCTCCGATCGCCGACGAGCGTTATCGAGTACCTGCCCGAGCGGATACGTGTAGATATGGCTCGGGTCCCGGTTCTGTTGAAGCCGGACGTTATGGGCTCTGTGAGTTCGACTCGATCCGCCTCAGTGGCTGTCCTGGGGCGCGACTGAGATCGCTCAATCTCGAAGGCGCGTAGGCACAGGTCGTCGTTTCAGCGGTTGGGTTCGCCGATGGCGGTGTTGGCTGACTCGTAGGCCTGTTCGACGATGTGTAGTGCCGTGAGGCCGACCTCGGCCGATGCGATCGGGAGCGGACCGCCAGCGCACGCTGCTGCCACGTCTGCAAGCTGTGCGGCGTACATCGGTGGGGCGCAGTGAACGTAGTCATCTGGCGCAGGCGGGGGCGTCCAGATCCGCGCTGCGCCGGCGGTCCCGTACACCTGCGTATCTGCCTCGAGGCCGTCGAGGCGGGGTTGCCACCAGCCGAATTCGACCAGCGATCGAGCGCCATTGCTCCAGTCGATGATGACCAACCCGTCGTCGTCGACGGCGTAATCGCTGTGTTCGCCGGTGCCTATGCTGGCGGTTACGCGAGTGGGTTCGGGATCGCCGAGAAGGTACCGGGCGGTGTCGATGGCGTGGATGCCCATGTCGATCAGCGCGCCGCCGCCGGCAAGCTTGGGGTCGGTGAACCATCCGGACGGCCCCCATCCTGCGTGGACACCCCAGCCGTGGGTGCGGACGATCCGTCCGAATTCTCCCGCAGCGATGCGGTCTCGCAGCGTGGTGACGTCGGGGTGGTAGCGCCACATGTGTCCGACCGCCAGAATTAGACCGTTCGCCTCGGCGAGGTCGATCATCTGCTGGGCGACGATTGTTGACATTGCCATCGGCTTCTCAACGAGGACGTGTTTGCCATGGCTGAGTGCGTACGAAGTTTGCTCCCCGTGGAGCGAGTTGGGGGTGGCCACGATGATGAGGTCGATGTCTGGACGGGTGCAGAGCGCCTGCCAGTCCGTTCCTGCAGTCTCGATGTCCCATTTGGTCGCGAATTCGTCAGCGCGAACTTCGTCGTGACCTGCCACTCCGACGACGTCAATCTGGTCGGGGAGTAGGCGCGCTGCTTCGACGTGCATGCCGGCGATGAACCCGTATCCGATGACCGCGATGCGAAAGGTCATGTCAACGCGACTCCCGTTCCAAGGTCGAACAGGTGAATCCGTGGGGTGTCGACGGTGAGTTGAGCGACGCTGTTCTCGGCGATCACGCTACGCGCCGAGCACCGAGCAACGAGCACTCCTGAGCGCGAGCCCGCCGCGCCCGGGGCGTCAGCTGCTCGGCCGGTGGCGTCGGCTTCGATCTCGCGAAGTTCTTCGGTTGCGACGCGGTTGGCGCGCAGCGTAGCATGAACCATGAGGTCGGAGCCGAGCTCTTCGACGAGTTCGACGTCGACCGTGAGCCGCCGATCGGGTGGAGCTCCGGTGTCGATGGCGGCGTCCTCCAGATCCTCTGGTCTGATTCCGCAGGCCAGTGTCGCGCCATCGTACTCGGCGACCGTTGGGTGGAGCCGGAGATACTCGGGGCCGAGATCGAGGGTGTCGGGTCCCACTCTCAGCGTGAGGTTGTCGCCAACAATCGCTACCTCGGCCTCGATCAGGTTCATTGCGGGTGAGCCGATGAAGCCTGCCACGAAGAGGTTCGCTGGGGTGTCGTACAGCACTTTGGGGGTGTCAACCTGTTGCAGCACCCCGCGGCGCATCACGGCGACGCGATCGCCCATCGTCAGTGCCTCGGTCTGGTCATGGGTGACATAGAGCGTGGTCGTGCCGACCCGTCGTTGGATTCGAGCGATCTCGCTGCGCATCTGGACGCGGAGTTTGGCATCGAGGTTGGACAAAGGTTCGTCCATCAGGAATGCCTTTGGCTGGCGAATGATCGCCCGGCCCATCGCGACGCGTTGGCGTTGCCCACCGGAGAGCTGCTTGGGCCGACGATCGGCCAGTTCGGTGATCTCGAGAATCTCGGCGACGTCATGAGCGCGTCGCCGACGCTCCGACTTGCCGACGCCATGCATTCGTAGGCCGAACGCGATGTTGTCCAAGACCGTCATGTGCGGATATAGCGCGTAGCTTTGGAACACCATGGCGATGTCGCGATTCCTGGTCACCACATCGTTGACGACTCGATCGCCGATGGATATTCTTCCACCGGTGGGATCCTCGAGCCCTGCGACCATTCGCAGTGATGTTGTCTTGCCGCATCCGGACGGACCGACGAGCACCATGAATTCGCCGTCGACGATCTCCAAGTCGAGGTTGTCGACGGCGACGGTTCCGTCTTCGAACTGCTTCTCGACTGCGTCGAACGAGACGGTGGCCATCAGTCGACCGCCTTCTTGTTGCGGCGCGGCAGCGTGGAGACGAACGCCCACGCGTCACCAGCCGCTTGCGGCGTGATCTCGTGAAGGTCGGCGACTCCGATGTCGAGGTTTTGGCCTCGCGCATAGTCACGAAGCCCGACCAGGGTCTTGATGAAGACCTCGCGTTCGATGCCGAGATCGGCGGGGTGGGCGACCGCTTTGCTCCGCGTGACGAGGCGAGACGCGAACTCGGCGCCGTTGCGCTGCACGTGCGCGACGGCGACGGTTGCGAACGCAATGAGTTCGCCGTGCACGTGATGCGCGCCAGTTTTGTGCTCGTAGGCGTATGCCCAGAAGTGCTCCGAGCCTTCTTCGAATCGGCTGTGTCCGGCGGCGGCGCACGCGGCGCCGATGCGCCGGTAGGCGTCGGCGAGGAAGCGGATGCCCGCGGGGTTGACATCGGCGATGTCGTCGATCGCATCGTCGAGTTCTGCGAGTAGTTCCGCGCCGAGGGCCGCTAATGCTTCGTTCCAGTCAGGAGAGTGGCCGGCGTCGACGGCGGCACGCCAGTCGTGGAGTCCGGTGTGGCACGAGAGAATGTCGCCGATCCCGGCGCGGTTCAGCCGTTTGGGTGCCGACCCGATCAACTCGAGGTCGAGTACCACCTGCTGGGGAACGACGGTTCCCACGTAGTGGACGTTGCCGTCGATCCGCACCCCGATCGCCTCGGTGAACCCAGCGTCGACCGATGTGATCGTAGGGATTTGAATGAGTGGCAGGTCGCATTTCCAGGCCACGTACTTCGCGGTGTCGAGGGCGGTGCCACCGCCGATGCCGACCACGACTTCCGACCCGGTTCCAAGGATCGGAGCGACGAGAGTGTCGAGGTGTTTGACGTCCATGTTCGCTGCGGCAACGAGGTGTTTTGGTGGCGGCGCGCCCGGAGCGAGGCGAGACCATGGCGGATCGTTGACGACAGCGGTGTAGGGGCCGATTTCTGCGAGCACCTGTGCGGCAGCCCGCTCGACGCATTCAAAGGGCTCACCGATCGTTGTGTTTTGGGTTGCGTTCATCGATTCGATCGCAGTTCGTCGGCGTGGGATTGGACCTTCTCGACCGCCGCGACGACGTCGAGCGCGTCCTCGCGCGTCCCCATCAACACTGCGGTCGTGAACCACAAAGTGGTGTCGGCGAGTCGTTCCGTCGTCGGTAACGAGAGTTGGGCGAAGTCCTGCATGCCGTCGCGACTGCGCCATCGAGGTGCGAACCCATGCGGTTCGCGGAAGACATCGAGCCGGTGGATCGGTGGGTACGACATTGTCAGGGGGATGCCCTCCGCGCCCAGTGCCAGGCGAACCGATTCGCGGTCTGCGCCGAATTCGTCGGCTTCGATCCGTACGACGTAGCAGTAGTTGCCCTGCCGGTCGCACCGCGGATCGCGCGCCTGCGGGTGAACGCCGGGGATGCGGGCCAACTGTTCGTTGAGCAGCTCAGAGTTGGCGTCTCGCGTGCGCGCTTGGTCTTCGAATCGATCGAGCTGCGCCAGCAATACTGCGCCTTGCCATTCCGACATCCGATAGTTCCCGCCGAGCGCGAAGTGGGCGTAGAACCATTCACCGGGCTGACGTCCGCAGTCTCCGTACGAGCGTGCCCGTTCGAGTACATCGGTGCGTTTCGAGACGATTGCACCGCCCTCGCCCCCGGTCATCAGCTTGGAGGCTTGGAAGGAGTACGTCCCGGCGTCACCGAATGTCCCGACAATCTGCCCGTTCCAGCGCGAACCGTGCGCATGGGCGCAGTCTTCGACCAGCGCGATGCCACGCTGCTGACAAAGAGCAGTGAGCCGATCCATGTCGGCGGGGTGCCCGGCGATGTGGACGGCGATGATCGCCGCTGTTCGATCCGTGATCGCCGCTTCGGCGGCGGTGGGGTCGATGCATCCGGTCGCTGGATCCACGTCGACGAGTACAGGAATCGCGTTGACCATCAGCACGGCCGCCGCCGTGGCGAAGAAGGTCCATGCGGGCACGATGACTTCGTCGCCTGCGCCGATGCCGAGGGCCAGGAGCGCCACGTCGATCGCGTGCGATCCGTTGGTCACGGCCACGGCGCGGTCGGTGCCGTGGAACTCGCCCCAGCGTCGTTCGAATTCGTGCACCTTGGTGCCTTGGCTCGACCACCATCGGTCGCTCTCAAGTACTTCGGACAGCAACTTGCGTTCGGCGTCGTCGTGGTGGGGCCACGTCTTATACGGCGTTGTACGCACCGGGGGTCCGCCGTTGATTGCGAGTGTGTTCATGTCTGGTCCTCCTTCGGAATCGTTTGGCTGGTCATCGGGCGAGCACGCCCGATCGGGGAACGCTGTCGACGGGGTCAGGCATCGTCGAGTTCCGGTGGATGGCGAGCATTGAGTGCAGGGTGTCCCACGCATCGCCCTGGGCGTGGGCGATGGCGCCGATGACGCCGGCGCGAGCGCCGAGCAGCGTGGATTCCACCCTGATCGGAAACGGCGACACGATGGCCACCGCTTCGCGGAGCGGTTCCAAGAGGACGTCGTTGGACCCGATTCCGCCGGCGAGCACCACGACCTCGGGATCGATCATCGCTGAGACGGCCAGAATGGCCTCGGCGAGCACGTCTGCATGGCGACCGACGACGATTTTGGCGATTGGATTGCCGGTTGCGGCGGCGTCGTAGATCTCGCGTGCTGTGCTGTCGCTGTCGAGGCCGATGCTTGCGCCATCGCGATGTGCGCCGGAAGCGAGTTCGTCGGCCAACAAACGCCTGACCGCGGAACCGGAGGCGGCGATTTCGAGTGTTCCACGCACCTGTGATTTGGGATCGCGCGGGTTGGCACCGATCGGGAGGTATGAGATTTCACCGGCTGCTCCGTGCGCGCCGCGTACGAGCTTGCGGTCGAGGACGATGCCCAGACCGATGCCAGTCCCGACCGATAGGACAACGAACGTGTGGCAGTCCTTGGCGACACCGGCGGCCAGTTCACCGAGCGCCGCGAGGTTCACGTCGTTTTCCACGGCGACCCGCTTCCGCAAGCGCCTCCTCAGCTCGGGGCCGAGCGCCAACGTGTCGAGGCCGACGACGTTTGATGCGAGGCTCACCTTGCCATTGGCATCGGCCACACCGGGGCTACCGATTGTCACCGCGAGCACCTTTTTCCAGCTCGCTGGACTGTCGCGTACGGTCGCTCGCAGGAGACGATTGAGCTGATCGAGGAGGGCGTCAGCGCCTCCGCGGGTGGTCGGCTCTTCCTTGACACCGAGCATCGTGCCGTCGAGGTCGGCGACGGCGACACAGACCTTTGAGCCGCCGAGGTCGACGCCGAGGACGTATCCGGCTGTGGGGTCCGGTTCATAGAGCGCTGGAGCGCGTCCGACCGCACCGGTGCTCGGTGTCGACGAACGGACCAGGCCTTGCGCTTCGAGAACGTTGACAATGCCGAGCACCGTTGGTTTCGACAGCCTGGTGTTTGCGGCGATGTCAACGCGAGAGACGGGGCTGCGTGCGACGATCGCGTCGAAGACTTGTTGGCTGTTGGCGCGTCGCACGAGTTCGTGCCGGGTGGTCGCGGCTTCTTTCGACGGAGCGGTCGTTCTGCTGTTTGGTTTCATTCGTTATTCCTTGACGGCGCCGGAGCTGAGTCCACTGACGAGTTGACGCTGTATCAGTGCGGTGAACAGCGCTATGGGAATGATCGCTAGGCAGCTTGCTGCGGCGAGCGGGCCCCAATCAAGGGTTCGTGCCGACACGAAGCCGGAGATGTAGACGGGCAGGGTCTTCGAGTCTTCGCCAGCGAGTATTGCGGGAACGAGGAACTCATTCCACGACAGCAGCCCAACGAAGATCGTCGTGGCGGCCAGACCTGGAAGCGCGAGGGGCAAGATGATGAAGACGAACAGGCGAATCCGGCCTGCACCATCGGTCCGGGCACTTTCCTCGACCTCGACGGGTACCTGGTCCATGAAGCCGGTGAGCAGCCACACGGCGAACGGCATGTTCAGGGTCGCGTAGATCACGATGAGTGCGAGCTTGTTGTCGTAGAGACCAAGTCGTGTCACGACCTGGAACATCGGGACCATCAAGATGATCCCGGGTAGGGCTCGCACGAGGATCAGCGTCGCCTCGAACGGTCGTCGGCCGGGAAACCGGCGGTGGCGGGCAAGCGCATACGCGGCGAAGGCCGCGATCGTGGTGCAAAGCAGCGTCGAGGCGACGGTGATCTGGATCGTGTTCCAGACGATCCGGGTGAAGTTGTCGTCGCCCAGCAATTGTCGATAGTTCTTGGCCGTCGGCTCGAACGACACAAATCGAGGCGGGTTGGCGAACGCGTCGACTCGACTCTTGATGCTTGTCGAGAAGATCCAGAACAGGGGGAACAGCGCCGTCAGCAGAGCCCCGATCAATATCACGTAGCTCGCGACGACGGCAAGACGGCTGCGCAGCGGTGTGCTCATTGGGCAGCCTTCTGGGCGCGGAGCCAGAGGAAGTAGACCGGCAACGTGATGACCGCTACAGCGACGCCGATTGCGGCGGCACGCCCCGTTTGGAGGAAGTTGAAGCCCGTGTTGTAGGACAACAAGCCGAGCGTTTGTGTCGACCTTCCAGGACCACCGCGGGTCAGGATAAAGATGATGTCGAACAGTTTCAGGCTGTCGACGACGCGTATCATCAAGGTGATATACAGCACTGGGCGCAGCATCGGTAGCGTGACGAATAGGAAGGCTTTGACTGGCGTCGCGCCGTCGACGCGTGCGGCTTCCATTGGTGCTTCCGGGAGGGCCGACAAGCCGGCGAGAGTCATCAGCATGACGAAGGGAATCGTCTGCCAACTGTCGACGAGCACGACGGCCATGCGCGCCGCCCACTTCTCGCCGAGCCATCCGATCCGCGACAGATGTGCCTCTTCGAGCAGGAAGTTGATGACGCCGAGATCGATGTCGAACATGAACCGCCACATCAAGCCGACTGCGATCGGCGTGAGCAGCATCGGCAGGAGGAAGATGCTGCGGAACAGTTGCGTCCCTCGCAGGTTCTGGTGCAGCACCACGGCGAGCCCCATGCCGACCGGGATCTGGATCAGCAATGCGATGAGCGTGATCAGCAACGTTGTGTATAGCGCCTCGACGAAGATGTCGTTGAAGACGTCTCGTTCGTAGTTGTCGAGCCCGACGAATTGTCCGGGAACGAAGCTGCCAATCTTGTCGCTTCGGAATGACAGGTAAACGCCCACGCCGATTGGAACGGCAAATAGGCCGATCAACAACACCCAAGACGGCAGTGTCAGTAGCGCAGCCGACCTGCGTCGGCGTCGCCCCGCTCGCTCCACGGCCCGGTCAGGTTGTCGCGCTGACCGGGCCGAGGGCGCGGTGGGTTCAACAGTGGTGGATGTCATGGTTCGTTGCAGACTGCCAGACGTCGGGACGACAGCGTCATCCCGACGTCTGGTCGCTCGCTCAGGAGTTCTCTGCTGCCAGGATCGGCCCAAGGGCGTCGTTGAGTTTGTCTAGGCCAGTTTGCACGTCGTTCTCACCGGTCAGGATGTTGGTGATCTCCTGCACGATCGTTACGTCCATCTCTGGCCACACCTTCAGCTGGGGGTACCGCTCGATACGGCTCGAGTCCGGAATCGACAGCAGTTCCAGGTACGGGAACCGCTCCACCAGCGCAGGATCCGAGGTGATCGACGTGCGACCGATCGCGGCGGCTCCCGATTCAAGGTACGCCTTGGCGTTGTCCTTGCCGAGGACGTATTCGAGGAACTTCCAACCGAGGTCAGCGTTCTTTGAATCGGCGGGAACACCGATATTCCACCCAGCGAGGTGAGTGATGTCAGCCTCGCCCAGCGGCATCAGGGCCGTCCCGATTGCGCCGGGGAACTCGTTTGCGGCCGGGTCGTCGACGAACCCGTAGTAGCCGGAGTACTGGACCATCGATCCGATCGGTTCCGATAGGAACTTGAACGTCACGTCGTCACCATTGGCGCTGATCGCGCCGTCTGGAGCGACGTCGAGCAACGACTTGAAGTACTCGGTTGCCGCGACAGCCTCGGGTGAATTGACCGTCGGGTTGAGGTCCTCGTCGTACAATTGGCCACCGAAGCTCCACACCAGGGTCATCCACCACCACGAAGCGCTTGAACCGAAGCCCATGATCGTGCCATCGGCTTCTCCGGCGTCGCTGATGACCTTCGCGTTGTCGTAGTACTCCTCCCACGTCGCCGCCGGCTCAAGGCCGAGTTCATCGTAGAGGTCCGTGCGGAACCACTGGATCATCGGCTCGGTCGACAATGTTAAACCCAAAGTCTGGCCCGCGTACTTGCCGTAGTCCTGCTGGCCGGCCGTGAAATCGCCAATGTCGTATGCGGCACTGTCGGCCAGGTAGTCGTCGAGCGGTGTCATCGCCTCGGCCGCACCAAAGGCTGCGAGGTAGGTGTTGTCGAACTGAGCCACGTCGAACTGCCCGTCGCCTTGCTCATAGGCGAGCAGCTGCTTCTGATGCGCTTCACCGTATGGCGTCTCGGACACGTTGACCTCGATGCAGGTCTCTGCTTCGAAGGCCGGAATGAAAGATTGAATCGAGGTGGACGACGGGCTCGGAATCAGGAACACATCGATCGACCCGGCATCACCCGCCGCGCCGCACTCACCGGCCCCTCCGCTGTCGTCTGTCGTTTCCGCCGGCGCGCCCCCGTCGGCGGGCGCGTCGGCGGTGTCGCCGTCGCTGCCACATCCAGTCGCAGCGATGCCGAGGGCGACTGCGATGCAGATTGCGACGAATTGATGGGTGGGTTGCCGTCTGCGCATGTTCTCTCCTAGATCAATGAAAGACGACCGCAGTCGCCGCGCCCATCCCCTGAGGAACGCAAGACCGACCATACGCCGATCACCAAATTAAGTCAACGGTGTTGACCTAATTGGCGAAGTGGTCTACGTTGAGGTTCATGGCAGCACTGATCCGACCAATCGAAGATGGGGGCGGCCGCCCCGTGCTCATCGTCGTTGCTCACGCCGACGACGTAGCGTTGTTCATCGGTGGCACAGTCGCTGCTTGGTCTGCCGCCAACTGGAAGGTGATCGTGGTACGCGCCACCGATGATCGATGGGACTCAGTCGATTCGACTGAGTCTGCAACTGTCGAGGCGAACCAGAAAGAGCTCACTTCCGCCCTCGACGTCCTCGGCGTCGCCGAATTGGTCAATCTTGGCCTCCCGACCGACACCCTCGGCGACGTCAGTTCGGTTGCGTTGCGCGAACGGTTCATTCACGCGGTGCGAACATACCGGCCGTATGCGCTCGTCTCGTTCGACCCATACGCGATGTACGGCGAGGACAACCTCGACCACGTGGCGGTCGCCCGAGCCGCAGACGAATCGTTCTGGACCAGCCAGTTCGATCTTCACCATCCAGAGCACTTCGACGACGGCCTCAAACCGCACGGCTGCTTTGAACGGTGGTACTTCGGCCGCCGAGTCATGGATGTGACCGACGTCGTCGACATCTCGGCGACACTCGACCGCAAGATCGAAGCCGCTTGCTGTCATCGCACGATGATGCTCAACTACTTCAATCAGCTGCAGCTGCAAGCCCGCACGGGCGGATGGACCATCCCGACGGTCGACGACGCGCTCGCTGACGCGCGGGTCGACTCAGTGCTCCCCGACTTCGTCCGCGCCGGCGCCGAACGCGCCGGCGCGTTCCACGGCCTCGCGGCCGCCGAGGAATTCCGCACCGTGACGTTTGGCGGGATGCACGCACTCCTCGATGCGAAGGGAATCAGACAATGACGCTGACGGCCAACGGGTTCAACACCGAGTACGGACGCGGCATCGTCCGCGACTTGGTCGGGCGGCTGGGCCGCTACGTGATCGTTCACCATCCCGAACCGTGGGCGGTTCTTCGCCCTCAGCTCGATCATGATCCCTGCTCGGTCATCGACGCAGGTGATCTCTCCCCCGAGCATCTCGATGAGCTCGTCGCGAACGTGACCCAGATGCATACCACGGAACCGATCCACGCGATCATCGGTTTGGGCGGCGGGAGCGCGATGGACACCGCCAAGTGGATCGGTTGGAGCACCGGCATTGCGCTCTATCAAGTGCCGTCACTCCCGTCGGTGAACGCTTGCTTCACTCGCATGACAGCATTACGCGACTTGGGAGGCGTGCGCTACGAAGGCGATGCAGTTCCCGAGCTCGTGCTGGTCGACTTCGACCTGTTCGACCATGCGCCGCCCGCGCTCGTGCGAGGCGGAATCGGTGACGTGTTGTCGTGCCATACAGCGCGCCACGACTGGGCGCTCGGCGCAGCAGCAGGCCGCGACGCACCGTGGGATGACAATGCGGCCGCAATGTCGCTCGTCTACCTCGACGAGCTCGAATCGCTCGCGCCGCTCCTCGCAACCGGCGAAGAGGAAGGCCTCCGACGTCTGATGGAGTGCCATCGCGACATCGGATGGCGATGCCACGAGCTGCAACACGCCCGCTTCGAGGAGGGCAGCGAACACTTCTTTGCGTACAGCTTCGAAGAGGTCACGGGACGCACGATCATGCACGGCGAGCTGGTTGCGCTCGGGGTCCTGATCATGTCCGCGGTCCAGGGCAACGACCCCGAACGCGCACGGCGGATCGTGGATTCATCCGCGATGCGCTCGAACATCACCGACCTCGGGGTGACATGGGACGAAGTCGAAGCCAGTCTGCGGCGGCTGCCCTCGTTCGTCGAGGAACAACAGTTGTGGTACTCGGTCGCCAACGGCCTTGTGGTCAACGATGCGGTGCTGGAAACCGCACGTCGCGCGCTGCAAATCGTTTAGACCCGTGCGATTCGAACGTCTCCGCACACCCGACGAGGTGGCGAGTTGGGTCGCCGACCGCATCACACGAGTCGTCAGCAATGGTGCGCTCGTGATCGGTGTGGCGACGGGGAACTCTCCGCTCCTGCTGTACAACATGCTTATCGAGCGCCAACAGTCGCGCCTCGTCGACCTCAGTCACTGTCAACTCGTGTTGCTCGATGAGTACGTGGGACTCGAGCCGGATGACCCCCGATCATTTCAGAGCACGATCATGCGCCAGTTCGCGAAACCGCTGGGCATCGCAGCGGAGAATGTGCATTGCCCACACGTCTTTGCCGATGACCTCGTAGCAGCCTGCCGGGATTTCGACTCGACCATCGAGGCCCTCGGAGGAGTTGACGTCCAGATCCTCGGAATCGGCCGCAACGGCCACATCGCATTCAACGAACCGGGCACGTCTTGGGACCTCGGTACCCACACTGCTCATTTAAGTGAGATCACAAGACATGACAACGCATCCTCGTTCGAGTCCTCGTCCGGAGTGCCTCGGCAAGCACTCACCCAAGGGATCCGAACCATCCTCCGAGCCGAGGAGCTAATCATGATCGCAACCGGCGAACGCAAGTCAGCGGCGGTCGGACGACTACGAACGGCACAACCGACGACCGATTTCCCGGCATCAGCGCTCTGGACGCACCAGCACGCCACCGTGGTCACCGATGACTCTGCACTGCAAGCGACTCCTTCACGCAGCCGTTGAACTCGTGACGAGTCATTTTCCCTCAGTTCGGCAACGCAGGCGGCGAGCTACGCAAGGTGCGAGCATTCACAAGCAGTCGCAAGAGGGTGACCGCACGATGGTTTTGTCTGTACCCAACGTCCCCGGTCACCACACGAATCGTGGGCCGGCTCGATCGGCTCGTCGCCGACGGCTGCGTCCGCCCGATGGTGCTGGCGGCCCCGAGCGACAGGTTGGCCGGCGAGGGGACCGCATACCTGCCCCACCCGGACGCGGACTCGAGGCTTGGGTGATGAGCGACGTCATCGACTGCGTCGGAGAACTCGTCGACGCAGTCGATGACGCGTCGCCGATCTTCCTCGCCGGCAACTCAATGGGCGGCTTGGCGCGGCTCGACTCGGTCTGCGTCATCCGTCGCGCCCGGCGGGTATTGCCATGCACTCGGCGATCACCAACCTTGACCAGCTCGCCGCGTTCACCGTCGGTGACGAGGCCGGCCTCGCGCCCGGCGAGCGTGACCTGCTCGCCTCCTTCGACGCCTGCACGGCAGCCATCCCGCCGCTCGATCGACTGCGGCCGGAGCGACCCGCTCGTCGCCGCCAACCGCGACCTCCATGCTGCGCTCGACGAGCGCGGCGTCACCCACCGCTACGAGGAGTTCGACGGCGATCACACCTGGGAGGCGTGGGCCGAGCGGATCGAACACAGCTTGCTGTTCTTCGAAGACGTTCTGGAGGGGGCGAGATGAAACGGCACTGTTGCATTACGCGATCGCGTGTGGTTCGTGCGGCTGCCCCGATCAACCCGTGACGCACGTCACGGGCACCTGACCAGGGCAAATAGGGTGACGAGCAACGTGCCGCTGCCTGTCGCCGACTTCAATAACACCTCGCGATGGCTCAATGCAACAGTGCCCGTCCCAATCCGAATCGGGCGCAGCGTCCGATTCTCGGTGCTGCAGATCGAGCAGTTCGTCGCTGATCGACTCGGTCAGAACTCCAGCTGAGTTGCCAGTTGCTTCCTACGTCGTCTGGACGCGCTCGATGAAGCCGATGAGTCGTTCTCTCGCGAGTTCGTAGGGGTAGCGAAGCTCGTTAGAGACATCCATCGCTGCCCAGAGCATCGGCCATGCGTCCCAGTTGGGTAACGAGGGCGGCCATTCGTGTTTCTGGCGCTCGCTGAATGTCGAGACGCACGCGTCCCGAGTCCGGTTCAGACCGTCGTCTTCGGCGAGATCAGCCAGCAGCAAAATGTCGTAGACGTCGTGTACCCGGTCGTTATTGCCAACACTGTGGACCTCGGTGCACGCGTGGAGCTTCTGCGCGATCTGATGGTGAACGTTGAGCAGCGGGATCGACGCATCGGTTTCGAGTTGCGCTCGGTCGAGCGCGATTGCGTTGTCCACCACTTCGGACAGCGCGAACAGGTCGGCGTTCACGCCGAGTTCGAAGTCGATCGTGGCGAAGGGGCGGGTGAGGTACTGAAACTTGATCTTGCAACGCTGCGGGGCCGGCATGATTCCGGCGCGCGTGATCTCTGAACGCGCCATGAGGTGGCCAGTGAAACCGGACCACCCGGCACCCATCCGTGCGGCCAGCACGTCGAACGCTTCACCCAAGCTCGCGTTCGTGAGCGCATCGACATCGCTCGCGGCTCGCGCCCCAGCACCGAAGCGGAACTGTGATGCGGCTCCGCCCTTGAATGCGAACTGCGCTGCCTCGGGTTCGTGTTGCAAGTCGTCGAGCATTTGAGCAAGGACCGTCGAGCAGACGAGCTGGCGAAGCCGACGCGCTGCGATTGGGGCCTCGGCATCGCGTGACCAGTTGTCGAACAGGCGGTTCAGGTGCGTCAGGTTGGACGGTGGCTTGGTCATCCGGTCGCCCGCGCATCGAGGTCGAGGAGCAGCCGAGCAGCTCCGCGTTTGTCGAGCAGCCCGCGCGCCTGTGCCTGGGTGAGCGCTTGCTCGATGAGATCACCGGGTGTGCCGCGCTCGGTGGCTTGGCGGATGGCGATCGCGGGAACCACCGTCGTCACGTTGACAACGTGGTCGACGTCGGCCGCACCGAGCCGTTCGTAGATGATGCGGTATCGCTCGGCACCCTGTCGTTTCGGTCGGTAACCGGAGGGTGCGACCACATCGATCTTTCGTGGGTTCACGTCGGCGAGTTCCCACAGCACGAGCGCCGTCTCTGAGCCGATGACTCCCTCGCCTCGGGTCCACAGAACAGCTTCGGCGTACTCGGAGTATTCATCAAACGGGATCGAAGCAATCCGGTAGATGCCGTGCGAGCGCCGCTCGAGCCAACCTCGCTGAGCGTGCCGCCTGACCTCGCTCGATGCGACACCCGCCTCGCGTGCCTGGGCAACGGTGATGAGGCCGTGCTGCCCGGCCGCAACCTCAAGCATCTTCTCCAGTGGCGTCGTCATGGTAAAAGCGTAACACGTGTGTCACGCTTTTACCGACACAGACTGGCTATGACAAGATAAGCGTGACTAATGCGTCACGCCTCTAGCGCCAGGTCAGACCCGGCGTTCGCGCCGGACCGCCTTGACTTCCTCGACAGCAATGTCCATCGCCTCATCTTCGTCGAGCGTCGGGTCGAGCAGCTGAGCCGCCTTGCGAGCGGTGTCGGACGGACGGTGGCCGAGGCTGCGGACATAGCCGGCCGTCGTTGACGGGTCAGCGTGACCGACGTGGCGGGCGACATCGCCGAGATCCATTCCGCCGTCGGCATAGAGCGCAGTGACCACGGTGCGCCTGCCGCTGTGAGTAGCGAGCCCGGTCGGGTCGAGCCCGGCGGCCTTTGCGGCACGGGCGATCTCTTTGGTCACCGACTGACGATTCGGTAGCCCGCCGAGGGTCGTTGTGAACACCGGCGACACGATCTCGCCGTCGTAGCGGTGTTCGGGCCAGGCATCGTCCATGCGCTCGCGCTCGACCCGTTGCTCTTCGCGCCGCTGCCGCAGCCGCTCGACCGAGACCGGTGCGAGGTAGTGGACCCCTTCGGCACCCGACGTCTTCGTCGAGGTCAGCGCGTTGCCGGTCGACGTCGAATACGACAGCCCACGGCGAATTGTGGCAGTCCCGGCGTCGAGGTCGAGGTCTTGCCATGCCAGACCGAGCACTTCGCTCACCCGCCATCCCTGACAGAACAACAACGTCACCGCCGCGCCGAGCCGCAACGGCTCGGCAGCCCGAACGAGCGCTTTCGCTTCGACAGGCGTCAATGCCCTACCCGCGGAAACCCGCTTCGCCTTCGGTGCCTTGACGAGGTCGAACGGATTGGACGCGATCAGGCCGAACTTCACTGCCTCACCAAACGACTGCTGGCAGACCTTGCGGCAGTTGAGCACCGTGAACGGCGCATACCGGTCGAGCAGCTTGGACTGCCACGCCGTGATCGTCTCGGCGCCGACCTCAACCACCAGGAGACTGCCGATGTCGTCAGCCAGGTAACTGCCGAAGCGGCGATAGCTGTCGAAGGTCGAGTTCCTTACCTGGTGTCGTGCAACCGAGTCGAGCCACCACTCGATCAGCTCAGCAACAGTTGTGTCGCGCGAGAACCGGCTGCCCGCCTTGGGCGCATGCTCGATTTCGGCAAGCGCTCCTGCCCGCCGCGCCTCAGCCTGAACCCTGGTAGAAGCTGACACCCGTTTGATCTTGCCGCCGCCATCTCGGTAGGTGGCTCGCCACATGCCCTTGCGGACTCGGCCGCTCTTCTCGGTTCGGCCAGGCTCGAAATAGACCGAACCGTCACCGTTGGAGTTCTTCGACACGACGGCGAACTCGTGGTCGTCGGACCCGATTCGCTTGCCCCGAGGCTGCTTCGGCATGGCGTCACTCCCTCTTGCTGCGTTACTCCACCGCCAATCCAAAGCGGTGGGTGGTGGAGTAACCGGTGGAGTAACGCTACCCCATGGTGGAGTAACCGGTGGAGTAACGCTCCAGCAACGGTGAGGAACGTCGACGCATCTCAGCGGACGTTCTCCCTGGTCAGCGGACTACATACTGGACTTTCGCGGATTTCAACGAACTTCCAGAAACGGGGTGGTGGAGCTAAGGGGAATCGAACCCCTGACCTCTTCATTGCGAACGAAGCGCTCTACCAACTGAGCTATAGCCCCAAATACGAAAGCG
>Ga0209390_10004288_pt1 | contig 21600 bp, 16 predicted proteins | sample BON01_FD_187212 | JGI IMG/M metagenome (GOLD analysis project Ga0209390, IMG submission 187212) | Freshwater microbial communities from Lake Bonney liftoff mats and glacier meltwater in Antarctica - BON-01 (SPAdes) (version 2) | ecosystem: Environmental > Aquatic > Freshwater > Ice > Glacier... | reverse complement strand
CATTGCTACACGGAAAGCTGTACCTGCATTTTTATCTGTGGCAAGCTCAGGGTGTTTTAATGACGCCATGCCAAGGGTTTGTTTAATTACTCCGTCATACCAATCTAAAGCATTACCACCCGTTCTATGTGTGGCAGCGCCTGCGCCAGTCCGATGTCCAATTGAGCGCGAAACAGATCCAACTTGGCCAGACTGACCCGCCGGTACATCATGGTTTCGCAAGTCGGGCAAATGCCAATCAAGTTCCCCGTGGTGGTGGTCACCGGCTGATATTCGGCCATATCGCCCGCCGGATGCTGGGGGATGCGACAGCGCAGGCAATAGATTTCATCCGGCTGGCAGGGTCGCTTGTTCTTTGCCCTGCGGGTCTGAAGAAACTCAAACAGCGCACGGCCCAAGATCAACATCGGTCGCTTGTCATCGCTGACCGGCAGGCCGCGCTTGACCCACTCCCGCACCGTGTTCTTGTGCACGCCAAACAGGGCGGCGACCTCTTCCACGGTGTAGTTCCGATGTATTTTGGCGAGACGGGGGTTCGGATTACGCTTACGCATGGGCTTGTTCAGCATGGCAGTTATGCACCGCGACTGGCACGGGCGTAGGCGTTGCTGACACTTTCCGCGTTTGGCTGGACAGAAACCGATGAAAGCGGCGAAACCGACATGGTTGCCGAAGCCGTCGAGCTTGTTGGAGTGGTCGAAGTACCTTCCACCTGCCAGGCTTCTGCCGAGCGGTTACCACTGGCACGCACGAAGCGCAGGCCATCGACGATGCGCCCGGCGTGACGCCGTATCCACCAGCCCAGCTTGCGGCGGTTGATCTCACCGCGCTCATCGGCGATGTCGTGCAGCACCTCGCGCAATTCAGCATGTTGGTCGTGGAACATGGACGCCTGTTTGACGGCATCGCGCACCATCGCCGGGGTCTTGCCGAATACCGATTGCCATGCACCCAGGATGCGGGCCAGCGTCTCCCGGTCCGGGTCTTCGGCCATCGCCTCAAACACCGATTCGGTGGGGTCGGCCAGGCCCAGCCAGAGCAAGGGCTGACGGCACAGGTCTGACCAGTCGCCAAAGCCCGCCAGCGACTTGCACACGCTCTTCGGTCTTCCGCCCACGATCCACGCCCGCACGATGGTCAATGCGGCAGACACATAGCGCCCCCGGTCCCGTAGAACATCCCGCACCAGCTCGGGCCGCTCGAAGCTGCGTGCCGCCGGTACTTCACAGTCCGGTGACAGGTTGATCGTGATGCAGCGCCGGGTCATGTCCTGCACCGGCCCGACGTTGTTGCCGCTGGACAAGAACAAGGCGCGGGTATTGACCGTGGCTGTCTTGGACACACCCAAGATGCGCCCGCTCATGTGCTCCGATGTCAGCACCGTGCACAGGCTTTTGTGTGCAACCAGATCGCTGGTGAGGTTGTCGAACTCAATCACCGCCGGAGCGCGCAACAACTCGGCCAGCAAAAGTTTTCGGCATTCTTCATCGTCGCCGGGAAAGGTGGTGGGCGTTCCTCGCTGCGGCGTGGCAAAAGCCGTAATCAACTCGCACAGGTACGACTTGCCGGAGCCCACCATATGCGCCCGTACATGGATCATCGGCGCATGGGCCAGGCTGGGGCGCACGGCTGCGGTCAGCATGGCCGCCAAAGTGGCCCCAAGGTCGCAATCGCGTCCCAAGCTGAACTCCGTCAACAGGTCTTTCATCAGGGAAAGTGCGGCCTCGGCATCAGCGCGCGTCGGGTTCGCCGGGATGCAAAACTCCCGCGCGTCAAACACCCCGAACATGCCGGTGGACAGGTCATAGCCCGCCGCCATCATCAGGCTGCCATCCGGGCGCAAATAGGGCTGTCGCGTCAGGCCGCTCAGCACCGGCAGGTGGTGATAGCTCGTCGAATCAAACAGCACCGCAGCATGGCGTGCGGGTGGATCGGTGCGCACCCAGTCTTCAGAGCGAGCATCGTAGCGTTCCCAGGTGGCAGCGCCCGCCAAGGCGCGTACCAGGGCAGGCGGGCTGATGTCCTGCACGCGGGTCTCGCGGGTGCCGGGGTCGGTCACCACGGTCACGATCAGCCCGCCGCGTTGGTAGTGGCGCCGCGAGTTAGCCAGTTCACGCTCGGCGGCGTCCACCACGCGGTGAATTTCCCCTGCCATGACGCGGATCGTGGGCTTCATGCGAGCGGCGTTGGCCTCGATGTCCACAAAGCGCAGCAGGTCGCGCACATGCCGATCCGCGCAATGCCCATGCAAACATTTGAAGCCGCCAATTGGCCAGTTGTCGTCGGGCTCGAAATAGGCTGTGCCGCCGTCCACCATGCCGGTGTGCTCTTGCACCCAAGGGCAGGTGATGTCGTGCTTGCCATCGCCCAGCGGCACCTTGTACAGACCACGGTCCCGCAATGCCACCAGCACGCTGTTTTCATCGGGGCGGGGTATCCAGACCGGATCGCCGTCGATGGGGCGGGCCTGTGCCGTGCGAGTGCTTTGGCGCTTGGCGCGTCCCTCGGGCGCTATTTCGAGTTGCAGGCCATAGACCAGGTCGGTGATGGAGTAGCGCAGCTCTGGCGACCAGCTCACCATCCGGCACGTAAACGGCGGCGTGTGCTTGCCGTTCATCGCAACCGGCAGGCGGGCCAGCCGCGCCCTCGGGCCATTCGCGCCAGGGTCGCACAGCGCGGCGGCAACGATGGCGTTCATCAGGCGGTCAGCGGCAGCGCCATCCGTCAGCGGTTCACTCAGCAGATACCCGGCCTGATGGTTGCCCGCCGAAGTCTCAATCAACCAGGACGGTGGCAAGGTCAGCCGCTCCATGGCGACCTTGGTGCCCACGTCATCCAGCATGACTGAGTACAGGGCGTGAAAGCGCGCCTTCTGCCGCCGGTATTGACCGGCTTCGTCGGGCCGGAAGACGGCCAGGCTGAAGTAGTTGTTCGCGCTGGCAGGCAGGGTGCTGGTCAAGTCGGAATCACCCATCCACGGCTTGCCAAACCAGGCTTTGCCGGGCGCGGTGGCCGGGTTGCCATCGAAGCCGACCACCACCGGGCGCGCGTCGGCCAAGTCGCTGCCAAACACGGCCAGCAGAAATTTGCTGTTGCTCACGTCGATGGTGATGTCGGGCGCGTCCATGACCAATTCATCGGTTGTGTCGGTTATTTCGGTTTTCATCGCGTCCGGCGGCGAATGTGTCATGGGCGCTTTCATGGTCGCGCGCCTTAAACTACAGCCTTGCGGGCGGCTTCGAGTTGCATCACCAGGGCGCGAATGTCGGCATCGGTCTTGCCTTCTATGCGGGCGGCGTTGAGCGCAGCGACCTCATGCTCGGGCCAGCCGACGCAGCGCGGACCCAAGCTGACCTGCTTGGTCCAAAGGCCCTGGGCGATGCGACCATAGACGGTGGAACGGGAGTAGCCGGATGCGGACTTGACGGCGGGTAGCCGATAGATCGTGGGTGTCATTTTTGAACCTCAACAAACAGTAGCGAACTTGCTAAGCGCTAGCGTATTTGGGCGATCTGGGCGATACAAGGTGAAGAATCGCACCAGTTTTCAGCGGCGTTTCGCTGGTGCGATGGCTATTGCGCTGGGTATTGCAAAGGCCTGAAATGGCGCGCCACCAGAGGGAAAAACTGGGCAAAAACTTTCCGCCCAACTATTTTCAAGATTCCCAATGCTTTTGCCAAAACATGCACTTGACGGAATATTCCATGCAGGCTATATTCGGTCATGACTTGGGATGTTGAATACACAGACGAATTTGGTGGCTGGTGGGGCAGCCTGACGGAAGACGAACAAGTGTCGTTGGCCGCCTCTGTGCAGTTGCTGGAAGAGCGGGGGCCGTCATTGGGGCACCCACACAGCAGCGGTATCAATGGCTCCAAGCATGGGCATATGCGCGAGCTTCGGACGCAGCATGGCGGGCGACCGTTTCGCACGCTGTACGCCTTCGATCCACGCCGAATGGCGATTCTCTTGATTGGCGGCGACAAGACGGGCGACAACCGTTGGTATGACGTCAATGTGCCGATTGCCGACCGGCTGTATGACCAGCACCTGGAACAACTTCGACGTGAAGGAGCGATTGATGGCTAAGAAATTTACAGAACTGCGCGCAGGCATGAGCCAAGCAGCGCGCGAGAAGGCTGACGGCATGGCCCGGCAGATGTTGGCCGAAATGCCGCTCAATGAACTGCGCCAAGCCCGTGGCCTGTCTCAAAAGATGTTGGCTGAGGTACTGCATGTGCAGCAGCCCTCGATTGCAAAGTTAGAGAAGCGGACCGACATGTACCTGTCCACCCTGCGCAGCCACATCGAGGCCATGGGTGGCCAATTGGACGTAATTGCGCGGTTCCCCGACGGGTCGGTAAAGATCAACAACTTTACCGATTTGGGGGCTACTGCCCCGCTCTGATTGCAGGCGGCTGGCCGGTTGGCACCCAGGGCTTCATGTTCTTTTTGATGGTGCTGGCGTTGCGCTCACGGCCCACGGCGCTCTTGGCAATCTGTTCGGAATACCAAACGTCAGACATAGCGGGGCGGCGCTTCTTCAGTGCCCGGTATTCCTTTTGCCATGCGGCGTACATGGCCTGGGTGTCGAGCTTGCGGGCCTCGCGCTTGGCTGCGCTGGGCGTGTGGCGAACATCCGCCGTGGTGGCGCTGTCCACCAATTGCCGGATCATCACTGCGTCCAGCGAATAGGCGCCGTTGGCATAGCCAATGAAGTCGGCAAAGGGCAAGGCATTATTGCCTGCGACCAGGGCCAGCGTGTCGTTGACGCGCAGACACAGCATCTGGGTGCGCTTGCTTCCGCGCGCCATGCCAACGGGTAACAAACCGGCCTCAGACGGTTGTACGGTGGTTTGCGTCAACCCGAGGCTGGTGGCGACAAATCCGCAGACCATTTGCGCATCGCAGCGCCATTGCGCCAGCCGTGCGGGTGGGACCGTCACGCGGTTGATGTCGCTGCGCTTGTCACACACCACGAACGACGTGGCGGGGGTGTTGGCACGCAGCACCGTGTGCACGGACATGTTGCATTCCTGCTCGCAGCCGGGGCAAACCACGCTTTGGGCTGGGCGTGCTTTCATCAGCAGACTTTGTGACTTCAGGGCGGCCACTGCCGCTTCAGGCCATTGATTCAGCTCCTCGGTGCTGACGACCACTGCCGCCCCATGGCGCGCACCCACGCGAGCCAGCAACTCGATCAAGGCGGCATGCGGTGTCATTCCACGGGTGCGGGTGCCACAGCAGTGGCAGTGGCAGTAGCGTATGTGGTGGCGGGTATGGCCAAGTCGTCGGCCAACTGGGCGGGCTCGTGGGGTTCGATGCCCGATGCGCTGAGCATGTCGCGCAGCTTCAACCCGACCTCGTCGTATTTGAGTGAGCACGAATTGGGATAGGTGATGTGGATGTTGACCGTTTTAGGTGGCCGGTCGGCTTCAACCACCATGGTCACGGCAAGGTCCACTTGGGTGACGCTGTACAGGGCCATCGGCATCGCGGCTTGGATGCGATCCAGCAAAGCGTAAACCGCTTGGGGGTCCCGGCTGGCGTCGGCTTCGAGCGTGATGCGTTCACCCTTGGTGGCCCGTGACGACAAACGCAGTTTTTTTACGACGATGCTTTCAATACCGCTGCCCAAGTCGTAAGTGAAGTCAAAATTTCGCTGCATCAGCGGCCCCAGGTCATACACACGCGAATCTTTGGGGTCGGGCGGCAGTTCGGGTAACTGAAGAATGGCGGCGGCAAACATGGCTTGCAGTGGCTCTATGGCCTTGTAGGCCCCGCGATAGTTCAGGTCCAGCGACCCTTCGGCCTGAGAGTAAACAAAGATCACCTCAAATGCCGGGTTGTGCGGACGAATGTCGAACTGCCCATTCACCCACTCGGGGCTTTGCTGTGAATAGTCTTCGGGGTAGGCAAAGAAGTAATCCAGATCGCCACGGCGAAAGGGCTCCACCACGCAGTTGTTGCCCCGGCCCTCGGTGTGGTGAAAGTAGGTGCGGATGCTGTTAGCCAGCGTCTGGATGCTGGCGGCATCCACTGAAGCCGCGTTGTGCGGTAGATTCTTGCGCTTGCGCCAGTGTGACAGCGTGTCTGCGTGGTAGAAGTGCGTGGCACCGCGCCAAAACGGGTTGTGGTCCAGATAGGTGACCATGGCGCGCTCAAAGTGGTTGACCAGTGCGGCCAGCTTTTCAGCGAAGGCAATGGCGGCGTTGGGGTCGGCGTCTTGCGCCAAGTGCCATTGCGCTTCGTCCAATATTGCCCGGCAACCCTTCTCGCAGCTCATATCAAATATGTCCCGAAACTCCGCATCCATGGCGTTGCGGTCAATCTCGGGCAGCGCCAGCCAGGCGGCAAACAAGTCGTCGTGCCGGGTCTCGGACATGGAGGCAAAGTCGAGCCCGCCAAACACCGCGCGCCCCGCAAAGTAGCGGGCCAACAATGCATTTGGCATCTGCCGGAAAAAGTCGCGGGTGGAATAGTGACGGGTCATTTTTTTTCTCCCTGGGATGGGGTGGAACCAACGTGGTGCCTACGCCATCGGATACCATTGGAGTTTACTGTATATTGCAGTATATCCACAGTACAAATGACGCATTGAGACCGTATCGAGGAAAACATGGCCACCGCCAAGACGACTACCCTGACATTCCGCATTGATCCGGGCCTGAAAGAGGCGCTGCGCACTGCTGCCGACCGTGAACACCGATCAATCGCCAATATGGTGGAAGTGATGATTCGGGATCACTGCGGGCGCGAGGGTATTGCGATCATCGAACCGGGCGCGCTGCTTATTGAAGGCAGAAAAACTGCCAAGAATGACAAGAAAAAATGATTGCCCTCGAATCCATCACCCCCGGCCTTTCGATCACCGGCCTTGACCCCACCGGCATCGGGAGCGTAATTGCCGTTGTGCCAATTGCCGACGGCGCGGTGCAAGTCCTTTACAAAACGCCCGAAGGTGCGATCAAGGAGCGTCTGCTTAATCGGGGAGATGAACCCAATATCTCCATTGCCACCGCTGAGCGTCCCTGGTCTTTCGATGGCGATGGCGAGGCGTTCAAGCTCACCGTCGAGGCCAAGCGCATTGATCTCGCCTTTCTGTTTGACCCGATGATGGCGGTCCACACCTCGAATGTGGAACCGCTCCCGCATCAGATCACCGCTGTTTACGAATCCATGCTACCGCGTCAGCCACTGAGGTTTGTTCTCGCTGACGACCCTGGCGCGGGCAAGACCATCATGGCGGGCCTCTACATCCGCGAACTCATCATGCGCGCCGACGCCCGGCGCATTGTCATCGTTGCCCCTGGCAGCTTGGTCGATCAGTGGCGCGAGGAAATGCTCGAGAAATTTGGACTTGAATTCCGCATCTTTACAAAAGACCTGGAAGCAGCCACCCCGAGCGGCAATCCTTTTGAAGACATCGATCACATCATCGTTCGCCTCGACCAGATGGCGCGCAATGAGGAACTGCAAGAGAAGCTCTGCGCCGCCGGTTGGGACCTCGTCGTGTTCGATGAGGCGCACAAGCTCGCCGCCCATTTTTTCGGCAACAAGCTGGAGAAAACGGGTCGTTTCAAGTTCGCTGAAAAGCTCGGTGCACAGACGCGACATCTCCTGCTGATGACGGCCACGCCACACAACGGCAAGGAGGAAGACTTCCAGCTATTCCTCTCGCTCCTTGACTCCGACCGCTTCTACGGCAAGTTTCGCGATGGCGTCCACAAAGTGGATTGCTCCGACCTCATTCGCCGAATGGTGAAGGAAAAGCTGGTCAAATTCGACGGCACACCTCTCTTCCCGGAGCGCCGCGCCTACACGGTCAATTACCAGCTCTCCGACCTCGAAGCCGCGCTCTACGAGGCGGTGACGGATTATGTGAAAACGGAAATGGGCAAGGCCGACCAGCTCGACGGCAAGCGCAAAGGTTCGGTCGGCTTTGCGCTCACTGCCCTACAGCGCCGCCTCGCCTCCAGCCCCGAGGCCATCTACCAGTCCCTCAAGCGCCGCCGAGAACGCCTTGAACGTCGTCTCCGCGAAGAGCAAATGGGGATACGTGGTCAGAAAATTCTCGCTGAGACTCTCGCCGAGGTTCCTGAAGACGACGACGACCTCAACGCCGAGGAACAAGAAAACCTGGAAGAAACGCTGGTCGATCAGGCCACCGCTTCGCAAACTATCGCCGAGCTGGCGGGTGAAATCATTATTCTTCAGTCACTCGAACAAAAGGCCAAAGACCTCGTCGCCTCCGGCAAGGATCGCAAGTGGGACGAACTCTCGCGCATCCTCCAGAACGAACCCCAGATGCACGATGCGGGCGGTCGGATGCGGAAAATCATCATTTTCAGCGAGCACCGCGACACCCTGAACTACCTGCACGAGAAAATCGCCGGTGTACTTGGCAGCCATGATGCCATCGTCGTGATTCACGGTGGCGTCCACCGCGATGATCGCCGCAAGGCCCAGGCGCTGTTCCGCTCGGACCCCGAAATTCGCGTGCTGGTTGCCACTGATGCCGCCGGTGAAGGCATCAACCTTCAAAACGCAAACCTGATGGTGAACTACGATTTGCCGTGGAACCCCAACCGCCTGGAACAGCGCTTCGGGCGTATTCACCGCATCGGTCAACAAGAGGTCTGCCACCTCTGGAACCTCGTCGCCAAGGAAACCCGCGAGGGGGATGTCTATTTCCGCTTGCTCGAAAAACTTCAAGTGGTGAGCGAGGCGCTCAAGGGCGAGGTATTCAACGTCCTCGGTGAAGTATTTGAAGGTAACAGTCTCAAGGACATGTTGCTGGAAGCCATTCGTTACGGCGACCAACCGGAGGTGCGCGCCCGTCTCAGTCAGAAGATCGATAACGCCCTCGACCGCGAGCACCTGATGACCATCCTCAACCGCGACGCACTCGCTCAGGAAAGTTTCAGCACGGAGCATCTCTTTGCGGTGAAGGAAGAAATGGAAAAGGCTGAAGCCCGACGCCTCCAACCTTACTTTGTCCGCTCCTTCTTCATGAAAGGCTTCGAGGCGCTCGGAGGATCGATCTATCCCCGCGAATCTGACCGCTTCGAGATCACGCACGTTCCTGCCGAGTTGCGCGAACGCGACCGCCTCATCACCGGGCGCAATCGCCGCGACCTCGCTCCCGTCCTGCGCCGCTACGAGCGCGTCTGCTTCACCAAGGAAGCCGTGCGCCCGGTGGATCGCCCCGGTCTCGCCTTCGCCAGCATGATTCATCCCGGCCACCCGCTCATGCTCGCCCTCAGCGACGTGTTGCTGGAGCAGCACGCCAATCTGCTGCGCCAAGGCACCATCCTCGTGGACCCGTCTGACGACGGCGACCAGCCTTCGTTACTCTTTCTCCTCACCCACGAGGTGAAATCCGGCGACGGTCAGGTTATTTCCAAGCGCCTGCAATTTATCCGCGTCCTGCCCGATGGCAGTGCCACCTTTGCCGGCTGGGCACCGCACTTGGACCTCGAACCGCTTGCGCCTGCTGATCGCCCGCTACTGGCCGCAACGCTCACCGCGCCCTGGCTTACTGCCGGGCTGGAAAATCGCGCACTCGCCCTTGCGGCCTCAACGCTTGTCCCGCAGCACTACAGCGAAATCGCCGGACGCCGCATCGCCCAAGTGGACAAGACCCTGGCCGCCGTCCACGAGCGGCTGACCAAGGAAATTGATCACTGGTCCAACCGCTTCATCAAGCTGACGGACGACAAAGTTGCCGGGATAGATGTTCGCCTCAACCTTGAAAATGTCCGCCGCACTCTCAGTGACCTCGAAGCCCGGCTGGAAAGCCGCAAGAAGGAACTTCAGTCCATGCGCCACGTCACCTCTGCCACGCCGGTCGTACTCAGCGGTGCATTGGTCGTTTCGGCTGGATTGCTTCGCACCTTGCGCGGTGAACCCGCCCCGGCTGGCACTACCTTTTCCATCGACCCGGAAGCCCGCTCGCGCATCGAACAGCTTGCCATGAACGCTGTCCGCGCCGCCGAAGAAGCCCGCGGCTGCCGCGTGGTGGATGTTTCCGCCCAAAAGTGCGGATGGGATATGACTTCTTACCCGCCTGCGGCGGATGGGAAGCAGCCCGACGCGCGCCACATCGAAGTCAAGGGCCGCGTCAAGGGCGCGACGACCGTGACCATCACGCGCAACGAAATGCTCTACGCGCTCAATCAATCCGATAAATTCCATCTTGCCATCGTTCTCGTGGGAGATTCCGATGCCGTCGAAGGCCCGTTTTACCTTTGCAATCCTTTCGACACCGAACCTGGATGGGGTGTTTCTTCTATCAATTTTGATTTAAAAACACTTCTGGAACGGGCCAAAACACTATGACAAAGTCCACAACGCTAAACGCAACTCCAGACGCCAGGACACTGCTGCGCCTCGACAAACTGACGCTGCACAACTTCCGGTGTTTCAACGACTGTGTGCTTGAGCTTGATCCGAACCTGACCGTGCTCGTCGCTGAGAATGCCCAAGGTAAAACAGCTTTGCTCAATGCGATCAGCATTGCTTTGGACGTGTTCGTCGCGGGCATCGGGCATAGCCAATCCAACGGATTCGAACGAAGCGACATCCATCTTATTCGTGATGCTGAAAAGGGAATGGTCCCCGCACCAATTGTCAAATTTGACGCGGCGGGAGTGGTGGATGGTGAGGCTTTGACGTGGGGCCGAAGCCTTAGCAGCAGTTCTCCCTTGTCACGCAGTTCTACGAAAGATGTAAAAGTGATGCGTGCGGCAACCGAGCGATTGGCCGCTCGTGTCTCCGATGCTGAGGGGAACATGTCGGCGACCCTCCCGTCTGTGGCGTTTTATGGTACCGGTCGCCTTTGGGACGAACATCGTCTGACCGAGGGGAAAAGATGGGGTTCCACCGAGAAGTCAACTCGTTTTTCGGCCTATCTCGATTGCCTGTCGCCTTCCTCTTCTTTTAAGACGTTTGCCACTTGGTATGAAGACACTTCCAACTCCCTGCGAAGTTCTACATCAAAAGCTCTAGGTTTCCAGGAAAAGCCGGAGACGTTGTTAGCCGCTGTCCGGAAGCCAGTGGAGGTAGTTTTAGAGCCAACCGGCTGGAATACGATTGATTGGGAATTTCCAGTCGTCAATGAAATTGGAGTGCCCCAGGGACGAGGATTTCTTGTGGTGGAGCACGATGAGCGCGGGCGTCTTCCCCTGTCATCGCTAAGTGATGGAGTGCGGAACATGGTAGCGCTTGTCGGCGACTTGGCTCACCGATGCGTCCGACTCAATCCTCACCTTGGCGAGAACGCCGCTAGTCTCACGCCTGGCATTCTCTTGATCGACGAAGTTGACATGCATCTGCATCCTCGTTGGCAACAGCTCGTCGTCGGGCTACTGCAAAAAGCTTTTCCAGCCATGCAGATGGTGTTCACCACGCATAGTCCTCAAGTACTCTCAACAGTCACAAAGGAATCAATCCGTGTAATCAGCATTGCGAGTGGGGGAGACTCCATCAAAATACCCGAATATCAAACCCGCGGGGTCGAGAGTGCTGATGTTCTCGCGACCATTATGGGCGTCGATCCTGTGCCGCAGGTTGAGGAAGCAGAATGGGTGAACGACTATCGGGCACTCATCGAAACCGGGAATCACGCCAGCGCGGACGGTATCGCCCTCAGGTTGAAACTCACGAGGCACTTTTCTAACGTCCATCCATTGATCCTAGACTTTGAGCGCTTGATCCGTTTTCAGGATTTCAAGCGCCGTAAACCCCAAGTTGGACAGGACAAATAGATGCACAAGCTTGACAGGACACTTGCTGCCGAACCTTCGTGTCTCGCCGGATACGATCATAAAAAACACACTTGGAACGATATTAGGTCGGACGATAAGCAGCAGATACGGGAATGTCTTGATCAGTTGCAAGATGTTCGGTGCGCTTACTTCGAGGGAACAATCTATGCCGATGGACACATTGAGCATTTTCGGCGGAAAAACCCAAACTATTTCCCCCATCTGACCTTTGTTTGGTCGAATCTATTCCGTTCGTGCGGGTCTTCAGACCATTGCGGGCACTATAAGGATCGTCCGGGCGCAGCCCCATACGATCCGAGCGTGCTCGTCAAGCCTGACGAGCACGAACCCGACAACTATTTCTATTTTCATTCTACCGGCGAGATTCGTCACCGTAGCGGCATCAGTGCTGATGATCAGTCGCGCGCAACTGAAACAATCCGGGTATTCAACCTTGATTGTGGTTCGTTGAGGGCAGCTCGCCGTCGCGCTCTGCGGATATATGAACAGAGAGAAATGGGAGTTCTTGAAGGATTGATGGAGTTCGACGAGCTGACACGCCGAGACTTCATCGCTGAAGAGATTTACGCGACCCGACTCGAACCACACTGGTCAGTGATTCGGCACTATTTTGAAAAGGCCCACTAATGTCATCGCATCCCGTCAAATCTCCTCGCAAGCTCATTGAGGTTGCGCTGCCGCTCGACGCTATCAATGCGGCAGCCGCGCAAGAAAAGGGTAATCCATTCCTCAAGGGACATCCGCGCAACCTTCACCAGTGGTGGGCACGTCGCCCAATGGCTGCGGCGCGGGCCGTGATCTTCGCCCAACTCGTCAATGATCCCGGTTATCAGCAAGGCGGCGGGTTCAAGTACGGCAAGAACAAGAAAGAAGCCGCCATCGAGCGGAAGCGACTTTTCAAAATCATCGAAGACCTCGTGCTGTGGGAGAACACCACCAATGAGGAAGTGCTGGAGCGCGCCCGCACTGAAATCCGCCGCTCGTGGCGCGAGGTGTGCGAGCTGAACAAGGACCACCCGCAGGCCGGTGAGCTGTTCAATCTCGACAAGCTGCCCGCACTGCATGATCCGTTTGCCGGTGGCGGCGCGATTCCGCTGGAGGCGCAGCGGCTGGGCTTGGAAGCCTACGCCTCCGACCTCAATCCTGTCGCTGTTCTCATCAATAAGGCGATGATCGAGATTCCGCCGAAGTTCGCCGGTCAGCATCCTGTTCATGCGTCTGATCACGCTCAACTTTCAATCGTCAACTCTCAACGCACCTGGTCCGGTGCGGCTGGGCTCGCAGCGGATGTGCGCCACTACGGAGCGTGGATGCGGGCTGAGGCCCAGAAACGCATTGGGCATCTTTACCCGTCGGTCGAAATCACTGCCATGATGGCCCACGAACGGCCTGACCTAAAACCACTTGTTGGACAGAAACTTACCAGTATCGCTTGGCTATGGGCGCGCACAGTCAAGAGTCCAAACCCCGCTTTTTCTCAGGTAGACGTACCGCTGGCATCCACCTTCATTTTGTCTAGTAAGGTGGGCAAAGAGGCTTACGTGCAGCCTGTTGTTGATGTCGACCGCTACCGGTTCACTGTGAAGATGGGCACGCCGCCGCCAGAGGCCAAAGGGGGCACTACGGCAGGCAAACGGGCCGCATTCATCTGTCTGCTGTCGGAGACGCCCATAGACTACAACTACATCCGAGCTGAAGGAAAAGCTGGCAGGATGGGTCAGAGGCTTATGGCGGTGGTGGTCGAGGGAGTGCGCGGCCGTATTTATCTCGAACCGACTGCATCCATGGAGGCGATAGCTGCGAAAGCTCAGCCTAGTTGGAAACCGGATATTGCGCTACCCGAAAATCCACGCGATTTTAAAACACCAAATTACGGCTTGACCACCTACGCCGACCTTTTCACGCCTCGTCAACTCGTGGCTTTGGCCGTTCTAAGCGATCTAGTGGGAGAGGCGCGCGAAGAAGTCCATCGCGATGCTCGCGCAGCCGGGATGCTCGACGATAGTATTGGCCTTTCATCCGGCGGTACCGGCGCGGCTGCATATTCTGAAGCGGTCAGTGTATATCTAGCATTGGCTTTGGATAAACTAGTTGATTACAACAATTCCATTTGCACATGGAATCCGACTAATCAAAATATTGGCCACCTGTTTACAAAGCAGGCGATTCCGATGGCATGGGATTTCTCAGAGATGTCCCCTCTATCAAGCGGCCTATCTTTTGATTTGATTGCAGCGGGGATCGCTCGAACAATTGAACTCTTGCCGGCTGCGGTATCTGGAATGGCGTTTCAGGAGGATTGTGCTGCTCTACGGAGTGGGGCGTCTGCGCCTGTGTTTTCTACCGATCCGCCTTATTACGACAATATAGGCTACGCAGACCTTTCGGACTTCTTTTACGTCTGGCTGCGCCGTTCAATGAAACCCATTTTCCCCGATCTCTTTGCTACGCTAGCCGTTCCAAAAACCGAGGAGTTGGTCGCAACACCTTACCGGCACGGCAATAAGGATCGAGCGGAGGCTTTCTTTCTGAGTGGGATGACGCGAGCCATGCGCCGTTTGGCTGAGGAGGCACACCTAGGCTTCCCTGTCACCATCTACTATGCCTTCAAACAGTCTGAGACGAAAGCAGATACCGGAACATCGAATATAGGATGGGAAAGTTTTTTGGATGCGGTTCTTCAGGCAGGTTTCGCCATCAGCGGAACTTGGCCAATGCGCACCGAGCGGGATGCTCGCGCAATGGGTCAAGGCAACAACGCCCTCGCCTCCAGCATAGTCCTCGTCTGCCGCAAGCGCTCGGCAGACGCGCTGACGATTTCCCGTCGCGAGTTCCTGCGCGAGTTGAACGCCGCCCTGCCCGAGGCACTCGATGAGATGACCAAAGGCTCCGGCGACGACCGTTCGCCAGTCGCGCCGGTGGATTTATCGCAGGCCATCATCGGCCCCGGCATGGCCGTGTTTTCCAAATACGCCGCCGTGCTAGAGGCGGACGGCACGACAATGAGTGTTCACACCGCACTCCAGCTCATCAACCGCTTTCTCGCCGAGGACGACTTCGACCACGATACGCAGTTCTGTTTGCACTGGTTCGAGCAGCACGGCTGGGGTGAAGGTGTCTTCGGCGAGGCGGACACACTGGCCCGTGCGAAAGGCACGAGCGTGGACGGCGTGAAATCCGCCGGCATCATCCAATCCGGCGGCGGCAAAGTGCGCTTGCTCAAGTGGGCCGAATACCCCACCGACTGGAATCCAAGCACCGATACCCGCCTGCCCGTCTGGGAAGCGCTACACCAACTCATACGCGCGCTAAAGCAGGAAAGTGAAGCCGCCTCTGGCGCGCTCCTCGCTCTCGTCGGTGGAAAAGCCGAAGCCGTCCGCCAGCTCGCCTACCGCCTTTACACCCTGTGCGAACGCCTCGGCCAGGCCGAAGACGCCCGCGCCTATAACGAACTCATCACCAGTTGGACCGGCATCGAATCCGCCGCCAACAGCGTGCCAAAACCTGCCGACCTGCAAGGGTCACTTTTTGAAAGATAGAGGACACAATTTATGAGCTTAAAACCCTGGCGAGAAATTATCGTGCCCCATCCGGACGTGCTGAATGGCACGTTCCAGCAATCCGAATTTGCTGCCGACCTGACCGCCGTGCGGACGGGTAGAGCAACCCCGGAATACGGTGACGCACAGGCTTTTTATGAGCGTACTTTCATCACCGAGGGCATGGGCAAGCTGCTTACCCAAGTGACGCAGCGGCTCAATGGCCAAGGTGGCGAGCCAGTCATTCAACTGCAAACCTCTTTCGGCGGCGGCAAGACGCACACGATGCTGGCCGTCTATCACTTGGCCACGCGCAAGTGTGCGCTGGGAGACCTGTCTGGCATCCCTGCGCTGCTCGATCACGCGGGGGTGATGGGTGTACCGCAGGCAAGGGTCGCTGTGCTGGATGGCACCGCCCACGCTCCCGGCCAACCGTGGAAACATGACAAGCAGACGGTGCGCACGCTTTGGGGTGAACTCGCTTGGCAGCTTGGTGGGGCGGAAGGTTTTTCTTTGGTGCAGGAATCCGATGCCAACGGAACCTCGCCGGGGAAGGATGTGCTCTGCACGTTGCTTGCACAGTTCGCGCCGTGCGTGGTGCTGCTGGACGAACTAGTCGTGTACATCCGCCAGTTTGTCGATAGCCAACCGCTGAGCGGGGGCACCTACGACAGCAATCTTTCCTTCATTCAATCGCTGACGGAGGCGGTCAAACTCGCACCGAACGCAGTGGTGCTGGCTTCATTGCCGGAATCCAACAGCCAGGCTGGCGGGCCGCGCGGCGCGGCGGCATTGCAAGCGCTGGAGTCAGTTTTTAACCGAGTTCAAGCGCTCTGGAAAACGGTGGCGCCCGAGGAGGCGTTTGAGATAGTGCGACGGCGCTTGTTCGAGTCGATTCGCGATGCCAAGGCACGTGACCTGGTGTGCCGGGCCTTTGCAGATGCCTACGTGGCTGAGGGCGCAAAAGTGCCGCAGGAAACCCAGGAATCCCGTTACTTTGACCGGATGGTACAGAGCTATCCCATCCACCCGGAGGTGTTCACTCAGCTCTACGAAGAATGGACGACGATTGAGGGTTTCCAACGCACGCGCGGCGTGCTGAAACTCATGGCCAAAGTCATCTACCGGTTGTGGCAGGACAACAACATGGACCTGATGATTCTCCCCGGCAGCCTTCCTCTCTACGACGGCAGTGCGCGCAACGAACTGACCTACTATCTCGGGCCGGGTTGGGACCCGGTGATTGACAGGGACATTGATGGCGAGCGGGCTGAGACCACGGTACTAGAGACGAAAGAGACGCGATTTGGCTCCGTGCAGGCAGCCCGCCGGGTTGCTCGAACCGTGTTCCTTGGCAGTGCGCCATCCTCTGTGACCACCCGGCCCGGAATTCGAGGACTCGACCGTGCGCGAGTGCTGTTGGGCTGTCTTCAACCTGGGCAAACGTCTTCTCTCTATTCCGATGCGCTGAACCGTCTGGCGGATCAACTGCACTACCTGAACTCCTCCGGCGACAAGGCACAGGAGGCGACGCGCTATTGGTTCGACACACGGGCTAATCTACGGCGTGAGATGGAAGAGCGCAAGAAGCGCTTTGAAGACGGCGTGGTGCGCGGGCGCATGGCCGAAATTCTCAAGCGGCTGACCAGTAACGCGGCGTTCTTCGATGGCACGCATATCTTCACCCCGCACAGCGATGTGCCGGATGACAGTGCGCTGCGCCTGATCGTGTTGCCGCCTGAACAGTTTTACTCGCGCGAAGAGTCTCGCACTACCGTTGATAGCGTGTTTGAACATGTAAAGAGCCACGGCACCACGCCCCGCTATCGCGGCAACCGTTTGCTTTTCCTTGCGCCGGATTACGGTGCGCTGACTCGACTGCGCGATTGCATTCGGGTGGCACTGGCCTGGAGTTCGATCGTGGAAGATGTGGCAGCCAATCGACTGACGCTGGACAATCTTCAAACGAACCAGGCCAAGAAGGAACTGGTGACCGCAGAGGAGGTGCTGCCGCGTGTCGCGCGGGAGTGCTACAAGTGGTTGCTGTGCCCGGCGCAGGTCACACCGACCGCCGCCAAGCCGACGGTGGAGGTGTTCCCGCTCAATACCGGCGGTGCGGCGTTGGGGCCAGAGATCGAGCGGGTGTGCATCGACAACGTGCTGGTGATTACCACCTGGTCGCCAATCCATCTGCGTGATGAATTGAAGAAGCTTTACTGGAAGGCGGACAAGTCCGCCATTGGCGGCATGGCCTTCTGGGAAGACACGCTGCGCTACCTCTATTTGCCACGCTTGAAGAGCCGCCAAGTGCTGGAGCAAGCCATCGTCAAAGGCGCAGGCAGCCGAGATTTCTTTGGTACGGCTTACGGCCAGCATGAAGGCAAGTTCGACGGTTTCAAGTTCGGCGACGCGAACGTGCAACTGGACGACACGCTGCTGCTGATTGAACCCGGTGCAGCCAAGACTTACGAGGCGGCGATTCCGCCGGTTGTTCCGCCAGGATCAACACCACCTGGGCCAATTCCTCCCGGCCCAACACCGCCCGGACCTGTGCCTCCGGGGCCAACACCTCCCGGTTCCAATCCGTCGGGGCCGACTCCGACTCCGACTCCGAAGCCCCGCGCCTTCCACGGCAACGTCGCCATCAATGCTTCGACTGCCAAGATGCGCATGGTCCAGGTGGCGGAAGAAATCATCGCCGTGCTTGCAGCGGACCCGAATGCGGAGGTCAAAGTGACCGTGGAAATCCAAGTCAGCTTCCCATCCGGTGCTTCTGATCAAACCAAACGCGCCGTCACGGAAAACGCAAAGACTCTCAACTTCAAGAACGCGGATTGGGAATGATGCGGACAATCCAGACGATGGCGGAGCATGAACGCTGGAATCCGTTATCGTCGGCACCAGGCCACGGCTGACGGGGTGGGAGTCAGCGACCCCGCTGCATAGGCACGACATTGGTAACGCTGCCATCGGCCATGCCTTGCAGTAGCGCCAGACGGGTGCCCAGCAGTCGCCATGCGTCGCGCATCGGGCCTTCGTACTGCGCACGTTGGTAGATGCGCTTAACCTTGCCCACTTCGGTGTGGTTCAGACACTTTTCAACCACGTCGGGGAGGGCGCCAAGTTCTGCCATGGTGGTTGCCGCTGTCCGGCGCAGATCATGTGGCGTCCACTTGCCGCCAGGCAGTACCAGCGCATCCACGTCTTTTGATCGGCCGAACATGGGCGCATTACCGGGGCGTTGCCTGTCGCCTACTTGCTTGGTGCAGGTCTTGACGCACACATGGTCGGCAAAGTCAGGTTGATTCTTTTTGGCTTGCGTAGCCGGGAATAGCCAAACCGTCAGGCCAGTGCTTTCGTGCAGCGTCTTTAGCTGGTGCAGCGCAAAGTCACTGAGCCAAATTTCATGGCGCTTTCCGTTTTTTGTCTCGGGCAGAGTCAATGTCCGCCGCTCAAAGTCCACCTGCTCCCAGCGCGCAGCCAGCACTTCACCGATGCGGGCGGCTGTCGCCAATTGGATTAGCAGCGCCATTTGATTGGTGCCCGCCAAGCCCGCTTGGGGCAGCTTCTGGAATAGCAGGATCAATTCGGCTTCGCTCAACACGCGGTCGCGCTCCACGTCGGCACCGATACGGGCCTTTTTCACGCGGGCAGTGGGGTCGGCATCCACATAGTCGCGATCCAGCGCAAAGCCAAACATCTGGCGCATGTCGGCCAGCGTCTTTTTTGCCGTGCGCACCATGTTCTGTGTCGGCGTGGCGCGTGATTTGATGGTGTCCACAATCTCCTGGATGTGCGCCTTGGTCACGTCCGCCGCCGCCACATTGCCGATGAGCGGAAAAACATCGCGCTCAAAAGAGCGTTGCGCCTCGCTGCCTTTGTCGGCGCGCTGTACCAACTCCAGCCGTTGCCACTGTTCAAACAAGCTGCGTACAGTCATGCGCGCAGTCTTTTCGGCCATTGCTTGCAGCCGCAGTTGTTGCTGATGCACGTCATCTTGCCGGTCCGCTTCGATTTTGAGGAGTTCGACCTCACGCTCGGCCACCAGGCGCAGGTGGTTGGCTTCGCGGTCGGATTGCACTTGTTCGCGCGCGAGTTGGCTTTGTGCGACCGGGTCGATGCCGCTTTGAATCTTTACCCGCAATGCGTCACGGTCTTTGCGGATGGTGGTGATGTCAGCTTTTGGCCATGTGCCAACCAACACCTCGCGCGACTTACCGCCAAACTTGTAGGCGAACCGGAATTGAACCGATACGGCACCGTCCCGCGCCACATAGACCTTTCCCTTGAGCGAGCCACCGTCAGTCAGTCGGCGGCCATTGTCCGAAGCAGTCAGAGCTTTTAGCTCTAAAATCGTCAGTGCCATAGCAAACCCCAATAGTCTGCGCCATCTCCGTTGTCCCAACCATTGTCCCAACCGCAACGCAGGCTTTGAGTGTATCTTATTGGACGCTACTGGATTCTACAAACTTACGAGGTTCGACTAAAATCGTTTAAATTCAATGACTTATGTGTATTTTAAGCTTTTATTGAATTTCTTTGAATTAACCAATACTTGCATGGGGTGCAAGGGGTCGAAGGTTCGAATCCTTCCGTTCCGACCAATAAAATCAAGGGGTTACAGTCTTTTAGGCTGTAACCCTTTTTCAATTTTTGGGCTCAGGGGTAAACTCAGGGGTAAACCAAAGTAAACCCCTAAAATGGCAAATATCGCGGGCAATAAAAAACCCATCAAGATTTAACTTAATGGGTCTTTGCCTTTTCCCGCATGGACAACGTAAAAGGCTGCCGGTGTTACATCGCCACCGCCGGCTAGGCTAACAGAATCATGCTCTTATTGACTTTAGCCAATCTGTTTTGATGCGAAGCAGATCAACGACCAACTTATCTTGATTTGCTTTAATCTCAGTTCGGTTTATCCGAGTCAAACTTTTTGTAAAAAACTTGGCAATGTCACCACTAATGCGGCCTGCTGCTTTTTGGCATATCAACCGCTCAAGGCCTGCCGTATCGGTGACATATTCCAATCGACTTAAAAACTCATCGTCATTCATAACAAGCCCCCCTTATGCAGGTGAACCCGTATGTGACGATACTAGAATTGCGCTGCCAACAGTACGGAACACTGGGGCAATTCTGAACTCGAGCAGTAAAGTCGCTAGGTTGCGTGAAAACTGGTCATCAATCGTGCCAATTTCAACAACTGGGTTTTGTACAACAATCAACTCTGAATGACTGCTGTCAATCACAAGTGCCTTGCCCAATGGCACGCTGTTGCTAACTACAACACGCAAGCCACGCAAAACTGGTTCAGTCATGCCAAGATAATTACCCGACAAGTAAACACCTTCGCCCGCATCAGCACGAAGCGTCATAATCTGAACCCAAGTAGCAGGGCTAACCGCAACCACGTCAGGCATAAACCCACCTAGCTGCATCACACCGACTGCATCACTTACCGCATCAGCAAGCGTTACAAAACTAGAACTTAACGTTGTGGCCAAGTCGTCAAACCCTGACCACAATGGGGCTGCTGTGCCGTTGTAGAGCGCATCATCAAGCGTTGCTGCTGTTGCTCGCGCTAAGGTTACTTCAACGGCAAGACGCAACTCTACTGAATCGTTCAATGCCTGTCGACTCATCGTAGTTGTTGCGGCAATCGTTAATGCGGTTTGATTGATGATTGAATGGCTAGGTCTAACCTTTGCTTTTAAATCACCCTCAGCCGCCTGTACGCCTGCTGCGCCTTCTAAGCCTGTATATCGGCTGTATTCGACTGCTGTTGTACCAAATAAACCACGCGACTGGAAAGCATTTTGTAAGCCCATCGTCATCGCAGAGGGTGAGCCAACACCAACAGTCTGAACCATGCGCCCTGAAGCTGTGGTTACAGAGTCACCTGCTGCTTTTAGCTCAAGACGTAGCCGACCTGATTTGTGAAACGTTTCAGCGTTTTTACTAAACGCATCAACTGCTTGATCGCCCAAACTATCAGATTTGCGCGAGTAAGTGCCAGGGTTGCCTAAGTCACCTTGCTTGCGCTGTACTTCTAAAAGGGTATCGGAAAAAGTCGCAAGCTTATTGGGTATTTCAGGGCATCGTGACCGGTCATTTCAGATTATCGTGACCGGTGATTTCATAAAAGCGTGACCGGTGATTTCAAATCATCGTGACCGATGTGGTGCCGTTGCATAGTAGTTAAAGGTAGCCTGTTTATTTTTAATAAGCGAGCAGGTGATGCCTCAGGACAAACTATCTATGCGCAAAATAAG
>Ga0209390_10004286_pt1 | contig 21610 bp, 17 predicted proteins | sample BON01_FD_187212 | JGI IMG/M metagenome (GOLD analysis project Ga0209390, IMG submission 187212) | Freshwater microbial communities from Lake Bonney liftoff mats and glacier meltwater in Antarctica - BON-01 (SPAdes) (version 2) | ecosystem: Environmental > Aquatic > Freshwater > Ice > Glacier... | reverse complement strand
AGCACCAGAGCGGGAGAGCAGAGCATCAGAGCACCAGAGCGGGAGAGCAGAGCATCAGAGCACCAGAGCGGGAGAGCAGAGCATCAGAGCACCAGAGCGGGAGAGCAGAGCATCAGAGCACCAGAGCGGGAGAGCAGAGCATCAGAGCACCAGAGCATCAGAGCATCAGAGCACCAGAGCATCAGAGCATCAGAGCACCAGAGCATCAGAGCATCAGAGCATCAGAGCATCAGAGCATCAGAGCACCAGAGCGGCCTTGAGCGTGGGGCCAACATATTGTGGATTCGATGCAGTATTCATGTCGACTTGTATGGCGTTTGATGACCTCTTGTCCACAACTGAATGTTTGCGGGTATTCAAAGAATAATGCGGACTGTGTGTATATAAGTAGCCAATACAATGTGATGTGTTCATTGCTGCTTTGCTGCATCATGAATCTAGAAACACCGGTACCAGCCCCCGTGGAAAACCTCAACATACAAATCGTAGTTCCACCAGCAGATCCTACTACAACAATCAAAAAGAACAACAGGAAAAAACACAATGACCGTGAACACCGTACTCGTAACAGTAAGTCGGTGGAACCCCAGGATCAAAAGTACGACGACATCTGTAGACAGCTTGCAGCATTGCAGAAGCAACTGAATGCTTTGAAACAATTGGTGAGTGCTTCGCGTGTTGCTGAAATCTCCTCGGTTACCGCCGTGCAACCCAAGGCACATGCAGCGTCAACATAAGCGTCCATGTCAAATCCAGATCGCATGCGTGTCAAAACAGGAAGAGAAAGCGTTAATTGCTCAGATGGCTGTGCAATCTGTGAGGTCCCAGAAAATCAATTTCCATGAGAGCGAAGAAAGACCAAGAGAGAAAAGGGCGAAACAATGAAGAGAGTCGTGTTGTTTACTATTAAACATGCCAGTAAAATTCTATATTTTCTTTCTAAATACTTCCGGGGCCCCTACGGGGTTTGACTACAAGTCGATATATCACTCACTGCTGAATGGACAGTCCCAGCACATATATGTCGAGAATGTCGAGCGTGCCCAGCAATAGCAATGCTAGAATTTCCATGTAGCAACATATCGTCCAGTATGTGTGGTTGTGTTTAATGTCGTGGAACAGTAAAATTAGACCACAAAACCCAGTCATGAGCACGACACTGGCAACGGCAACGACTGGTTTGACAATGTCAACAATCGGGTGCGCAACTCTGTTACTCACCACGCCGTGATAAAGCAAGAGATTGAAGAATGTGAGTGCAGTGAAGAAATAATGCACCGTCCCCTTTATCGTGTCATAGCGCACAACGACAAGTGTCGTGTATTGCACCGACAGCAGCACAATCAGCAACATTTTGCGAGCATACTGTGATATTTTATTATCATGCAGTGTTCGGTTCACCCGGAACAGGAAGAGCAAGGAAACAGGCCCAATGATGTAGATCGTTATTACAGTGTTATGCTCTGCAAACGTGTGCGATATGGTAGTCGTTGTTTTCGACGGGTGCTTGCTGTCTTCACGAGGCAAGAAAGACTGTATTTTTTTGCGTGCAGAATCACGTTTAGCATAAGATATCAATCAAGCACCGAGACAGCAGCGAATGTGTGAATGGGGGTGCCTCATGAGGCCAATATTGTGTCATGTTACATGATGGAGAGAAAGGACGACAAGGGGTAACTGGTCAAGACTTACGTGTAGAAAAGGCATCCACGTGATCCATGAGGCCAATATTGTGTCATGTTACATGATGGAGAGAAAGGACGACAAGGGGTAACTGGTCAAGACTTACGTGTAGAAAAGGCATCCACGTGATCCATGAGGCCCATAGCGATGCTCCGAGGATCGCCGCATAGTACAAACAGTGTTTTTCCAAGAGCTCAGAGTCGATGCCCCGGGTCTCGTCGTTCTGATTAGACTGTTTGTGATACTTGTTGGTTAAAGCCATTCTCCTTTTGCACCGCAGCGATTTGGAGTTTGTAAATGGGTCCGATCATACAACGTTATATACATCTAGACAGTATCACGCACTCGCGGCACCCCCCCACTTACCGCGGGGTATTGTTGGTCAAAATCATCCCAAAATCCACACGCTTTTGCGGTCGTGTCCACACCTGAACCTGTTCTCCAGTGTGTGTGTGTGCTTGCATATATCGTGTAATATCCGAAACTTTCGTTACCTTTCTTCTCGCAAAAGAGACAGACAAGACCAACACCACATACCATACAACATTGTCGTCGATGCTCATCGCACCCCGCTAAAGGCTTTGTATGCATATTTGTGTATTCTGTGGCGTGAAATGGAGTGTTTTTTTGTGCACAAAAGCCTTAAAATGTTGACTATATTTTTTGTACTCGGTGACTCGTCGGTCACCGTGTCAAAACAGTATCAGAAAATCCATAGTTCCAAAAAAAAAGTCAATACAAGTAAACCCACCTGGGTATTCCCACTGTCGATTTCTGTGAGGCTTGGTGCAATTCCAACATGGACCAGTTTGATATTTCTAACATGCCGCAAAACAGCCCTGGGATCAGGAAAAATCAGAACAGCCCACACATCAGCATGTTTGATGAGGCCACTGATGTCGTTGCACGCTCTCGCCGCTATTTGTTTGGCTTCCCAAGTCGTTCTGTTGTTGCGCTGTTTCTGCGTGAGTACGAGATGACTGCTATCCGAAAAGAGACAGACAAGACCAAAACCATGTACCATACAACATTGTAGTCAATGCTCATCACACCCTGCTAAAGGCTTTGTATGCATTTTTGTGTATTTTGTGGCGTGAAATGGAGTGTTTTTGTGCACAATGCATATGGTGCATCAAAAGACTGCAAAATCGATGTATTATTTTAGTTTGCTCGTATGAAAATACACTTGGTAATGCGCGAAACCATTTCTGCGTGAGTACGAGACGACTGTTATCCGAAAAGACACAGACAAAACCAACACCACATACTATACAACATTGTCGTCAATGCTCATCACGCCCGCTAAAGGCTTTGTATGCACATTTTGTGTATTCTGTAGCGTGAAATGGAGTGTTTTTGTGGACAAAAGCATATAGTGTATCAAAAAGACTGCAAAATCGATGTATTATGATAGTTTGCTCGTATGAAAATACACTTGGTAATGCGCGAAACCAACACCACATACCATACAACATTGTCGTCAATGCTCATCGCACCCCGCTAAAGGCTTTGTATGCACATTTTGTGTATTCTGTGGCGTGAAATGGAGTGTTTTTGTGCACAAAAGCATATAGTGTATCAAAAAGACTGCAAAATCGATGTATTATGATAGTTTGCTCGTATGAAAATACACTTGGTAATGCGCGAAACCAACACCTCGTACCATACAACATTGTCGTCAATGCTCATCACGCCCCGCTAAAGGCTTTGTATGCACATTTTGTGTATTCTGTGGCGTGAAATGGAGTGTTTTTGTGCACAAAAGCATATTGTGTATCAAAAAGACTGCAAAATCGATGTATTATGATAGTTTGCTCGTGTGAAAATACACTTGGTAATGCGCGAAACCAACACCTCGTACCATACAACATTGTCGTCAATACTCATCACGCCCCGCTAAAGGCTTTGTATGCACATTTTGTGTATTCTGTGGCGTGAAATGGAGTGTTTTTGTGCACAAAAGCATATTGTGTATCAAAAAGACTGCAAAATCGATGTATTATGATAGTTTGCTCGTGTGAAAATACACTTGGTAATGCGCGAAACCATTTCTGCGTGAGTATGAAATGACTGCTATCCGAAAAGACACAGACAAAACCAACACCACGTACCATACAACATTGTCGTCAATGCTCATCACATCCCGCTAAAGGCATTGTATGTATGCTTTGTGTATTACGTGGCGTGAAATGGAGTGTTTTTGTGTGGACAACTTTGGAGTTCACAAAAGCGTATGGTGCATCAAATAGACTGCAAAAGTATGTATTATGTTATTTTGTTCGTGTGAAAATGCTCTTAGTAATGCGCGAGACCGATTCTGCGTGAGTATGAGATGAGAACAGGGACGTGTTTGACATAGTACACGAGTGAATGTGCGCAGTGCGAATGGCGTATTTCACACAATCAGACACTGTAATGCACTCAAAAATACAAGGAAAAAGGCAGGTCGTCGACGTGAACATGTGTACTGTCACAATGTATATATGACCCGAAAGTAGTGAAGTAAAGTGCAGACAAAACATCAATAGGTGAGTATTGTACAAATGGGAAATGTTGTTTCGCCGGCAAAGACCCCTAAAGTCACAAAACTCAAGCATATCGTACATGTGCTGGTGGAGCAGCAGCGGAAAATAAAACGTTCGAAACAGGAAGCGATGCGCCGACAAAGACAGTTGCATCTTAAAATGAAAAATAGTATGACACGAAAAACTGAGAAGCGGTGGGCAGATGTGGGCATCGATGATGATATCCGCGAAATGGCAGAAGAAATCGCGCACCAGCGCCATCGCATTCTCGACCTCAAGGTTTGTGTCGACACACTTCGCAATCTGCAATACAAAGTGCAAGGGATACTCAATGCATATTACACTCACACTACTCTGGTAGTGGTCAACAATGCCATCAGGAAAACCAACATCACCGTGGAAAAGATGGACAAGGAGCACGGTACGTGTGTGTTTATCATCACAGCATAAAAACACGATATACCCACTGCCAAACAATCATAATCATATACAACGTGCGCAGGTGTGCAAGATTTGATCAGCGAGCTCGTCAAGACAAAGGAAATGAATGTAAACGTGAGTTTGTGTGTTGTATGTGTCGTGTGTGGCGTGTATAGACTGATTTTGAAAGTCGAGCGCAGAAGGGGCAGAATCATAAGCGAACCTGCAGTGTCCATCACACCCAGCTACGGGACCTTTGGGATGCATTGTATTGATATTTTGCATAGTATATGTGGTGAAAGTTTGCTGACAAGTGCACGGAAGCTTACAGTGAGGGTTAAAGTCTGGGATTTGTATGGCAGAAGCAGTTTCAAAATGGCGTGTGGCGTGTGTGGCGTGTGTGGCGTGTGTGGCGCGTGTGGCGCGTGTGGCGCCTGGCAGGACGATGAAAAATAACTGACCATATTATTGTCACCACAGACTAAAACAGCCATGCACGATCTCAATACCGCGGCAAAAACCGAAGAAACCTCGGGACCAGACAATACGACACAGAACAAGGATTTTGAAGTCAATATGATCATCAAAGAGTTTGAACAAGAGCTTTTATTACAGGTATACAAGGAGAACATGCGCGCGAGAGTGTGTTGTGGCATTTTTTTGACCAAGCATTGTGAGAAAATACAGAGTGTATGTCACCACACACACACTCCACACATTTCCACCACACATTGTTTTGTCACACACACGTGTGGTCCTGACGTGGAATGTTGGATTGTTCATACGTGTGCAGAACGAAAAAGACACGTCACAGCACGAAATACATCAAATTCAACGTTTGAAACAGTTGGAAACATATTTGTCACGCGGCGTGCCCCCCGAACCCACCCTCCTGCATTGTGCGAAAAACAACAGTCCACATGTTTGAACACACAACATACGTCGTTGGACGTTCATTTTCAATAAGTATGCCGCAAGCCAATATATACGACAAAACAGTTCGAAATACGCCACAGAGCGGCTACGCCTGATTCGTCGCTCGTTGAAGCTCGTCGCAGTTGAGGCCGAGGTCCATGCCGAAACTGGGGAGTTAATGGTCGAACTTGGCTGGTGTCGACCGGGCATACTTTTGCTTATATAGTGTCGATTGCCAGTGACATCACATCGCATGTGTGCTGATGTGCAGAGCTATCGCAGATTCACGACCTTTGTCTGGGAAAGCGACACGAAATCCCAGACATCTACTAGCATGAGTCGAGTATACATCCAACATGTATCATCAACATGTCAAGAAAAAACATGTACACGACCAAAATATATATCAAAGTGGAATGGCGTATGAAACACCGCTCTGCACATGTACCTGTTTTATCTATTCTGTTGCATGATTGCGGGGTTCGGCTTGATATGCTACTGCAAGCGACCAGCACACAGTGAAGAGGATTGTAGATTGGATTTTGAAAAAACACTCGATGTCCACGGTATCACGTCAGTATGACCACCACTGGCGAGCGCAACAACAACTCACAGATTCATACACAAAAACGATTAGATGTGAAAATGCAGTTTCAAGCTAGGTGTATAGGGCCTTTGTGGTGCCAACCACACAGTATAACAATTTAGACTTTTGTGCAGTGATTTGTATTGGCAATATCATGATTCCTGTGGTCGATTTCACTTGTTTTATTCGAAAAATACGATGCCCTCATTCCAAATCAATGAAACCAGACATTTATAGGGAAACAGACGGTCGTGTCTCAATCACCCAGCCACAGACACCCACAGGGAAGTGTGTGTCTTTTGGGACGGACATGGGAAGTTAGTCGCGAGTGTTGAACATCTCGATGTACTCTTTGTGTAGCCCGAGTGATGTTGCCAGCCGGTGCACATGCTTGATAGACACACCGCGCTGTCTAAACGAATCTCTGTCCATCGCGCACGCATTGTTTTCCAATTTGAGTGCCTGCTGGTTGTCTAGGTAGCTGCGGCATCCATAACGTAAGATTTCGTTCAAATCCGCCGACTTGAATGCATTCAGATTTGTCGAGAAAATTGCATCAGGCGTTGACCCCACATCATCGTCGATGTCTGGCTGGCTCATTTTGCAAGCCAACACAACTGCCAACTCAGCAATATTGAAGGTTGACGTGACCCCATCGCATCGTTTCTTGTACGGCGCCATTTCGACTCCTGGCAGGACACTGCGATACATAGTACTCCGTGGTAATGCAAATTCAAACCTAAACACACTGGCATCGTCCATGGCAAGTCGCAGGGTTTCTAGGACGTGCTCGAATCCATTGTACACGCAAAAGTCACGCACCATCATCGTACGATCTACGTCAGAGCCCATTAAAGTGTACATCAGATCGTAGAACGCAAATTGATTCCTCATAATTTCAGAAGCATCAGCGACATGTCCATGCAAGAGGGCGTCTGCACGCGCGTTATTTTTGCCGATTCCTAGTAAGAGTACCTCGGCAATGCCGTGTTTGAATATAATTTTCGGATATGTGGTCCTGTCAAATAACATTAATTGTTGCAGGAATCTCAGCGCCAATATCTGGTGCTCGTCGTGGCCGGAGTGTGTAGATTCCAGCGACATTTTGAGCCATTTCACTGTCGTGCCAATGACTTGTCCGATTACAGTTTCGTCCATGAGCCTTAAAAACGCCCTGTTTGCCAACGCGAGCTGGACGAGTGCATCGCAGACGGTGTGGACGGCGTGCAACGGGGGATTTTCGTCGGATCCGGGTATCATGTTGTGGATGTGTGCCATAGCATACCACAGCAGTCCATGGTCACCGCTCGTCGGCATGGCGGAGGGTGGGCGCATGTCCTGATAATACTGGATCATGATTACCCTATATGTCATTTCTGTGTTTGCTGAGGGCATGCCAATACCACACGTACCAAGATGATCCACGATGCTGACATATGGTATCAAGTTGCGTGCAATGTGTTCCATCACTGTGCTCATGGAATACAACACTTGAATGCATTTCTGCGTGACGTCAATATCACGATCATATGCTTTCATGATACCAGCCACAAAATTAAAGAAACCAAGCCGTATAAGATCCACACAAGCCTGTAAATTATCACAGGTGGTTTCCGGAGTGTTGGTGTGTGCAGCATACTTCTGTGTCTGTGGCTGTACAACTCCCTCTGGAGTATCAAAGTGCACGGTAAACACGTCGAGCGTGCGCTGAACGACTGTGCGATCCATCCTATATCTCCTGCACTGGGCCATTAACTGCCCCCAGTCCCTATTTTGCACGAGCTGGTGCATGGGAATTTCAAACACTTCGCCTTCCGACAGTGGCGCAACCACCACCAAACCTCCCGTATCCATGTATTCTTTGATTCTTTGCAAAAAACGGACTGTGCTTATCGAAATTCCCTGATTCGCACCATGAGAGACAAGACTGAGATTCTTGATATTATTCCGCGAGTCTTGAGTTCCCTCCGCGGCGAATTGTCGCATCAACAGGTTGGTAACATCGTGCACGTCTATTGCGCGGGTTGCGGCATTTTTGAATATATGTTGCATTTGTCGAATGATTGCGGCCATCTTATATAGTAACCACAGACTGGACACGCCACTAGAACTATCAGTAACATTGTATCTGTGGATACTATATTGGTGTTGCGTATCAACGTCTGTCCCGAAAAGATCAAATGTCGCCAGCAAAGAGGTTGTCGCGGATGGCGTCCGCCATCTGCCATGAAGCAAGATTTATTCGGCCACACCCAAAACATGGGCGAAAAAATGGCTACACAACACACATTAAGGAAGAATGTAATCAATTACGGCTGTTGCGGTCTGCTTCCTGTCCGACCAACTCGACCAATTCAGTTTGCGAGAGCCATTTCCTGTTTCCTCTTACAGAGCGCGGCACATGCACCCAAGGCCGCCTTTTCTACGTTTTTTAGCTTGAATTGGGTCGAATAGTTCGGCACCGTGAGAAGCTCGGCTAGTACATACATGCTCGACACAGCTGTCATGTAGTGGACGGTGTTCTTGAGCGCGTCGTCAAACTCAAAGATTTGTGTTGGGTCGAGACACAATGACAGTTGAGTACATGCAGAGAGTGCCATAAAATGTGCCATGCGAATCAAGCAGTCGTGTCTCGGGTGCGTGGTGTGCTGTCCGTTGTACGTGACAGCAGAGACTGCTGCGAGCTGTATATTCTGATCAAATGTTTCCAAGCACGAGTCCTTCTCTGTATCGGTTCTACGGAACTTTGTCATTTTATCGAGCTGCGAGTACTTGTGGCGTTTCATATTTGCACTGTGAAAGGGCATCATCGCACAGAGAACAGGGATAGAAAGGGGAGAAGAGGGGGGGGGCAGCACACAGCAATCACATCAGTTGCACGCAAAGATTTGAAAGTGCTTCTGCCATAAAAGTCGAGACATGTTCATTGACCACACGCTTTTATGCACTGTCATACAATGTGTTCTCGTATGATCTGACTGGCATTTGAAAACCAACCTATTGTGTTGGCCTGGCGTGCTCGCTATAGCACACAGTTTCGTGTTTTTGGGGACAGAAGATCGAGAGACAACTCCAGAACTATGATACTGGCAACAAAGAAGACTAGTACAATCAAGTCGGGGATGTTCCGAGCCATCATACGGACAAAGACACTGAAGTCGAACACGTATGGCATGCTGTATCCCGACTGCGCCAGACTACTGTGAACTACCTCACATAGCCTTATATACACTACGAGGATCAATGGCGCGTCTCCGCGTTTTTCCGTGTGCGTCTGTTTTTTGCAAGGATAGCGTGCGCCTTGTGTTGTGGTATGTGATGGGTTGTGTAATGAGGGTTCATACGTATTTTTTGGCGACACACAATTTAAGCAATGCTTGTTGGTATCATTTTGGACGCGCATGTATATATACGTCAGCAGTGTACACAGGACGTTTACAATCATCTGCAGTTTACACGCTATGATCCGAAAGCAGAAATATTCGTTTCCCATGCGCATTGACCACTCAAATGGCCCTGATCGGCGATACACGGCGGCCACCATGACAACAAAGTTTCAGGTCCCGGACAAGCGTTCTGCAAAACACAGCGTGGCACAGCGCAACGCAACTGTGTCTGCGCTCGCGTTAATACCGACCACCGCACCTCCAGTCAGCACTGCCGTGTCTGTTTTGAAAAAATAGTTCTACGACGTGTCCTCCTCTGTTGATGCCCGTTTGCTACGCTTGGCTTTCGTAATGCTATTGTGATCAGCGCGACAGCGCTTGGCAGCCATGATGTGTTCTGGTGCGGATGGACGCTTGTCCTTATAACAAAAGAGAACTTTGTAGCAGCACAAGCCGCCGGCGTCGTCATTGTGTTCGTACTGTAATTTGAAACACAAATTGTGCGAGCCCGGCAACACGTGCACAATTTCTCGTGTCGCGTCGTTGTCGTGTACATTCTGTAAGAGGTCCTGTGCCATCTGTATGCTGCTGCTGCTGAAAATAGGTGGCCTCGACACAGAGTGGGCGCTTTCTTCGTTTGCAAGAATTGTTTTCAACACATTACACACAGCAAGCACGTTGGACTGAAGGCATGAGGCGAGATGCACGTGGTACTCTGGTATAGTGCGGGCCATCGCATGCAAATGCTCACCTCTTGACGGAAATACCTATATACGATCCGGCTATGCTGTGTCCATGGACATGGCACCACGTTTTGTGGTCAAGTGAGATGGGATGACGGTGTAGCATGCCTTTGTTATATAAGAATAAAACAGCTTCTATATCCGCGACACCAACATGTCATGGTTGTTTGCAAAATCGGCGTCACCCAGTCACTACGTCGCCGCCAAATTCAGAAAGGGCCTGCCCCATCTCATCAGTCGCGGTGCCAAAATCGAGAAAGTCACAGACAACCACATTCTCATCCAAGATATTGACGAGTGGCTGTGGCAGGATGCACAAACACTTGACCGCATTTGCAAGTACCAACTCGTCAACCACGTGTACTCGAGCGTCTCGACGGGTTCCGACGGATTGAACGGCATTGTTGTTTCCATCAACATCACACAGAACAGTCGCATTTGGATGCTCCTGCAGTTGTCACTCTCTGTCACGACCTGTGTGGTGTTTTTCCTCTGGCTCAACTACGTGTATATGTCAGGTGTAGTGACCAGCTGACCTACAAACTACTGAGACACATCACGGATTTTTCAGAATTTATTGCCACAATGCGTTCAAAAATAATAGTTTGTTAATAAATAAATGCCAGTTGCTGCTCGTCAAGGCCTTGGACGCACGCCAGGATACGACTGGTCTCGCAAATCGACTCGTTTGCAACGTGTGGAGTGTGCGGAAGACTTTCACAAAAACATACTTGCTTCGGCTGTTTTGGCTGCACATTCAGCTTTGCCTGCCGCCATTCCCTTTTGAAACTCTCTGGTTTTCTTTGATTGTTTTGCGGCATGCGCTTTCACGGGCTCGGGCACGCAGCCCAAAGCCGCGTGCGCGGCAAACGTCTTGTTATATGCACTTTTCTTGTGTTCGTTGAAAGTATCGATGCAGGACAGTGTCTTTTTATCGTTGTCAAGCTCAGTTTTCTCCATTTTCTTGAACAACTTCATATGCTCTTTCTCCTGGAGGTGAAACGTATTGATTCGTGCATCTTGTGCTGCGCGAACGGCAGTCAGTGATTTTTCATAATCAAGTTTGATGGCGGCTTTTTGATCTCTCATTGATTTCACACCACAAGTAAGGCCAATGCCTGCCGTTTGGACTTGCATTGTTTCAGTAGCCCTTTTCACCTCAGCATCTGTCATGTGCAGATCTGTGTTGTTGTGCCGGCCGATTTCGTCCAGAAGAACTCGGCTATGGTTTTTGCAAAGTTTTTTGTAGTGTGCATCATCAGACTCCTTCATTTGTCTACGTAGGTGAGCATCCAATTTGTCCTCGTATGTAGCACCAAATTCCCCGCCCTCACACACGGGCACCCTGCCCCCCATTCTGCGGATGCCAAGGAGTGTCGCTTGTGCCTGTGCCTGTGTCTGTGCAAGTGATGCCTGTGCTGCAGCTGCAGTACGATTTCCACCGTAAGCTGGTGGAGTCTCGACACCGTAAGCACGGAGCATTTGAGCTTTTTGGAGGTCAGTGAGAGTAAGTCCCGCTTGGTTGGTTCGGTGCAACTGATTAAGTCCATACCGGGCCTGTTGCTCATGCAAGACTTTCTCGAATCCTTTCACACTCTTAAGATCCTGATAATTCTGCATCAAATCGTTGATGCCTCGGGCATGATAATTTGGGGCGTAGGCCATCCTTGTTTTCCTTGCGAGTGACATATCGAGATACTTATATACGTCCATGTATATGACATGCGCGTCAAAAAACGAAACACATAAATCACGACAACGAACCATTTCACTGTAAGAAAATTTGCTATTTGCGCCATTGTCGTTTTTTTACAGTTTGCATCATGTGGCCTGGTATATAAGTACTCGATTCCTGCTAGTGGGGTCGCACAGGCACGCGCAATGTCGAAATACCGCACAGCCCCTCTCGCGACAACGGGTCTAACTCCTCCTAGGTCATTGGATGCCAAGCTTGACTACCGATCCACAAACAGCAACGGGTGCAAAGATTCGATAACAGAGCACAATCTGACCAAAATCTCCACAATGGGGAGGGGCAACTGTTTCTTTGCAAGCATTGCCTTGGCAGTTTACGGCACTGAACAAAAACATGGGCAGGTGCGCCAAGAAATATATGATTTCATACAATTTCACCTCATACCAGCCTTCGCCAATTCTCCCGACCAGACGAGTTTGTGCTATGATATTGAGCTCTTCGCAAACAATACTGCCGAAGGGTTCAGACGCAAAATGATGCAAAACATGCAGACTTTGCGACAGTACGGGCAAACAAATAGTGGCCAGATGGAAGTCAGTATAGCCGCGCATTTGTACCGGCTGAACATTGTCATGTTTAACAAAAACTTTTCCCGTATCAAGAAGAAAGACACACAAGGAAACCCAATACTGAGCCGTGAGGGTCACCAACAGTATGAACGTGACCAATCGGATTGCTTCCTACGAATTGGATGGGAGGGAATTTCACTAACTCAACCAGATATGAAGAGTTTAGGTTCACACGCGAACCCCCCTTCATTTCCACATGCAGTATCTCAGCCTATTATGCTGCTTTATGAATATTCTTCGGGAAAAGTTCTTCGAGTAGGTCAGGAAGAAGATGAACATGTCGAATATGATAGGGGACATTATTCTTTGCTCAAGTACATGCCAAATTGCAATCCAAGGGGCACTGGTGGTGCGGCTGGTGGTGCGGCTGGTGGTGCGGCTGGTGGTGCGGCTGGTGGCGTGCGTGAGGTGACAGCAAAGTGCATTCCTAGGCAATCTGCAGCATATGCCGTGGTGGGTGATAGTGCCATGCTCGCCAAACACCACAAGGAACACGATGAGCAATACGCGCTGTTGGTGAAACTGCTCGATAAGTCAAGTGGAGGCAATGTCTTGCGACCTGTGGATGCCATGAAAATGAGTGCAGATATTCAGAACTGCACTCAGCGTTTGCAGGCTGCCAAACTTGCCATTCAAACGTGTAAGGAGGTACAGAATGGAGAAAGACGCGGTGCTGGAAACGTCGCCAAGTGGGTCCAGAATCAAAAACACGAGCGCGCGCCAGCAGCAGTGTCTCCGAACAATGCACCAACGCAGTCGCTACGCGCATTGAGGGAACAGGAATGTTTGAATGCCATACAGCGGCAAAACCATAAAATTCAGACTGCCAACGACGACATGGAGGCACGCACGAACAACATCAGAATAGGACGTACGAAAAGCATCAACAAGCGATTGGAGCTATGGAAACAAATGACAAACATCGAGATCAGAATGATTTCAGAGGACGATACCACATCAAATCTCAAGGATCTGAAATCTTGCGAGGAGAGTATCAAACACGAAACCCAACGGATCGAATATTACAAGAATTTGCCGATTGACGACATTAAACAGATGAAAGAAATGATTCGTTTCTTGGATCAGAAAAACAAAGAACTGGTCATCATTCGAGGAACCCAAGTGTGACAGGGCCAGTTTCGAAATAGGCGTGCAGGCGTCATCAGCTGTACAGTGTGTCAAACGACAGAATGATGCGCAGAGTATCAGTGCAGAGCGTATGTAGAAGAGAAGTGCAGAGACGCGGTCGCGTGAGCAACAGAAATGCCTCTTTGCGTTTCTGGCAGTCTTCCGTCCATTGGGTCACCAGATCGTGTTTTGTAATCTGCATACTGCGGTGGGACGTGGTTGCTTCAAATTGTCGCAATTCACGTGCGGTGACGAAGAGCGCAATCCCACGGACGTGTAGAGTCGCGGTTTCTTGCGCACAGATGCGTCTCCTGATCAGAGCAGCAAGCAGTCGGGAGTATGACAGCGGGAAGTTGGTGTTCTGTGTCATGTCAAGTTGCAGAATCGACTTATTTTTGGCCAATGCGTGTAGCATGACTAGCGCGCCTATACTGCCAATCCCGTTGTCTGCCACGTCCAAGACTCGTAACGATGTGTGCTGTGCTACGAATTCCGCTGCGTGCCACATGCTACGCGTGCCCAGCGAGTTTCCGCGCAGACACAAGACCTCCAGTGTGGTGTTGCGCGAAAGTTTGTCCCAAAAGCTAGCACGCAGCTCGCGAGCGTGGTGCGGAATGCTGGCACATTCGCACAGACGATTGTCCCCGAGGTCCAGTTGACGGATGCTTCTGTTGGTACTCACCCCCTTGGCCAGCACCTCCACGGCGGCAAGAGTGAGCCCGCATGCCACAAAACTGACGCGCTGGAGCATGGTATTCTGTGCCAACTGCCCCTGAATTTGCTGCATCGAGGCCATGCTTGTGTGGATGTTGTCGAGACGGAGGTATTGGATGCACCGACAAGCTGACATGAGCGCAACTGTGTCGACTGCCGACGGGTGCAAAACGACCACCGATCCGTCGGAGGCAGCAATCTCGATTGGGGCTTCAGTGTCGTCGTGCAGCCCCGACACGTCCAGAGACCGCAACCGTGTATTCAGCAAGAGAGCGCGGTGCAGCTGCGTCTGCGCATCGCGATTACTGCTGTTTTTTGCCAGCGACAACATGTCAAGTGTCGTATTTTGCACGAGCATTTCGGCCAGACAAGCAATTCCTTTGGGGCCAATGCCGTTGTCTTCAACGTTGAGTATGCACAGACGCGTGTTGGTGCACAGTGCGTCTGCCAACAGCACAGCCCCTGCGTCTTGTATTTTGTTGCTTTCAATTACGAGTGTGGTCAGTATGTTTGTGTTTGTAGCTGCCAGAAGTCCACAGCACACGGTCGCCACAGCGTCCAATCCAAATTGGTTATTAGAGATATCCAAGTGCGTAATGCTGCGGTTTGTCTGGAACAAGACACAAAGCGCTTCAATTTCTTTGTCGCACATGCCATTGTCCGAGAGTACAAGCTTTCGCAGACACGTGTCGTCTGCGAAGTTTGCGAGTAGCCATTTGATGCAAGGTAACTGGACGGTGCAGAACGTGAACGACAGTTCCGTCAGACTGACCCCACTCGTCACCCCGCGCCGGCGTCCGCATTTGCTCTTGCTTGGAACAAAGTTGGTGTTGTGTATGTGCATGCCCTTTATCGCGTCGTGCTGCAGAATATATTTCCAGAATTTGTCCAGGAAAGCTTGTGGACACGACGGCGCTGTGGTGTACGCATTCAGCACCTCCACAAGCTCGAGTTGCTTGTTCTGTTTTACAAAATGCAGAATCTCTTTGCAGTTCTTGGGGGTGACAAGGGCCGTTGTAATGGAAATGGATTTTTTGGTGTATTTGGTCATGATATACCTATCACTCTTTAGGTCCGACTCCCTCTACTTGTTTGCACAAGTTTCTTTTGTTTTTCGCACCTATCACTCTTTAGGTCCGACTCCCTGTACTTGTTTGCACAAGTTTCTTTTGTTTTTCGCATCTATCACTCTTCAGGTCCGACTCCCTGTACTTGTTTGCACAATTTCTTTTGTTTTTCGCGTGGTCAGGCACTCTAGCACTTTTCTTCTGAGATACTCTCGTTTATTCAATAAAAATGCAAATGGGACTGAAGTGGTGCTGCTTTTGTGTGTAGCATAACAGTAGACTGATTTTGAAAGACCAGTCCCTACGCGGTGACAATCTACCTAGTTTGACACTTGCTTATGATTTAGTCGACCCTCACGGGGCTCCAATTCCAACATCAGTGTATGTATGGCCCGTGTCCTGCAAAGCCTCTTCTCGTCAAGACACATACAATATACAATATATAAGTATTTCATACCACCGACACACAAACAGAGAAGTCTTGTTTCATGCCACAAACACTCCGTCATCGCATGCAGCTTGGTATTCCAGCCATTCCAGATAGCTTCCTGATTGTGCTCGGGGCCTTGTGTTGTTTTGGACTGGTGGGGTGTGAGACTTGTTTCTCTTCATGCCTATGCGTCAAAACAAAACTTCACAAAGAAACATCCTGTGCCGAAGAAATATCGTATGCCGAAGACGTCTCTTCTCACGCCTCCCTGTCGTTGACGTTGTAGAAAGTCCACCCTTCCCACTCAGCACGGTGGTATGGCTGCTCATTGCAAAAGACAAACATTTTTGCTGGTGAATCCAGCACGACATGCCCACGATTTTCGTCCCAAAAGTATCCTTTCAGCAGACAGCGCGCCACGGCGTATGCTTCCTTGTGTGTCTCCTTGTTGGCCGTCGTGCTCTCGGCCGTCGCAAACGTCTCTTCATATTTTACCACCACGAGCAACTTGGGCAGCATGGACTTGGAATAGACTTGCACAATCTTCAACAAATTGTTTTGCGTGGGATCATCGACGAAGTATGCTTCCTGTTCGCTTAGAAGTCTGCCAATGCAAATGTCCCGGTCCTCCTGCGTCCCTCCATAGAAGAAGATTTTATCCAGAGGTGCAGCGACAATGTCCTTGACGACGGGGAGAGTGCGCATCATAGTGACGGTGCGGAGAGAAGGGGTCGTCGTAAGAGCTACTTGGGTACCATACTTACCCATGAGCATGGTGCGCAACTCGTCGGTCGTTTTGCCAATCACAGCGGTATCGTTCACATAAGTGAGTTTTTCACCGATCTCGACACCACCAAGGAGCGCCGCACTGGTGCCTGGTACAACGCCATTGATGATGTTGCTGCCGTCGCGGTCCTTCGAAATAACAATACCAACACCGACAATGCCCTCATTCTTGACGTGTTTTCCTTCCTTGTCATGCGCCAATACCGATACTCCCAGGCTTTTCTTTATCGTCAACATCACTCCTTGTTGCCACAAAGAACCTCCCCCCTCCATTTGCTGTGGCTTCATCACAAGTGTTTTGTACGACTGTACCGTCGACATATTGTTCGACACCGGCCCCGCCTGCATGGACGTCAATACACTCGAAAACGACGTTGGCATTGACTCGGTCTTGATTCTTTTCGATGCACCTTCCCCATTCTCATTTTTGATTTTCCTTGGGACTTTCGCGAATCTGATATTTTTGAAACCACGCGCCTGCTTGCGCTTGCCATTGATGGTCTTGCTGGGCTTGAACGCGTTCAAACCAAACTTCTTGTATACATACTTTTCCAGCGTTTCGTTGGACATAGGTTTCATGCCGGCCCTCTTGGCTCGTTGGCGGATTTCTCTGTGGAACAGGACATCAAACACTTTTCCGGGCCGCATTAGGCTTGCAAACATCACTTCGTCAAAGTCTTGCTCGGTTGTCTTGCGCTTATTGACTAGCTTGTCGTCGATACACAATAATTTTGTCATGAGTTTCTTGCGTGCCACACCACCACTGTCTGCAGCCGATTCGTCTCCCGTTTCCTCTTTGTTGGCAAAAATCTCGCTTTGCACAGCAATCGGAGCTTTGTACGATGCAGCCGAGACTTGCAATTTGGATGGAAGAGAGGAGCATTTTTGGGGCATAAGGGTGGTTGTGACAGGAGGCATTTTGATGTCGCAAGAATCCTCATCTGAGGATGACGTCGATTCTCCATCATCTTCGTCGTCGTCGTCTGATTTTTGGGGCATAAGGGGGGTCTTGACTCCGTCGTCGTCGTCGTCTGATTTTTTGGGCATAAGGGGTGTTTTGACAAGAACACTGCTGCTACAATCATCGCCGTTGTCGTTGTCGTCGCCGTCGCCGTTGTCGTTGTCGTCGCCGTCGCCGTTGTCGTCGTCGTCCGAGGACAACTCGTCGTCGTCGTCCGACTCGGTATCTTCAATTCTGGGGGCCGCTGGCGGCAGAGGTGGTGCTTGCGAAGAAGAAATCTCAAAGGTGAATGTCAATGGGACTGGAAGAGACGTGGAGCCAAGTGCAGGCATTGAGTTCGATACGAAGTGTTTGGGAGGCGGGCAAGTAATAGTGCCCGGTGGTGGCAAAGAAGATGAAAGCATCACAGGTGGCGACACCGACCAGCAATGTGTTTGGGCTTTGAAGTTTCCGGGAATGAGGCTTTATGAGATAATAAGTTTATGTGCTATTTTTGGCATTTTTCACCGGTGTTCTAAATGCTGGCAAAATTCACCCTGCTTTGGCTTTGGGCGATCGCTATGTTGCGATCTTCCCGTGCCTCCACACAGTTGATACTCTCCTTGACACTGTCGGGACAGCCGCTGCTTTTCTTGATAAAGTCCACAAAACACATAGGAGGAAGCACGCTGCGCAGATCGTTGCACACAAGGATGCTGCTCATGGAACTGGCGGTGATTACACAGTTGCTTCGGACACGGTTGCCAGTCACGAGCTGGATTGGTATCACCTCAGTTTTACGCGTGTGTTGTAGTCTCCTTTGTCGTTTGTGTCCGACGGGGGTTTGCGATACGCGTTCGGCGTGTTCTTTCATGTAGCTTGTGATGTTCCGCGCGGTGTCGGGTGAATGGCAGAAGACGTCAATGGTGCTCAGAAGAACCTGGAATTCGCTGTTCATGAGACGGAGCTTGTTGCAGAGCAGCATCGAGCGTTGCATTCCGCCACCATCAACACCCGAGTTACCCTGGACCTGCGACGAGGTTTCGCGCGTGCTAGTGCTCGCCTGGAATGACGATGGCTGTGAACTGTTGTTATTTACAGGGGGCGTGTGCAGTATCGCACAAATCTCCTCCTCGTAGGCATTCTTGTGATATTGCACGTCGACTGTGCCCAATGCGGATGTGACGTGTTTTGCTTGCGTGTTTGGCGGCAGCACTATGAACTCGATTTCTGGTGCTGCGGTTTCTTTCTGGTGTTGTTGCTGTATACACGTACACGTCAGATAAGCATTTGTGCATGGTGGATGCATACAGCCAAAAAGTGCATTGCACAACCCAGTGGCCAGATGACAAGCATACAACATAACATGCACCGCGCGCACCGAGATGGACGCCTTCATTTCTTCGTGCTGTGTCGGAGGGGTCACAGAGTGTGTTGTTTCTTTGCGTCCTCGCGTGTAGTCCATGATAGCTTGCAGTTCTCCATACTCTGAGGCTCGCGACCCCTGGCTCCGCACATCGGTGTCTTGTTTCAAATTTTGCTCGACAAACACGGTCTTGCGCAAATTTTCGTTGCGTATGATAAGATCGTAGTCCCTGGCGTGAACAAGTCGTCGATAACTCGGTGTAAGTCTACTCAGCACGCCAGCACTATCGCTCGAGAAATACTGCCCATTCGACCGGAATCTGTACACATAGTAGCGGGTGTTTTCACCTGAAAAGTGCCGCGGGACGTCAATTTCCGGGATCCGCAGCAGCTCTTGCCCCGCATCCGACCCCTCGTATGTCCATTCTATGTCTCCGATTGGGATCACGACTGGGATAAGTGTATCGGGTTGCGAGGGCATCTTGCAGAAACGGAAGACAACAAACCCCAACACCAGATAGCAAGTTGTCACTTCAAACAAGAAGGTTTGCAAATGTTCCAACATTCTTCTCTCGATCTCCTTTACTTCCCAATTATCCTGCGTTTTGGCGGCGGCCCTGTCGGACACATTGTCGCCTTTTCTGGCCGTCATCTCGACAGTGCAGTCGACATAGTTGTTGCGGTAACAGTCCAGACCAGATTGCAGCGCTATGTCGTTTTTAAGCATGTGCAGTAGAAGTTGCTGGTCGCCAAGACGCCCCTGCTCACCGCCACCGCCATTTCACAAAAAAAACTCCAGACACAGACACGCACACAACACCACCAGCACACAGTTTCGCAATCACACCAAATTCGAGAGGGCCACGTCAAAGTCGACATCGTCAGCCTTTTGCTGTCGACCCTGTGATATGTCAGCATAATTTTGGATGCGCAAGTGGTCCAAGCTCATTTTGTGGACACACAGCCGCCAGCACGTTTTTCTTGTCGTTTGAGCAGTTTATATACCAAAACAATAACTCCGCTCTCGCGCCCCTCTTCCGCCCCTCTCGCGACACCAGGCGAGTTCTACAACTAGAAGACTACACTCGGTCTCCGTGTTTTTTTTACTTGTGCATTTGTTCGATCCTCGCCTGCACGCTGTCGAGCTCGTTTTGCAGCAGTCTGTTCTCTTCCTGTGTCTTGCGCGTTGCACATTCCAACCGGTTTCTCTTTTGGTGCAGACAGTGTGATGTCTGCAGCATCGCTGTTGTCTTTTTGACAAAGTCACTCTCAATACTTGCAATACGAGACATCGTGTCGGCGCGCACTCCACAGATTGTTGTATTCTGGCGCTGCAGTTTCAGTCTCTCCTTGCTACGCTGGGTATATTTGACAATGGCGCCCAGCATGCACTTGTTCTTGAGCGTTTCATACGCATTCGAGCCCCTCACCACACTGTCGATGAGCGCGTCTGCTGTCTTGGTCGTTTTTGTTGTCTGCATGTCATCCGCGTCCTCGAATTCGTTGCCTGCATCACCACCACCACCCTCGTCCAGCCCGCGCGCGAGGTGCAGTATGCGTGCCAATGTTTTGTAGCGCAAGGAAAAGCGCAGTTGTGAGTTTGTATTTGTAATTTTCTCCTTGTCTTCGCGCAGTTGTGTGGCGCTGTGTTTGTTGATTACGGCCATGCCCCCCACCAAGCCTTCTGTCTTGATGTGAACGTCCAGTTTGCCGGCGTCGACACACATTTCGTCACCGTCGTCGCCGTTGAGGTCGGGTTTGACGTCCATAATATCTGCCACCAGCAGCGACACGTCCAAGCACCTGTTCATTGCGTGCAGGAACTCGCAATGAAACAACAGTGTCGCATGCAGATCCCCAAATATCATCGAACACGACTTTGTGTACAGAAAGGCGTCGGAGCAGTGTTTTTTTGCCTCCTGTTGTGTTCGGGTGAGATATCCGTCGTGTTCAAACACACATTCTTGCAGATCTAGATAGTCTTGCTCGCACAACACACCCTGCATGTAGTCGAGGATGGCCACTGGAGTTTTGTAGGTCTGCAACGGCCGTTTCAGTCTCGACATGTCCCTCAAGCACTGCAGGAGACGCAAACACCTCCGCCAACAACCGCGTGAAGTGTGTTGGCGATTTTGGTTTTGAAAACTTTTCTGACCTTGCTGGCTATTTATGCAATCGGATTCTTTTATTGGAATTGGTCCCCGAAAGCGCAAAATGCCCAAATTTGTACATTTCGCAACGATTTGTGTCATTTCTGACACTTTTTAGGCTATATTGTATATCACAAAATACTTATATACAAGACACACACAGTGCTCGAAACACTCTGATATCAAGTGTTTAAGACATCCTCAGCCGATACACGTGCGTCCATTTTCTGAATAGGTATGACAGTCTGAACATTTCCGGCAGTGGTCGGACTCATCGGGTGATCTGCCAAACATTTTGGGGAAAGTTGGTCGGGCTGCAATAGGATTTGGTGCAGCGCTAGCAATATGCTGCCACCACAAGAGAAATGCCAGCCAACTAATACGCTCACGAAACACGATTTGTGTCATTTCTGACACTTTTTAGGCTATATTGTATACCACAAAATA
>Ga0209390_10004285_pt1 | contig 21619 bp, 16 predicted proteins | sample BON01_FD_187212 | JGI IMG/M metagenome (GOLD analysis project Ga0209390, IMG submission 187212) | Freshwater microbial communities from Lake Bonney liftoff mats and glacier meltwater in Antarctica - BON-01 (SPAdes) (version 2) | ecosystem: Environmental > Aquatic > Freshwater > Ice > Glacier... | reverse complement strand
CCGCTGAGGCCAACTTACCGTACTTCTGACGCCACTTACGCAGAAGATTTGCGTTGACGCCCAGTTCACGGGCCGCCTGAGCAGTCGTGTAACCCTGGTTCTCAATCAGCGACACCGCATTCCGACGGTACTCGTCGCTATAACTGCGACGAACAATCTTAACTGGTTTCTTCGACATCTATTTCGCTCCTTGCGTACAGCATAGCACGCTTAAATGAGCGCCCACTATTCACGGGGAAGTCCAAATCGTTAATCAAGATCGGTATCAGCGAGCCGCTCAGCTTCAAGCAGGTCAATCGCCGGCTAATTCACCTGGAACGTGACGGTGGGCACGCACCCAAACTTCGTCTTGAGTGCCGAACCTTTATTTTTTCAAATCGCACGCGCTGCCAAACCGTGTTCGTGCAACAGACGAAAGTGACGGGTCAGCTCTGTCGCTATTCGTGGGCTGTGAATGCTTAATCCGACTTCAATATTTCGTTCCTGCCCGGCCTCTGTGAAATTTGCGGAAGAGACGAAAACTTGACGGCCGTCAACGACTACACATTTTGCGTGCAGCGACGATCGAACAGGACTTTCAGGCGACACTGATCGCGGATCGTAGTATACCTCTGGAAGACGACAATTTTCCGGCCATTGTGAGTCCTTGAAGATCTTAACAAACTGCGAAACCACTGATTTTGTATCAGAACGGTCGTGCTTATCTCGCGTCACGTTTAGAAATAACTGCACGTTCAACTCTGGTATCTGCTCCATGCGTTTTGCGAGCGATTCAAAAACTTTCCGGCCTTGATAAATAGCGTAGCCAACCACTAATACCGACTCTTTGGCATTGCCGAACAACTGCCGGACCACGACCGCTGTGTCTCTTGTTAGTGATCCTTGCGGTTCCGGCCCCGTAACGACGAGTTCAACGTTGTCTGATTCCGACGCCAGCTGCCTTCGTTGTTCGATGAGTGATTCCACAAGGGCAAGGAGTAATGGGGCCGTCATTCCGATTGCCTCAAGCTGCTGTAGGTCCTTGGCAACGGCGGTGACGCGATCCTGCGGGACCAACTGCGAAAGAGTGAGATTTTGAATCGGCACCTGCAGCAGCCCGCCTTTCAGCGCATCTCGCAGGCGAACCAGGCTTCGGTCATTCAATCCGATCAGTGACGAGCAAGTCATGCATCAACTTTAAAAAATTCAACACCTCGATTTTCGACTGTTGGAACCACGAGCGATCTATCCAGAAATGCGTTGTTTTGTTCGCATGATGTTTCCGCGATCAACAGGCAGCCATGGCAGGCTGCGCCGTGTAAGAACCGACGCTCGTGAAGATTCTCCGGCTGGTGTTGCGAACACACGGGATCATTTGAACACAGTTCGGCTTGAGTCAGGGCATGTCGAATGTGCTGGTGAATGCGGCGACCTTCCTGAACCAGGCCTCCCAGCGTTCCTTCAGAATCTGGCGAGCCGGTGTAAAGTAAGATCCCGTACCCAACGTCGTCAAAGGCGTAAATTCGCTCACGAATAGAACTGGCGGGGTACCCACATTCTAAAGAGATGGATGTGATCAGCAGGTGAGACAATGAATGCAGGAAATAATACTGCAGTGGTGGAAAGTCACGCTTCGAGTTTTTGTGTTCTGATTTCCAGAGTTCAAAGCCGGCATTTAGCGATTGGCCGTAATGAAGAACTGCTGGTTGATTAACCCAATTTGCAAGAGCTTGATTCTTGAACTGAATAAAAATTCCTTCGCCGCGGTTTTCGATTGCTGGAACCCACGTCATTTCGCGAGCCAGCAATGCAGGTTGAACTCCAAGCTCAAGTTCCCCATCCAGATTTGTGGTAGCTGCCTCAAATCGGGTAAATCCAGCCTGTGCAATTACTTCTCTAAGACGGTGTACCAGTACGACTTGTTCCACGCTGTCCATCCATTCTGCATCCCAAACAGAACGGGCAAGTGATCTTCCATAGAAATCACCATCAGGGTGGTCGTCGCCTTGCTCCTGTTCGCAATTGATCAACGTTTTTAGCTCGTCAGGCTTAAGGCGAGACGAAGAATCTGATAACGGATTGCGACGGCGTTCAATTTCTTCCCAAACCTCTTCGTCGCTAAGTTTCTCAAGAACACGAGAGACTCGCTCTTTTTTTCGCTCGTAGCGAACATCATCCACTGATTCAGCCGCTTCAAGGAAAGGCCACGCCTGATCCACGGCCTCCGTTACAGTGACATTGCGTTGTGGAAGAGATATCACGCTCAGTTTCTGAGGGAAGTAGGCATTGCTGGCAGTTCGAATCAGAAAACGATTCGGCTGCTCGCATCGAGTTCCGGCAGACGGTCCAAGCCACGGCTGGCCACCATCGCACAACCCCAATGCTCCGGCTGTATTGTATCCACCGGTTTCCACAGCCTCGCTCAACAGTCGACTTTCCTTACACTCGCACCTTATCCGAATCTCTGTAATCTCTCCGCTGGTGCCTACATCGTCCATCCACAAGTCAGCTCTACAATCCTGTCCATGCTGATGAACAAAAGCGTACCAGTCGATGTCTCCTATGTGCCCGTGACGGCAGGCCCGAACGAATCTAACCGGGACGACATTTTGCTTCTTGCGGTCATCGCCAATAAATTTGCTGCGGGTTAAACCTGAACGGTGAACGAGCCTTCGGGAACGAATCTTATTTCCGCTGCTGGACACCCATTGATGCACATTCTGTGTCACAAACCACTCAGGGAACTGCCAACCGACAACACCCGTGGTTGGCGCAAGAAGATCACCGCTGTCACGCGGTGGAGCAAACAGTTTCAGGTTGTCGATCCCCAAGTGCTCTCGTAACTTCTGAAGCAACCGTGGTTCCGAGATTTCTTCGGTTGCGCCGGACCAGTGATCCAGTCCACTCACAAGAATGGAGTGGTCCGGCAAATCCATCATTGCTCCCGGCCCGAATGTTGTAACGATCTGACTGCGACGAAGTCGTCCGTGAGGTTTCTTGGGGCGCTGCTTAGCCATCTTCATTTTCCTCCAAAGAAACGTTATCCAATGTCCGAAGCCCTAGGTTTACTTCGGGCTCAACATCACGCATCGAACGATTCGCCCGAAATTTTCTGAACCGAGGACTGACATCATTCAGTTCCGGGTCGAGAAACTGATACAGAAGTCTTCGCGCCGAGCCGACCTCGTTTTGGTATTGCAGCGTGGTGCCATTCTGGCGGTACTGTTCTGCAATTTGTTCCCACTCGTCCAATAGATCCTGACATCGCCTAAACACGTTTTCTTTTAACTGTTGTCGTTCCTGTGCGCTTCTGTCTTTGTTGTGTTCTTCTGCACGTTCCGCGAGTAAGTTTGAAATCCAGGTTAAGTTCTGACGTTCCGAGAGAATCTCACTAGCGCCTTTAGCAGGGGTCAACTTTGCTAATCCATGCCGCGCCAAGGCAACGACTGTCGCAGCGAGTCCACGGTCCATGGCTCGGGGACTGAACGGAGTTACGCTGGTCGCTTCCACAGAACGGTAAAATGACTCGTGATACACAGCAAATCGTTCATAGTGTGACCGGTCACGTGGTCTATTCAGGTTCAGGATTGTGACAACCAGCCCCGGTCTGTCGTGATCTCGTCCCACCCGGCTGGAAGCTTGAATGTATTCGGAGCTCGTCTTGGGCTGACCATAAATGACCATCAGCCCCAATCGAGTGATGTCCAGACCAACTGAGATCATGTTGGTTGCGAGGGCGATATCGACGGACTCTTTTTCCTTCGGGCCAAAGCCTTTTTCAAGGCGTCTTTTGGTGTCAGCGACTTTGTCTGTGCTGACTCGACTGGTGAGTTCAAGCACTTCTTTCAGAGGTCCACGATTCATGAACGGGCCGTCGATCTGCCCAACCCGAAGACGTTGACTAAAGCCAGCCAATGAATTGCTGACTTCATCTTCAACAAGTCGACGAGCACCTCCGAGTTCGCGAAGGCTGTTGAAATATCCCAGAAGTGTCATGTAGGCATCTGTGGGATTTTGATCCTGCTTCTTATTGTCCGTATATAGCCGCTCTGCGGCCGACATTAAGGCCAGGCACGTGCGCAGAAACACGCGTTTGGGGCTACGCCCCTGACCAGTTACCCCAAGGTACAGTCTGGCGTTTGATTCACTCGGAGATACTGTTCTGGCAAAAAATGAGTCCCGACGATTGGGACCGGGCGGTGGGAAAATGTCGACTCGATCACGATTGAATAATGCTCGAATCTGACTTTCAGCGCGGCGGACTGTGGCAGTCGACGCCACGATCTTGGGGCGAATCTTTTCCCCATTCGTACACAAGTAGTCCAGGGCGGTTTCGTACAATCCCGCGATCGTGCCAAGTGGACCGGAAATCAGGTGCAGTTCGTCCTGAATGATCAGTTCAGGCGGCGGCAAATGGCCGTTAGGAATTGGAATTCCTCCCACCGGATTGCAGGGTCCATAGAAGCCCTGATCGCTGTATCGATCGACCTTACCAAAAAAGCCACCAACCTGCCCCGTCCATGGCATTGCGGCAAACTTATCGACGGTGGCAATCATAAAACATGGCAGCCGGCGGTAGATGGATTCGTCTACTGCAACAATTGGAAGGCGACGTTGGCTGGTCCCTGAAAATTCACAGCGACGATTAACACAGCTGATTCTCAGATCTGTGGGTTCATCGTTATTCGGTGTGAGCCGAAACGAAGTGCTTTTGAATTTCGTATTGCACCAGGGACAGTTTTCCAAAGGGATTGGAGATGGCTTTCGGTCATCATTCTGAAACGTAATTGTTTTTGTACGTGCCGAATCTTTATTGTTGTCCCCCTTGCGTCCCATGATGTTTGGCGTTGCGGCTTTGCCAACCCAGAGAGCAATTTCGAAGGGCCACTTGCCAAGCTTCTCTACGTCCTGTTCTCTCAACAGGTCAAGCGCACAGATGAGTGCTGCGGCTCGCCCAAGCTGATCCAGTGTCAGCAGGCGCAGTGTGTACCTCATCAACACTGTCAGCCCACACGATTCGATACCCGGATTCTTAAGACGCCGGTGGACAAGTGTAAATGCGGCCAGTCCGAAATAAGCCTCTGTCTTACCGCCCCCGGTTGGAAAGAACAACAAGTCTACAGTGGAACGATCCAAAGACTCTGGGCGAGCAATGCCTTCCAGATTCATCAGGACAAACGCTAACTGGAAGGGACGCCATGCTGGATCAATCTCTGCTTCTGCCTTTCCGAGAGCGAGGCTAAGGCGTTTCTTTGATTGCATGGCCATGGCCTTGTTCGCAATCCGAAACGCTTCGACAACTGTTGCATCGTTCAACAGTTCGATGCCTTTTTCAATGCGACCTGCAGCCACCCGAGCGTTTTGCAGTAACGACCTCGCTGTATCGAGGCGACGGTGTTCGAGTCCGCCCAGCAGCTGTGCCTGGTCGTCAATCCACTTCCGGTACGAAGTCACAAACGGCATTAAAGTCGTCTTTGCTTCATCACCGTCCTTGAGGAAGGCAAGCGACTCCATTCTTAGTTCGACGGTCTTCATCTGCGGAACGATCGTTCGCTCCACATCTGCCTGAGGAATCCAGCGAGTTCGCACCTTAAAGCAGTTTTCATCAATCACGGTGCTGGATACCGAGACATTGTGTCCAACCGCAAATTCAAAGCAGTCACGGAACTGCAAATCAGCAATCCGCAGGTCCGGGTCTTTGCTATCGACGGCGTGTACATCTGCCCTTGCTACAAAACCAGTTCCACAAGTCAGCGATAGCCGAGCTTGAAAAACAAACGCCCTGTCTCGAACTTCATCAGGTGCCGGCGTTCTGTAATTCACAAGAAAAACAGAAACACTTTGGCAGGGGCGTCCGTAGAGTTTTGTATTGGGAGCGTTTTCCAGACTGCGGCCGGTAACTCGAAGGTGCAGGCCGTCGCTGCCGGGAATCGACATGTCGGTCTGCCAGCGAGGACGCTGTTCCACAGGCACCGTCACAGTTTTTTGCTGTGGCTTGCGAAGCCATGGAACAATCTGTCCCGGTTCAGATTCCAGCGGCTCATACGCGCCCCAATCAACTGTAACCTGTAGTTGCGAAGCTTCTGTCGGCAGCAGGACGCTTACCCCCATTGAGGAAGGGAAACGTGTCTTCAGAGCGGCCGTTTTCTCAGGCTCGCAGTCGTCGTCGGAGCCCTGCTTGCCGCCGGCTCCGTCCATGTCATCGCCCGCATCTTCGTCCTGAGCCTGATTTTCACCGGCTTCAAACGGAACAAGAAAGCCTGTTAAGTACCATCGCGAGGGATTCTGCGGCAGGGTTTCGGCAGCATCGCCGAACCCATCATCTGGGCCAACAAGATCCAGTTGCAATGCCGAAACAAGTTCATGTCGTACTTCGACTGGTGTCATCTTAGTCTTCTCAGCGACAGTTTGTGTTTTCACGATTACGTAGTTGTAACTCTAAACATCAAATGCGAGTTTCGTCCGCCTCATTCGATCCAGCACCGCAAACGCAGCCGCTTCGAGGGCTTCCAGTTCTTCGCTTGCCGTGTCGATCATGTCCATTGAGATTGGTACGTTGCCGTGGGAAATGTCGTTTCGCATGTCGATGACTCGTTTGACTCTGGCTGCGTCTTTCAACAGGTTCGGAGTTTCACCTGCCTCGAAGAGGTCGGTGGTCAATTGAGCAACACGTTTTCTGACTCCACGATCTGTCTCTGACCAGTTGGTCTTGTCGGCGTAGGATTCCGCGATGCGTTCAATCACTCGCCAGAAGCAGCAGAAATCGTCCAGACAATCGTTGCCGATTAATCCCTTGCGATACCAGCTGGCGGCGGCAAGAAAACGGGGATGCTCACGGCGAATGGCGACGAGTGAACCGGTCACCCACAACCATTCTTCCGCTGTTAGGGTGCGATCGACGCGCATTGGTTGACGATGCTGGCGGCCACGTTCCTCGCGAGCTTCGTCGTCAGTCGTGTAAAACGTGACGGGGCATTGCGTCACAGCGCTAAGCAGGTCGCAGAGTTGAGACAGATAAACCAAGCCGACGCGCAATGCTGATTTCGGCGACAGCGCTTTTACCGAATACTGGACCACCATCCCGCCTGCCTGCCGACCATCCAGCAAAGTGATATCGGTAAAGTGATCTTGCTCGTTTGTGTGCGCCTTGATGACACGTTCTGTTCGTCGATTCAGATCGTCAGCAGGACGGAGTGGCCCGAACAGGGTCACAGTCATGGGGTATTCGTTGATCGCCTTCGAGCGACTGCTTGTGGGGTCTTCTTCTGGCATTTGAAGCGTCTGTTTGTGTCGTTTTAAAAAAGTGTAGGAGGTTACAGACAAAGGCTAATCGACTGGGTTCGCGTGAAAAAACGGTTTCTCGGCAAAAGTTGCTCACCCTTCTTCGGCATCTTCCGAGTTGTTCTCCAAATGGTCTGGCCGTCGCTGATTACCAAATCGTTCCCGTGCCAGCTGAATCGACTGATGCAGCTTCTGTTCCAGCAATTCTCGGGGCGGTAGTTCGGTCAGGTATTGTGCTACTCGGATGCCGCTGTCTTCCAGTCGCAGCAGTTCGACGTGTTCTTCGGATTTGTCGGCACACAGAATCAGGCCGATCGGAGCAGCTTCGCCCTGCTGAACTTCGTTTTGTTGCAGCCAGCGAAGGTACAGTTCCAGTTGGCCTTTATCGGCTGCCCGGAATTTGCCGAGCTTCAGTTCGATCACGACCAGACATCGCAGACGGCGATGATAAAACAGCAGATCGATGTAGTAATCTTCGTTATCGACAGTGATTCGCTTTTGACGAGCGATGAAGGCGAAGTCGGTGCCCATCTCCATAATGAAGGACTCCAGTTCCTTCAGAATTGCGTTTTCCACATCCTTTTCGACGTGATGCCCGCTGAGTCCCAGAAAATCCAGGAAGTACGGATCGCGGAAGACCATGTCGGGCGTCAGGCGATCTTCGTCACGCAAAGTGGTGATGTCCTGTTCGATCAGCTCATCCGGCTTCTTGGCGATGGCCGTGCGTTCGTACAGCAGGTGTCCGATCTTGTGCCGCAGCGTGCGAGTACTCCAGCGTTCGACGCGGCACATTTTTGCGTAGAACTCGCGTTTCAGGCGGTCTTCGATCGACAGCAGTTCCCGGAAGTGCGTCCACGACAATTGTGAACGCAGTGCGTTCACAATCTCCTTTGCGGGAAAAAGCTCCGCAAATCGTACCATGTAGTGCAGGTTTCGGCGGTCAAAGCCCCTTCCGTATTCCTCGGTCAATTCTTTCGACACTGTCGCAACAATCTCCTTGCCGTACTCGGCCCGCTCATTCCCGAGCACATCACGCCGAATTCGCTGGCCGATCTGCCAGTACATCATCACCAGAGCCGAGTTGACGGCCTGGGCGGTGTGTTGCCGAGCGGCTTCGATGACGCCGCGCAGGTCCGTCAGCAGCGCTGGCTGCACTGCCGGGCTGGTCTTGCGTGTTGAGATTGCTTTCTTTTTCGCCATGTTGATTTTGAACAATTTCTAACCACAGACGCACGGAGGACCCAGAGGTTATTTTCGGTTGTCATTCGTCATTACTGAAGCCAAGGCCCTGTTGCCCGTCCAGTGGTTTGGCTTTCATTTTTGCAGCTTTCATTTTTGTTATTTCCTGAGTGTCTTCGTGTTTCTGTGGTTTGCCCTTTTTGCTTGACGACTTGGCACCACCGGTGAGCAGTTCTTGCTTGTGGCGTTGTTCGTTGAGTTCGAGGAGGCGGGCGAGGACTTCGTCGCGGAATTCGTCGGGCCAGCGGAGACGCCAGGGCTTTTTCTTGCTGCGGCCTCTGCCTGAGCCGCTGGGCGCTAGCCCCGGTTGACTTGTCGCGCGGGAGGAACCGGGGCTAGCGCCCAACGGCTGATCGTCTTCTTCCTCTTCGTAGTCGAGCAGGAACTCACAGCGAGCGCTCTCGGCGAGGTCGTCCCAGCCGTAGGCCCGCAGCACCGCTCCATCCATCAAACCGTGAAGACGACGAAGCTCTAAGATGCCCTCCGATTGCTCATGCGGATCATGAAAGCGGTTGTAAGCGCTGGTGACGCCAAGTGACAGCTGTTCCATGAGTTCCGACCGTGAGTCGTAGTAACTGCGCCCAATTTGCTCCAGCGCATCGCTCGTACGAAAACTTTCTGGAAACGCGAATGTATCAAAGCAGTCTGTAGCGGTGTAACGCAAGTCATCTTTCATCGACGAACTTTGAATCGCATTCCACACTTCGTGAATTCGTGATTGGATGACCGAAAAAAATGCGTAAGTGGATTCGCAGAATACAATCAACGATTGGTCAAAAGCTGTCTTGGGCGGCAAGGTTAGAAATGATTTGTATGGCCCAGTATGAGCGCAAAGGAAAACTCGATCGAGTGGCAAGCCGTGTTCGTAAAGAGCAGGCGTGTAACGGCCCCATCTCCACCAGTACTTCTTCCGAACTTCGGCATCTCGATTACCACCGAGCGTATCGCGATAGGGCTTTACTTTCTTGAGTACGATGTCATAGACATCCGGCCACTTCTGCGCTTACTCAACCGGCATTTCACCAAAATTGATGATATATCTTTCTGGCGCAGGTATGCACATTTGATTGATCTCGCCGCCAGCGATGTAAGCCCAAACGACATCTGCGTTTCGCGGGTCGACGGATAACAGCTGAAGAGCATCCTCCGGTGATCCTGCGTTCTCTTCTGTGGGATCATTTGGAAAGACAAAGCCTTGCCCCATAACGACTCCACCTTTGAACGCGATATTTGCATTTTGCTTCAAAGTGGCGGGCGGGGTATCTGGCCCACTTGTAAAGAGGTACGAGTTGATTCGAGAAACTTTCTTGGAGTCGAGCGTGAATTCATTGATCGCGTCACTTTTGGCGATGTGAACAACACTTACAACTACCGCCGCTTGGCCTGGCCAACGATAGCGTCTTTGTGCTGAATAAATACTCCCACCATTGAGGCAAATCCGCATCAAGCCTGACTGGCGGGTATCCCCTTGGCCGACTGTGTTTGTTGCAATGAGTCCTAGTGTTCCATCTGATCGGAGATGAGCAAAAGCGCGTCGAAAAAAATGCGAGACGAGGTCAGCGTTTCCACTCGTTAAGACATGAATTGCTTTAAGCCAATCTGGATATGAGTCATGGCTGGATGCAATTAGAGTGTTCTTCCCCGCAAACGGCGGATTCCCCACAAACGCATCGAACCCGCCATTCTCCCTCGCAAACACTTCAGGAAACTCAATCTCCCAATGAAACGCAGGGATGGGGTGCGAGCCTGCGCGCAGCCGCGCGGCGGCCTGGCCCAAAACGCGACGCGACTCGAAATCGACCTGCTTCCCACGCCCCGCGGTCAAACTCTCTAAATAACAGCTGGCGACTCCAAAAAGACGCTCGACTTCTTCTTCACGCTCCTTCTTTTTCTGACCCGCAAAGAAACCGCTCACACACGCATCGCCCACCAGACGGATCAGGTCCAGCGCCTCATCCGCACTGGCCATCCGCTGCTGCTGATCGCGGTACGGCACATCTTCGCGGGCGTTGAGGATTTTGGCGCGCGCTTCGGTCGCTCGGTCCAGACGACGCTGAATCAGGTCTTCGCCAAACTTCTTCTGCTGTTTCACGTCCCAATGGAAGCCAATGATTTGCTCGCGCGTCAGACCCACCAGCGAATCGCCGTGACGCAGGGCATGGTCCAGAAACGTGAAGGCGTGGTCTTTGGCCAGCGTCACCAGCCATAACGAGAGTTTGGCCAGATCGACCGCCATCGCATTCTTGTCGACTCCGTACAGACATCGCTGGGCGATCAGACGGCGGGCGTACAGCACTTCGTCTTCATCGGGGGGAATGTCGGTCGGGACGGCATCGTGCGCGTACCACGCCGCAATCAGTTCATCGCCCAGTTGGCGGCATGCTTCCACCAGAAAGGCTCCGCTGCCCATCGCCGGGTCGCAGATTTTCAGGTCCAGGATTTGGGAGGGGTGAGGCGTGCCGATGCGGATAGCGGCGGTGTAGTTGTCGGCCTTCTTTTGTTCCAGTCGTTCGCGTTCGGCGATTTCGGCTTTGGTGAGGCGCTTTTGCAGTTGTTTGTCGATGGGACGGGGGTTAACGAGAAGCGCTGTTGTTTCCGTGAGCCGTTGGGCGTTAGCCCCGGTTTTGTCGGCGCTGTCTGAACCGGGGCTAACGCCCTGCGGCTGGGTGATGTTGTCCGGATGTGTGACCAACTGTTTCAGGATGGGTTCCAGTGTGGTGCGAACAATGGGTTCTGTCAGTGAACGAGGCGTATAGTGCGATCCGCTACGGCGGCGTTCGTCGGAAGGCTGCAGCACGATGGCTCCGGCCGGGACGATTCGCGGCGTGACCTTCTTGGCGATCTTCTTGTCGAGTGCTGTCAGCAGTTCTTCGATGGTGCTGGCGTCTTTCAGTGGTTTAGCGGCCGCTGTTCCCAGAGTTTGATCGGCATTTTCCTTCAGCCATTTTGCTCGATCGCTGCCTTTGGTGGCCAGCAAGGCTTCCAGATTGATGGTTGCAGGAGCACCGTGCGACTTGACGGGCTTGATAGCGATTGATCTGCCGGCCGCGACTTCTAGATTGAAGCCCATGACCGTTTCGTAAACGCTGCCGATCTGTTCGACATCCAGTGTTCTGTAGCTCAGGCGTTCGCCATCGAGAATCAGCAGGTTCTTCAGAACATTGAAGACCACGCCGTCGCTGATGCGAGGCATGGTAGTGGTTAGTTGTTGGTGATTGGTGGTTAGATTTGTCTGGCCGTCTTCTCTAATCACTAATCCCTTCGAACTAACGACTACTGCCCGTCCTTCCAAAAACGGATATCGTTCGGGATCGAACAGATAGCCGCTGCGTGGCGGCAACCTGAAGTCATCATGCTGGCCTCCTTCATAGATAAGTCGGAACAGTGTGATAAGCTGTGACCAGGCTCCGAATCGCTGGTTCATGCTGTCGGGGTGGCGTCCAGCGTCTTCTCGCAGTCGGTTGAAGAGACCGGTGACTGAGTAGTAGTTGGAATAAATCGGATCACTGGACAGCAGATCGCGGTCTTCCGCATACATAATAAACACCAGCCGCATCATGACTCGCAGCAGGCCGCCGTAGACGTGGTTGGGATCCCTGGCCAGGATTTCTCGCAGCAGGTCGCCTTTGCGAACGTCGTCGGCCGCCTGGAAGCCTCGCATCAGTTCGTACAAGGCTGCCAACACCTGTTCGGCCAGCTTTGTGGAAACAGTGTTCTGGTATTTGCGGCTGTTGACCAGAATGGCGGGCAACCGCTGTTGAGATGACATCGAGAACATGCGATCGGCACACAGCAGCATGTGCAACGCCGCAAACAGAGGCCGACCGGCCACCTGAGCCATTTCGTCCACATTGAATGTGGCGAAACCGCTGGATTCGCCTCGTGGTGCAAACACCAGCCTGAGTTGCCTGCCGTTTGACATCAGGCCAATGGGAACTTCGGTTTCTCGCAGCAACCGTTCGAACTTAGCCTGCGGTGCTGCATTCCAATGCCGGGCAGAATCTGCTTCAGTTGGTTCATCCAGCGAAATTCCGGTCGCAACTTCCTGAACCAGCATCAATGGCGTTCCGGATGCCTGCTTGTCAGTGCTTTGTGCCGTGTCAGAAGCCGCAAATTCGAAAACAACGTGTGTTGGTCTCAAAACTTCGTTGTATTGCGGCAAAGCAATCGTGAACCGTTCTCGAACTGCAACTGGACAACTGACTGCTGATAACGGAATCAGGTCTTCGGCTTCCCATCCAAGTACGTTTCGAGTGAACAGCGGCAGGTCGCTGATTTCCGGAATGATCGCCTCGTGCGGATCACGCAGCAGGCAGCCTAGAAAACGGTTGTGCTCGGGAATGACGTTCCGGTTGATGTAGCACTGTGCCTCAACCATTGCAGGAATGGACACGACCAGGCCCACCGGCTGGACGTATCCGAGCCATTCGATGTGAGCGTATTCTTCAGGGGTCTTAGCCATTACGTTTGGTCTCGACGATCTTCGCCATTCGATTCTTGCTCCCGTTCAAAGTCGTCGGGATTGATACTGACAATTTGATTATCGCGCCACACCAGGATTTCGGTGTTCGTTTCGCGCGCCCGACGCAATACCTGCTGTGCCGTTGCCTCGAAGGCAGCATCGGCCAATTCGGACATCGCACGTGCTTTGACATTTTTTTTGATCATTTTTCTTCTCCTGCCAGACGGCGGATGGTCTGCCATGCGGCGGTGTCGATGGTGGTTTCGTCGCCTGTCTCGGACTTCCAGACCGCAACCGGCGGCAGTACGGCCGCATTGTAGACGTAGGCCGCATCAACACGTGGTAAGTAGAGATTGAACAGGTTGTTGATTCCTCGTGTGTATCGCCGCCGAATATCGAGTTCCGGAATGTTGTGGCCACCCTGCTTGACGCGCTCTGCCACTCGTCTGACCGCGAGGTCGTCAGACGGCAGCCACAAGAAAAACAAGGTGACGTGAAATCCCGCAGTCTGCCATTTTGGGATCAATTGACTGTAGCTGCGACCCGAGAGCGTTGTCTCCAGGGAAAAATTTCGCTTTTGATCGACAAGCCCGTGCATCTGCTCCAGCATGAGTTGTGAAGCTCGCAGCGCCTGAGATTCCGGCGCGAACGGTGCCAGTCCCGCCGCAATCAGGTCCGCATTCAGGAATTCGCGACAGTCCACGAAGTCTGGCAGAAACTGTTCGGCAAAGCTGGTCTTGCCCGCTCCGTTTGGACCAGCAATCATGTAAATCGTGTGTTGTTGATTCATGCTGCCTACCCCGTCACTGGCCATAAGTAGACGAGTCCCACTGGTTCTACTCGACGGGCTTTGATGGTGTACAGTTCTTCGATTCGTTCGGGCTCAGTTCGTAGTTCTTCACGAAGTTCTTCCAACCGTTTTGCCCAGTGACGTTTATTGGCATCCAGTTGCAGCAATTCATCATCGTCGTCGCCGAAGTCGAGTAGCATTTGATTCGGATCCAGCTTTGAAATTCGTTTGATGGTTTCAGTAATATACTTTTGCTGTCGTTCCAGAATTTCACGCATGGCTTTGCCTTCTGCCGCCCCGCGTGTGGCCAGTTTGCTGACTGCTTCGGCCGCATATTCTGCCCCGCACGTTTCTAAATGAGGCAGCAATTCCTGTATGTCACGAGCCGCTGATTGCTGCAGTTGGCTAATCACTTCCGGCGTCAGCTTTACGCCGTGACCTTTCAACAGCGAATCATCCAGCAGTGCCAGTGTCTTTGTTTCTGTCTCTTTCGCGTACGGCGACAGCGAGTCTTTGCGAATGTCGGGATCTGACCAACGAGCTGTAATCGGGATAAGTTCTTCGTGAAGTCGAGCGGCTCCGGCACCATACAGGCAAAGCCGCCCCAGCAAAACGACCCGCGGAATAGAATCGGTGGCCTGAGCAAAGCATGCTCGCGACAGGTCATGATGGATAAAACCCTGCGCCGTAAATCGTCCCAGCAGACGCTGCACGACTCGCTGTTCAAGGTGCAAATGGACAACGTCGTCGCCGACCAGACCACTGTCTTCGAAGACCACCGGGCGAATCGGTGAAGAACGTCTCCAATCCCATAATTTCTCACCGCGTTTGCGTGGTGGCCGTAACGTGTCCATGGTGTCAGCCCATGATGGGTCAGCACCCGCTCGTTCGTCAATCGCAGGAAAGGTGAAACAGCTCACGCCGTCTTCGTCTTTGCTGGATTTTAACTGTTCTGCACCCATCAACTGCAACGAACACGAAATCGCCGATTGAAAGTGCTGATCGCTCAGGCCAATACTTTTGCGAGAAGATTCCAGCAGCGTTCGAAGGCGGTCAATCTGCTGCCGCAGTTCGCCTTGACGTTCTCGAGCACCTTCCAGGTCGTTTTCGATGGCCGCTCGATGGGAATCGTCGATGTCGGTCGTTATCAACTCGTTTTCGAGGGCATCAAGGTTTTTATGCCGAATACCCTGACTTAGCGAGCGAGTGAGTTTAGCGTCGATCACCTGGGACAGACTGCCCAGTTCTTCTTTGATGGTTTCGGTCTTGCGAACAAGCACCTGCAGAATGCGGTCTTCCGGACGCTGTTGATACACGAAATAGTGGCAGAACACCTCGGCCGCAGGCTGCAGCTTTCGGTCGATGCGGCCATTTCGCTGCTCCATCCGACTGGGGTTCCATGGCACATCAAAATGAAACAGATTGTGGCAGTGAGCCTGCAGGTTCAGCCCTTCGCGAGCAGCATCCGTGGCAATCAGAATGCGAACTGGATGCTTGCGTGGATCTGTGTTGAAGGCCTGTTTGATTTCCTCGCGTTTTGGTGTCGGGGTTGGACCATGGTAGATCTGAATGCGCTGCCCGGCCTTATCGCTGTCAGCAATCGCAGCTTCCAGTCGGCCAACAAGATAGCGTTTCGTGTCATCATATTCCGTGAAGATGAGGACTCTGATGTTGTTCCACTTGGCTCCGGCATCGCCAAGATCCGGACACATGTTGTCGCGAATCCAGTCGATCAGCTTCTCTGTGCGGGAATCAGACCTGCCCCTGGCCTTTGCCGCGATCTCCGTCATTTCATCAAGCAGCTTCTGTTCCTGCGCGAATAAAGCTGTCGATGACATACCGTCAATGGGCCCCAATGTTGCTGCAGAAGCGGCTTCGAACTGGGCGTCTTCTTCCTGCTGCAACTGCTCTTCTTCCAGCGTTGCTCTGTCGTCGTCGTTATCCACACCACCGGTTAGCAGGTCGAGCGTCTGTACCGTCTCATCGTCGGGCACTGATTCCAGTTGCATCTTTTTCCACTGGCGAGTGACTGTATTGCGATGGACTTTCAGAGTCCGTGCAAACGCCTCAATTGAGGACAGCAGTCGTTGTTGCAGCCCGGTGATCAACAGACCAGAGGCGGCCTGCTTGCGTTTTGTTTCGTCTTTGAGGCGTTCTTCTCGAGTCTGTCGATATTCATTCAGCAAATGTGAGAGACGTAGTTCCGGAGCACTGTCGGGCAAGCCATCGATACTGACCTGCACGACGTTGCGTTTCGGAAAGCCACCCTGAATCACGCGGATGTCTTCCTTGATTCTCCTGACGACAACTTCGTCACGATGTTTGGCGGTTACCGGAACACCGCGAATGAAACGTTGGGGGTCCAGAATTTCCAGGAGAGCAGAGAAACTGTTGGAGTGTCCGTTGTGAGGCGTTGCCGACAGAAACAGGCGATGTTCGAAACGCGGTGCAAGGTCGCGGACGGCTCGCGTAATCTGAGAGTCAATGGCGTATTTTGTGCCACTGGATGGTGCCGCGTGATGAGCCTCATCAAGAATCAGCAGAGACCCGCTGCGAAATGTTCCCAGATAATCTCGAAGTGGTCCCGCATATGTTTCATCGATTAGAAGCCGATGCGAAACCAAAAAACGTGTGTGCGTACTCCACGGATTAACACTGAAACCACGCTCGCGGCGGACCTTCTTCAAATACTCTTTGTCTAGAATCTCAAACGTCAGGCCGAAGCGACTTTCCAACTCTTCCTTCCACTGCAGCAGCATTGAAGGAGGACACGAAACCAGAATTTCCCTAACTTTCTTACGTAGCAGTAACTCACGTGCAATAAGTCCCGCTTCGATCGTTTTTCCCAGACCAACATCGTCAGCGATAAACAAGTTGACTCGCGGCAGTAGCAGGGCCTTGCGCAGCGGTTCCAGCTGATAGGCATCCAGCCGGATACCTGCTCGGAATGGTGACTGAAACAACTTTGGGTCAGTTGATGTCACACAGTTCCATTTGAGCGTGTTCAGGTAAGCTGCGAATAATCGCGAATCGTCGAAGCCTTTGGAAGCAACCGCCTCCCACGCTTCGCCCGTCAGTATCTGAGGATCAATTTCGTTCTCCCAGAGGACCTCCAGCGGTTGTCCCTGATTGTCGTCATCAACGCAGGACAAACGAACGAGAGTGCTGTCTTTCACCCGTTTAGGTTTGACAATGTCCTCAACGAGATAGGTACGTTGTCGAACACGGGCTATCTGGCCCGGTTCCGGTGCTTCCTTGGTTTGATCCATTTTGTTTCAGGGACTTTTCCAATTGTTCGATGGCACCGGATCATGGCGCGGGACCAGTTTGCAAAACGGACGCGCCAAGAACAGGAACGTTGAAGGACTGATCTTTACGAGAGTTCACAGCTAAAAGATTAACGTACGAGGGACCATTGGCGATGCTACCCATAATTGTAAATCAATGCCATCGAATGCGACTCGCATTCAGAAACAGCAAAAGTTGGTCTGTGATCTTTTGATTCAGACCGCAGATGGGTTTGGCCAGTTTCTGTGTAGCAGGCACGACATGGTCTCATCAATAATTTCGCTGCGGCAGTAGGGTCCTCGCCTGCGGTGGTCCTGCGAGCTGATCTGGAGCTCATGCATGAACGAGCCGTGAGACAGCAAGCAGGCGTGAAGCACATGTCTAAAACGGACATGGAGACTCTGGTGCTTAGCCTGATTGTGGAGCCCAACGAGCTGGAATTTCAGGCGGCAGTTGATTCTGCGGCGCGATTTGGTTCGTTGGTAACTCCGCCTGTTCATCCATGATTCTTGGCGTTTCACTGCGGGGAAATAAATTCTTTTCGCCAAGTTGCGAAAGAATGCAAAAAGGGGACATTGTACTTTAACTGTGTTGCGAGCGTTGTTATCGTGATGGAATGCCACGCAAGAATGCAAAAAGGGGACATTGTACTTTAACTGTGTTGCGAGCGTTGTTATCGTGATGGAATGCCACGCACAGCCCGAGCATCGCAAGGCGGTTTTGTTTACCACGTTCTTAATCGCGGTAACGGTCGCAATGATGTTTTTTACAAGCCGGATGACTTCCTCGCTTTCGTCAAACTGATGCGAGAGGCACACGAAAAAGTGCCCATGCGGTTGGTGGGGTTTTGCCTCATGAACAATCATTTCCACCTGCTGCTATGGCCACATAAGGACGGTGACCTGAGCCGATGGATGCAATGGTTGATGACAGCTCACGTGCGCCGTTATCACAGCCATTATCACAGTAGCGGTCACGTCTGGCAGGGGCGGTTTAAGGCGTTTCCCATCCAAGCGGATGATCACTACTTCACTGTTCTGCGGTACGTCGAACGCAATCCGCTTCGAGCCAACATGGTGAAGCGCAGCCAAGACGGGGAGTGGTCCAGTTTGCTGCCAAACGCTCGCAGTGGCCCCGACGGTCTGTTGTGCGAAGGCCCATTGCCGAAGCATTCGCAGTGGACACGGTTCGTCAACGGAGCCGAAACGCAAGCGGAACTCAAAGCATTGCGTCACAGTCTTTCGCGGGGGACACCCTTCGGCGATTCGACATGGCAGCCGTCAACGGCCATCCAACTCGGACTGGAGTCCTCGCTCCGACCACGCGGACGCCCCAGAAAGCCGAAAAAGTAGAATGTCCCCTTTTTGCGTTCCTCCCTTTTTGCGTTCCTTTTTGCGTTTCTTTGCAACTGCGCGGCTCGCTGAGCATTTGGCCTCAACCGCTTCTTCAGATTCCGCAACTGGTGTGCTGGCAGGTCGATGCCACTGACGCCTCCGTTGTGGACATCACGTATCAGTGAGTCCGCTCTCGCATTTGCAAGTTCCGCCAACTGAATCAGAGTGCTGGGATTGGCGGTTATCATCATTCCAACCCACGGGTCTGCCAAGGCAAGGCGAAGAATCAGGTGTCTTTTTGCTTCCGCGTCGGCGACTTCCGCCACTGCCGACGGAATCGTGTACATTGAACTGACAACTCGCTTCTGCATCGCAGCGACGAGTCCACTGATGTTGCCACAAGGTGTGCCGTCGGCGGTGCGTGTTTTCTGATGGCTGCTGGAAATCTGCACGATGTTCAGTTTCTGCAGCAATGCATGATCAGAATAAGTGCCAATGCCCCAGTTCTGCCAGCCGCGTCGATAGTCATTCAAAAATCGAGTAGTGACGGGTATCAGTTTGGACGCAGACGTTGTTCCGCTTGTCATCGCGAACATCTGCAACCGATTCGATTCGCCCAACAACGCTCTGTGATTTCCCGCCGCGACCTTTTCAATATAACCGCGAACGAGTTCATAATCAGAGACAGGAACTCGTGCACGAAACTCAGACAGCGTTGTGCGTTCACTCAAACCATGTTGAAGAGAAAACTCAGACGACTGATTCAATCGAAGCAGATCGGTTAGCAAGGATCGCTGAGTCTCGCGGCAAGACGTCTTTGCATGTCGAAGGAACTGGTTACGAGATCGCGAGATGTTTCGTCGGAAGAACGTTGCCGCCAGAGCACGTAATCGATAGGCAGCAGGAATTTGTGTCATTTTCACATCGATCATGAATGGCTGTCAGCGGGAGGATTCTGGTAGTGTTGATCGACGAACAATGCAGGAACCTGCTTCTTCAGGGCCTCTCGGATCGATCGACACAACCTCGGCCGACACAACCTCGGCCGACACCAGTGCGGCCCATGAAATGTTCTAAAACTACAGAACGCTCTGGAGGGCCACGACAGGAAAAAGTTCTGGTTTTCTGTATTGAAAGAGGACCTTGTAATGCAGCATTGAATCGTAGTCTCGCTGGGCTTTTTCGCGTTGATTGTGCATAGCGTTATCCTCTGTCTTTGAAGACATCGCTTCAAGACAATCGATCGCCCGCTGAAAGGTGAGATCCGGAAACAATCGCTGAAGGACGTCTGCCGTGTAATTGTGCGCATTCAGAATCAGCCAGGAGCACTGTGCCAGCGGACTCGCAATCGAAATGGTGGATCCATCGAATCGAAACTTTCGTAATTCTACCGTATGGACTTCGATCGCTCTATCCAGTTTTCGGCCACTTTCTGCATGCCTCATCTGAAATCGATGATGTGCCTGATCCGAATCTTGGAAGAGATTCCCCGTCAGCAGCCAGATCGAAATCGTCGTATTCAATTCCGTATAAATCGTCACCTTCCGACAACTGATCGGTAGACACTTCACTCGCGTAGAATACCGACCGCTCCAGCAACGGCGGATGAATTGAGATCTGCATTTCAATGTGAAAAATGCGCCCCGCAGAATCCTTCGCTTTGACATCCAAAACGCCCCGCGTGGCCGTCTCAAATTTTTGGTAAGTGACCGGATTCAGGATAGTCACGTCTGTCACTGAACGCGGCAGTTCCAAAATTGCATTCAACAGCCCGATTAAAGCGATTAAGGTTTCCAGACTCCCAAACATCTTCTTGAAGGGAAAAGGTGCCGTTGCTGTCGTTGTCCTGTTTAAAGTTGTTCCAGTTGCCGGTCCCCATTGCTGCTGAAATGTGTCGCTGGTGATGGCGGTCTGCGTCCCGTTGAGCGTGTCGCGTTTCTGATCGGTCAGCCGGTAAAGTGCATCGTAACGGTAAAGTTCATCGTAGCCCGTCAGCACTCCGTCCGTTCGCCAAGTGCGATTGGACGCTCGGTTAGAGCGATACTGAATTTGCGCGAGCGTCGTGCTGCCCTTCTGCTACAGACTGTTGTCGACTCGGCTAAAGCAATCGAGAACCGAGTGGATGTCGCCCGTGTTCGGGGTCACATGCCATCCGATGAGACCAGACCATTTTTCCACGCACAGCTCGGCAGTGTGAGTTGCGACATGAGAATCCTGATGAGCCGATAGCCATCCGTTGTGCCATTGGTCAGCGGATTCGTCTTGCAATTCGCCAGCTTCAGATCTTTGTCCGCGAAGTTGTCTTCATTGGCGATCGGGATCCCTCGACGTTTCAAATCGGAGATGTTGGTGACAAGAGCATCAGTTCATCACAAGGCGTAACAATTCCTTTCTCTGCGGCCCGTTTTAAGGACTGCTTGATTCGCTGGACAAACATCGCAGATGTGACTACAGCCGAGTCTGTTAATGCGGCAGTTACTCGGCGATTTTTCCATAAAATCCACCTTTGTTCAGAGCAGTGACTGCGTCAGTTTGGAGGATATCTGTGCCTGAAACAGTCACCGTCCCCGCTTCACGGTCAATGTCGATACTGGAAACGCCCTTAACATCCTTTAAGGCCGAGTGCGCGCTCTTCACACAGGATCTGCAGCAGAGATGCACGCCGAAAAACTTGACCTTAGTCGATTTTGCATCCTTTTTGGCGCCTGCGTCGGGAAACGTCAGGTCTTTCTTTCCATGCTTCGCGGTACCGAAGAATCCGCTGTCAGCAAGAGCTTCGATTGCCTTTTTGGCCGCTTCATCATTTGACACCTTGAAGGCGACAGATTTTGTGTTTTGGTCGCTGGCGACATTTGTTACACCGTCAACCCCCTTCAATGCGTCATTCACGCCATCAACACACGAAGCACAGCAAAGATGGACATCTTTGATTGTGACTTCGTTATCCACAAACAAAGCTGCAGCCAGACTGGTCAGCATTACGATCGTCGCAATTGTCAGCAATTTCACGGATTCATCTCCTTGAGGCGGTGATGTGCATCGGTTAGTGATTCTTGCCAGAACCCCTTTGAATTATGAGTCTACAGCAACAACATGTTTGGTTCCAGTCGGTGCTTCCTCAGCAATTCCCGGTGGATGAGATTTGGCGTGAATTACGGGGGATTATGAACTTCCGTTTCGTAAACGGAGTTGTAAAAATCTTAACCTGGATTGCCCATTCTGACTCTCTGGCAAAAGGAATTGCCC
>Ga0209390_10004284_pt1 | contig 21620 bp, 22 predicted proteins | sample BON01_FD_187212 | JGI IMG/M metagenome (GOLD analysis project Ga0209390, IMG submission 187212) | Freshwater microbial communities from Lake Bonney liftoff mats and glacier meltwater in Antarctica - BON-01 (SPAdes) (version 2) | ecosystem: Environmental > Aquatic > Freshwater > Ice > Glacier... | reverse complement strand
GCGACACCCGTGGAATCATCTCGACGGCACGCAAACAAAAGCGCCCCATCCTGGAAACCCTCCGCTGCCTCCTCGCCGCCCCCGCCGCCCTCGGCAGATCCCTCGCCCAAGGGTCCTGAATAGTTACGTATGGATGGAAATAAGCTTCTTGATCGAGGATCCCCCTGTAATTATGGATTTTAATGCTGAGAAAGTTCATTGTAAAATTAGTGTGCTAGGTTGATGTCGTCTAAATTGCCGCTCAGCAGCTTTGGCAACACTGTATCTCGTATGGTGGAAAGCGTCCTAGATTGATGGAGATTCGCGGTGATCTGTGCATACAGGGGAGCGACGGTCGCCGTGAATTCAGTCATGACTTCCTCCGGCGGCAGGGTGACTTGGATTGGTCGGAAGTCTTTTTTGCTGATCTCGGCGAAGGTGGTTCCGGAGGCGCGGCTTTTGATTTCTTCCATGCGGCTCTGGCACCAGTTGAGGATGAAATAATTGGAAGCGCGGTCGTTACACTTCATGGCGATGAAGCCTTGGTTTATGGAGACTGGGATGGTGGAAATGGCGAGGTAGCCGACTGGAGCACGAGATGAGAGGAGGACTGTGCCGACAGGCAGGAGACCCTGACGAGACCTTTGCAAGACCCGCATCCGTTAGCTTGCGGCTTGTATCGATGAGGATTGGCGATTGAAGGGATGAGAAGTCTTTTGGAGTTGTCCAGTGGTGGGTTCCATCCTCCCAGAATTTGGGTTCCTTGGTGCTGGGTGTGGCACCACCTACCGTATCGACAACATCTCCTACCGATTCAACTGTCCAACCTTTGGGAATCTCTCCACCGGCCGAATCCTCAAACGAATCAGGAAACAGGGAATCGAAGCCAGCGGCACCCTCACCCTCCGCTGCGCTCCTCCCTCTTCCATTGGGCGAGGGCTGGGGAGAGGGTTGATTTTGGAGCCGGGCGGCATTGCGCCGCACGGGATCAAAATCAATAAACCAGCTTTGGAAAAGCGCCCGAGCCATCGCCTCCAGCGTGGCGTTCATCCGGCGGTTCAATTCGATCTTTTGACAAAAATCAAAGTAGATCTTTCCTATCTGCTTCTGCACATCGCTCTCAGGGAATGGGAGATGAAGTTTGTCGAAATCACCCTTCTTCAGGTGTGGTATCACGCCGCTCACATCCAAATCCTTTATCTGTCTCTGGACATCTGTTGAACGCAACGCGGCAAAAAGAAAAAGCGGATCAATGATTTCTTCGTTCGCCCTCAAAGCGACCATATCTTGAGCGATCACGAAATCAACCGGGTCAGGAACCAAACAGATTGCGCCATTCTGACTGCCTTTGTTCGTAAGGATGATATCTCCCGGCACGGGGTGTGACCGAAACCATGTTTTGTAAGTTTCCTCACTCACATAGCGCAACCGTTCGTACGATGGATAGAGGTCATTATTTGAAATACAGTTCGTTGCAATCAGAGGAATTCCAACCATTTCGGTTGGTGCGGTTCTTCCCCGATTATCCACGATGAACATTGTAGTTTCAGAAAGCGGAATCGTCTTCATCCCTGCCCTCCTTCTACCGCCCCAAAGGGGCAGACTACGATAGCCCAGGGCATCGCCCTGGGAAGGTGAGATGAAAATGTATCGAGCCCTGTAGGGGCGGTATAATGTGTGTGTCGCCCCTTCAGGGCTTGGAAAATTTGGGGCAACCGGAACCCAGGGCGATGCCCTGGGCTATCGTATGTCGCACCGTTGGCGCTGGGATTTTCCTCACGCTTGATCGAATGTCCAACAGCCTGTTGGACGAATTGGGCAGCAAGCTGCTGCCCGAAATTGTGCAGCAGGCTACTGCACAATTGGATCGTCCCTTCATTCATCGACGCCCCCTTCCTCCGGCCAATCGAGGATGTGGCGGCGTTCGAGTTCGGTTTGAAGCTCCTCCTCGCTTGGTAGGACGAGGAGGTATTTAGAGGCGAAGAGTTGCTGGTTCTCGCTGAGAACGGAGTAGCGCACGAGAGTTTCGTCCTTGTCGGCGCAGAGGATGATACCGAGCGTGGGGTTGTCGTCGGGGCCACGCTTGAGGTCATCGAACATCCGCACATACATATCCATCTGGCCGATATCCGAGTGGGAGAGTTTTTTCGTCTTCAAGTCGATGATGACGAAGCATTTGAGCAGGTAGTTGTAGAAGACGAGATCGACGTAGAAATGGGATGTCTCTGTGCTGACACGCAATTGGCGTCCGACGAAAGAGAAGCCTTTTCCCAGCTCCATGAGGAAATCCCGCAGGTTGGTCACGAGGGCGGTATCTAGGACTCGTTCGTTGGGATCTCCGGATTCTGGTAAATCGAGGAATTCCAGGATGTAGGGATCTTTGAGGAAATTCAGCGGATTTGAATTTAGCGCGCTGACATCAGCCGATTGAGGCGCTTTCAGCAATCGTTGGTAGCTATGTGTGGCGATGGCTCTTTCCAAAGCGCGGGAACTCCACTGCTGGCGTGCGGTTTCTTCGATGTAGTAAGCTCTTGCCTCCGGATTTTCGACGCGCATGACGAGCCGCCAATGAGTCCAGGTCAATTGGCTACGCAGTGCGTAGCTTTTTCCAGCCTCTGGGAAGGTGAGGTAGAACTGCCTGAAATTCTTGAGGTTGGCGATAGAGAGGCCTTTGCCGAATTCCTCGCCGAGGGCACGGGAAAGATTGCGGATGAGTTGGCTACCGTATTCGGCGCGGGCAACTCCACCTTGTTCTTCCTCGACGATGCGGCATCCGATCTGCCAATAGGCATCAACCATCGCGGCATTGACAGCGGCATAAGCCTTTCCTCGTGCCTGCCGCAGGATGCCACGAACATCGTTCAGCAACCCGGAGGGAATGGCAGGCGGTTCAGAAGCCATAGCCGAGTCCTTTCAAATTGGCCTTAATGGCGGCTTCCAGTTTCGCGGATTCGGTGAACTGGGATTTCAGATCGGCGGTTAAGCGCGTCATTTTTTCGTCGAAGCCTTCGCCGTCGTCTTCGATATCCTCCGCTCCGACGAAACGACCGGGCGTGAGAACATGACCGTGGGTGGTGATTTCCTGAAGAGTGGCGGATTTGCAGAAGCCTGAGACATCGATATACGATGTGAGGTTGCTAGTTTTCAGTTTGGAGTTTTCAGGGGAGGAACGCCATGCGCGGAAAGTCCCCGCGATTTTCTCCGTATCCTCAGCCGCAAAATCCCGCAGCACGCGGTCTTTCATGAAGCCAAGCTTGCGTGCATCGATGAAGAGGACTTCGCCGCTACGGTCGCGGAGGGGCGAGGCATCGGGACGGCTGCGCTTGCTTTTGTTTTTCGTGAGGAACCAGATGCAGGCGGGAATCTGGGTATTGGTGAAGAGTTGGCCGGGGAGGGCGACCATGCACTCGACGAGATCCGCCTCGATCAGGGCGCGGCGGATATCGCCCTCGCCGCTGGAATTCGAACTCATGGAGCCATTGGCCAGCAGCAGAGCCATGGAGCCATTGGGCGCGAGGTGGTGGAGCATGTGCTGGACCCAGGCGAAGTTCGCATTCCCCTGCGGCGGCGTGCCATATTTCCAGCGGGCATCCCCCTCCAGCTTGCCGTCCCACCATTCCTTGATGTTGAAGGGAGGGTTCGCCATCACGTAGTCCGCGCGCAGATCCGGGTGTTGGTCCTGGGTGAAGGAATTCGCCGGTTCCTTGCCGAAGTTGAAATCGATGCCGCGAATCGCCATGTTCATTGCCGCGAGCCGCCAGGTGGTGGGATTACTTTCCTGCCCATACACCGAGAGATTTCCCAGCTTTCCCCCGTGCTCCTCAATAAAGCGCTCGGAAGAAACAAAGAACCCGCCTGAACCCATCGCGGGGTCATAGACCCGCCCCTGATAGGGCTCGATCATCTCGACAATGAGGCCGACGATGGACTTGGGCGTGAAATACTGCCCACCCGATTTCCGCTCCGCCAAAGCGAACTTCCCTAGAAAGTATTCGTAAACATGCCCGAGGATGTCTTTCGCGTGCAGATCCGCATGCTGGAACGGGATGCTGGCGATGAGGTCGATGAGGCTGGAGAGGTTCGCCGGATCGATCTGGAGCTGGGTGTAGCGGCGGTCGAGCACGCCTTTGAGCTTGGGGTTCTCCTTCTCGATGGCCTCCAGCGCATCGTCGATGAGCTTGCCGGTGGAGGTGATCTTGTAGGTTGTGGTCTTCCCGTTCTTCACCACGATTTCCGTCCCGGGAGGGAGCTTCGCGGAGTCCTGCACCGTCTTCCACCTTGCAAGGGCGGGAACCCAGAAGACGTTTTTCACGATATAATAGTCACGCTCCTCCAGCTCGCCGTGGATCACCTCCTCGTATTCCGGGGAAAAGGCGTTCCCGTAGTCCTTGGGATCGATGAAGTAGTCGCTCTTCGGATCGGTAAGCTGCCCGCGGATCTCCGCCTGCCGCTGGGCAAAGGAATCGGAAACGTATTTGAGGAAGATCAGACCAAGCACCGCGTGCTTGTAAACAGCGGCATCAAGATTCGACCGCAGCCTATCGGCGGCCGTCCAGAGCTTCTTGTCGAGCTCACGGAGGAAGTTCTGGGAATCGGATGCGGCCATTCGTTTTACTATGGGGGGAACTTTAGCGGTTCTGCAGGACTGGGGAAGGGAATTTCATCTCGGCTTTCACGGTGGTTCCTGCACTCGGGAGGATTTCAGAAATGGAACCGCGAATGCACGCAGTCTCCTCAAAAAATCCCTTCCCTGGACTGATTCCTTTGTCCGTTGCGGCTTTGCGCCTTCGCGTCTTGGCGGTTCCATATTTTACACCTCCAACGACAACGTACTGGAAATCCGGAACTGGAAATGGGGAGCATCGCCACCAGCCGGGCCGACGAGTCTGACAACTGGGGGGTTCACCCCATAGCCAGGGAAATCCAAGCGTCCATGCTGAAGATGATCTAAAAATAGCATCACAATATCTAAATTTTCAAACATCATGAACAATTTGAAAGAGGATCTTTCCGAACCATGACCATCCCGCAGCCCATGAATTCCACCAGCCAACTCATCCACACCGCGCAGGCTCTCATGGCGGATCACAAGGGTCTTCTGGCGATGGATGAAAGCACCCCCACCTGCGACAAGCGCTTCGCCGCGCCAGGCATTCCACAAACTGTGGAAGCCCGGCGCGCTTGGCGCGAGTTGTTGGAAGGCATGATCCTGAAGCCGAACATGGTGCTGCCGGGACTGGATTGCCCGAACCAGCCAACCGTGGATGAGGTGGCCGACGCCCCGGTGAAATGTTTTCTGCAGAACGTCCCCGCCGCTGTTCCTGGGATCGCCTTCCTGTCTGGCGGGCAATCGGGTGAACTCGCCTCGGCTCGCTTGAATGCGACGAACCTGGGATTCAGGACACGCGTGCCGTGGGCGCTGGCGTTTTCGTATGCCCGTGCCATTCAACAATCGGCTTTGGAAAATCTGGCGCGGGGTCGAAGCCAATGTGACAGCGGCTCAGGCGGCACTGCTGCATCGCGCACAGTGCACCAGAGCGGCACGGCGCGGGGAATACACCGCCGCAATGGAAACCCCTTAATCATGTCCTTCAACAAACTCAGTTCTCTCGATGCCGAGATGGCCACGCTGCTCTCGGCTGTCCTGGCTATCGTAAAGGTGGCCATCATTTCCGGCGAAAACTGGCCGCAATTCGAGAAGCAGATTCTCGCCAATCTTCCCCACAACAAACACCTGCAGAACCTCAGCCTGCTCCCCACCTGCGAAACCAAGTTCTACCAATACAAGTCCACGTGGGAGCAGCTCTATGCCGAAGATTTCACCGATCAGGAGAAGGAGAAAATCATCCGCTCGCTGAAAGAGGTGAGCACCGACTCGGGATTCGAGACAGCGAGGGTCTGGGGCGAGGTCATCGAAGACCGCGGTAGCCAGATTACGTTCTCCGCGCTTGGGCAAGAGGCACCCATCGACGAAAAGAAGAAATGGGATCCGGATTTTGCCAAACGGAAGACGATGAAAGCGAGTCTCGACAAACTGATCCCTGAGTTTTCCGTGCGTCTCGGTGGAACGGAGGAACGTCGATGAGGCTCTCTTCGAGGACGACTCTACCGTCACCCTGCTCTTTCGTCTCAACTCCTGACCGGACCATGAACTTGCTCGAAACACTTAAAAAACGCGCACGCCTCCTGAAAGCCGAATTGCACGCGCTATGGCTGGCCAATCGCGATCCACGGACTCCCGCTGCAGCCCGCTGGCTGATCCTCTGCGTAGTCGTTTACGCACTCAGTCCCATCGACCTTATCCCGGATTTCATCCCTGTGATCGGATACCTCGATGATCTCATTCTCCTCCCTCTCGGCATCGCCCTCGTCTTGCGGTTGATCCCACCCGAGGTCATGACCGAGTGCCGCGAACGTGCCCGGCTGGAACCTTTTAATGTTTCTGAAAAATGGAAAACCGCTGCCGTGATTTCCGTGATCCTAATCTGGCTGATGACCACCTCGATCATCTTCTGGTTCGTGTTTCACGAGCCTCAAGCTTCCTGACCCCAATGAACAGCCATCTCGCATATCTGCTCGCATCCCTCGGCCTTTTTACTTTGGCTCTGGGTCTGATAGGGTTCCTGGCCATCCGCTACCATGAAGCCATCCGCGTCCGATGGCACGAGCTTTGCAGGCATCCGTGGGTTTCTGCACTCCGGAAACGGTGCGCGCCGCAGCTCGTATTTCTGAAAAACCGCCTGACACCCCGCAGCTACCTGGGCCTGCATCTCACAATAGGTAGTCTTGTGATCATTCTCTCTTGCTGGTGGTTTGGAGGAATCGCCGAAGATCTCATCGAAAAGGACAGTCTCATCCAAATCGATCAACAGCTTTCCCATTGGCTGCATATGAGCGCGACTCCCGGATTAACCTCCGTGGCAAGGTGGCTCACCCTCCACGCCCGGCGTTGGCGTTGGCGGGTCCTCGCTCCGCTCCTCGCGGCCCTGATCATCCTGCTGGTCGCACTGACAAGGATCTACCTCGGTGCCCATTTCCTGAGCGACGTTCTGGCGGCGATGGCTGCCGCTACCGCGTGGGTGGCTGTTTGCACGACTGCGGTTGAAACCATCCGAAGAACTCCGTGGAACCATCGCCAACGAAGGGCTGTTTGACGTGATCTCCGGTTCCGAGGGACTCGCGAGATTAAAAACATGCGTTCATCCATCCGATAGTTCAAGGGTTTCGACCCGTCACGAGGTTTGACCACAAAAGCAAAACGATGAAACACCTACTAATGATGGTAATCGGCTGTGGCCTTGCCCTAATATTGATCTTTTTGCTCCCGGCCTTTGGATCAGGAAGCGGCTGGATGCTGGCGGTCGCTTTCGGTGCCTTAAAGTTCCTCCACCTGATGCACTTTCGCATGCTCAAGGATAACGAGAAGAGAGATCACGAACATGAGCTTCGACACTAACATGAAAGATACGAACGACAGAACTTCGAAATACCAAGCGGACAGCCTTTCGCTGATCGGTGCCGTTGCCCTGGGTACCGGTGTGATGATCGGTGCCGGGATTTTCGCGCTGACCGGCCAGATGGCGGAAATGACCGGTAGCCTGTTTCCCTTGGCCTTCCTTTCCGCCGCGCTGATCGTCTCGTTCAGCGCCTACTCCTACGTCAAGCTGTCCAATGCCTACCCTTCGGCCGGCGGGATCGCGATGTATCTGGAGAAAGCGTATGGCAAGACCCTGGCCACCGCCTTCTATTCCCTCTTGATGTATTTTTCCATGGTCATCGCCCAGAGCTTTCTGGCGCGGACCTTCGGGTCCTACACCCTGCAATTGTTTGATGTCGCCGACAGCAGCCTGCTGGTTCCCGTTCTGGGGGTGGGATTGTTGCTGGCTGCTTTTCTCATCAACCTGTCCGGCAACAGCAAGATCCAGGGAGTTTCGTCGGTTCTCGGCTTCATCAAGATTGGCGGCATCGTTCTGTTCGGCGTGGTCGGAGTGTGGGCGGCGGACTCGGTGAAAGTCGATTTTTCCGCAGCGGATCCCGGAGCATCGGTGACCGGTTTTATCGGTGCCACGGCCCTAGGCATTCTTGCATTCAAAGGGTTCACCACCATCACCAACAGCGGATCGGAACTGAAAGATCCGAGCCGGAACTTGGGCAAAGCCATCATGATCTCAATCGCCCTTTGTGTGGTGATCTATTCGCTGGTGGGTTTTGCGGTCTCCAGCAACCTGTCGTTGGGAGAGATCATCGCCACGCGCAACTACTCCTTGGCCGCTGCCGCCCGACCTGCGCTGGGCGAATACGCGGTCTGGTTCACCGTGATCCTGGCCATGCTGGCCACGGCGGGCGGGATCATCGCGAGCATTTTCGCGGTCTCCCGCATGCTGGCGATGCTGACCGAGATGAAGCTGGTGCCGCATCGCCACTTCCACATGCCGGGAAGCATTCAGAAACATACGCTGGTCTATACGGTCGTGCTGGGTTTGCTGCTGACGGCGTTTTTCGACCTATCGCGGATCGCGGCGCTTGGCATCATCTTTTACCTGATCATGGACATCGCCATTCACTGGGGAGTGCTGCGCCACCTAAAAAAAGAGATCAAGGCCAACTCCGTCATTCCGTTCATGGCAATCGTTTTGGATCTGATCGTCCTCGGCGGCTTTCTCTGGGTGAAAGGTATCTCGGATCCCCTGGTTCTCATCGTGGCAGCGACCGTCATGGCGGCAATCCTGGTCACGGAGTTTTTCTTCCTCCGAAACCGTCCGTCCGAGGACCAAGCGGAGCATTCCCATTCCGGCTGATAGTTTCAGACAGATAGATGAAGAACGCGGTAGAAGATGAAAGACAACGATCAATCTTCCACAGCTCTGCTTTCGACCGCCCGGCGATCAAGGTGGGACTGGGATTCGCACCACCGCTCCAATTTGCAGGAGCGCGCACTCTCCTGGGCGGGCTAATCCTATTGCTGGTGCTGGTGATTCGCCGGAAATCGCTCTGGCCGGAGGCGCGGTTGGCCCTTCACCCTGGTAACGACCTCATGTCGCTGACCGCTTGGCAACTGGTCGCCGGAAGCGTGGTGCTGCTCGGTTTGTCGCCGATGTTTGAACCGCATCAAACGATCACGTGGACCGGTGGTTTTGTCGGACTATTGCTCTTCCTGGCATTGGCTGGCACCGCGTTGAGCACCTGGCTTTGGTTCTGGCTGCTGCAGCGGGCTGAGGCCGGACACCTTTCGCTGTATTTGTTTCTGGTCCCGGTATCCGGACTATTGATCGCAATGAGCGGCTTTGGAGAACGCTTGAACTTCCTGCAGGCGGGCGGCGCGGCGTTGATCTCATCGTCCGTCGCGCTGTCCGTGTTGGAGGGGCGGTTTGGAGCAGGGAAGCCGCCGCAACGCGAAACATCACCACCCACGAATTGACCTGCTCTTCCGGCGCGAGTTGAAATCCATCGACTTCAAAGGCCGGAAAATGAAATTCGCCGGAAAACCGGATTCCACCTTTCTCAATGAAGCCCTCGCCGTCCTCGACGCCTGCATCCACCCGCGCCCGACCTATGCGGCGTTCCTTCAGAACGCTTGAATGGTGCCACGCCCATACCCAGGGCGTTGCCCTGGGCTGGTATGCATCGCCCCGTCGGGGCGATCCTTTGCGCCAAGGGCGCAACCGCATACCAGCGAAGGTCGACGCCCTGGGGTCCCGGCCCCAACGGAGCATCCGCATACCAGAAGGGCAACGCCCTGGGTTCCCGACCCCAACGGAGCATCCGCATACCAGAAGGGCAACGCCCTGGGTTCCCGGCTCCAACGGAGCATCCGCATACCAGCGAAGGGTGCAACCCTGGGAAAACCACACGCGCCATGCCCGCGTTCTGAAGGAACGCCGCATATCGCCGGATCACCCACCCGCGCCCGACCTATGCGGCGTTCCTTCAGAACGCTTGAATCGTGCCACGCCCATACCCAGGGCGTTGCCCTGGGCTGGTATACATCGCCCCGTCGGGGCGATCCTTTGCGCCAAGGGCGCAACCGCATACCAGCGAAGGGCGACGCCCTGGGTTCCCTGCTCCAACGGAGCATCCGCATACCAGCGAAGGGCAACGCCCTGGGTTCCCGGCCCCAACGGGGCATCCGCATACCAGAAGGGCGACGCCCTGGGTTCCCTGCTCCAACGGAGCATCCGCATACCAGAAGGGCGACGCCCTGGGTTCCCGGCTCCAACGGAGCATCCGCATACCAGCCCAGGGTGCAACCCTGGGAAAGCTGGGTTCCCGGCTCCAACGGAGCATCCGCATACCAGCTCAGGGTGCAACCCTGGGAAAACCACACGCGCCATGCCCGCGTTCTGAAGGAACGCCGCATATCGCCGGATCACCCACCCGCGCCCGACCTATGCGGCGTTCCTTCAGAACGCTTGAATCGTGCCACGCCCATACCCAGGGCGTTGCCCTGGGCTGGTATGCACCGCCCCGTCGGGGCGATTCCGGTCAAGGCCAATCCGCAATACGCGGAAATCAGGGTAGCTCTCGAAAAAAGTGGCACCCCAATCGGTCTGAACGACCTCCTCATCGCCGCCCATTGCCTGCTTCACAAGGCTCTGATCCCCCGAGGGATCTTCAAAAAAGAATTGACCGAGAGGAAGTTCAAACCGATGATCCGTCTCGTGTCAGCCAAAAGTTTCATTAACAGCATTCTTCATGCTGTTTTGATGCTTTCCGTCATTCTTGTTTACGGAGGCGGGGCCACGGCGATTGAGATGGAGCACGAGCATTCGGACGCTCATGCCGAGCTTTCCTCCAGCAGTCCCCATCATCATCATCATCATCACGATGACGACAACGATGGTAGCGATCATCATGACCGGGGAGACCATCCTGATGAGGGTGAAGAACCGCCTGAAGAAGGTGATTCGTCTCCTCACCGGCACTCGCACGTGCTGGCGATTGATATGCACGCAGTTTCTACTCAGGCAAAGGTTCCGTTTCCCAAGATGGCATTTCGCACCGGTAGAAAACGCGTTCCGTTTGGGGAATTGTGTCCCGACGGTCCCTACTTCGAGCTGTCGAAGCCTCCCCAATTGGGTTGAGTTGAGTGATGGAGAATCGTGCCCATTGGTGTTTACCGGGTTCGATCACAGAGAGTGCCGCCAGCGATGGCACGCTTAATGGAACGGTATTTCAGACGGTTCCGCTTCTGAACATCACTCCCTAAAAACGCTGCTTTCCAGCGTCCTGTTTCCTCGTGCCCCCGTGTTGACGGGAGGCAGAGAAAATTGAGATCGCCCGAAGGCCTTTCCCCTCAACGACCATTCTATCCAGCCCATGAGGCACCATGCAAAAATTGATACCAAACGACCGGGGCAGCTTGTCCCTTCTTAAAAAACTTGATCCATACGCGGCACTCCGGGTCGCCACGGCAACCGGCGCCGTTCTTCTGCTCGCCGCTTGCCAGACCTTCGAAAGCCGACCACTCGATCTCGCTTCGCACAACGAACGATGGAGGACCCAAGGGTCCTTGGACGAAAGGGTTCACGCCTTCGCCAAACGTCTTGCCAGAACGACTTCGGGTTCTAGTCCTTTCAATCCAGCCAACGGGATTTCCCTCAACGAGGGCAAAATGGTGGCCCTTGTTTACAATCCCGATCTTCGCGTGGCCCGCTTGAAAGCCGGCGTGGCCAAGGCGACAGCCGCCTACGCCGGTGTGTGGGATGATCCCGAGTTCAGTCTGGATGTCTTGAAAGTCACCGAGGGTGTTCCCGATCCTTGGGTCGTGGGATCTTCCCTTTCACTCACAGTTCCGTTGTCCGGTCGCCTCCGGGCCGAAAAAAGCCGGGCGGCGGCGGCGGTTTATGCCGAGCTGGCCCGCGTTGCTGAGACCGAGTGGGAAGTCGTCATTGATCTCCAAAAAGCCTGGGTCTCATGGTCGGCGCAGCTCACCGAGCTGGAGCAAACTAAAAAGATCGTGGAGGCCCTGAACTCCATTGTGAAATCCACCTCACTCCTCGCCGAGCAGGGTGAAATTCCGAGGACCGAGGCGGCCCTTTTCACCATCGAACAGACAAGCCGCCGGGTCGAAATTGAGGGCCTGGAAGGCGAAGTGGAAGCACAGGAACAGGAAATCCGCACCCTGCTGGGAATCGCTCCGGGCGCTCCGATTCGTCTCGTCCCCAATCTTTCCCTGCCGGGCTGGCAGCCCAGCGAGGATCGTTTGGCCAAAAACAATCCGACCATCAACCGCCTCCGCAGCGAATATGAAGTCGCCGAGCGCACCTTGCTCCGGGAAATTCGCAAACAATACCCCGACCTCACCATCGGACCGCAGGCCGAGAGTGACGAAGGTCAGTCACGCATCGGTTTCATCGGGGGCATTCCGTTGCCCATCCTGAATGCCAACAAAGGAGGCATTGCCAAAGCACGTGCCGAGCGTGAAGTCGCGCAAGCGGCCTTCGAAACAGAGTATGAGCGCAAGGTGGGGCAACTCGCCGTCCTGCGCGCCCGACAGAGGGCGATCCAAGCCCAGCGGGCCTCGATGGAAAACACCCTCATCCCGCTGGTTGATCGCCAGGCGAGCGATGCCCGAACCCTCATCGAACTGGGCGAGGGCGGAAGCCTCGTCCTGCTCGAAAGCCTGGTCAGGGCGCATGACGCCAAACTGAAAATCATCGATATCCAACTTCAACTGGCCCGCGTGGAAAGTGAAATTCAACTCCTGCTGGGACCCACAAATTACAAATCCAACTTTTAAAAAGACTAAGGTCATGAACCATCTCAAATTCGCCCCGCTCGTGGGGTTTCTCTTCCTTCTTCCCGCCTGCAACCGCGACGGGGAGGCACCCGTTTCTTCTTCCGCCGAGGAAGAAAATGAAACGCCCAGTAATCGCATCGACATCCCTCCCATCGTCCGGAGCAATCTGGGCATCACCTTTGCCAAGGTGGAGCGGAGGAACGTCGCCAATACGATCCGCGTGCCAGGCTCGTTCGAGCTTCAGCCCCTCGCCAAACACGAATACCGGATGATGCTGCCCGGTCATATCGAATTTCTCGTCAATCAGTTTGACGGGGTCGAATCAGGCACTCCGCTCTACCGCTTTCGTTCCCTGCAGTTGCTGGATCTACAACAGCGGGTCGATCTAGCGACAGCTTCTCTCCGACAATCCGAAGCAAAATATGAAACCGCAAGAACTCGAAAAAACGCCCTCGCAAAAGCGGACTTCAAGCGCGCCGAATTGGACTCGCAGGTCGCCGAACTGGAGGCTGAAATCAATCAGCGCGAAGCGGAACTGACCGCGGCCAGCGCGGCACTCGAAAACGCCTCGCAAACTTCCCCCGAAGAAAAAACCACCGCTACCGCTCGCGTCGATCGCGGTGATTGGATCGCAGTCCGTGCCAAAGAACCCGGCGTCATCGAATCACTCACTGTAACCAATGGCACTTTTGTGGAGGAGACGTCTTTGATTCTGACCACGGTCGATCCGACCAAAGTTCGCTTCCAGGCCATGGCCTTGCAAAGCGACCTGCCGAAATTCAGCAACGGCCAGCAAGTGAAGATCGTGCCCCCGCAAGGAGCTGGAAACGATTTGAACGAGTCAATCGAAGCCGAACTGAAGATCGGTCTGAGCGCGGATCCCCGACAACGCACGATGACTCTTTACGCCATCCCCGGGGAGCTGAAACCCTGGGTCCGTCCCGGAGTTTCCGCCTTTTTGGAGATCGCCGAGGAGTCAAGCGATGGAGTCGTTCTGGCAATTCCGCGCTCCGCCGTCGTGAAAGACGGAATCGTCCACGTCTTTTTCAAACGCGATCCGCTCGATGCCAACAAAGCAATCCGCGTCGAAGCGGACCTCGGAGTGGATGACGGACGATGGATCGAAATCAAAAGTGAACTCGGGCCGAATGACGAGGTCGTTCTCAACGGGGTTTACGAACTGAGGCTGGCAAGTTCGCAAAGCGGCACCTCGCAAAAAGGCGGCCATTTCCATGCCGACGGATCTTACCACGGGAAAGACGACGAATAACCTCCCGAGAACATGTTAAGCAAACTGATTAAATTTTCGCTGGAGCGCGCACCCTTGGTGCTCATCATGGCTGGCGTTCTGCTCGTCTTCGTGGCGGTGCGTCTCCCGAGCACTCCGGTGGACGTCTTCCCGGAACTGAACGCGCCCACCGTGGTCATCATGACCGAAGCTCCCGGATTGGCGGCGGATGAAGTCGAGCAATACGTGACCTTTCCGATTGAAAGTTCCGTCAATGGAGTGCCGGGAGTGAGACGGGTCCGCACCTCGAGCGCCATCGGCCTGTCCATTGCCTACGTCGAGTTCGACTGGGGCACCGACATTTACACCGCGAGACAGCTCGTCTCCGAGCGTCTCGATTCGGTGCGTGAGGATCTTCCCCCCGATGCCCATGCCGAGATGACCCCGATCACCTCGATCACGGGGGAAATCCTCCTCCTCGCCGTTTCATCACCCGGCAAGGAGATGAGCGATCTTGAGATCAGGGCCTACGCCGAATTCGATCTGCGCAACAAGCTCCTAGCCATCGCCGGAGTATCCCAGGTTTCAGTCATCGGTGGCGAACTGCCGGAGTATCAGGTGCTGGTGCGGCAGAACGATTTGCGACTCTTCGATCTGTCCATTCAGGATGTCATCGAAGCGGCGGGAGCCTCCCACAGTACCCTCAGCGCGGGTTATCTCCCGGATGTCGAATCGCTGGAAATACCGGTCCGACAGAGCGGACGGGTCCGTTCCGTGGATGACATTTCCGGGACCGTGATCAAGTATCAGGACGGATTCCCGGTGACCATCGGGCAGGTCGCGAATGTCAAACTCGGCCCCGCTCCCAAGCGCGGAACCGGTGCCGATGGCGGCCAGCGCGCGGTCGTCATGACCATTCAAAAAGCGCCGGGAACAAACACCATCACCATCACCGAGTCGATTGACACGATGCTCGATGAGCTGGATTCCTCTCTGCCGGAAGGCCTCCACATCAACCGGCAGATCTTCCGTCAGGCGGACTTCATCAACCTTTCGGTTTCAAATGTCGTTCACGCCCTTCGTGATGCGGCCATCATCGTTGCCGTCATTTTGATTCTCTTCCTGCTCAACGTCAGGACGACAATCATCACCCTGACCGCGATCCCCCTTTCGTTGGCGGTTGGCCTTCTGGTCTTCGACTGGATGAATATGACCATCAATGTCATGACCCTCGGTGGTCTCGCCATCGCCGTCGGCAGCTTGGTCGATGACGCCATCATTGATGTCGAAAACGTCTTCCGGCGACTCAATGAAAACGCCGCCAGGCCCGAGTCCGAGCGTGAACCGCGTTTGAAAGTCATCCTTGAAGCGAGCAATGAAATCCGCCCGGCGATGGTTTTTGCAACGATCATCATCGTTCTCGCCTTTCTTCCCCTCATGTTTCTCGAAGGGATCGAAGGCCGCTTCTTCCGTCCGCTCGGGATCGCCTTCGGGGTGTCCATCATTGCCTCCCTCGTCGTCGCCCTCACGGTCACGCCAGCGATGTGCCGCTATCTTATGTATGGGAAAAGCAATCATGGTGAACCCACCGATCCTCCTCTCGTGCGCAAGCTGAAGGCTCTTTATACGCCCCTTGTGAAATTGGCGGTGAAGTTCAGAAAGACCGTGATCACTCTGGCCGTCGTCGCGACCTGTCTGGCCCTCTGGTTGAGTTCCACTTTCGGAAAATCCTTCCTGCCCGAGTTCAATGAAGGGACCTTCACGGTCGGACTTTTCGCCCCTCCCGGAACCTCGTTGCAAGCGAGCGACCGCATGGCGAGTTCCATCGAGCAACAGCTTTTGGCCCTCGAAGGAGTCAAGAGTGTTACCCGCCGGACCGGACGTGCCGAGCGTGACGAGCACGCCGAACCGGTGAGCAATTCGGAAATCGATGTCACCGTCAAACCCGGTTTCGAGAATGCGGAAGTGCGCCAACAAATCAGCGCGATCCTTGAGAAAGTCCCCGCGATCACCACCAATATCGGCCAGCCCATCGAGCATCGCCTCAGTCATATCCTGTCCGGCACTCCCGCCGCCATCGCCATTAGCATCTACGGAGATGACTTGGCAAAACTGCGGGTGATCGCCAAGGAAATCGAAGGGGCCTTGAAGCCCCTCGATGGAGCGCGGGACGTTGCCGCCAATCGTGAAGTCATGATCCAGTCCCTGCCGATTGATTACCGTCCGGCCGATCTCGCGTCTTACGGACTCACCCCTCGCTCTGCGGCGGAGCAAGTGAGGAACGCCGTCTTTGGGGTTGTCGTCGCCGAGATCAACGAAGGCGTCCGCAGATACGGTCTGGCGGTCCGTCTTGAAGAAGAAGAACGCGATACTATAAAGGACATTCGCAATCTGGTCCTTCGCGGAAAAGGGGGCGCGTTGGTCAGGCTGCACGAAGTGGCCGACATCGGCCCCGAAATGACCTCGAACCTGATCGGGCGCGAAAATGCCCAGCGGAGAGCGGTCGTCACCCTCAACGTGGAGGAAGGATACAACCTCGGAGACCTTGTCGAAAAAGTGCGCGAGCGGGTCGATCCCATCGTGCAGCGCTTCGGTTACACCGTGAAATACGGTGGTCAGTTCGAAGCCCAGCAAGCGGCGAGCCGGACCATCTTTCTCTTTAGTGGCCTGGTCCTCCTGATCATGGTCTTCCTCCTTCAACTTGCGATTGGCTCCTTCAAGGTCTCCTTGCTGGTGCTCGTGAATCTGCCCCTCGCCTTGATCGGCGGCATCGCCGCCATCTATCTGTCCGAGTCTCCGGGCATCGTCAGCAACACCGCCGCCCTCTTCGGACTCGGCGGTCGCTACACCGCGCCCGTCATCTCGATTGCCAGCATGGTGGGCTTCATCACCCTCTTCGGCATTGCCGTCCGCAACGGGATCCTGCTGGTGAACCACTACGACCATCTCATGAAGCATGAAGGTAAAACGATGTTTGAAGCCATCGTGCAAGGCTCATCCGAGCGACTCGTGCCAATTCTCATGACCGCTTTGACGGCCGCCCTGGCGGTCGTCCCCATCGTCTTGCAGGGGGATCAACCCGGGAATGAAATTCTCGCGCCCCTGTCCGTCGTGATTCTGGGAGGTCTCCTTTCCTCGACCTTCCTGAATCTCATCATTGTCCCGGCAGGCTACGCGGCCATTCACCGCGTGTCCGCCGATCAACCCAATCCGAAAACAAAAACAGAAAATAAGAAATGAAAATAAAAAATAAAACAAAAAATAAAACAAAAATAATTGTTCCCGTGATATCCCTCGCCGCCCTTTTGGTGAGTTGTGACAACAAGAAAGAAGCCGCACCTGCGGACACCGAATCGGAGACTCCGGCAGCTCCGGCGATGGAAGAAGACCACGCCCATGATGAAGTCGCCCTCGGCGAATTCGACATCGCTGGAAACTTGGTCACGGCCGCCCAAGGTCACGGTAATGTCGAGCCGGGCAAGGAAGGTCACCTTGTGATCACCCTGCCCTACAAGGACGATGGCGCATCGATCACCCGCGCCTGGATCGGCACCGAAGACCGCACCATGTCCTCCGTAGGCAAAGGCGAATACGCTCCATCCCACGGCGACTACGACATCCATGCCATCGCCCCGGATCCCCTTCCGGACGGAGCCAAATGGTGGCTCGAAATCGAGAAACCAGACGGCACCAAAGCCGTCGGCTCCATTCCTTTGCTCAAGGACATCCACGGGAAATAAAAGCCGGCTATTCCGCACCAAAAGCCATCGTCTCGCAACTGCAGGCGATGCGCTTTCGTGTGGAAAAATCCAGCAGCCGCCCCGGGTTTCAACGACCGGAGATTGCGACTTCAAATTCGGCCCCAAAAGGTACGGAATTCAAAAACCTTGGGCAGCTCTTTTTTGTGTTCTCTGTGCTTTTTGTGGCTGAGTCCTCTGCTCCTGAGAATTAGCCACAAAAAGCACAAAATTCACAAAGGCTGACAAGGGAAACGGAGATCCTCCGCGCAGTTCTTTTTGTGTCCCTTGTGCCTTTTGTGGCTGAGCGGATTCCTCCGCCGGGGCTTTTTACCCACGCACCGACCCCGTTTCCACGAAGTGCGCTTGCCAAACCTGCCACCCTAAATAACCTGAACCCATGACTTTGATTCTCGAACTTCCTGATACTTGGAAGCGGTTGCTTGGTTTGGACACCGGCGATGCCGCCGTCCGCGCTCGCGAAATGCTGGTCATTGAATCCTACCGCGAAGGTCGCCTTTCACGCGGACAAGCCGCAAAAATGTTGGAGCTTGGCATCCACGAGGCGGAGACTCTCTTCAAGCGTTACGGCGCAAATCAGCAAGCAACGTGGGAGGAGTTGGAACACAGCGCCAGCGAACTCAGGCCGCTCATCGACGCATGAAAGCGCTCAGCGCGGTGGTGGCTGACACCACTCCATTGAAGGTAAGTTTGACCTGCGCTGAATTTTCTCAATCTAAAACGGCACATCGCCCGTCAGCTCCCGCGCTTCCTCCGCCACCCGCCTCGTCTCGCAAGTCGGTGCGTGTGACCTCACGACAGATTTTTCCACGGATACAAAAAACTTGGAGTGAGTCGCTTAAGTCGAAAATTCCGAACATTTGGCTTCCGCCGGGGCATTCGGAGGCATGCCCGAGATTTCCTTACAGATACCCGGTTTGACCGAACAACAGCTTCCTGAACGTGTCGGGGTGCGTCTCCTCGGCCCGGACGAGGAGGATCGCACCCGCTATCGTGAGCTGATGGAACCCCATCATTACCTCAAAAGCGACGTGATGGTGGGCGAGCAGCTCCGCTACGTGGCCGAGGTGGACGGCCAATGGCTCGCTCTCCTGAGCTGGAGCGCGGCGGCCCGCCATCTCAAGGACCGCGAGCAATGGCTCGGCTGGAGCGACACCCAGCGCCGTCGCCGCCTCGCCCTGCTCGCCAACAACGCGCGCTTCCTCATCCTGCCCGGCGTGGATTGCCTGGCCATCATGGTCATGGCCACCCTCGCCGGCGTGGTGCGCGGACAGCGGGACCTCGCCTCCTTCGCCGCCGGGCTCACCCAGCCCCAACTCCGCGCCCTGGGAAGTTATCGTAAACGCGACGGGAGATATGATTTTCCCAAAGAAACCACCTTCCAACGGGTCCTCGCCCAAGTTGAAGCCGAAGCCCTTGAAAAGGTCCTTTTCCAGTGGGAGGACCGGATGCTGGGTCGTTCGTCCCGCCAGGCCGACCCGCTCGTCGCCATCGACGGCAAGGCCCAGCGCGGGAGCACCCCGCACGTCGAGGACGAGCAAAAAGCCCAACTCGTCAGCGCGCAAAGCCTGCCAAGCGGACGCGTGCTCGGCACCGTCGCCGTCGAACTCAAGAGCAACGAATGGAGCGGAGCGACATGGACAGGAGCGAACGCGACGTGCCCCGCAAGGGGTGCGCCCGGAGGGGCGCATCAAATCCCCGCCGCGCGCCAGTTGCTCGACAAAATCGGCCCGCTTGATGGCAAAGTCGTCATGCTCGATGCCCTGCACACCTGCCAGGAAACCTTGCGCAAAATCCACCAGGAAAACGGCGCTGATTATCTCTTACCCGTCAAAGGCAACCATGAAGTCCTGGAGTCGCTGGCCGCCGCCAGCCTGCCCCCGCCCGACCCCGGAGCGGAACCCTCCGGGGCAAAATCCTCCGGGACAAAACCCACCGTCGCACCACAGCCGACCGAAGCCATTCAGCCACCCGCTGAACTTTCCCCCCTTCGGACAAAGCACCACGATTCCGCTCCAACTCCCGTCGCCGCCGTGCATTACCGCCGCCAGCGAGGACACTGACAACCGCTCCCGCTACGAGCGGCGCAGCCTGCGGTGGGTGGCGGCCACGGCGGAAACCCTCTGTTGCTGCGGCGTGCGCTCGGTCGTGGAAGTGACCCGTGAAGTCACCTTCCTACGCGGCAAAGACAAAGGAAAAACGAGCATCGAAGTCTGCTACTATGTCAGCAGCCTCGAGCTTGACGAGACGCGGGCCGCAGAACTCTTGGCATTGATCAGGCTGTATTGGACCATCGAAGGCGGACTGCACCAGCGGCTCGATGTCACCGCCGGCGAGGACTCCAGCCGGGTGCGCAACCGCAACGCCATCAAGGTCCTCAGAATCCTGCGTCGCAGCACCATCGGGATCTACTATCAATGGCGGCGGCGCCGGAAAAACCAACGTCAGTCGACCCTCAAGGACTTCCATGACGCCATGAACAACCGGGGCTGATGATGTGGGCGTTGATCGTTTTCTTCATCGCCGGGAGAAGCTCTCCCCCGCTCAACGACGTGACCCCGATCTCCGGTGGTCGCCGCTGGCTAGGCTACGCGACTTTCGCCATCCTCGCCGCCATCATCGTCCCTCTGCCACACTCGGTCTGGGATGCCGCCGGTTTCCATTGTCCGTATCTGTGAAACATCGAGTCGCCACCGAACACAGGCATGGAAGCCGTCCCAGTGGTGTTTCTCGCGTCATCTCGAGCGCCTTATCAGCCCGCCTCCAGCTCCTCGCGTGGGCCGAAGAACTCGAAGTGGACCTGGCTGCCGGGGATACCCCATGTGAGGAGCTGGCGGTAGATGGCTGTCATGAAGGGCTTGGGGCCGCAGAAGAAATAATCGCAATCACGCCCAGGAACGAGGCTCTCGATGAGCTCCGCATCAACGAACCCGGTGCTGTCAAAGCGCTTAGCGGCGATGTCCTCCTCACTTGGCTCGCTGTAGCGCATGTGGGCGGTGACGTTCGGATTATCTGCGGCGATCTCGCGTACGTGATCCGCGAAAGCGTGAGTTTTCCCGTGCAGGGAACCGTGGATGAAAACGACCTTCCGCTGCGGCTGCTCCGACTGGACGCTTTCCAGCATGGCAAGCAATGGGGTGATGCCGACTCCTGCGGAAAGCAGGACCAGCGGACGCTCGTGGTGCTCGGAGAGATCGAGGAAAAACTCACCGCAGGGCGGGCCGACTTCGAGCATGTCGCCCTCTGCTTTTCCGTGGAGAAGATTCGAGACCGCGCCCTCAGGCTCAGCCTTTACGCTGATGCGGAAATGGTCGGGGTGGTGTGCGGAAGAGAGACTGTAGTTCCGCATCGTCGTGCCGGTTTTCGAGTCCGGCACGCGCACGGTGATGTATTGGCCGGGCTTGTAGGAAGGGACTTTCGAGTCATCCGCCGGAGCGAGGTAAAATGAATCGATGACATCACTTTCCACGACTTTGCGGATGATGCGGAAATTCCTGAAGCCGCTCCAGCCGTTTTCCGCCGATTCCTGCTTGCGGTAGATCTGCGTTTCCCGGCCGATCAGGATGTCGGCGAGAAAGCCGTAGGCCTCCGCCCATGCGGTGATGATTTCGTGATCGTCCGGCAGGGAAAGCACCTCGCAGATGGAGGCGAGCAGGTTGGACCCGACGATGGGATAATGCTCCGGCAGGATACGCAGCCCCGCGTGTTTTTGCGCAATGCGCTCAACGGCTGCGCCCAGCACTTCGAGGTTCAGAACTCACTAAACGACCTCGTTTAGGCCGAAGGGGTGAGCAAGTTGAATTCCCCCAAATTTTCTGATTTTCCGCCGGTTTTCGATTTGGAAACCCCGGTTCCCGCGCCCAGCTAAACATTCCGGGGCGCGGACTTGGCAACGCGTTGATAGGTGGCCAGCGTG
>Ga0209390_10004283_pt1 | contig 21621 bp, 18 predicted proteins | sample BON01_FD_187212 | JGI IMG/M metagenome (GOLD analysis project Ga0209390, IMG submission 187212) | Freshwater microbial communities from Lake Bonney liftoff mats and glacier meltwater in Antarctica - BON-01 (SPAdes) (version 2) | ecosystem: Environmental > Aquatic > Freshwater > Ice > Glacier... | reverse complement strand
TTCGATTTGTCGGAAAGCTAATGCTTGACTTTTCATTGATTCGTTTTTTGATTACTGAAGTTCATTTCTTGCTCAATTTTGTTGGTTTGCTCAACTTCGCTCACGCCTTTGCAATCTGAAATCATCATGATAAGATTATAAATCATTCCGAGGATGATGATGAAGTAAAAGCGGTTTCGAGTTTCCATTTGTGCAAAATTGATAGGCCAAGATTAAGCTATCGTTTAAAACTGGGCAAAAAATAGTGACGAGGATACCGAAATTAGGGATGGAAATGACTTCAGATTTGAGATGTAAGAACAGCAATCCATATTCATCGATTTGTCCTATTCACGGATTGTAATGTAGGAGAATTGAGCCGTGAGAGTTTCCTACGGAAGCACGGAGAATAGATGATCAGAAGAAAATATCAATTGATAGGAAATGATTTTAGCTACCTCTTAAATACGGCATTATTTTGTTGCTCTTATGCAAAACACGATTTCAAAGGTTTTTTGAAAGTCTCTTACAGGAATTTGTCAAGACAAACTAGCACTAATTCTTTTTGCGCGTATCAGCGAAGCTGCACGTATGCTCCACTTTGCTCGACTCGATTTGCACGAGTCGACTGATTCTAAAGTTACTTGGGTTTCCAAGAGCCGCGGAGATGTACCACTTATCTTCTGCTTTAAGTTTCTGGTGCGTCAGACATTTTTTATTAATAAAACGAATCCACGAGTAACTATTGGTGGATACTTTTGCGGAGGTCTTGCTCTGAGCTTGTCGAAGAGTATCGAACCAAGTCGAAGGGGTTGCTTTTCAGTATCTTTGTTTTGATGCGGATATTGAAGTGGATACACTTACAATTATTTGATGGGTATCTGTAATGATGGCAACAGCGTGACTTTATTCGCTTAGAGTGACCGAAGACAGAAGACCGAATCGCCCTATTATCAAGTTTGTGCTATTTATATTCTTATCTCTTCCTCCGACTAGTATAATGGCGGTCACGAAATTTTTCACCATTTAATTAAGGGGAAATTTTTCTTCAATCTTTTTTAAAAAAAGTCTGCTCCTAATTCTATTCCTGCATTATTTATAAAAAGTCATCACTCCAAAACATCTGATTGAAAAACCAAGTTCTAAACTCGTAATTAACTAAAAGCGAGAAATATGAAACAAGTCAAATCAAAATCGGGAAATCTAAGTACCTCCAGAAGAGAATTTATCGAGCGTGCAGGTATGACTGCAGTCATGACCACCTTTGGACTTTCCTTTTTCACCGCTTGCTCAGATTCGGAAGAGTCTTACGCCCCCAATGTTCCCAATGTCCCACCACCAACAAGTTCTAACGGAGTAACCATCTCAGGAAATACGATACGGATTGATCTCACTACGCAAACCGGACTTGCCACTGCCGGAGGATGGCTTTTGGTATTGGATGCTCAGGCCTTGGTAGTCAATGTAGGTGGTACTTATCGAGCATTGACTTCAGTTTGTACGCATTCAGCTTGTGATAGAAATTGGACTTTTTCAAATAGCAAGTTCGTTTGTACCTGTCATAATTCGGAGTTCGATACATCAGGAAATGTGCTTCAAGGTCCTGCCAATCAGCCTTTAAGATCATTCACTGCAGCCATAAATGGAACTGTGTTGACGGTCACGAAATAATGAAACAGCTTATTTTCCTTTTCTTTCTTATTACAAATATCACTCAAGCCCAACAGTTTTTGACCCAAACCGGCTACGTGAACTTTCTATCCAAAGGTCCCTTGAGTGACTTTAATGGAGAATCTGAGCAACTTCATGGATTGATCGACGCGGAAAAAAACATGCTTGATTTCTATATTGATCTCAATACGCTGGATACTGGAATTGGTCTTCGGGATAAGCATATGAGAGATAATTATCTTGAAACTGAGAAATTCCCTTTTGCTGAGTTTAGTGGTAAAATGAGTCCGTTTCCCAATCTGGTTCTTGGCATTTCCAATACAGTGACTGCATCGGGAAAGTTTAAAATTCATGGGATAGAGCGACAAATCGTGGTAAAAGGTACAATTATAAAAAACACAAAAGGCGAGGTAGAACTGATCGCTGCCTTTGATATTTTGCTATCGGATTATGATATCCCTTTACCCAAGTTAGTCTTTTATGAATTGGCGGAAAAACAGGAAGTGACCCTTCGAGCCACCCTTAAACCTAAAAAATGATGAAATCACTACTTTTAATTCTTATCTCCCTTTCGGTTCAGATTTCCGTATTTGCCCAACTGGAGCGGAAACTTGCAAATCCCAATCAACCGGTAGAATTGATCTTTCATGCACCTAGGCATATTAACTTGTTGACGGTGGAGCCTTTGAGTAAAAAGTCCATGCACTTTGCGATTATGCATACGTTTGGAACATTGGATGGAGGGATAGAGAACTTGTTTGGTTTGGATAATGGCGCAAATATTCAGTTTAGTTTTGAGTTTGCGCTCAGCGACAAACTATCTGTGGCAGCTTCCAGAAGTAGCAAGGATAAAGTCTACAATGTATTTGGTCGGTACCATATTTTCCAACAAACTCAGAATGGAAATATGCCATTTTCGCTCAGTGTCGCAGGTGGAGGTGGAGTGAATACTTCGAATTATGATTTCCTGCCGGAGGCTGCCCCAAACTTTGGAGAGCGTTCAAGTTACTTCGGACAGTTGATGCTGGCTCGAAAGTTTTCTCCCCGGATTAGCCTGCAGGTCACTCCAATGGTGGCTTATTTCACTGATCCAAGAAGAGTCTATCAGATCGAAGGAACCCAGAATTTTTATATGGGATTAGGATTTTCGGGAAAAATAAAAGTGACAGATCGGTCTTCTTTGGCACTGCAATGGATTCCTAACCTCAATAGTGATTTGAGAAACAACTTCGGAATAGGATGGGATGTTGAGGCTGGAGGGCATGTGTTTCAAATGTATTTTGTGACCTCACAGGCCCTCAATGAGCAATATCTACTTGCCGGCGGAAATGGAACGATAGGAGATGAATTTCGACTGGGATTCAATGTCAATCGGATTTTTGCAACAGGGAGGAGGAAATAAATAAGGGTAGTAAGGCGATAACTTTTGAGGTTTTTTTCGACCTCGAAGTTTTAATGTTCTATTTATCGCTTCACCGTGGTTTGTATCTTACAGAGAGGCGTTTGGTTAAGCTTTCAGGTATTTTATGACTTGGAAGGTTTATCGATTGAAGATTAAGCAATTACAATCCTGCAAAAGGGATGAGCAAGTAAACTGTTTAAAAAAATTACAATTGGACTAAGAATCACCTGTGTTTGCAAATTTGAATCTATCTAAGTCGGTGCTTGGTTCTCAACGTACTCGACTTGGGATTAAATTAGGATATTGGATAGACTATCCCGATAAATCCTATAGTCGTTTTGTTATTTAAAATTCATTGGAATGATTTGAGGTTACTTTCTCAGGGACTGCCAAATCTCACTTTAATTTATACTCATAAATGGTCACATTTCCTGATTTTTTTTCTCCCTTCAGCTCATAATTTTTATCTAACCATTCCGATATTAAGTCCACATCGACTTGCTCTTCGGGATAGGCGTGCTTGTAATAATCGTATATCAGCACTTTTAATTTCGTAGGGAATTGATCCTGCTCCACCGGAAATTGATACAATGGCGTAAGTAACTCCTGAGCTTCCGGGTTTCCAGGAAGTAACACTTTTTCACTGAAATCTAGAAAACTATGCGTGTAGATAGGATGCTTCAAGTCAACGCTTACTACTTCTATACTCAAAGTTTCGATTAGATTATCGTACTGCTTTAAATTCTGTTGATAGAATATCGAATACATAGCCGGAATCAGCAAGATTGGTAATAGAAAGGTCAGCTGAATTTTATGATTTCGCAGAAAGACTGGCAGAATCAACAGTCCGTTAAAAACAGCCATTTTCCAATCCTGCATCTCCAAAGCAATTGTAACCCCAACCAATAAAAGTCCCGTAATCCAGAGTTTCCAGAATTGATTTCCTTGCCATTTACCCCAACCTGATCCAATCAGGAAAGCTAAAATGGGAATCAAAATAATAAGGTGTCTTGGATTGAGGTAAATAGGATTATAGAAGGCCAAGGTGGAACTCATGAACCAAAAGCCCAATAGCAAACAACCCAATGCAATGCTGAAAATAAATGCTGGTGAAGTTCTATTTTTCCAACCCAAAGCTACTCCCGGCATTGCAAAAACCAGCCAAGGCCAATAGGCTCTTTCCACAAAAGTCTGAAATGGCAAAATAGTCAATCGTCTAATAATGGACCAAAAACCCTTATCAGCGTAAGTGAATTCAGAAATATAGTGACCGGCATTGATCGAACTGATTCGATAAAAAGGGTCTCCAAAAGAAATCCAGAAATATCCTAAGTAGAAACATGATAGCAATATACCTGTGATGAAAATGGTCTTGTAGAAATCAAGTTTGAAGCCTTCTCTTCTTCTGTCAAAAAAGAAAAGCAGAATGGGAAGTGGCGCTAAAAAGATGATGGTTTCTTTTGTCAAAAAGCCCAAGAACAGTCCCAAAACTAAAAGAATCCCAGCTTTGACAGGATACTGAAATCTATAATACGCGGCAAATAGAACCAAACAAGTCCAAAAAACCAGCAAACTATCAGGGTAGACTTTGGTCAGGAAATGGAGGAAATATACCTGTGTGCATAACCACAGACTCATCTGAACCAAAGCGGTAGACTCCTTGGTAAGTCTTAACAACAGAAAATAAGTGGCAATATAGCTGATCAGAGAAATCGTAGATATGGTATGAGGATCATTGCCAAACACAGCACCAATCAGACCCGCAGGTACATAAGCTCCCCAGCGGCTCGAGAAATGGTAATCATTGACCACCATGGTTCCTCTCCAAAAGCTATCTCCAGCCAAAATATAGAAGATATCATCGCTGAACGTGATGCCGTCAAAACCCACCCACCAAAAGGTTAATAGGAAAAACGTCGCATAAAAAGAGACTTGATTCCTTTTGACTAAGGCTTTGATTTCTAAAGAAGAATCGCTCATTGCTCAAAAATAGGAGAAAATTTTTCTTCCAAAGAATGTAATTGGAATGACATTTTGCGTCAATTCGTTTTTTCACAACCAAATGATTCTATAATTTGTACAATCAATCACAAAGACTATGGCTCAAGCATCTCAAATCGAACAGCAAAAGATTTTAAGGGTTTTCAAACTTATCAATTTACTCCAAAGTACGATCGGAAAACCTGTTCATCGACTGGCCGAAATACTCGAAACTGATGAGCGAACCATCTACCGTTATTTCAAATTATTGGATGCGCTGGGATTTGAAGTCGTAAAAGAATACAGTAAATATAAAATCCAGCAACAGCCAGGCTCGGATCAAGCTTTGACATACGGAACATTCTCTGCTGAGGAGAGCCAATGGCTGAGGAGTTTGATTGAAAGTCAGGGCAAAGGCAATCTGCTTCATGATTCGATCTTGAAGAAACTTGCCGTTCGATCAGAAGTCAAAAAAGTGACTCAGGAGCTTTTCAAAGCTAATATGGGGAGAATAGTAGATGAGGTAGGGAGGGGAATTCAAGGTAAAGTGCAGGTTTGGCTTAAGGATTACTACTCACTGACCTCCGACACAACCAGTGACCGACTGATTGAGCCGGTTGCGTTTTCTACCAATTATGAAGCTATTCATGCTTTTGAAATTGAAAGTAAAAGTATGAAAGTATTTAAAATCGAACGGATCGGGGAGGTGATACTAAGTCAAATCTTCTGGACATTTGAGCCAAAACACCTGCTACCGGGCACGCAATTATTTGGATTTACAGGAAAAAACAAGTTTCTGGTGAAATTGAAACTCAGCAAAAAGGCTTATCAATTAATGATGGAGGAGCATCCCAACGCAAGACCGTTTATGTACATCAAAAACAGGAATCAATACTTTTTCAACGGTGAGATTCCTCAGCTTCCGGGTTTGGCAAGGTTTATTCTAGGTCTTCCCGGCGAGATTTCGGTGGAAGAAGGCGATGAGATAAAGGTTTATTTGAATGAGCAATTGAGCCGCTCTAACGTTTAACAAATGTCCTTCTTTCTACATTTGTTGAAAAGCAATGAATAACCGAATAACGATTTACTCTACACGCTTATTGGCAAGTATATTTCCAAAAACAATCAAAACTACTAGGCCTGCAAACCAAACGATCATGTAAATACTCTTACTTACAGATGGCTCACCAAAATAAATTGAAACAAAATATCCTGCAATTGTTATCAACCCCATGGCGCTGAACACAATGAATGCAAAAGTCGGCAAGCCATTTCTCAGCGCATTTTCCTTTTCTTTCTGGGATGCTTGATTAAAACCTGCTAATAGGTTTGGAAATACTTTGATCAACATGCCGATTGCTAAAAAAATCAAGCCTCCGTAAATAGTTTCCATAATACTAACGTCTTGAGTCTAATAATTAATAATCTAATGCTTTTAAAGATATTTCACAAAAAATTATTTATAGTTTATGACCATGGGGATTCTTTCCACTAGCCAAATTAAATATTTTGGGTGTACCATTTATTGAAATATAATTGGTAAAGAGGTGCATTTTTATACTTTTGCTAACATAGGAGACACGGAGTTCACTGTGCATACCACAGAGAGAACGGGATTGACAATTTCTTCACATAGTTAATTCTATGAGCTATTTTTGTAGGCTGTGAGGCTGGGTAAAAGATTTCGCTTTCTACAATGTCCTAGGATATCCAATGATTTGCTCTCAAATTTCTTTCAACTTTGCTAATCCCAATATTCTCTACCTACTTCATTACATTCGTGGTAGTGCCAATTTTTTTTGCCACCCCGACAACTTCAATCAAAGTGATATTCAGATAACTACCGGAACGAGGCCAATTTGTTAAAATTATACTACTGGAAAAAGCGTATAATCGTATTAGATTTTAAACTCTCAAGATTAACTTGAAAATAAAAAAGGTCCTAAAAATTAATTTAGGCCCTTATCTACTTAAGGCCTGCTTTTATTAGGATTATTTTTTTTTGTAAATCACTTTTCCTACTCGTTGAATATGATCTAGAAGTGATTCATTTTTGATATGACTTAGTATAGCCACGTCAAAAAGATAAGGTTGATAACTATCATCCAGATCGCTCCAAAAGCTCAATTGATCCTTAAGCTTAAGTTCATCACCAATTAATACCATATCTAAATCGCTTCCCGGTCTAAAATTGCCTTTGGCGCGGGAACCATAGAGAACAATCTTTTCGATAGTTGGATATTTCATGGCAAAATCTCTGATTTCTTCAAGATTAGTTTCGGATATTCCGATTTCAAGAGCTAGTGAATCTTTAATCATTTTAATTCCGACTCAAGTCTATGAATAAGTGCTTTAAAAGCGTTGTGAAACTTAGTTTCGATATCATTTTCCACATGGACGGCTGTTTCCATATTATAAGTATGGCTCGTTAGATTTCTACTTTTTACCATTTCCATCCATAAGTCACCATCATCGATTAATCCTAGTTGGAAGGCTAGCCTAATTGTGTCTTTTGATCCCATTAAATCTTTATTCCCTTTTTCCATTAAAAAATCTTTCAACGTATTCCAAGCTAACTCATACGTATATTCAAAAGCTTTGATTAATCCTTGTCTTTCCAAATCGTTAAATTCTCCTTGCTGTACGGCTTTGTCCAATTGTGTAAAAGCTTTTTTCAAATTATCAAAACGTTGTTTCCAGCGTACATCTTGGTTTTCCATATCTGAATTTATAAAAAAATAAGATAAGAGGCGAAAATTTTCGCCCCTTATCTATTGTCTTTTGATTCTAAGACCTCTTATTTTAGACTCCTGCTTTTAGCTTTCTGATTTTACTATTCAGCTTTCAATATCCATCGGTTGATAGTATTACTTTAGCATTTTAATTTCATTTTATTGCTTTCGTCAGCTTATCCACCTTATTGCTCAAGTCTAAAATAGCTTTTGCGTAGCGAGTATCCCATTCCTCCAGTCGATCGGTGGACTTGATCTCTACCTCGTATTGGATACCAGGCAAGATCCAAGAAGCATATCCAGAGAATGGATCCGTACTCACATAAAGTGAACGATACCAGCTGCCGTAGTACATCCCTTTGGGATCAATCCAACTTTTCTCCAATGCTAGCAGTCCCTCGTTTAGGTTTTTGATGCTCTTTGATGACAGTTTATCTGCTGCCAAAGCGCCGTTCAATGCACTTTCGTAGGTTGCAGAACTCACCTCCAGTTTTTGGATGGCTGCATCTACTTGATCAAAAGAGTTAAAATCCGGAGCAATAGTTTTCACGCTAGTGACGGCATTTTTAAAATGACCTCGAAGGTCCTGCGCATAGCGAGAGACATCGTAAGGAATCACTTCAGCGTTCGCTAATCGTAGGGTCAAAATTCCTATCACTTGAGCAACTGTTCCTCCCATTTTGAAACTTGGATCTACGAATTTGCTGTAGTAGTTGAAGTTGTCATAGTTGGAGTGATATGCCGTCGGGCCACCCACACCGCCACTCAAACTTGGTATTCCGACGTGCATATAGAATGCAATATGATCCGAACCACCACCCAGATTGCCGATTTTCGGCTCGGCGTTTGTCCCTGCCCAAACCTGAAATACCGTCTTGGAAGAATCTGGGTAAGCAACTTCTTTAGAAGCCTCAATGATCAAATTCTTCAGCGTAGGAGCAGAGGAAATACCGAAGTTTCGACCCGATACACCTCCGTCAAAATTCATATAAGTCACTGCCTTGGCGCCCAATTCTTTCTGGTATTGCTCCACCCATTCAGTAGATCCAATCACGCCTTGCTCTTCAGCATCCCAATGCCCAATCATAATGGATCTAGCTGGAGCATTACCGCTATTTATCAATTCTCCGATCGCTTCAGCCAAAATAAGCATCATTGCAGTTCCGGAGTTGGGATCAGTTGCACCAAAGCTCCAGGCATCGTAATGACTTCCCAAAATAATCCACTCATCCGGATACTGGCTACCGACAAATGTTCCCACGATATTATTTGCTCGGATGAAATCGGATTTTTGATCCACCATGACACGGACTTTCAGATCGGATCCTCCAGTGATTTTATAATCAAAAGGTAAACCACCTTGCCAAACTTCAGGCACCGAAGAACCTTTCATTCTACTTAAAATCTCTTTGGCAGCACCATATCCAATCGGGGAAACTGGAATCGTATGAAATGCCACATCCTTTGGATCCAATCGCTTTACTTGCTTGTCGCCATCTCTAGGAAGTGCCGGCTCGAAGGGAGTGAGAGGGTCTCCGGTATAATCCAGAGTCAAAAGTGAACCTCGTTGTATAGTGGTCTCATTGAAAAAAGGGCCGTCAGGATATACAGCGCCTTTACCGAATCCGGAGTCCTCTGGATCAGTATAGATAATCAAAGCTGCCGCACCTGCTTCTTCTGCGAATTTTGCTTTGAAACCACGGAAGTTGCCGCCATATCGGGCAATGACCACTTTTCCTTTCAAATCAATTCCCATCTCGATAAGCTTTTCAAAATCAGCTTTGGTCCCATAGTTGGCATAGACCACTTCGGCAGTTACCTCACCAGAACCCGAAAAAGCATTAAATCCTTTATGCAAGCGAGGATCGGTCGAAAACTCATCGCCCTCAATCGGGCCTTCCTGTTGCGAAAGTGTCATGACTTCGGGACTGATAATTTGGAGGATCGATTCGCCGGGATCATTTGGTAAGTAGACATCGTAAGGATGCGATTTTACATTCATTCCTGCTTCGCTCATGACCTTAGTCATGTAAGCTGCCACAGCTTCATTCTCAGGCGTTCCGGCAATATGCGGTGCTTTGGTAAGTTCCTTCAAGTGTACTTTGAAGCGGTCAAAATTTACCGCTTTGAGATATTCCTGCTCAATGGCTCTTTCTTTGGAGTGACTTTTTTGGAAAAAACCGTCCAATTGCTGGGCTTCTAAGCCTGATGCAATCGAAGCAAGTAGTCCAATAGAAAGAAGTGATTTTATCATGTTCATGGCTGATTGGTTGTGATTAGGTTGGATACTGATGAGATATGTTCGGAAGGTACGTTGACGATTCGTTTGGTTCTGAGGTATCGGTTGAGTTCGTATTCGTCGTAATTAGGATTTTCAGGATCAAAACTCGAGACTCTGACCAAACCTCGGGAATGGATAAATTCCCCGTTTCCAATCCACATTCCGACGTGGACTACTCGCTCTTTTTTGTCTTCTTTTGCTTTTTCTCCAAAGAAAAGAAGATCGCCTACCTCTAATTTCTCCCAATTTTTAGCTACATCTATCAAGTCTCCTTCGTGTACTTGCTGCGAAGCATCGCGCGGAATAATCTGGCCGTTGAGATAAAAAATGGTTTTGGTAAATCCACTGCAATCGACGCCTTTGATCGACGTGCCGCCCCACAGATATGGAGTTCCCATCATTTGCTTGGCGGTGGAGATCAGACTTTCAGGATTGGTATTTCTACTGGCTATCCAAGACTCCCAAAGTTGGGTTTGGTTCTTGGCAACCCAGCCTTGTCTTTTGTCAGGTAGAGAAATGAAATAGTGCGAATTGCTTTCACTTTCTATGGTCAATAAATTTCCGGCAACTAGATCAGAAACCATTTCTTTTTCATCTGCGGTTTTCCACACATAGCCAATCAAGTCGGTGAATACCAACTTGGGAGTTTGATACCATTCTTCAAGTTCACCTTCTGTCATCAAATGAATACCGGTTTGATCGACCCAAGAAAGGTATTGATCGGGAGTTTGTACCAGAAACCAGCCACTATCTTCTTTCAAGACGTTGAGTGGAGTTCCCATCAAAGCTTGAGTCGCTAATTCGGCAGAATGCTTGGGTTGACTTCGGATATTCGCTACTGAGATGGTTACCAGAGCTTTTGTTTTTTCCCCAATAGTGGCGTCTGGCAATCGTAGGACTGCATCAGTAAATTCGATTTCTTTCTCCTGAAGGCTGGCCAAAAGTTTTTTTAAGGCTTCAAGTTGATCTGTTTCGCCTTTCAAAGAATCATTTTCAAAAGTCAGATCCCACAGTGCAACCCGTTTATCCGGTGCATAGTTGGTTTTTAGCTCTTCGATTAGAATTGTCACTTCCTGATTTTCTTGATCTGACTGGCAGGAAGCAAATCCAATTATTAAAGTGAGTAGGAGGAATAGCTTGGTTGTATTCATAGTGCTCTAAAATAAGATCACCACAAGAAAGACTTCTTAATGAAAGCAATTCTTGTGGTTGATCTCTTCAAAATATATTACTTAGACTCCAATCCCGGAGATCTTTCCAAGAACTCCTGATACAATCGAATGTGTCTGTTGGACAATGGAATGCGATAGCCATCAATGAATACATGCATGATTTGAGATCGGGTTTCAAACGGATCACCTGTAGCTACGATCAGATTTGCTACTTTTCCTTTCTCAACAGAACCATACTGATCCTCCACGCCGAAAATCTCAGCAGCGTTAATGGTAACAGCCTTCCAGGCTTCTTCTTTGCCCAGGCCATAGCTTGCAGCAAATGCAGCGTGGAAAGGAAGATTCCGTACATTTTCGATCTCAGAAGTTCGAATTGCTACTTTTACCCCAGCTTTTGCCATTTTACCGGCATTGGCATAAGGCGTGTCATAGCGATCTGACTCTCTTGTCGGTAGCTCTTGCACTGGCCCGGTAATAACTGGGTAACCAGACTTGGCTAGCTCATCGGCAACTCTCCAACCTTCAGCAGCTCCACTGATGATGACTTTTACATCTTTTGCCTCAAGCCATTTCAATGCACCTTTGATATCCGAAGCAGCATCTACTTCGACTAGCAACGGGAGCTCTCCAGCAATTACTTTCGCCAGTTGATCCATCTCTGGGTAGAATTCCAGAGTTGCACCTTCACCCTTTAATTGATTATAGGTTTTGGCATTCTCCCAGATCTCATTGGCTTCTTTCAATGATTTCTCATTTGCTGTCTTGATTTCCTCATCTGTTCTTCTGTCATATCGACCTCTTCTGCCTGAGCTTGGGAAATTCATCACCACTGCTTTGAATCCTGCGTACATCTGATCTGGTGTGTATCCATTTAAATTGATCAGGGCTGCTGTACCTGGAAATAATCCTCCGGAAGGTACAGTCAATACAGTAGTGACTCCGGAAACTCTAGTGACCGGAATTGCTTCCGAATTAGGATTCACAGCGGTCAATGCCTGCATATTTGGAGTGAAATTACCCACCTCTGAGTAATCTACCGTCTCAGCCACCGAGCTTACCTCAGCAAGTCCCAATCGTGTACCGCTGTCGATCATTCCGGGATAAATAAATAATCCCGTGCAATCAATTTCTTCAGCTCCGGTTGCAACTATGGATGTTCCGATATCCATTATTTTTCCATTTTCTACTAAAACGGAAGTATTGTTTAATACACCTTTGGTGATGGTCACCACGGTTGCATTTTTCAACAAGAATTTGCCTGATCGGGGTTTGATAAACTCCCCGTCGATCTGCGCCATAGCCATCATCGGCAGTAGCGCAATCAAGAAGGCGAAAAAGGATTTGAATATACTTTTCATGTCTTCGTCTTTTCGGAGTGATTAATTTTGATTAAATAAGGCACTAGTCATCTCAAAAAGATGCTCAGTATCCTGCATGCATCTTTCGGTTTCGATACGGAGATATATATCTTCAACCATCTCGGTAGGGCTAACAGCCAATCGCTGATCGTTTTTATCTTCTTTGATGTCAAAATATTTAACACCATCCACGAAAGTCATCTGAGGCACGGTATAAACCGAAAGTGGATGCTGATCAAAAATCACCAAATCTGCCTGCTTACCTTCTTCTATAGATCCTACCAACTCAGAAATTCCAAGCTGACGCGCAGGATTAATTGTTATCATAGCCAATGACTCGTCATCAGTCATTCCACCATAACGCTGGGTTTTGGCAGCTTCATGATACAAGTGACGAATCAGTTCGGCAGAATCGGAATTGATGGAGGTGATTGCACCGTTTGCATTAAGAATAGCAGCATTGAATGCGGTGGAATAATAAACCTCAAACTTGTAAGCCCACCAATCTGCAAATACAGAAGCACCCATCGTGTATTTTGCAATTTCCGGAGCCACTTTGAAGCCTTCATTGGTATGCTGAAATACAAGCTTTGAGATATTGAAGTCTCTTACTACATTGATTAGCATATAGATCTCATCCGCTCTGTAAGAGTGACAATGAATGATGATTTTTCCATCCAAGATATCCCCAAGTGTCTGCATTCGTTCATCGTATTTTGGAGCGGATACTGTGCTTCCATTTTGCGAAGCGGCTACGTTATAGTCAGACCAAGCTTTCTTATATTGAATCGCCTCGTTGAATCCATTTCGGATCACAGCTTCCACACCCATTCTACTTTTAGGCTGGATTCCATTTCCGCGTCCATGAACTCTGGTTGGGTTTTCACCCAAAGCGAATTTAATCGTCCGAGGAGCATCCGCCATGATGATATCATCAGGGTTGGTTGTTCCCCATCTATGCTTAAGTGTGGCATTTTGTCCGCCAATCACATTCGCAGAACCATGCATCGCATGGGAAATAGTCACTCCACCGGCTAAGGCACGGTAGATTCCCACTTCTGTAGGATTGACTACGTCTTTCATCTGAACTTCTGCAGTAATCGGCGAAGTCGCTTCATTGACTACATCCAATCCTACGTGAGAATGCGCATCGATAATGCCTGGCATTAAATATTTACCAGTAGCATCGATAGTCTGTATTCCTGAAGGCGCAGAAAGATTCGAACCTACTTTTTTTATTATACCGTCTTGCACCAAGACATCGGTATTTTCAAGTGTTCCTTTGGTTACGGTGAGAACGGTTGCGTTTTTGATTAAAACGCTGCCTTTTGGTGTTTGAGCTGAGGCAGTATAAATACTCAGTCCCAACAATGCAACCAGAAAATAATTTATCTTTTTCATGTCTTTACAGTTTTGCAGTTAGAGTTGGATTGAGTGTAGCTTCGAATGGAAAAGACCCGAACTGTCCGATAGACATAGTGCCATCCATGGAGCTGCCATCTATTGTGCAGGATATTTCTATCAATATCGCCATTCCCTGTGCATTGACATCAAAGGCAAATGATAATGTATTTCCGTCTAAAGTCACATCCTTGATCGGTGCTGTTGCTTTACCGGATCCTGAAGGATCATCGTAGGTAATCGTACCAGTATAGTCGTTTCCATCTTTTTTGATCGACACTACACCGCCGCCGCTACCAGCAGGACTCTCTGTAGTGTAGTCCCAATTACCGGCGATTTTAACTGCGCTTTCGCTACTTCCAGCTTCCGAAGCTTTCTTCTTAGCTTTTATTTCGTAGTCGAAAATGTAACCATCAGCGATGACATGTCTGATCTGTGTATCTTCTTTGAAAAGCGTATCCGTGGTCAAAACAAGATTTGCCATTTTCCCTTTTTCGATCGTACCTGTTTCTCGACTTATTCCCATCATTGCTGCTGGGTTGGTGGTCAATGCCGCTAAAGCCGCACTTTCTGACAATCCGTTATCGATCATTGTTTTGAGCGACTTTGCAAGATCCCCTGTTTTTACTCCATTGGTGGTAAATGCAAAAGGAATCCCAGCTTTTTCCAACTTACCCGCTTGCGAGATGGACAGATTATGAGCTTCTTTTACTCTTTCATATTGTGCCTTTACGTCTTCTGAAGCATCCTCTTTCTGAGCTTTAATTGCTTTCTCGTCAGGAACTTCTGCTTTGATCAATACTTTTGCACCTGCTGCTTTCATTTCATTGATAACGCCGTCGTATTTCTCCAAATCGGTCAATATCAATTTGAATCCAAGCTCTTTTTGAAGCTTCAGCACTCTTCTAATCTCCAACTCTGAGGAAGCGGAAAATAATACAGGCGTAGATTTGGAAATCACATCTATCATACCGGTATAGGTATCGTTGATGGCTGGTCTTCGTACTCCAGATGTCGAAGAGAACCTGTCCGAATTTGTTTTTGTCAATTCTGCATTCTTGTAGACGTCCCTGAATTTGGCCATAACTCCGGCAGCTGTACCTGGATACATTCCGCGACTACCCTTAAAACTCACTGCCAGAGCAGTATTCTCTTTGATGAGATTCGGGGAAGAGGCGTTGCCAAGGATCATTATAGCAGTTTTTCCGGCGATCATTCCTCCATCCGGCACAATTTGTAATATAGTAAATCCACTTTTACGTAAATCTTCCACCTTACTGTCTATTGCAAATTGATCCACAGCAGATCTCCATGGAGTAATTCCGGCGATTTCATCCGGTGGATTGGAAGAGACAAAATTCTCAGGCTTTTCTAGATCTTTAGGCTTCGTAATGCCCACGCTACTTGCTCCATCTATAAATCCCGGATAGATGAAAAGCGAATCTCCGGCAATCTTTCGAGCTTCTAAGGGAATGCTGATATTGGAGCCGACACCCATGATAAGACCATCTTTGACTAAAATTGTAGCTTTTATTCCCGCCTTACCTGGGGCGGTGAAAACCGTTGCATTGGTAATCGCATAGGTGTCAGTGATTCTTTTCTTTCCGGTCGGATCGCTTTGGGCAAAGCCTTCCGGAGAAAAGATCCAACCACTCCACAAGATGCATATTGCGCCTGCTCTGAGTAGGATTTTTTTCATAAATAATGATGTGGTTAATAATGATTTTGTAAAATATTTCAGATGAAAAAGAACGAAATTAAAATTCCTCCTCGATCAAAATATTTCTTTCGATTGATTGGTTTTTTCCTTAGGATAGCAAGCTAATAAATGAGAATTCAGAATCCTTTTAGATTTATTTTTTCAACTCTATTTTTTGATCAATGGCATCTTTCAATAGGTAAGCAACACTTTGGCTGACGACAAAGGCAAAGCGAATAAATTAAAATTATTTGGCTGGTAAAATAACGATCGACTTGTGCTTCAGATGTTATTTTTATTGATGTAAATAAATATCCTGTGAGTAAAATACCAATCATTGAAGATGATTTTCGAATCTCTGGTTTGGTAGATTTTCGGCAAAAAAAAACTACTTTTAAACTGTTTTAGTCAAAAATGGAAACAAAGGAATCCATGAAATAAATGCATAGACTCTTGATCTGATAACCGCAGATGTATTCCTAACTGCCTAAATAACCGGACTGATTTTGTTGCTTAAACTATGAGTTACATGATCGAAGAACTAATCAAAAATACTCGACTTTCATCAAGCGGTCGTTAGTTGCTCACCTCGCAATAAAAGACCATTATTGTTGAAGATTGGAAGTCATCTAGCTTGCCTTAACCTGAATGTTTTTGATGACACAGGCTATTTACCAATCAAGTGTATAATTTTTGATCAGACGCTGAATCAGGAGCCATTGATAGTATCAAAAATCAAAGAGATCAACATTCCAAAGCCGAACTAGAAATCTTTAGAAAAAAGAGTGATGAGCTGAAGAAAGCTATGGGGGAGTCTACGTTCGACATCAAAATCTTAAAAAAAGTCGGATATGGATTAATTACGAAACAAGAAGTTGAATCGCTATCCTCTGAGATCAAATTGAGTCTAAAATCATGGAATATTATCGATTATAACGTCCCAACGTACTCTTCGCAATGAAATAGAATGTTTAAGGCTTTTAGTAGAGCATTTAAAAAAGATTATGCATTCAAAAACTGTCTTGATTCAGCACAAACCTTATTAGACTAAATACAAAAAAATGGGTGGACGAATACAATCCATTTGAGCCATATCCTGCCTTAGATATGAAAGCACCAAATGAATTTTATAACTTAAAAACACGGCTTAACCAGTCCAACTTTTAAGCGGGAAAATCACAAATTATTTGTAGTTTGAGCCTAATACCAATAATATATAGACCTCATCTAAAATCATCCAAGAAGTTAAAAAAAACCTAATTCAAGTTCAAAACGAGGTACTTGTATATTGAACACCAATTATTAATCCCAACAGCTGAAAACTAAACATTGAAATGAGGTAATTCAGGGATAGGCTCTAAAAATTATTTAAGGCAACTTGGATTTTTATAGTTAAACTTGGGTGAAATTAAGCCTTCCGGGTTTCATATTAGGGATTTCTATGGTAATAGCAGTAAAAATATAGGGCGAAATAGAATATCTTCAATCGCTGAAAAAAAATTCATGAATAAATCAGATTTGTGGGTAGAACTCTACTCAAATATAAGTACTACAGGGGCTTTGACCTTTAGCTCGAAAGCGCTCGTGGCCAAAATGCTTTCTCATGCAGATTTTTCCAAAGCAAAAATTATAGTTGAATTAGGTGGTGGAGACGGTAGTATCTCTCAGGGAATAGTAGAGCGAATGGCTCCGGGTGCGAAACTCTATGTTTTTGAAATTCATAAATCCTTCTGCGAATCGATGGAGAAACTTTTTCCGCAGGAAAATGTAATCATCATTAATGACTCTGCTGCAAATATCAATCAGTACCTCGATGGTGAAAAAGTAGACTATGTCCTATCTTCTTTGCCTTTTAGTTTGATTTCCCCGGAGGTCAAAGACCAAATCTTGGCAGCTTCTAAGTCTGCACTGAACCCATCAGGTTTTTTTATACAGATTTGCTATTCCTATTTACTAAAGAATCTTTTCAAAAAGCATTTTGGAAAAGTAAAAACCAGCTTTACGCTGAAAAATCTACCACCGGCATTTGTTATGGTCTGCAATTAAACTCTTTTAATTGAACATTCTGCAAGTCGCACTTTTAGCTAAATTGAATCGAATGAAGGGAGTTGAATTTTCCCCTTTAAAAGTGATTCAGGACCTGTATCCTGAAGATTGGGAACTATTTCAAGAAGATGTTTTGGAAGCGGCAAGGCAACTGGCTGAAGCAGGGGAAATTGAAATTATCCACAAGGGCAAAAGTATCAATCCTGACAATTTTCCGACTTTGAGTTGCAAAATCAGAAGACCGCACAAACTAATATGATTCGAAATAGGTTCTAAAGTCATATTTCAAACTTTAAAATAAGAAACTATGAACCTACCAACTACTTCACTTTCCATACCCGATGGCCTAGAATTAATAACGCTAGGTGCGGGTTGTTTTTGGTGCATTGAGGCTGTTTTTCAACGATTAAATGGGGTCGAAAAAGTTATCTCAGGTTATGCCGGGGGATTTGTCGTAGAGCCTTCATACAGAGAAGTTTGTGATGCTACTACAGGTCATGCAGAAGTCATTGAGGTATATTTTCATCCTAAAGTGATTTCTTTGGAGCAAATTCTGGAAGTTTTTTGGGGCACTCATGACCCCACTACGTTGAATAAACAAGGAGCTGACGCAGGACCACAGTATCGCTCAGCTATATTTTTCAATGCAGAATCACAGAAAGTGATCGCTGATAATCTGAAGTCTAAGCTCAATGAATCCAAGATTTTTGATCGACCAATTGTAACTGAGATTACTCCATTTACCAATTTCTATCCAGCCGATAGCGATCACTACGATTACTATAATTCGAACAGCGGTCAGCCTTATTGTCAGTTTGTGATAAAACCAAAAGTGGATAAGCTTGATGAATTTTTCAGCGAATTGCTCAAGGCCTAATTCAAATTGAGAATCTTGCTTATTTCCATTTCTACTAATCAAAAACGAAACAAAATTCTGTTTTAGGAGAGTTTAGTTATCTAAATCGAGTCTGTATTGTTTTGTATCCTTCTTTTTTAAAGATTGAGGTTAAGCTATCAAGGGCAATCAGAAATATCCTAATCCATAGATAATCGATGAAAAATAATTCTTTCTTTTAGGCTTTAGTTTTTAGAAATTGGAATATTAGTTTTTATCTAACAAAATTTTGGTTTTGGAAGATAATGATTCAAAACTTATACAAACCTCTAATTGTAAGTTTCTTATTTGTTTTTCTTGGAGCTTTCTGGAATCAGGCTCATGATATTAAAGAAGATTATATAGGTTTTGGTCTTATTGGAGAATATTCAAATGATATTCGGACTTATCCATTGGCAGGATTTGTATGGGAGCGGAAATTTACCTCTATAAGTGGACTAGAAACTGGGATGTATTACCCATCAGAAAGATTAAAATTGTTTCTGAATGTTTCCCAATCCAGTGGTGGTTTTTCAGAATTGGTTTCCATCCAACAGCATTATCTAAGTTTTCCAATTCTGTATCGCTTTTATCTACAAAAGCACAAGCTGTCATTGGGTCCTGTGGTAAATGTTTTTGTGGGGTGGGATCAACTCAAAAAGGCTCGAATAACCGTAGATGAATTCTTCAGAAGCCCTACTTTCGATTTGGGTCCATTGCTTAAAATCAGTCGTCAATTGGCGATCAAAGAAAAACTATTTTTGGAACCTGAGATTCGTTTCGGAGCATTGACGCAAACCTCAACCCTGTTTTTTGGAATAGAGGTACAGCTAAAAGAAAAGCTCCGATAAGTTAATTTTCAACTTTCTTCATATTCCATTTTAGGTAAAAACTGTGTCAAAGCTTAATAACTGGCCTAGACAGGCTATATTTACAGAATTTAACCACACGAATATTTTAATATTAAATGAAAAGAACAAGAGCGCAAGAATCCCGTGCAGCAATCGAGCGGTTGTATATCACGATGAGGCATTTATTCACCCGAGGGGTTTATAAGCCAAATGGAGTATCAGGGGAAACTTTGGTTGAAGCCCTGCGAACTCTGAGTCCGGAAATTTACGGTACCATTACTGATCCTGAAAAAATCGAATTAGACGGATTACTTTATGTGATGGAGCGCTTGCCTCGTGGTATCGAAGAATGTCGTTATGTCCGATTGATTAGTCGAGAGGGATACGAAACTTCGAATCTGACTGCAATAGTACCGCCCAAACGAAAGCGAAATTGCTATAGGCTGGACGAGCAAATCATGTATGTAGAGATGACACGTGGTCGATCTGATATCTATGATATTCTGACTCACCTGACATTTTTAAATCTAGAATCCAATAAGATTTTTCAAAATAGCACTGATGCGAAGGGTAAAATCAATACTAATTGGCGCATGCTTGATGAAATAATATCAAAAGAGAAATCAGGCGAAGAATTTAATAAAGAGGCTGCTAGTGCCTATTTGAGTCATTTGATAGGGCGAACTTTTGAAGAAACGCTCGCTGCAGTGGATAAATTTGAACGAAGCAGCAATTCAAATAGTCTATTTTCTATAATCTACCATTTGGGTAAGTTGGCTTACGACGAGTCGATCCACAGCTTAGATCGTGAGATTTCGTTTTCGGCTACCCTCCGGGAAAGAGTAGGGCATCACGTCTACGGCGAGCTTTGGGCCAGACGGATTAAAAAGACTTTAGATGAAAAAGGTCTTTTAAAACGCCCAATACATATTATTTCAGCAAATCTGCATTCGGTATTAAATACCGTTTATGGGTATCAATTGCTCAATCTTAGCGATTACCAAGCCTTGGAAGATGTGGTCATGGCTATAAGTACCAATACCAAAGGTAATCAAGGGAAGGCAATCGAAGACTACGCATTGGCACACGGCTTTATCAACCTTCCCGATGAGTCTGGTACCAATATCGGTGCTCAGGTTATCGATACCGCACTTTTGGAAAAAGATGTGTTGATTCCTGGGGTAGTTTTACCAAAAGACAAATCTAAACGGCCCGTGTTTGTGGTCATGGATTATGCTTTTGGAGAGCAAGCTTATGAGTGTTTTGATGAGTTGTTGAAGCCTTATCAACAAGGAGAAAAAACTATTGCACTTGATGTTGTTTCTACATCAATTATGGGAAAAGCTGGAATTCTTTATGGAGGAAAAGGTGATCTTATGATTCCAAATTCGCATGTTTTTGAAGGGACAGCTGATAATTATCCTTTCAAAAATGAGTTCAAAAAATCAGATTTTGAAGGATTTGGACTAGGTGTTTGTTCTGGTTCGATGGTTACAGTATTAGGTACATCACTCCAGAATAGAGATGTTTTAACTTATTTCATGGAATCCTCATGGAATGCAGTAGGATTAGAAATGGAAGGTGCACATTATCAAAAAGCAATTCAATCAGCTTCTAAAATTCGAAGAAGTATACGCGCCAATGTTAAGGTATTGTATGCCTATTACGCCTCGGACAACCCATTGGAGACAGGAAGTACGTTGGCTTCCGGAGCTTTAGGAATGGAAGGTGTGAGGCCTACTTATTTGATCATTTACAAAATTTTTGAAAAACTTTTCGGTTGAGGTTATAGATAATCCACCGCCAAAACATAATGTTTTACGGAAGTGTAAGAGAAAAAAATAGGTTCAAGCTGTCAGGCTTGAACCTATTTTTTTGATTATAATTCAGGAATTTGTTTAACCCAACTTGAAAATCGAATTAGACAACATTATGTAATACAACAATTTACGCTGATTATTTTTACAATTGGGTCACAACTTTTGACTTCCTCACATAGGGTCTGTCCTTAAATTTGAGCGCATCATATATTTTTTTCATCGCTACACTCGGTCGCGTACACAGCTTGGTGTAAATGCGTTTGTTGTCTTTGGCATCCATGCTGATCATGGAACACCGCTGGGCTTGCATTTTTTCTACAATCGTTTTCCAGCTGTAATGGATGCCGTTCTGTTT
>Ga0209390_10004282_pt1 | contig 21621 bp, 10 predicted proteins | sample BON01_FD_187212 | JGI IMG/M metagenome (GOLD analysis project Ga0209390, IMG submission 187212) | Freshwater microbial communities from Lake Bonney liftoff mats and glacier meltwater in Antarctica - BON-01 (SPAdes) (version 2) | ecosystem: Environmental > Aquatic > Freshwater > Ice > Glacier... | reverse complement strand
CCATTGACGATCGAGAGGCGCCCCGCGCTCACGCTCGTCGTGGCGGCGGCGGCCGGACCAGGAGGGAGGTGGCTTGCGCAGATGGATGTCGCGGGAGAAGAGGAGGGGGGGACGAGGCTGTCACCCGGTGCGACATTTAAAACAAACGAGGCGCAAGAGGGCGGCGGCGGGCCCGCTCGTCGCCGCCGCCACCGCCCTCGGGCGAGAAACCTCTCCCCCCCCTCACACAAAAAAGCCACAAACGCAGGGGCGACCCCTAACGACCGGAGGAACCACCGCCGCCGCGCCTCCCCGATGAACTCGTACCGCCGAACGTTCAGTTATTTATATATGCAATTTTCCCGTCTCAGGGGCAATAGCGCACTTTCTGCGCACGTTCAGCGTGTGCAACAACGACTTTCCCAACCTTCACTGGGAGGCAAACGTGGCCGAGTGGTTAAGGCGTGCGGCTGCTATACATCGATCTGTTCGATCTCACTGGCGGACAACTGCATGGGGTAACCCGCGCGCGTTCGAATCGCGTCGTTTGCGAAACGCCGTTTTTGTTTTTTTGAGTGCCGAGTGTTGATGCTGGACAGGAAGGGACGGCGCGTGCACGATCTCGCGGCGCAAGAAGGAATCGATCGACGATCGATGGGTTTTTTTTTGCAGGTTTTTTTGGGGCGGCGCAAAACCGAGCGGGACGCTTCGTTTTTCTATTTCGTCTCGCTCCCCCCGCCCACCGCGTCGCGCTCCGCCCGCGCGTCCGTGTTGACCAGCACCGCGTACGGCTTGTCGCGCCGCCGGCGCCGCGCCCCCGCGCGCTTCTTGCCCCTGGAGCTCCCGCGCCGCAGCCGCCGGATCGCCGCGTCAAAGTCCAGAAACATGGGAAAAGACGCCTCCATCGCCGGCCACAGCGGCACGGCGGCGCCCAGCGCGTAGGACACCTCGACGTGGTTGGGCAGCAGCTGCTGCCAGGGCGCCGCGCCCTTGCCCATGTAGGCGCCGCGCAGGTGCGAGGGCGGCCCCGCCGCGGGCTCGGGGGCGTCGGGCAGGCGCGTCAGGTCGCGCACGGGGTAGAAGGACTGCGTGGGCGTCGGAAGGGGGGCGGCGGCGGCGGCCGCCTTGCCGGCGAGCGGCGGCGCGTCGAGCAGCGGGCGGGCGACGCCGAGGGCGTCGCGCTTGTGCAGCGCGTCGAGGGCGACGTGGAGGTCGCGGTGGGTCGCGGCGAGGGCCGTGAGCAGCCCCGCCTGCAGGGCCGAGCGCGCGGGGCGCTGCAGCACGTAGTGCGCGGCGCGCAGCTGCTCGCGCTCGGCCGGCGAGAGCGTGGCCGCGGCGGCGTCGGCGGCGGCGCGCGCGTCGGCGGCGGCGCGCTCGGCGGGTCCGGAAACGGCGGCGGCTGATGCGGCGGCGCTGCGGCTGCTGCTCGCGCGCTGCTGCGGTTGCTCCTGGTGCACCACTGATCCGATCCTCATCGGCACCGTCGCGGCGGCAGTCAGAGCGCGCGCCGCGCGCGCGCCCAGCATCCCCACCAGCGTGCCGCGTCCTGCTCCAAACATCTCTCCCTCTCTCCGTTGACCGCCAAGCCCAATCGCGTGCTCCTGCTACTACTGCTGGACCAAGCTGCTGCGAGGCCTCGCGGCCCCGGGTGGGGACCCTGCGGGCTGAGCGCGCTTGGACAAAAGAGAGCGATACAGAATTTTCTCTGTCTCGACCCGCAGCGAGCTGTTTTTACTTGTTGAGGGCAGTTGTTGAGGATGAGACGCGACGAGGCGTGCCGTGATGTCAAGCTGAGGGTCAACGTGTGTTTGTGGGACGATTACACCAGCGCTCCTGCTCTCTTAAGACGCCTTTTGCTGGCGCCTCTCCTCGGCGGCGTCCTCCCGGGCCTCTCGCCGCTCTCCCTGCTCGGCCGCAGTGCCCCTGCGCGCCCGCCTCCTCGCCTCCTGGGGGTCCCACGCGCGCGCGATCGCCGCGGGCACCGCGCGTGGCGACAGGCCCGGGCGCTGGAGCGCCAGCGGGTGGTGCTGCTGTCGCCTTTGCTCCTGCTGCCGAGACTGCTCCGCCTGGTCCTCGTCCTCCCGCTTGTCCCGCTGCCGCCGCCGCTCCTGCTGCCGCTCGGTCTGCTGTTGCTGCTCCCGAGGGCGCCCGCTGCCGCCCTCTCTTTCCTCCACCGCCGCCGCCTCTGCCGCCGCGCGAGACGTCCGCGCTGGCGATGGGACTGCCGCCGACGCGCCGCCGCCGTCGCCCGCCCCGAGGCCCACCACCAGGTCGGCCGCGCGCGCCGCCAGCAGCGGCGCCATCTGCGCACCGCCGCCAAAGGCCATGCACCCGCCGCCGCCGCCGCCGCCGAGCGCCGCCTCGCGGCTGGCGGCCTCGAGCACGACGACAAACCTCCCCGGCTCGAACGCCGGGTGGAAGCCGACGGCGCCGGGCGCGCCGGGGACCAGAGGGAAGAGGTCGAGCGGGCGCCAGCGCTCGCGGGCCTGGGCGCGCCGGCGCGCGGCGTCGTTGTCGCCTCCCCTGGCACCGTCGTCGCCCTCGCCGTCCCCGTCCTCGTTCTCGTCGCTGCTGCTGCTGCTGCCGCCGCCGCCAGCAGCGCCGCCGTCGTCCAGCAGCAGCGCCGCGCCGCGCAGGCGGCCCGTGTTGACGTTGGCGCCGGCGGCCCCGCCGGTCCCGTCCCCCGCCACCAGCCCGCGGAAGAGCGCGCCCGCGCGCGCGCGCAGCTCGCCCCGCTGCCGCCGCTCCGCCCGTCGGCCCGCCTTGAGCGCCGCGCGCCTCTCGCCCGCGTCCATCGCCGCCGCCGACAGGGCCTCGGCATCCTCCTCGTTCTCCGTCCCGGCGGCGCGTCCCAGAGACACCCCGCTGCCGACCGCCACGGTCCCCTCGACCGAGGCCGCGGGCATGCCCCACAGCCACGAGGGCGGCGGCGGGGGCGCGTCGTCACGGGCGGCGGCCGACGACGACGACGAGGACGACGAGGACGACGACGAGGACGATGAGGGCGACGACGAGAGCGAAAACGCCTCCCACACGGGCACCTGCCCGCTGGCCGCGTCGGCGCCGTCGCCGGCGGGCCACCTGCCGACGAGCCCGGCCCCGAACTCGACGCCCTCGAGCCCCAGCCCAAAGCCTTCGGCGAGGTCGCCCGCGGAGACGACCGCCACGATTGTCTCGGCCTCGACAAAAAATAGCGGCAGCGGCCCGCCGCCGTTGCCGCCGACGCCTCCGGTCGCCGCCGCCCCCTTCCCGGGCGAGCAGACGCACCTGAGCTCGAACGTGCTGCCCCCGCCTCGCTCGCGCCACCCGTCCAGCACGGCGCCCTCGGGCATCATCACGCCGGCGCGCAGGGCCAGCGCGCGCAGCGCGTCCCGCGCCGGCCGCAGCAGCAGCACGCCGCCGCCGTCGGGCGACAGCACGCACTCTGCAGAGGGCGGCAGCCGCGCGGCCCGAGCCCCCGGCATGCGCGCGGCCACCTCCTCCGGCCGCAGCAGCGCCGCGCGCAGGCCCGCGGACCGGCAGGCCGCGGCCGTGAGCGTGGCGTTGTTGCTGTCCTGCTGCTGCCTGTCGCCGCCGCCGCCGCCGCCGCCGCCGCCGCCGCCGCCGGGGTATAGAAAAACGTCGAGCGACGGCGCCGCAGCCAGCAGCCGCGCGTCGGCGGCGGCGCGCTCGAGCCCGCGCCAGTAAGCGGCCGCCTCGACGGCCAAGGACGCGCGCAGGGGCGAGGCGCAGGCGGCCTTGAGCGGGACCGTCGAGGGGAGGAGGAGGCCGCGTCGCTGGTGTAGCTGGGCGCCGCCGGACGAGGACGAGGACGAGGACGAGGACGACAACGGCGAGACGAGCGCGACCTTTTTCCCGCGGCGCGCGAGCGCATAGGCGGCGGCCAGCGCCGACGCGCCGCTGCCGACTACGGCCACGTCGGCCGCTCGGCGCTCGACGGCCGTGGCGGCCGAGCCGCCGCCTCTCATTGTGACCATTGACGGTGTTGCAGTTGAGTGTGGCGCTTTTTGGGAGAGAGGCCGAGGCGGATCAGAAAAGGACGACACAGAAGGTGTCGACAGTGGAAAGAGATTGCAATCGATGGAGGCAGGCAATCAATGAGGGTCGAAAGTGTTGTGGACGGAACGAGGGCGTGCGCAGCCCTTAAAAAGGGGGGAGGTGAAGACTGACGAACCTCACTTGCAAAGCGCGCCGCGGCGCTGCAAAGCGGGCGAGCGGCGGTACGGCCGCCGCGAACAAACGCATGATCGACCGGACCGGCCGATCGCCAATCACCCCCCGTCTCCTCCGCTTGTCACACCAATCGCATTACTACTTCAACAAAACAAACAATGTGCACGCCCGACCCGCCGGCGTCGCTCGCCACCGAAGAGGGTGCAGCAGGACCAGACGACGCCGTCCCGGACGCCGAAGGGGAGGATGGAGGCATCGAGCCCCTGCCCTGCGCCCCCCGCGCGCTGATCGCGTGCCAGTTCGGACGGTGGTGGCCCAAGTACCGCGCGCACGCCCTGTCCCCCGCGTTCGTCATCGACCTCACCCCCGAGGAGGTCGGCTTCCTGCTCCAGGACGGCGTCGCGCTCGGCGACGGCGACGCCGCGCGCGTGCTGCCGGCCGCGCACCCGCGCTCCTCCTCGTCTTCTTCGTCGTCGTCCTCGTCCTCGTCCTCGTCGTCGTCCGAAGAAGAAGAGGTCGCCGACTGGACCGCGCGCTTCCCGCGCCTCGCCGCCGCCATCGGCGACGCCCTAGCCTCGCCCGACCTCGCGAGCGCCCCGGCCGTCGTGCCGAAACTCAACTGGTCGGCGCCGTCCGACGCGGCCTGGGTCCTGCCGCCGGCGGGCCTGCTGCTCCCGCCGCCGCCGACGGAGGCCGACGCCGCCGCCACCACGGTCGCGCTGTCCGACCTGGCGTCGGGCGGGTCGGCCGTGGTGTGCGGCAACGCGGAGCAGGTGGTCCTGCTACTGCAGAGCTCGGACCGCGCGGCGCACGACCTGTCGCTGGTCGCGCGGCTGCAGCGACGGGCTTTGGTGGGCGACGGCGACGGCGACGGCGACGGCAACGGCGACGGCGCGCGGACGCCCGGCCCGCCGATCGTCGCCCAGCTCGCGCTGCGCGCGTGGCGGTCCTTGAGGCCCGAGCGCGAGCTGCGCCTGTTTGTGGCCGGGCACCGCGTCGTCGGCGTCAGTCAGCGCGACGCCTCGCAGCACTACCAGCAGCTGGCGGCAGAGGTGGCGGCGACGGGCGGCGGCGGCGGCGGCGGCGGCGGCGGCGGCGGCGGGGGCGGCGAGGGGGCCGAGCGCGACCCACGGCGGCCCACGCGCGTGATTGACGAGCTCGCGCGCCGCGCCTGCGAGTTTCACGCCGAGCACGTGCGCGACACGTTCGAGGTCGCCGACTACGCCATGGACGTATACGTGCTGGGGCAAGGGGAGGAGGGGGGGGGCCCATGCGGCGGCCGCGGGGCGGCCGCCGCGGAGCGGACGCGGCGCGGCCCGGGCGTGCGCCTCGTGGACTTCAACCCGATCGCGACGACCACGTCACCCTGCTGTTTTGGCACCTGGCGCGCCGTCCCGGGCGGCCTGTGGTCCGCGCCCGAGCACAGGCCGTACTTGGCGGGGGAGGACGAGGAGGGCGAGGAGGGCGAGGAGGGCGAGGAGGAGGGCGAGGAAGGCGGCGGCGGCGGCAGCGAGCGGCAAGGCGGGGCAGCAACCCCAGAGGCAGGAGGAGCGCAGGAGACGCCCGTCGTGCGGTTTGTGGGCGACGCCGGAACGGGCGTCATGCCCGGCCGCAGGTTCGCGTGCGGCATGCCGCACGACGTGCTTTACATCTCCGAGTGGGGCGCGGGCAGCGGGCTCGGCGGCGGCGGGTTCGGCGGCGGGTTCGGCGGCGGCGGCGGAGGGGCGGGCGGGCCGAGGGGCGCGGCGGACGCGCTGGTGGACGCGATGCGGCGGGCAAACCGGAGGCGAGAAGATCGGCAGCAGCAGCCGCCGTCGCCCTCGTGATCGGGCTGCGCGTGACGCGAGAGGCGAGTCGCCTCAAAAACGCGGATTTAGAGAATTACACAGGACGAGGCGACGGCAACTCCGCCGCCCTCAGGCGAACATAAAATAGGGTGTTAGAACCTCGCCCAGCACCGGTGGCAGTCGCCCATGCACGTGCCCTGGCAGTCGAAGTCGTAACCGAGCGCGCGCGGATTGCGCGCCACGGCGCCCCGCAGCACGGCGCCCTCTAGCCGCCACTGCCGCCGGAGCTGCGCGGCGTTGGCGCCGAGCCGCGCCTCCGCGTCGAGGAACAGGAGCTCGGGGAACGACTTGAGCACGGCCGCCGCCTCGGGCGCGGAGAAGCCGAGCGGGACCTGCTGCCCGCCGGCCTCGCTGGGGGGGCGGCTCTCCGCCTCGTCATTGTCGGCGCCGCCGCCGCCGCCGTCGCCTCCGACCAGGAACGCGAGCGCGCGCTCGACGCGCCCGGCGTCGGGCGCCGCGCCGACGACCGAGTGCCGCCAGTAGGCCTGCGACCCCCAGCCGAACGCGCGCGCGACGTGCCTCTGGGCGGCGAGCTCGGGCGGGGCGTCCTCCTCCTCGCGACCGCCGCCCCTGCGCCGGCGTGCGGGCGCCGGGGCCGCCGCTGCCGTCGACGCGCCCTCGGCCGCCGCCCGCTCAAGCAGCGCGCTCACGGCGGCGACGCTGCGCTCCCACTCGCCCGCGAGCTCCCCCGGCATGCCCACGGGCGGGAAGACCTCGGGGTCGCCGGGGCTGCGCGGGGGCGCGGTGCTGACGGAGGCGGCGGCCGCGAGGGGAGGGGGCGGGGCGATTACGGTTGCCGTCGTTGTCGTCGACGAGGAGGCAGGCAAAGGAGAAGAGGGCGCGGGCGCGGGCGCGATCCCGCTGGCAGCGCCGGCGCTGGTCCCGCGACGAGGGCGCAGGCTCGTCGTGGTCTTATGGGGGAGAAGGCGGCCGGGGACCGGCCTGGCGGTCGACGCCATCGCGCTCGAGCTCCTCTGCATCATTATCGTGGTGAGCGGCATGCCGGGCCACACACGCAACCGCAGAGAGAAGGAAGGGAGGAGAGAGAGGGCCCGATTGTGAGAGGCAAGGTGTGTGTAATTTAGTGCTGGGATTCCAACTCTATCGACGATGATTGGATGCATCGATGCAGAGCGCTCGGCGTAGCTCTTCAAGAGGTCGCCAATTGCGCGCGAGAGGACGCGACGCCGACGCCGACCGTGCGCTCGCGCCGTCGCCAAACACCGCCTTCCTTCCTTCTTTGCGCCCCCTCATCTCTCCCGCACCACACGAGCACGCGCGACATACTACGGATCACTTCATTCCTGCGCGATTGCGCACAAACAAAGTCGAGTTCGGCTTCATAAAAGAGAGAGAGAGCAGGAATGCTTTTGGGCGGTCCCGCGCGCGCAGCCGTCGTCTTTGGGCAGCAGAAGCAGCAACAGTCACAGCTGCGCTCGGCACCGTTGCGCCTGCGTCGCGTCCCGTCCAGCATCCAGCGCCACCAGCAGCGGCGAGCGGCAGGAGCCAGGATGGCCGCCGTCGCCGAGCAGAAGCAGCAATCGCTGCTTCGCTGCGTCGACGCGTCCACCATGAGCGAGGCCGACCTGCAGCGCGTGCTGGCGCGCCCGCGCATCGACTTTTCGTCCATCCTGTCGACGGTGAGGCAATCGACTCCCAAAAGACGTGATTGGCGAAGGAGCGGCGTCGTCGAGACGAGCGCCGCACGCGTCTCGTCGTGCGCTCACCGCCCCGTCGCTGCTCCCCCCCCCTCTCTTTTCCCTCCCCCCCCCGCCCCCCCCCCCCTCTCACCCAACCCGAAGCCCCCTCAACCCAACAACGACCAAACGCCCACAGGTCGAGCCCATCCTCGCCCGCGTCCGCGTCGAGGGCGACGCCGCTGTCCGCGACTTCAGCGCCCGCTTCGACCGCGTCGACCCCGCCAGCGCGCTGGGCTCGGGCGCCGAGCCCTGCTGCGTGCCGGCCTCCAGCCTGCCCGCGCCCGCGCTCGACCCCGAGGTCGCCGCCGCCTTCGACGTGGCCTACGCCAACATCCGCGCCTTCCACGAGGCCCAGGCCCCCACGCGCGAGCAGGAGGCCGTCGTCGAGACCATGCCAGGCGTCCGCTGCCGCCGCGTGGCGCGGCCCATCGGCGCCGTCGGCGTCTACGTGCCCGGCGGCACCGCGGTGCTGCCCTCGTCCGCGCTGATGCTGGCGGTCCCGGCCCAGATCGCGGGCTGCCGCACGGTCGTGCTGGCCACCCCGCCCCGGCCCGACGGCTCCGTCGCGCCCGAGGTGCTCTACTGCGCGCAGAAGGCGGGCGTCACGCACATCCTGCGGGCGGGCGGCGCGCAGGCGGTGGCGGCCATGGCCTATGGAACGGCCTCGACCCCCAAGGTGGACAAGATCTTCGGCCCGGGCAACCAGTACGTGACGGCGGCCAAGATGTCCGTGTGCAACAGCGAGGCCATGGTCGCGATCGACATGCCCGCGGGCCCGAGCGAGGTGCTGGTGATCGCCGACGCCGGCGCGCCGCCGGCGCACGTCGCCGCCGACCTGCTCTCCCAGGCGGAGCACGGGCCGGACTCGCAGGTCGTCCTGGTCGCGCTGCCCGGCGTCGACGTGGACGCCGTGCAGGCCGAGGTCGAGCGCCAGTGCGCCGCCCTGCCGCGCGGCGACGTCGCGCGCCGCGCCCTCGCGCACAGTTGCGTCGTGCGCGTCGCGGACCGCGCCGCCGCCGTCCGCGTCAGCAACGCCTACGCGCCCGAGCACCTGATCGTCAACGTCGACGCCGCGTCCTCGTGGCTGCCGGAGCTCGACAACGCCGGCTCGGTGTTTTTGGGGCGCTGGACCCCGGAGAGCGTGGGCGACTACGCGAGCGGGACCAACCACGTGCTGCCGACCTATGGCTACGCGCGCATGTACAGCGGAGTGTCGCTCGAGAGCTACCTGAAACGCATGACCGTGCAGGAGCTGACGCGCGAGGGGCTGATGGCGCTGGGCCCCTCGGTGGCCAAAATGGCCGAGGTGGAGGGGCTGGAGGCGCACCGGCGGGCGGTGACGCTGCGGATGGGGGCCGAGTAGGGGAGGAAAGAAAGAGAGAGAGGGGGGGAGGAAGGATCGTCGGGTTTGAGCGGGCGCGCCGCCGCTCTTGCCGTCGAGCGTCCTTATGCTCGTCGTCGGCGCGCTTTGGTTTGTTGGCTGCGTGGCCCCTTCCCTGCCTCTGCTCTCCTCCCCTCTTCCTAAGAATCACAGAGACGCTGTGGCTTGTCGCTGGGGCTTGGCGCGTGTAACCGATGCTCTCGTGGCGATCAATTGCCGTTTCTCGTTCCGTTCCGTGTTTCCGCTGCGCTGCCGCTGCCGCTGCCGACGCTTCTTGAACAAGCGCCACGCGTTCCTCACACACAGCGCAGCTTGACCACTACATGTAGGACGACCATCCGCTCCACCAACAGCAGCGACACCGCCCACCATGAACGCAAATCGCCGGCGGCGGTAGCCTGTCCGAGACACCATGCGAACAACGACGCCACCCGCCGCCGATCGAAAGGCCGCGGCCAACACCAACGGCATGGCACTGCGGCGCGTGAGCGGGCCCCTGGCGTCAATGCTGGTGAGGCATCGCGCCGCGCTGAGCGCGTCTCCAGTGGCGGCGGCAAGGGCGGGAGGCCTCGCGCCCGCCTGGCCGTCGTCGTCTCCGCGCGGTCGATCGCTTCGGGCGGCAACGACGACGGCGACGGCGACGGCAGCCGCCCCATCCGTCGCAGCAGCAGCAGCAGCAGCAGCAGCAGCAGCATCGCCGTCGTCGCCGTCGTCCGCCGCAGAGGCCGCCGCCGCCGCCGCCACCGCCGTCGCCCACCTCAACCCGGAGCAGCTGGCCGCTGCCCTCAGCCCCGCGCGCGCCGTGCGCCTGATTGCGGGCCCGGGCAGCGGCAAGACGGCGACGCTGACCGCGCGCTGCGCGGCGCTGGTGGCCGGCGGCGGCGCGCCCGCCTGGCGCCTGCTCGTCATCACCTTCACGAACAAGGCCGCGGGCGAGCTCAAGCGGCGCCTGGCCCTCGCGCTGGGCGAGGAGGCCGCGCGGCAGGTGGCCGCGGGCACCTTCCACTCGCTGTCGGCGCGCCTGCTGCGGCGGTACGCGTCGCGGCTGGCGGAGGCCGAGGGCGAGGGCGCGGCGGCGGCGGCGGCGGCGGCGAACGGCGGCGGCAGCACGGGCACCGGCCCCGGCCCCCAACGAGCCCCCCCCCGCTGGGCGGCCCTGCGCCCCGACTTCACCGTCTACGACGAGGGAGACGCCTCGGACGTCCTCGAGCGCGCGCTCAAGGCGCTCGGCCCCAGCCCCGGCCTCCCGCCGGCCAGGCCCGCCGAGATCCGCTGGCAGATCTCGCAGGTCAAGAGCCACTGCCCGCGCGGCGCCTACGGCGTGCCGGGCGCCGAGGCCGTCGCGCGCGCTCTGGCCTCGAGCGCCCCGCTGGCGCGCGCGCTCGCCTCGGCGCCCGGCGGCGGCGGCGGCGGCGGCAGCGAGGGTGCGCCCGCCGACCCCCGCGCGTCCGCCCGCCTGGCGCGGGCCTTTGACGCCTACGGCGCGGCCCTCGACGCCGACGGCGCCCTTGACTTTGACGACCTCCTGGGAGCCGCCGTCGCGCTGCTCGAGCGCGTGCCGGACGTGCGCGCCGAGCTCAACGCGCGCTGGCGCCACGTGCTTGTGGACGAGTTTCAGGACACCAACGCGCCGCAGTACCGGCTGGTGCGCCTCTTGCTGTCGCCGGACCCGCGCGCGCGGCTGTTCTGCGTGGGGGACCCCTGCCAGGGCGTCTACTCGTTCCGCGGGGCCGACCCGCGCAACCTCGCCGCCGCCTTTGAGCGGGACTTTGCGCTCACGCCCGCGGCGGCGGCGGCGGCGGCGGGTGCGGCAGGCGCGACGGGAGCGGCGGGCGCCGGGGCCGGGGCCGGCGAGCCGTTCGGAGGAGGAGCGTTTGATGCGCCGCCGGACGGGAGGGTGGCGACCATGGCCCTGCGGCGCAACCACCGGTCGGTCGACGCGATCGTGCGCGCGGCCGAGCGCGTGCTGTGCGGGTGCGGCTCAGCGCCGGGCCTGCACTCGGCCGCAGAGGCGGTGCGCGGCGACGGCGGCGGCGGCGGCGGCGGCGTGGCGGCGGCAACGGCGGCGGCGACGGCGCCTCCTCGCGCCCCCACCCCTGGGGCCCTAGGCGAGCGCTACCGGGTGCTGATCGATCCGCACGACGATCGCGCCGCCGCCGCCTTCCCCGCGTTCTCCGCCGCCCCCGTCACGCTCGTCGAGGCGCCCACGGGCGCGGGAGAGGTGGCGGCCGTCGTCGACGCGGCGCGGCGCTGGCGCGCCGCGGGCGAGCCCCTCGGCGAATTTGCCGTCCTGTACCGCTACCGCGCGCAGGCGCGCGACCTGGAGGAGTCGCTCGCCCGGGCCGGGGTGGCGTGCGTGGTGCACGGGGGCACGGCGCTCTGGGCGCGGCGCGAGGTGCGCGACGCGCTGGCCATGCTGCGGCTGGCGGCGCGCGCGGGCGGCGGCGGGGCCGGCGCGAGCGGAAGCGGGAGCGCAAGAGGCGAGGACCAGGCGGGCGACAGCCAGGCGCTGCGGCGCCTGCTCACGGGCATCAAGGGCCTGGCATTAACGGCCGGACTGGGGCCCAAGGCCGTCGCGTCGCTGCAGCAGGCGGCGGAGGGCCAAGGCGTCAGCCTGGCCGCGCTCGTGCTCGAGGGGGGCGGCGGCGGCGGCGACGCGGCGGCCGCCATTGCCGACGCCGCCGCCACCGCTTGCTCGCTCGACCTCGCCCGCCTCCTCTGGGACGATCTGGCGCGCGCCTCTGCTGCGGCAGCACCAGAAGCAATATCGGTCAAGACACCCATGGCGGTGGCCATGGTCGATCCCGCCGAGGTGGCCGCGCGCCTCGAGCGCGCTGCGCCGTCGCTGCCGCCGGCCGTCGCATTGGCGCTGCGCACGGCGCCCCAGCGCGCGTCCATCGCCCGCGTCCGCGGCCTCGTGGCCGTCGTGCGCGCGGCGCTCGACGGCGGCGATCGATGTGACGCGTCTTCGCCCTTTCCCCTGGCCCCGGACGAGGCGCTCGACCTCGCGCTCCACGCCGCGGGCTACCACGCATGGCTGGCGGCGCTGCGCGAGAAGGAGCGGCAGGCGGCGGCGGCGGCGGCGGGCACGTCGTCGTCGTCGGGCGGCGGCGGCGGCGGCTCGTCCCCCTCGTCCTTGGCCGACGGCAATCGCGAGCGCAGCTTGGACGTGCTGGCATCCGTGGCGCGCAACCCGGAGACGTACGCGCAGGCCGCGGAGCAGGAGCTGTTTTTTGCAGGGGGGTCGGACGAGCAGCAGGACGCCGGGCCGCGTCCGCAGCCGCCGCCGCCGCCGCCACCGTGGGAAGAATTCGACGGCGACGACGGCGACGGCGAGGACGGCAACGAGGACGGGGACGGACAGCAGCAGCAACGCCCGGCTTGTGCTGCCGCTACGGCCGCCGCAAATCCACCTCATTCATCATCAGACCCGATTCCGCGCGGCCTCGACGCCCTCGTCGCCTTTGTCGACTTTGCGGCGCTCATGTCCGACCCGCACAACGACACGCCCGACGACGACGGCTCGGACGAAGAGGAGGAGGAAGACGAAGAAGACGAGCGCGAGGAGGGGCGCCCGCCGCCGGACGCCGCCGACGACGCCGAGCGCGCGCGCCGCGCCCGCCGCCGCCGCCAGCGCCGCGGCTCGCGTCGCGTCGACGCGCGCGACGCCGTGCAGCTCATGACGCTGCACGCGTCGAAAGGGCGCGAGTTTGCGCACGTGGCCATGGTCGGCGTCGAGGAAGGGACCTTGCCGGCGCTCCCGCCCGGCGAGGCGCTGCCGCTGCGGGCTGGCGAGGACGCCTGGGAGGAGGAGAAGCGGCTGTGCTACGTTGGGATGACGCGCGCGCGAGACCACCTCATGGTCAGCTGGGCGCGCGCGCGGCGGGCGTGGGGGGCGGACGGGGCGCGGCTGCTGCGGGCGGCGGCAGCGGCAGAGGCGGCGGCGGCGGCGGCTGCGGCGGCCGAGCGTGGTGCAGGCTCCACTCCCGCTGCCGCCGCCGCCGCTGCGCCGCCGCGCAACCCTTACGCCGGCGGCGGTGGCCTGGTGCAGGTGGAGCGCTCGCCCTTTGTGGTCGCTTTACTTCAAGGGGCCAAGTCCGGCGCGCTCAGGGGCGTAGAGTTCGTCCGGGCGCCCTCAATCGCAGAGGGCGGCGGCGGCGGCTGGCGGGCGGGGGGAGGACGCGGGGGCGGGGGCGGGGGCGGCAGCGAAAGCGGCGGCGGCGGCAAAAAGTGGGGGGCGGGGCGGTTCGGCCGCCGGACAGGCTGGCAGCAGCAGCAGCAGAAGCGCGCGTCGTCGTCCTCGTCGTCGCCGTCATCGACCTCCCCCGCTCCTCCTCCAACCCCTCCCGCCGCTCCCCGCCGCCGCGCCTCGCCCGCGCCGCCGCCGCCGCTCCCGCTCGCCGCCAACGACGGGCTGCCCGCGCCTCGCCGCAGCACACGTGGCTCGCGCGAAAAGGACACCCCAAAAGCGCAGCAGTAGCGACGGACGTGATCCACCTTTGCTTCATTACAAGCACGATCTCCATGTACAGACAAAAAGCAAAAAACACACCCAAAAAAACTCATCACTCCACCTCTGCGATGATCTTCTTGCGCCGCTCCGGCTTGAGCGTCTGGCTGCCCGGCTTGCTGTGCGCGACGCGCCGCTCCGTCTTGCGGCGCTCGCTGTCCTTCATGACGCGGCGCAGGCGCTGCGCCTTGACGATGGGCTTGGGCAGGTGCCGGTGCCGCACGATGCGCTTGACCTCGGGCAGGTGCTTGTGCCGCGCGACCAGGGCCGCCCGGTAGGCGGCCGCGTGCTTCTCGCGCGGCAGCGCGACGCCGAGCGGCGCGCTGGCCTCGGCCTTCCACACGCGCACGTTCATGTCATCGCTGCCGCTGAACACGTAGGTCCCGTCCCCGCTGAACCGCACCGCGAACACCCGCTGCATGCGGCGCGTGTGGTACACCTCGCGCGAGTGCCCGCCCGTGTGCGCGAAGATGCGCACCGAGCGGTCGTAGGACCCCGCCACGAACTCGCGCCCGGTCGGGGAGTAGTCGACGTCCATGACCGCCGACACAAAGTCCTGGTGCACGCACGTGGCGCCGGAGAGGCGCCGCATGTCGAAGCTGTACAGATTGCAGTCCTCGCTGGCCACCGTGAAGTTGAACGCCTCGATGGGGTTCCAGGCCACGGCGTTGGCGCGCGTCTGCATGATGAGTTTCCGCAAAGGCGAGCGCGAGCGCAGGTCGTACAGGCTTACGCTGCGGTCGCTGCCCGTGGTCGCGAAGATGTCGGGCTCGGCCGGGTTGAAGCGCACGGAGGAGACGGACTCGGCGCCCCAGCTGTAGGACGAGACGGGGGAGGCGCGGGCGTGGTCCCACACCTCGACGATGCCGGCGGCCGCGGTGGCAAACGTCGTGCTCGAGGCCGAGCCGCCGCCGGGGCCGCCGCCGAGGCCGCCGCCACCCGCGCCTCCGCCGCCGCCGCCGGCGCCGCGGTGGTCGATGGCGCGGAAGGGCTGCTTCCCGTGGAACTCGAGGGCCGGGCGCAGGACGGGGACCGACTCAGGCGGGGCGCCCTCCAAGGGAGCGTAGGGCACGCGCCAGAGCCGGACGGTTGCGTCGGTGCCGGCCGACAGCAGCGTCTCGCCGTCGGGCGCAAAGCACGCTCCGCGCACGGCGCCGCGGTGCCCCTCGAGCCGCCGCAGGGCGCGCCGGACGGGGATGTCCCAGAGCGTGAGCTCGCCGTCCGCCGCTCCCGACACCAAAGAGTTGAGCACGCGCGGGTTGCGCGCCAGGCAGGTCACGCCGTCCGAGTGCGGCAGCGCCGCCAGAAAGGGCTTTGCAAACACTCGCTCGAGCTTTGCGGCGTTGAGGGCGCGCGTGTACTCGCGCGCGCCGTGCATGGGCCGCAGGGCCGGGTCGAGGTTGCGGTGGACCTTGACGACGTCCTGGGCGCGCTCGCGCGTCATGGCCTCCTCGTCGCGGTTGATGACTTTGACCTTCATGTTTCTCTGCTGTTTGTGCTGCTGCGGCGGCGACGACGGCGAGCGGCGAGCGGCGACGGGGACGGCGAGCACCGCGCGCCCGAGAGCGGCGGGGCGGCGGCAAGAAGAGTCCACTGGCGCGCGCCGCGCGCTCTGCCTTGACGCCGAGACGGTACTGCGCTTAGATGGGCGCGCGCGCGCGCGCGCAAGTGGCGGGGCGCCCCTCGCTTGGGGCAGAGGCTGCCTCTGTGTCGCGGCCGAAAGAGTCGGCGCAAGAGGGGCCGCTCTTATTTCGCAATGCGCGCGTTGGCGCCAAGGCACTGACCCTGCAAGCGCTTATGATGGGCCGCACGCCTAGGATTCGGCGGTGCGACGGGCTGAAGCGCGCGCGCGCTTCGAGAGAAAAAGGGGGCGATTGATTGTCGGGTTGTGTTTTTCGTTCCGCCGCCCCCGTTCAGTGTCTGTAAACTTCTGAGCGAGAAGAGACGAGTGCGGGTTGGAGACTGGGCGGTCTGAGTCGTGTGCGAATCAGGTGAAATGTGCGAGCGTTTGCTTGGTTTATGTGCGCCAGGCCAAAGCGCCGCCCCTTGCCATCGACGCTCGAGACGCCGCCGCCGAACCCGCGCCCGCCGATCGAAACCTCTCTCTCGTCCTCCTCCTCCGCCTCCGCCTCTGCCTCCTCCTCCGCCTCCGCCCCTACCCAAGGTTGTCTCGGCTCGGCCGGCGCCCGGGCGGGCCCGCGCTCGCGCCCCCAGCGGCCGCCGCGTTGCCAGCCGCCGCCGCCGCCGCCGCCGCCGCCGCCGCCGCCGCCGCCGCCGCCGCCGGCCCCAGCCGCGCCTCGGCCACCGCGCGCAGCACCTGCCGCGCGCGCCGGCTCAGGCCTGCGCTGCTGCGGCCGAACAGCCGCACGCCCATCTCTGCTGCCAGCAGCGCCAGGCGCACCTCGTCCCCGCCGTCGGCGTCCTGCAGCGCGAGCAGCTGGCGGCGCGTCAGCAGGGCGTGCACGACGACCGGGACGCGGCGGCGGGCGGGCGGCGGGGGCGCGGCGGCGGCGGCGCGGCCGGCGGGCGAAAGGAGGGCGCCGTCGCGGCCGCCGCCAGCAGCAGCAGCCGCCGCCGTTGCCACCGCCGCCTCGGCGCCGTCCCCGCCTAGCACAGCGCCCGCGTCGATGGTCACGATCGCCTCGTCCTGGTACTCGGAAAAGCGGGGCCCGAAGAAGGCGGAGAAGCAGCCAAACTGGAGGTCGGGCTCGGGCGGGGCAGGAGGGTCGTCGCCGCCGCCGCCGCCGCCATTGCCGCCCCAGGCGCCCGCTCCCCCCCAGGGCACCAGACCCCCCCCGCCCCGCTCGCCTCCTCCTCCTCCCGACCCTCCCCCGGCCCCACTGCCGTGCCCAAGCCCAAACAGCGCGGCCAGGCGCTCGGCGTCGCGGCACGTCTGCTCCACGGCGCGCTGCGCCGCGAGAGGCAAAGAGGCCGCGACGATTGCGGCGGCCGCGCCGCGCGCCGCCTCGCTGTCGCCGCCGCCGCCGCCGCCGCCGTCGCCGCCGCCGCCTGCCGCCGCCGCCGCCAGCGCCGCCGCGCCCCAGGGCGGCGGCGGCGCCGGCGCCGGCGACGCCAAGCCCCCCGCCGGACCCCCGCCGGGCGCCGTCGCCCCCTCTTCCGGCAACAGCGCCCGCTGCACCCGCGCCGCCTCCCGCAGCCCGCTCAGGAACGCCCCGTGCATCGTCGCCGGCCACTTGTGCGTCGTCGCCTCGCCCGCGAAAAACACGCGGCCGCCGACGGGCTCGGCCAGTGCGTCATAGTCAGCCGGGCCCAGGCCGCCCGGCGCGACGCTCGAGTAGCTCCCGCGCGCCCACGGGTCGGCCCGCCACCGTGTGCAGGCCGAGGTGAGGGGCGGCGGGACGTCCACGCCCAGCGGGCCAAAAATAGACCGCAGCACGGCCATGACGCGCGCGACGGCCTCGCCCGCGGGCCGGCGCTCAAACTCGAGCGCGGCGTCGCCGGCGACCAGCGCGCCGAGCAGCGCGCCGCCGCTGACCTGCTCGTACGAGTAGAAGAGGTAGTACTCGCCGCGCCGCGCCGGGTCGGCGGGCACGTGGCCGAACATGTCGCGCCCGCCCCAGAAGCAGTGCGGGAACAGCAGCATGCACTTGTTGAGCACGCCGAACCCGAGCCGCCGGATGGCGAGCCGCTTGCGCGCGGGCAAGGGAGGGTCAAAGCGCAGCGACCCGGGCAAGCGCTCGCCCACCTTCAGCACGCCGAGCGGCACGGTCACCACGACCGCGTCCGCCGCCAGGGCCCCCGCGCTCGCGGTGTGCACCACGACCCCCTCGGAGCGGGAGTAGCGGACGAGCGTCGCCGGGCAGCGGTACATCACTGGCAGGCCGCCCGCCAGCGCCGCCACCAGCCGCAGGCCGCCTCCGGGCGGGAAGCAGTGGGATCCCATGAACTCGTGCGCGTCGTCGATATCCCAGTGCTTGGCGCTGAGCTGCGAGAGGCGCTGGGCGCTGGCGAACTCGACGTTGGCCATGTGCCACTGGAAGAGGAGGCGCTCGACGGCGGCGGCGGGGTCGGCGGTCGGGGGCGCCTGGAGGCGGGCGGCCGGGGCGGCGGCGGCGGCGGCCGGGGCGGCGGCGGCGCTGTCGTCGCCGTCGCCGCCGCCGCCGTCGGCCGCCGCTCCCGCCCCGCCCCCCCCGGCGCCTTGCTGCTGCTGCTGCTGCTGCTGCTGCCGCAAGCGCTGCCACCGCCGCCGCTCCTCCTGCCGCCGGTTCCGGTTCCGCCGCTGCTGCGCCGCCCGCCGCTCGCGCGCGCCCTGCCGCCGCGCCAGCAGCCCGTCCAGCGCCGCCTGCATCGACAGCAGCTCGCCCGCGGCGCGCGGCAGCTCCTCGCGCAGCTCCGTGGCGCGGTCGACCAGCGCGTTGAAGGTCGCGTGCACGCCCTCGTCGAGCGCGCGGTCCGGCTCGGCCCCGCCCGCCCACTCCAGGTGCAAGGGAACGTCCGACACGTCGATGTCGTGCAGCGGCAGGCCGAGCTGCCGCGCGAGCACGGCGAGCGGGTTGCCGTCCAGCCCCGTGATGATCGACCCGCCCAGGTCCGCCACACCCACGGCCATGCCGCCGCCGCCGCCGCCGCCGCCGCCGCCGTCGCTCGCTCCTCCTCCGTTGGCCCCGGCGCCGCCGCCGCCGCCGCCGTTGCGGCGCGCGTCGTCGCCGGGCGGGAGCGGCGCCTCGAGCCGCTTGCTGTGCACGCGCCCGCCGAGCCGGTCGCGCGCCTCGAGCACGACGACGCGCATGCCGGCTGCGCGCAGCTGGCGCGCGGCGGCCAGGCCGGACAGGCCGGCGCCGATGACGATGACGGTGCGGCGGTGCTCGCGGGCGTCCGGGCGGGGGGCGGCGGCGGGCGGCGGCGGGTGCGACGGGTGGTGGAAGAAGCCGTCGGTCTGCTGCCGTCGCTGCGCCTGCTGCTGCTGCTGCTGCGACTGCTGCAGTTGCTGCTGCTGCAGCTGCTGCGCGGCCGCCGCCGCCGCCGCCCCCCCCGGCCGCACCAGCCCAAAGTTGATGTACCCGTGGTCCGTCAGGAACCGCCACGCCATCGACGCGTACGCCCCGTACCGCGGCAGGATCGCCCCCGGCGCCTCGGCCGCGGGCAGGTAGCGCGACACGTCCGAGCGCCACAGCGCAAGCACGTGGTTGCGGACTCGGCAGTAGGCGGCCTCGTCAAAGCCGTCGGGCAGGGCCGGTAAGGCCGCCTCCTCGGCGTCGCACAGGTTGACCGGGTCGAGGCCGACGGCGGCGGCGAGGTCGGCCTCGAGCTCGGCGTCGTCGACCTGCGCGGGCAGCGGGCGGGCGGCGGGCGGGGGCGCAGGCGGGGGCGGGGGCGGGGGCGGGGGCAGACGGGGAGGGGGGGCGGGGGAGGGGGCCCGAGGCGCGGGCCTGGTGGGGACATGGGCCGGGGGCAGGCGCACGCGGATGGGGGTCGCGCCGGCGGTGGATGGGGCCGTGGCGGGCGCCGCGCCCCCTCCCCGGCTGCTCCCCGCCCCTCCCCCGCCGCTGCCGCCGCCGCCGCCGCCGCCGCCGCCGCCGTCGCCGCCGTCGACAGACGCGCGCGTTTTTTTCGGAGCGTCGTGGTCGGCGGAAGACGAGCGGCGGCGCTTCAGACCGGGCGCGTCACCACCGCCGTCCGCGCGCGGCGCGCTCGGCGGGCGCGAGGGCGGCTGCGCAGGCGTCGCCGAACGCGAGCGGCCGTCGCGGCCGTCGCCCATGGTGGTGGTGGTGATCGGCGCGGGCAAAAAGAAGAGAGAGGGGGGGGGCTTTCGGTTCTCTCTTGCTCACCCGCTCCTGTTTCCGTCCCAAACAAGCGAGCGAGGAGGAGAGGGCGTTGTTGTTTGTTCGTTGAGGGGCTTGACAAAGGGTCTTTCGCACACGATACGTGGTTGCTCTACCAAGCGGCGACGCCGCGTCGCCCCCTGTGTCGTCGGCCGGTGGGGCACCGGCGCGCCGTCGTCCGTCGCCTGCGCCTCGACCGCCGCCGCCGTCGCCTCCTCCAGCACCCCCTCCTCCTCCTCCTCAACCCAGGAATAGGGCGCCCCGCCGGCGGCGGGCAGCGCAAGCTGCGGCTGCTGCGCCGTCCCCGCCGCAGTGCTCGTCGTCGTCGCCGCCGTCGCCGTTGACGCCGCGATAGCTGCTAAAATGGGCAACCGCCGAGCCGAGCCGAGGTGCTGGGGGATGGCGAGGTTTCCGCTAGGATGAGCACCTGCTGCACCGCGGTGGCGTGGGAGCGGCGCATCGGGACCGCGCATCGGGGCGCTGGCGGTGCTGTTTGTCGACGGGGCTGGGCGGACGACGGAGATGCCGCCGACGCGCGGCGCGGTTGGCGGCGGCGAAGGCGGCGGCGGGCGCGCGGCGCGCGGCGCCTGAAAAGAGCGCGCGGCGTGGCGGCAGGCCGCGGCCACGGCGTCGCGCGTGTACGTGCGCGACGTCGCGTGGGTGGCGTCCTTGCTGGACCTGGCCGCGCAAAGGGGCGGGGCGATTACTTGAGAGCGCGTGCCACCGGCGTCGTGCGCCCGCGCGCGCCTTCGCCTTTCCGGCCTTGCTCTCAAACGCACTCTCCTTGAAACCACGCGCACAAACGCCAGCACGCACCGAGCAATGATTAATCCCTTGACGACGGCGTAGAGCGCCGCGCCTTTTTGGAGTCTTTCACGCGCACACGCCACGCCACGGGAGGAGCTCTCTCTCAGAAAACATCGTTCCGCCCCGTTCCATTCCCCGTCCGCCATGCTGCCGCAGCGCCCCGCGCGGGTCGCCAGCGCAGCAACCGCACCGTTCCAGGGGCCCTGCTCGCCGCATCTGTTCCGCAGCGCGCGGCACCAGTGCGTGGGACGGCCGGGGCTCATAGATAACCGTGATAAGGCGTTACAATCGTGGGCGTCGGGGGTCGTGGCGTGGATCGTGCGGGTATTGTGTGTCCTACTATTTTTGGGGGGGGGGAGAGAGAGAAGAGGAAGGGGGGGCGGGGGGGGAGAGCGGGCGGCGTGGCGACGGCGTCGGAGCCCTTGCAGGCGGCGGCGGCGGCGAGGGGAGAAAAAGTACAAAGAAAAGAGCCCGGCCCGAGGATGGGCCCCGCTCCGCCCCGAGCCGCGGCTGTCGGCAGCTGCGGAAGAGGCTACGGGACGGGATCCTCGTCTTCCTCTTCCACCGCCGCCGCCGCCACAGCCGCCGCTGCCGCCGCCGCCGCCGCCACAGCCGCCGCCGCCGTCGTCGCCGCCGTCGTCGCCCCGGGCACAGCTGGCGGCGGCAGCAGGCAGGGAGGGGCGACTGCCGCGGGGCCGCGGGGCCGCTTGCGGGACGGAACGCGTGCGCGCTTAGGCGGCGGCTCGTCGTCCTCACCATCCCGCTGTGCGGCGTCAGCTGCGGCGGTGGCGGCGGCGGCGCCGGCCGCGGCGGCGCGCGGCGGGCCGCGGCCCACCGGCCGGCGCACCCACGAGGCGCCCTCATCGCCCAGCACATGAACGAGCACCCGGAAATTTACCTCGGCCACTTGAGCGCCTTCCAGCTGGCGGAGGCGCTCGACCGCCCGGTGAACGCGGAGGACGAGGCCGAGGTGTCCAAGGCGGAGGACGATTACTTCATCGGCGTGGGGAAGGACAAGTTCTGGCTCGAGCAGAACGCGCTGCACGCGCTCCCGGCCGCCTTCATGGCGAGGTACGGCCTGGGCCTCGTCGTCCACGTCGTGCAGCCGACGGGGTCGGTCCTCGCTCACCCTGACCTCGAGACGGTGCAGCTCGCCCAGCAGCGCTTGAGCTCCGAGGAGCGCGCGGCGTCGGTCGCCAACACGCACCACGTCTTTGTGTGGCACGACGGCGGGAGCCATTACAACGTATGTCCAAGGCCGCGCTGCATCGCGCATGGGAGAACCCGCGCGGCGTGGGCGACTACAAGGCGGCGCGCGACGCGCTGGCGGCGTCGGGCGGCACGGGCATGAGCGTCACGCAGCTGCACGCCTTCCTGGCCGTGTCGCGCGCCCACAGCGCGGCCCTGTCCGACGAGCTGCTCGACGGCGAGGGGGCCATCC
>Ga0209390_10004280_pt1 | contig 21635 bp, 13 predicted proteins | sample BON01_FD_187212 | JGI IMG/M metagenome (GOLD analysis project Ga0209390, IMG submission 187212) | Freshwater microbial communities from Lake Bonney liftoff mats and glacier meltwater in Antarctica - BON-01 (SPAdes) (version 2) | ecosystem: Environmental > Aquatic > Freshwater > Ice > Glacier... | reverse complement strand
TATATATATATATATATATATATATATATATATATATATATATATATATTATATATATATATATATATATATTATAGGTCCCCCGGTATACGACCAGTGTCTGCCAGTGTGGTGAACACTGGTCCGGGGGACCCGGTTCTCTAGTAAGGGGCGTGAGAAAGCTCTCTATACCCCCGATTAAGTGTCGTGTCCTTCCTGTCACAATGCCGTTCGGGGCCAGGTCGCCTGCGACGGATAAATCTCGTTCAGTTACTCGAACAAATACAAGTGCTATTTACGCAATAGTTTTTTATTAATTAGCAATGCAATTTTTTTTCAACTGCTTTCAAGTCTCCTTCATGCACTGGCCACGCTCGCCGGTAGCCGCGGCTATCAGGCGGTCATGGGCACGAACGGGTTAAACCTACGACGAAGACGGGCCCGCTGGGTTAACATGAGGCGGCCGCTCTTCTCGCGCAGACGAAGGAGGCGGCGAGGCGCAATCAAACAACAGCACGCACGCGTCGGGCGTGCAGTTGATGCCGCTGCCGCGGCTGCAGACAACGCGGCGGCGGCCGACGCACTTCACGAGCAGAAGCAGGTGGTGAGTCGCGAGGCTTATGCTTGTCGCATCCGCGATATAGCTTGACTTATCCAGGACACTACCTATCGACACGCCGCCTCGAGGTGCTACGACGAGCTCTACTACGTGACCTACGGCTCGAACCTCGACAAGACCTACTACGACAGGTCTTGAGGCTGGACAGCGTGGCTAGGGGCTTAGGGGGCTAGTACATAGATACCGGAGGCCCTTCAGCGTACGGCCGCGCCGACAGTCTGCGTACGGCCGCGCCCACGGCACTCCGACGGCGGCTAGTAGCGACGTAGACGCCTGTACCCCTGTAGTTTCCTTGATAGTTCGTGTCGTCGCTGCAACCTGATATAGTTATCTTAGGTGTTGCGCGCTGTTTAGGCCTATTTAGGCCCGCTGTGTTAGTGAGCGCGGGATTACTTCCCGCCGACGGGGAGGCCGCTGTGTAGCGCGGATTGCATGGGCCCTGGAGTAGATTTGGTCCGGCCGCCTGCCCCGTGCATGGGGGTGGGCGGGCCGGAGCTCATGATGATTGACCTGGACCTGACTGACGTGGCGCACGCTGCTGTGAGCTGCGCTGGCGCTTCACCTGGCGGAGCGGCTCGACCTGAGCCTGCCCTTGCTGCTGTTTGCACGACGGCCACGCCGTGCCCTGACGCCTACACGCACGAGACAAGCTTGATGCCAGCTCATGACGTGTTCTACAAGTCCTTAACTTCAGGCGCCGACGCCGAGGTGGGCGGCGATGGGCGCGACGCCGCCATCAACCGCATTGCAGAACCGTGCGCGGCCAACATTGGGCTGCCCGCAGCCGCGACGGGCGCCTCCTCGCCCGGCCGCACCCATGGGCCTCTCGAGGCCAACAACCAGTCGATCCAGGCGGGCGCCGGCGCCGTCGGCGCGCTCACCAAGCTCGACAATGTGGACGAGACGGTCAAGAATTCGTTTTTTTGGGGCGAGTTCGACCAGACCATCGCCGGCGCGGCCCACTCGCTCGGCCACGCCTACATCGAGCCCAAGCAGAGCGGCGCCGACGGCACGCTTACCTCGAGCGGCGCCGACGGCATGCGCACGGGGCAGGGCGACACGATTGAGCCCGTCTTGCCCGTCGCCGTCTCGGCCGCCGCCGCCGCCCCGCCCGCCGCCGCCCACGCCGCCGCCATCCCCGCCGTCGCCACCCAGCCCGCCGCAGCCATCCCGCCCGCCGCCGCCGTCTCGCCCGCCGCCGTCGCCGCCGTCGTCGCCGCCGCCACCGTCTCGCCCGCCGCCATTCCGCCCGCCGCCGATGTCGTCGCCGCCGCTGCCGACGCCGCCATGCGAGGTGCGACCAATACCGCCATCCCAGACACCTCTATTTGTGATTTACAGGAGGCTACTGCAAGGGATGCTGCCCCTATCACTTCCGCAGGACTCAGCGAGGCAGGTCTCTCAGGATTTGACCCGGCTCACCCCATTCCTATCTCCTCTAGCGCAGGAGATGGTGAGTGTGGCGATTTTTTCTTTGCAAATAGAAACCCTGTGCCCCCCCTCGGAGCTACACGCCCGAAGGGCTCGGCAAATATTTCACCCATTCCTATCTCCTCTAGCGCAAGAGATGGTGAGTTTGGCAATTTTTTCTTTGCAAACGAACCCCCTGTGCCCCCCCCTCGGAGCTACACGCCCGAAGGGCTCGGCAAATATTACACCCATTCCTGTCTCCTCTAGCGCAGGAGATGGTGAGTGTGGCGAATTCTTCTTTGCAAACGAAACCCCTGTGCCCCCCCTCGGAGCTACACGCCCGAAGGGCTCGGCAAATATTACACCCATTCCTATCTCCTCTAGCGCAAGAGATGGTGAGTGTGGCGAATTTTCTTTGCAAACGGAACCCCTGTGCCCCCCCTTGGAGCTACACTCCCGAAGGGCTCGACAAAATGTCCACCCATTCCTATCTCCTCTAGCGCAGGAGATGGTGAGTGTGGTGATTCTGTCTCTGCAAACAAAACTCCCGTCCCCCCCCCTCGGAGCTACGCTCCCGATGGGATCGGCAAAATTTTCACCGATTCCTAAAAAGGGAAAGGACCATAGGGGCCCGCCCTCGGACCCTAGCATCCCAGTGTCCCATCAGGCCCCTAAGCCGCCCAATGCCCCTAGCGCGCGCTCGCTTGCCCGCGCCCGCGCACGCATTCCCGCGACCCCAGTGCCCCGTGCTGTTCGTGTCCCGTCTGCCCCACCGTCACCTGGCCCTGCGGCTGGCGCAGCGTCTGCTGAGGTTCCCCACAGCTACCCCCGCCCCATCACAGAGCAGCAAAAAAGGTCAAGAAAAGGTCCGCAAAAAGGCACGACCCAGCCTGGTAGCATGGCCGACGTAGATTACGAGGATGTAGTTGTAGAGGAGCGCCCAGACGGCGACCGCGTTGATGAAGCTGGGGATGGCCCCGTAGTGGACAATTTTCCCTGTACGGCCGACACCGCCGGGCGTTACGCCTCGGAGGGGTGGACCGTCGTGGGCGGCAGAGAGGATCTGACCCCGTCGGGCGAGCAGATACTCGAGCACGAAGCGTCTTGCCTTGCGACAGATTGCGTCAATCGGAGGCGTGCGGCGGCACGCCGAGCGGCGGCCGTCCGCCGAACGGCGGCTGATGACAAGAAGCGGCATGCGGGCGAGGCTTCGATTCGCGCTGCCCTCGCAGCTAAAGAAGACGCCAGGCGTGCCTCTCCTTCCGCCAGCATCCCTCAAAAAAGCCGGAGGATCTTAGCGAGCCAGAAACTCGTGGAGGCTCTAGCGCAACTGCAGGTTCTTGCGCCGGCCGTGGGCGAGGACATACCGGCCCCGACGCCTGCTGCTAAAAGCCGGAAGCATGCAGCCCAACGTGTGACACGGGCTAGCGGGGCCTCGATCCTTACGACGCCTGCGGCTACTAGCGCGGCGACGACTACGCCTGCGGCTACAAGCGCGGCGACGATCACGCCGGCGGCTACTATCGCGGCTACGACTACGCTTGCGGCTAAGCGCACGGCGGCGACGACGCCTGCCGCTAAGCGCACAGCGGCGACGACGCCTGCGGCTACTACCGCGGCGACGACTACGCCTACCCCTGCGGAGATCACTGCCACGACGGGGTCGATTTTAAAGGAGATGCGCATAGTCGACAAGCAGATTGAAATTCGCGAGGCGCTCCACTGGAGCCAACGCGTTAACGCTGCTAAGAAGACATGCCGCGTATGGAAGACAATTTGGGCGCGGGGCATCGCCGCGATGAAGGCCTTCGCAGAGAGTTTTAAAAACTTCGTTCCATCGAACGTCAAGTCGCCACGCACGGCCATGCGGGCCCCTACCGTGGCGGGACGCCGCAAGAAGGCTCGAGTGGCGCAGGGCGCTGCGTGCTCGCCAAGTTGGTCACATGTAGCCAAGATCAAAAGGATCTGGTCAGCCGCTACGGGTTCGATCGGAGCGGTGTACAACGTCTTTCTCAAGCGCCACCTCGCCGGCCAGGCCCAGCGCCACCATCGTCGGGTCTGTTCGGTAGCTCCCTCAGGGACGCCGTCGACAACTCAGCGCCGTCGTCTCGCCTGTTTATTCCGATGTCTCCTAGCGCCAAGCGAGCAACAGCGCGGTAAACCGTTTAGCTGCAACAGCGATGGCGATGGCCCGCCCCGCGGTGCGCCTGGTACGAATTCTCTAGTCAACCAAGCGGGCGTCTGCCCGGTGGACAGCTGCTCCCGTCGACCGCATCAGGAAGCGGATGGCTACATCCAAGAATGTTGTGGAAGATCTCACCATCAATATTGGCAGGCGCTTCAAGGAAAAGTTAAATGCGCACGCCATGACTGTGTGCTGCCAGTAAACTTTGATGTGGAACATCAGCAAGCGTACGACTATTGCAGTATTGAGCACGCTAGGTCCTCCGCGGAGTACCAGTCGTATCTCAGCTTACCCCAGGCGGCAGACGGGAAGAAAAGTTGCAGAAACTGCGAGCGCGTTTGCAGACCCGGTCCAGACCCGCACGGCAATCCATGGGTTTTCTGCGGGAGGACCTGCTCAACCAGTTATTATACACATGCCGGTTCTGAGCCCCCTCCTTCGCCGCTCGCTTCACCTGCTGAAGAAGAGCCATTGGATACAAGTATGATCGAAGAGACCCCGTCCGTCGCAAGCGACCTTCAGCAAGGCGTCGCCCGCAAGCAGCGTTGGCGTAGTCTTACGCCGGCTGAGGAAGCAGCGACTCTTCAGCATGTGAAGGAACCCCTTTCAAACAACGCCGGTCAAGGAGGCTCGTTGGTCGTTGTTGAAGAAGAGCCATCGGATAAGAGTTTGGTCGATGAGACCCCGACCGCCGCAGGCGACCATAAACAGAACGTCGCCCGCAAGCGAAGCCTCGAGACGCGTTAGCGTAGTCTTACTCCAGCTGAGGAAGCAACGGCTATTCGGCATGTAAAGGAGAGGGCTACCTACCATAAACTCCTTTCACCGCCTGATGAGGAAAGGGAGGTAGATCAATGGGAACGGTATACTGACGACTTACTGTCTTACAGCAGAAAGAAAGCTCGGTCTGAGCCGCCACCTTCGCCACCTGCCTCGCCAGCGGAGGAGGAGCGGCGGCCAAACTGGTATCAGCCGGAAGGCGATCTTGGGATGCGACTAGACACGGAGCTCCCCGGCCCATCATGCGGGTGGACACAAGATTGTCCCCCGGACGGGGCCGGCGCCGCTGCTTGGGATGTCTACCTCGACGGTATACAGCAGGAGGTGCCAGATGCGAGGAATGTACCCTTCATCTTTAAGGGGCAAGCATGGATGATAGTTGGCGGAATCAACAATCGGTCTGAAGACATATTGGTTGAACTGTCAGCAGGCACACCTCAAGCAGAAGCGGCCTGGATACGTCGAGCCCAAGGGGCGAATAATGACACATACTTGTACGAGGAACGGACCGAAGAGACAACCTACTGCTCAGAGAACGGCAGTGGGCCTCCCGATCTGTTTGACCCAGCCGTCCAGCGTCTTCTCTTGTCGCGTACTCAGCATTTCAGCCCTACACACGACGGTGGAGTCGTCGGTAGACCTAGGGCTGCTGTCAAGCTTCTAAATGCCAAAAAGAATGCCGAGCAGAGGGCGATCGTACTGTGGGGCATGCCACCGGGAGAATACGATCACATTCCAGAGGGACAACCAGGCCTTACTCCTCGAGCGGCAGAGATGATAGCCGATAGGAAACTACAGAACAGCCTGGGGGTGCGACTCGTCCCTCCCTTTGGCTATTTGTGTGGAAGTGAGAAGACCACAGATAACTTCCACTATCGTCGTCTCTCACCGGATGAGATTGCCTTGAACAAAAGATACCACTCGCCAGGGGGGAAGGCCCCAGGCAAGAGATTCTGCGGCAACACCGAAGGTGACGTCCCCTGGTACGGCTCTTTAGAGAACGGAGAGGTCGAGGACGAAGTCGCTCAACGCCATCTATCCTCTTCAGAACTGGGCCTTAGTAAGAAATTTGGCAGCAACACCGAAGGTGACGGCCCGGTCGAGGACAAAGTCACTCAACGCCATCTATCCTCTTCAGAGCAGGGGCTCAGTAAGGAATTCGGCAGTAACAGCTAAGGTGACGGCCCGGTGGTCGAGCAAGAGCAGAACACCGAGATTGGCTCGAATTCTTCGCCGTTGGCCGAGTCGGAATTTGGGGTGGACACTCAACCCCGTGCTGCAGAACCATTTAATTATGATAAGGCGACTGCCGTAGAGGAAGTCTACTGGTCGAACCCATCCCTCCAGATGGCTTCAACTTCAGAAGGATACGGCGTGCCAGCCAGCACTCCTCGTGCGTATAATCCTTTTGTGCCCAGTGAGCAGGCAGGCCGCCACCGGCGTTGCGGGAGGATGCGGCGTGCCGGCCAGCACTCCTCGTGCGTATAGTCCTTTTGTCTCCAGTGAGCCGGCCAGCACCGCCGTCGCAGGTGACCATTTTGGGAGCCTACTAGGGCAGACCACGGCAATTGCGGCGACACATACTGTATATGAAGCACCCGAGATCCGAAGATCCTCGGTTGCAGAGATGACAGTGCTCGAACAGGAGGAGGAGGCTTGGTCGCAGCCGCTGCCGCAGTTACAAGCCAACGTGTCGGTCAGACACCCTTGTGTTGACGTCTCGACTCCCCCTTCTTCGACATCTACGGTCCCTCCGATCCCGGTGCAACAGGCTGAGAGCGTGTCATCGGAGTCAGACCCCGACCACCGTATAGAAGAATTACAGAGGGCGGTGGCCTCGATTCACGCTCAACAGGCCGAGCTCCACGCTCAACAGGCCGAGCGAGATGCGCACGAGCGTAACCTCCAACAAGGTCCCCGTAACCTCCAACAAGGTCCCCGGTCCGTAGATATAGGCGCGCAGGAGGACACTGGCGATCATGTACGCTGGTGCAGAGACTTGTCGCCTGGCAGCAAGGTCCCAGCAAGGAACGCCCCGGCGTATTCCCCGGAGTCGACACTGCCGGCCGCTTACCTACCCCCCTCTTCTCACGGGGTCGGTCGCCAACAGCCCGTCTGGACGGGAAACGACACGACCGATCGCGCATTATTCGATACGTTCCTTCGCAACCGTTCACAACTCGCGCAGGGCTCGTCGCGGCCTACTCCTAACGGTGGCCCCGCCCCAGAGCCCTATGTCGGCGTCTCGAACAGCGCGACCGCAGTCCCCTCGGCGTACGCATTGGGTAATGAAGATTACACGTCGCGTGAGGAAGAGTGTCCGAGGTCATTAGACGGACGCGCAATCCACCCCCCAGACCACCGTACATGGCTTCGTGCGCATACAAACAGTGACGATTGGTCAGCATACGACGGCTTCTGCCAGTGGTGGGTCTCCTTCTGTATGCTGCCACCCAGCGAGCAGATGGCCCATTATGAAGACTCCCCGGACCGTGACCATGCGCGCCACATGCTTATGGCACAAGGTAACGAGTCAGAAGAGATATGGCACCGTCGCGGTATGTACCTCGAGCGGACGATAGCAAACTGGTGCGATGCGCGCATGAGATGCCACAAGGGGGGCCGCGGCCGGAGCCATGGGGTGTCACTAGATATGGTTGCTAAGCTACGATTTCCAGCGGGCCTCCGAGCAGGGGACAACCCAGTAGAGATGGCCACGGCCTGGGATGGCTTCCGCCTTACGGTTCTCCGAACCGTGGAAGAAGCCCTGGTTGGTGTTTGTGAATGGCTTGACATCTTAAACCGCCTTCTTCAAGCATCTCGTGATAAAAAATATGGCCAGTCACGCATACAGGCGTTCATAGGGGCGGCAATAGGGGACAAATGTTTGCAGCGCAATCCTGTCTTGCACGCCAACGTCTTGATTGGAAAACTGGATGCGTCATTCGCGGAGGGCGTGCCCATGTTCTCCCGTGAGACACCGTCCGCCGCGTGGGACGCTTGCATCAGCAGGCTCCAGGGGGAGGATGCAGAGACCCTAGGGACGCGGATCATAGCCGCTTTCCTCAAAAAGCAGGGTGACCCGTCGCTGAATCAACGTACAGTTTAGGGTAGCATGACCTGTGTGCACGAGATCACGGAGAAAATGGCTAACTGATTAGGCAATGACCTCTCTGATTCAGCACGCGGTCTACATAACATGATTCGTTTCCGTAAATGAGCCGCCGTCGCGCTACACGAAGTACGTAAAGACGGGGCAAATTGCATGAAGCTCTCCATCACGTACCTCGCTAGCCACTACATTGCCACCAAAGAACAGGCAGAAGCAGCGGCTAGAGACTTTCGCCTACCTAACCAGGCGGCCGTCTGTCAAACCGGCGGCTCAGCACAAAGATCGCGTCGCAGCAGTTCAACCGGCGGGTACGACGAATGAGGACCCAAGGATTGAAAAGCTGCAACAACAGATTGCTAGCTTACAGTCGGAAATGAAGCGAGCACGCCCACAGACAGTCGCAATGGCTACGCCCCAAGCCCAGCCAGCTGGGCGAGGCAAAGGAGAGCGAGGCGGCGGCAAAGGTGCCGCGAGACGCGGTCATGGCGGGCGAGGAGCGCCATCCGGCGCTGCGGACCCCCTCCCGTCGCTCCTTGCTCCTCCACGCTCGTATGGCAACTTCGACAACGGTCGCAAGTGCTCACCACCTAACGGATCTATGGGACACCCGAAAGGGGAGGATTAGACGGATTTCTCCTGAAAAAATGGTGTGACAATTTGCTTTGATACGCTCGACCGCTTTCTTCTTCACCCAAAGCTCCGCCCTGTACTCACGGCGGGCCGACCGGGTGACTCAAACATGAGCCAACCCAAGACGGGTCGAGGTAAGTCGAACCAGGGCGTTTGGACGAACGAAAATGGGTGTTTATATTGTAGGTACCGCCTGAAAGCGCCTGCTGACACCCCGGAGTCTGAACAGTGGTTTTACGGTTCGGGAGATGGTTGCCATACGCCGTATCGCTGTCCATGCGCTATGTGCTTCTTCGCCGAAGGTGGCGGGCCCGACGTCGAAGAAGAACATAAACAGTACTTCCGAGCAGTCCTCATTCCGTATACCCCTCCCAGGAAATAGGGAGTCGGCGGGGCACCTCTTCGAGACACCACTGGCCGGGTCTTTAAGAGGCCCATAACGCCATCGTTTTGACAAGCGTTTAACTCCTTTTACAGGGAGCCGTGGGCGGCACCTTGGCGCATTTTGCGCCTGGAGCGTAAGTCCAGCGAATTTCAGAGCACTTCCTACTTTGGCGGCGGAACAGTTTTCCCACCGTTTACAGCCGCCATAGTAGATTCTTGGCGCCACTGGTGGTGCTACATGTCTTATCGTCATAAGCGTAAGTTACACCTCGCTCGACGGCCTTTAGAGCTGGGCGAACAACAGCTCGGCAAGAGCTGCTGTAGCAACAACGAAGGCGATGGCTCAGGTCACTTGTCAGCTGTGGGGGGACTCCTCCCGACGGGCTTCCTTAAGCAATCTATCGTGTCACCGTCTCTTATCGTAGCCTCGGTCGGCGAAGCAAGTCGTGACTGCGTCGCCTCTGTGACACCAGAGGCCAGACCGCTAAGTGCAGACAGATGGCCTGTCCTCTCAGAGGACCTCAGTCGGCCGCTAGCGGTCGCACTCGGTTTCACCACGACAGGTGCTGATAGTATGGCCTATTCTCATTTGGTAGAGCGTTTGATCACGGCAGCTACTCTGAGGGCTCAAACACAGGGGGCGTACAAGATCTCCCCTAGGCACCTTGCCGAGGCCGCTTGGGCGATGCAGTCTAGTCCAGCACCACAGCCCCTGGCGTCAGTGCTGCCCTTCCACTACTGCGCAATCTGCGAGACTCTCGCGGCGATCAAGCTCGATTGCGATGCTCAGAGAGCGGAAGGTATTGCAAACCCGCGCATTTTGGTTATCGGGGATACTAGTGGAGTTTTGAGATCTATGTTTTACCTAGCGGGCGCCGACGTTGTCAGCTGTGACTTCAAGCCCTCGCAGGTTTCACACATACCTCACTACGAGGGCGACGGAGCGGACGTGCATGATGCGGGTTTTGATATGGTGATATCACACCCGCCGTGCACATTCCTATCGAATTTGGGCTCGATCGGGCTCCCGAACGAACCTTCGAAACGTCACTTGTTCCAAGCCGCGGCGGTGCGGTTTGTTCAGCGACTTCAAGCCAAGGCCCCATTTGTAGCTGTTGAGAATCCGGCGATGAGCAGGATAGCTCGGAAGCTGGTTGGAGGTATACAGGTCACTCAGCACGTTTGGCCATGTGAACATGGTTTGTGCTTCCCCAAACCAGTAGGGATGTACCTCAGCGACAGCCTGCCCCAACTCGAACCCCAGCTGCGTCATGCCACGTCAAGGGCATCCAGGGGTATATGCCGCGCCGGGCCCTGATATGAGTGCCATGCGCGGCAGGATTTGCCAAGGTATAGCGGGGGCTATAGCGACACAATGGATGCCGGTCCTGCTGGAGTGGTGCAAGAACGCAACGAACCACCCTACAGTCACGTCGACAGCATTGATTAACCGGGCAACCGGTAAACCAGATAGACTTTGGGCTAATGCCGGGCAGTTGCCACTGCCGCCGTTGCAGATCCCCTCGATCGCTGCACTCCACGTAGAGGTTATAGAGGAGCCGTTGCCTTTGCTACGACTCACTGATGAGCCACTTTCTCTTCTTCGATCAATCGCTGCACTCCACGTAGCAGTTGTAGAAGAGCCGTTGCCTTCACTGCGCCCAGCTGATTATCCGCTGCCGCCGTTACGGTTTCCGCCGGCTGCTTCACTCCATGTAGCAGTCGTTAAAGAGCCAGCTGATGACCCACTGCCGCCGTTACGGCTTTCACCGGCTGTTGCACTCCACGTAGCAGTCGCTGAAGGCCCGCTGCCGCCGTTACGGCTTTCACCGGCTGCTACACTCCACGTAGCAGTCGTTGACGAGCCGCTGCCGCCGCTGACACTTGTCGCCGCAGATTCGGGTCATCTCCGAATTTGGCCCCAGTTGTTCCCGACACAGCCTCACATGGGACCCACGATAGGCTACCGCCCGTGGCTATCACAAACCGTGGATGCTAGGCTACCGCTCAACCCGCCGCGCCACGTACGCCGTCTCCGCAACCATTGGCAAGTGTGGCGGGTGACAGACGATGGCGAGGCGCGCCTGTACGGCTGGGTAGCACTTTTGGATTCGCTCAACATAGTGCTGAATGCCAAAACCGAATACGCGTCGGTGTTAGCATTGTTTGGCGGGTACGACGACCCGTTGCCCAGCTCTGGAGTCCGTCGCCGTAAGCAATTCCTGCCTAAGTTCCAAGCCATCAAGGAAATTTGTCTGCGGGCCCCAGTTTTTCAAGGTGCGACTGATGAGCCCTTGCCGGCGTTACGTCTTTCTCTTGTAGCGAACGTGGCGGTGTTGACGGAGCCGGTCAGCCTCGTCGGGTCATTTTTCAATGATGTACCCCTGCACGTGTCTCTGCAGAAGCTTTGGTGGAACCCACCACGCCCCCCCATCTCGGAAGACGCCAAGGCTCGGCACAGGAGCCACAGCGAGCACGCCCCAATGGCTAGGTCCGTCTGCCCACGCAACCGCACACCAACTCGCGGAAATGTACCGTGCCTCTCATGGTCGTTTCCAAAAGTCGTCACCGGCGAGCGCGCCGATGGAGACAATAGCAGCGGTGTTCTCGGCAGTGCCACATGAAGCCGTCACCGACACACCGTCGGGCGGACGGAAGCGACATTGTCTATATATCCCTGATGTGGTGATATTTCGAGCGAAGGGCAGCTCCACGCTACTGCTAGATACTGACCTCACAGTGCAAAAAGCGTTGGCGGATACAGGAACCGGTCCGTCGGTTATTACTACAGGCCTCCTGTCGAAATGTCCAAGGGACGCCTGCGTGGTGCGCGACCAGCTGGACAAAGACCCACAGGTGTGCGGGCCCGACGGGCGCACGCTGCGCACGCACGGACACGCGACGGTCACCTTCTCGCTAGCTGGGTTAGCATGCCGGCATCGTTTCCTAGTTACGGAAGGCGCGTCTATGCTGCTGCTCGGCAACGACTTCTCCCAAAGCCGAGATGCTAACATACAGCTTTCGGCGATTGGCCCTTGTTTTATCACTCTGCGTTCTCAGTTGAACGGCGGCGCGGGTCACCATGTGCCTGTTACGACCATTGCATCGGAGGGCGAGAGGCCTACAGCTCTGACCATTCAGCCGGAAGGAATCGTCTCGGATTCCGAGGCGGACGAGCCGTTGCCTCCTTTAGAGAAACCTCTCATGCCGCCGCTGCCTCCCCTCGACTTCGATTCTGACCCGAGAGAACCTATCAGGGTGCTCAATAGTCAAGAGGCCGTGCTCAAGGCACTGCCGGAACCGCCGGGACCGTCTGCACCGCTGATGGAGGGCGAGGTCAAATCGCTACATCACGAGGAGTGCCTCCTGTTTTCAGGAGACCCTGTTCGTATACCATCCTGGCACCAGGCGACGTTTTTGGTGAAATTGCCTATTTCATTGAGTGGCCGTCTAGACGCGGCTATTTTGGTAGACCGACTGCCTAGTCGAGCGGGCGTTGAAAACCCACCGCTGGTCGAGATGCATCTCGAGACGTTAACGGTTGACGGTAAGGTGTATGTCACCGTTTGGAACACCTCTCGCCGCGCCATCACACTGCCAGCCTTTTCGGCTGTTGCTTCCGCGTATATTGAGTTTAAATTACACGAAGCAAAAGTCCCTGGCGGCGACCCTAATGACGCAGTCTCCGCTCTCACTCCCGAGCAGCGAGAGCTGCATGATTCAGTGGTTATTGATCCGGACAAGCAGCTACGCCCAGACCAGCTGGTCCGAGTACGGCAATTACTAGCTAGATGGATCACGGCGTTCGCATTGGACCCTAAGGAGCCGGGGCACACGCACCTTATGGAGGTCGAGTTACCTCTGCTACCGGGCGCATCGACGCATCGGCACGCGCCTAAATGCCTAGGAGACAAAGGCCAAGCTATCGTCGACCAAATGGTGGCAGAGATGGAGGCACGTGGGATCATACGCAAATCCAATTCTGCCTGGGGCTCGCGCGTTGTGCTCGTGTCAAAGAGAGATGGAGCGGTTCATTTTTGCGTTGATTACCGTGATCTCAATGCTAAGCTTCGACTGAGCGACAGCCCCTTACCCCTGACAGCGGAGGCTATTGATCGCCTGTCATCGGGCAACGGATCTCGCGACTCGTTTCTTCTATGTACACTGGACCTTGCTTCCAGCTTTTGGTGCATGCCGGTAAAAGAGGAAGATAAGCATAAAGCCGCTTTTGTCACTCACCAACAGAAGTACGAGTTTAACTACCTACCTTTTGGCGTCCTATCTGGACCATCGTACATTTGCCGCTTGATGGACGCTGTCCTTCAAGGCCTGGCATGGGAGATTTGCATGCCTTATCTGGACGACATTGGTATTTGGTCAAACGGGGTAGGAGACACCCTAGACGAGCGTTTAGAGAAATCGTTTGAGCAGATGCTCCATCGCTTAGATCTTATTCTGGAGCGCCTCATCTGGGCTGGCCTAACCTGCAAAGCCACCAAATGCAAGTTGTTTGCTATCTCCGTGGAGCACCTTGGCCATATCATCTCGCGTCTTGGCCTCGAGATGGCCCCCGGCAAAATCTCTGCAGTGCGTGACACTGACCCGAAATCGATCAATTCGCTAGAGAAGCTGAGGTCGTTTCTCGGTCTGTGCTCTTACTACAGGCGTTTTATCAAAGGCTTTTTGGTGATCGCTACCCCGCTTACGGATCTGACCAAGAAAGACGTGAATGTCGAGGCAGCACTGGCCACGGAGCCATGCCAACACGCGTTGCGTACGCTTATTCTGGCTATTACTTCTGCACCGGTTCTTACGGCGCCCCGAGGGGCCCGCATGTTTATTGTCAAAACCGACGCGGCTAGCAAAAAAGGCCTCGGCGGCGTTCTCAGCCAGCTGGACGACGACGGACACGAACGTGTCGTTGCTTATTACGGTAGGCGACTCAACAGCGCCGAACACAACGACTCGGTCACCGAGATAGAGCTTCTGGCTGCGTTAGAGTCCATTCGTGCTTGGCGCCCATACTTTTGGGGTAGACGGTTCCGTCTGGTAGTCGATCATGCAGCCCTGCGGTGGTTACACACGATGAAAGACACAGTTGAAGGCGGTCCTTCCTCGCGCCTTATGCGGTGGGCTCTCAAACTGGCAGAGTACAATTTCACTGTAGAGCACAAACCAGGAGCTATGCATAAGGACGCGGACGGTATTTCACGTCTAGTGGCACATCTGGAGACCGCCGGGCGCCCAGAGTACTTGGAGGCGGTTCACGCCGTGAACCCCTCCCCAGCAGACTTGAAATCTAGCCGCTCTTCGCGCGCCCGAGTCACCACGGCGCGCTCCTTACAGTCCGCTGAGCGAGCGAATTATCAGACGGGTACCACTCAATCGTCTATCAACAAGGAGTATATGTCGGCCAACGCACCTACGACGGAGGTTATCGCGGAGGCGCAGCCAGCTGACTCTGTTTGTCATGAATTGATCACATTTTTGATGACAGGTCTTCACGACGATGCGATGTCGTCCGAGGACCTCAAACGGCACCACTGGCTATCCAAGCAGGTGTCCCGCTTCGAGATGGTCGACGGCTTACTTTATCGCCGAGTGCCCTCCCAGGCGTACCCACAAGGCAATATTCCTACAGCGCTGCGCCTCTACGTGCCATTGTCTCTGCGCGAGGCATACCTTGTTGCGTTCCACGAACACCTCTGCCATCTGGGCACTAGCCGCATGGCTCAGGTCCTACGGGCTCGGTATTTCTGGCCGGGTCAGTCCCGCGATGTAGCAGAGCATGTGCATAGTTGCCACGAGTGCACGCTTGACAAGCCACCATTTCGACGGCCCGCAGCTCCTAAGGGGCCGACCGTTGGATCTTATCCTTTTGACGTCGTCTTCTGTGACGTGCTGTTCGAGGCTCAAACTATAGACTACGTTAAAGGAGGAGCCGGCTATGACAAACTGCTCGTTTTTATTGACTCTTTGAGCCGTTGGATCGAAGCGGAGCCGTTCAACGGGGATCCGAATTCAGAGCAGGTGTTGCACGTTTTATGTCGTCGGTCATTTGCCGCCACGGCGCCCCGCGCCAACTACGCAGCGACGCAGGCTCCAACTTCGTCAGCGACCTCACATCAACGATTCTGAGGATCACGGGTACCGATTTGCGGCCTACCGAGGCGCATCACCACGAAGGAGTTGGATTGGTAGAGCATGCACAACAGACACTCGTGGGACTGGCGAGAGCCACGGACGAAGGAGGCGGCTACTGGGCCAGCCATCTTCCATTCTACTTGTTGACGATACGCAGCTCTCACAATCGTGTGACGCACTTGTCGCCCTCCGCCATTCTTTATGGTCGGGAGCTACGATTTCCAGCGCAGCTTAGCGACCCTCGCACTACCGCCGAGACAGCAGCGGACGTCTCGCTACCGTCGTCTGTACGCGAGTATGCGTCGAAGCTACAAAACCGTATGAAGGCCGCATGGACCGCAGCACGCGAAGCGACTCTTGCTGCGCAGAGTGATACTGTGGGAGAAACGACTCGCACGAAAGATACTCGTGTTTCTTTTAAGGTCGGTGATCGCGTGTGCCGCCTCCTACCAGGACACGCAAATAAGCTTGAGTACTTTTACTTGGGGCCTTACAGGGTGACCGAAGTGCTGCCTGCCGGGAAGTACGGGCTTACCGATCTCGAAAACCGAATTGTTCGGCATGAGGTTCACGTGTCTAATTTGAAACGTTACTACACGGTTACCGACCTGGTGCCACTACAACCGAACGAATACATTGTGGACTCGCTCATAGATAGACGCGATCTTGGTGTCAAACGTGAATATCGTGTCAAATGGCGGAGGTACCGTTTGGACGAGTCCACATGGGACTCTCGCACGGAGTTGTTGCGGCGCTGCGCAGACTTTGTTTACGCTTACGACGCCAAACCGGTAGCAGCTCGCACGGCGAAGCAAGTTGCTAAGCACGCTAAGCGAGCAGAACCTACCGTGGTGGAGCTGCCAGACGCTACCCGGGATGTCGGACGTTTCTCGCTGAGAAAGCGTGCCCAGGTAGATTACTTGGAGAAACGAGCGGTGGTTAACGCGATATACCACCCGTTAGCAGAAGCCGAAGACCAGGAGACTACCGTCTACGCGCCGTTATCCGCTAATTTTGCTAGAGGAGAGTGGTATTACCGCGATGCCGCCAACCGTATGGGGTCAAGCTGGCCTGCCCGCACGTTTTCGGCAGACGAGCTCGACTCGCCGCCTTTCTCCGAAGCCCGCGCCAAGACGCTGTCTACGGCCGGTCCTGACGCCACTCTTTATGAGGTAGCTGCCTTGCTCCTTAGTCTCGACCCTATTCTAGGTCCAGCTGGGGGGACTCACAATTACTGATCTCTGTATGGCTTGGAGGACAGCCTCCAGCATTTTGATATAACCAGTAATGTCCGCTACATTATTTAGCTAATGCCTGATTAGGGTTAACTATTTATCATTTGGCGTCTGTACGCATCAATATTTGTTATAGGCGCTTTGAGGCCGGGGGAGCACGAACCTCTTAACCCCAACATCCGAGTTACACTACGATTACAAAGTAGCAAGTGGATGCGCCTTAGCGTATTACCCTGCACCCAACACGCGCTGGATGCCAGTTAAGGACTCATCCGGATCCGGAGTTTGTCCCATAACTGATATTGCTTTGAATTATGACAGGCATTGTATCACGCTTATACGTATATGGCCTCGTGCACGAAGCTATACACTTGATATGTGATAATTGTATTTGACTATTGAGCTAATAAATTTCCGAATCTCATTAGATGTATGCTGATATGAGTGGAATAGGCCAAAAGAACACGAGCCTATTTATATTGTATGGCCCCGCATGCTGCGAGGTGGTTACAGATATATTTGGGAGGCGAACCCAGAGATTGAGAAGGGCAAAAAGAACACGGGCCCATTAGATTGAATAGGCGAAAACAACAAGAGCCTAGTGGTAGAGTATTATCAAGCATTCTTTGAGACGTATTCTTATATACGTTTAGAATGGCGATAATACACGAGCCTATTGCTATCGTATGGTTCCGCATGCTACAGAACGTATACAGATATAAGTTTGAATCGTATAGTCTCGCATCCTGCGCGACGTATACTGATATGAGATGACGGGCGACAATAACATGCGCCCATACAAATCTCGCAGTTGGCGAGAAATGTATTAAGATATTAGGCAAAAATAAAAGGCACGCCTCATACATTGAGAATGGCGAAAAGATAGACGCCTGGTACATGCAACCGCCTGCTGCGGAAGTATGCTACCAAATATTAGGCAAACATAAAAGACACGCCTAATGTGTTGAGATATTAGGCAAAAATGAAAGACACGCCTAATACATTGAGAACGGCGAAAATCTAGACGCCTGGTACATGCAACCGCCTGCTGCGGAAGTATACTACCAAATATTAGGCAACAATAAAAGACACGCCTAATATATTCAGCCTCGGACGCGAGGCTGAACCGACTCACCAGTGGAATCCTAACCCAGGGAGCTCGTTAAAATTGATCCGGTAACAAGCTTACTTGCAGAAGGGAATGGGTACCACACAGCTCTGCAGAGCTAGCCCTACGAAAAATCACGGAAAATGTGGAATCCTAGTAGAACGCCCACGTTTCGCGCCTGTCAAGACGAGTGCGGAGCGCTGGTTAATAGACAGGAAATGACTTAGAGTATTATGATAGTATATTTTTATGACTATTTAGTTACTGATCAATATTCCAATTGGTTGATACAACAATATGTTCAAGTTATTATTTTTATTATAATTGGAATCTCGGCAGTATGATGTTACCAGTGCAGGATATTATGACTTACTATACTTGGTGCCGTATTTTATGCTGCTAAATTGGAGTAATTAACCATTTTTGTAGCACGCAGAATAGAATCGGAACTCGTACAATTTTTCGTAGTAGTGATCCGAACACTGGTAGTAGTATATTACGAAGTGGTATTTTGTGCCGGATTATATGCTACTAATGACGTCGAACGCCGCTAGTAGCGTGCAGAATATAATCATGCCACACATACTGCCAGTAGTATATTATGAATTGGTATTTTGTGCCAGATTATATCCTACCAATGGCGTCGAACGCCGCTAGTGGCGTGCAGAATATAATCATGCCACTCATACTGATAGTAGAAAATTATGACTTAGTATTTCTTGCCTCATTATATGCTGCTAATGGCGTCGAACGCCGCTAGTGGCATGCAGAATATGATCAGACAAACATAATAGCTTGTAGTGTTAGTAGTAGCAACTTAGATATTATGTTGTTATGTATTTATTATTTATTTTCGAGCACTCAAGGGTGTAAGACGCACGTATTAGATATATACCTTATAGTAGTAATCTAACGGAGTAGATATTCCGTGATTATGATGACGCTTGGTGACTAGGATATTGCAATTAATATAGTTCATACTATGCTGCGGCTCGATGGTAAAAAACATTTTAATACCAGAATGGTGACAAGACGAATGTATTATTTTGTAGTAGTAATCTGAACACAAAAAATATATAGATGGGATTTTAGATATTGTATTGTTATATGATTGTGGCATATTTCCAACTCGGTATCGAAGACGATAACTAGTGCAGAGATTTACCTCTTATTATATTACTTTATAATATCAATCTAACGGAGTATATAACATAGAAACCAACCTAACCAGAAAAAAGAAAACAGGCCGATCTAAGCCTACACCCAAGGTGGTACACTAGTGTACTCTCTCGACGGAGTCTCGATCTTAGTGGGGGGGTGTCGCATCCACGATATAGCTTGACTTATCCAGGACACTACCTATCGACACGCCGCCTCGAGGTGCTACGACGAGCTCTACTACGTGACCTACGGCTCGAACCTCGACAAGACCTACTACGACAGGTCTTGAGGCTGGACAGCGTGGCTAGGGGCTTAGGGGGCTAGTACATAGATACCGGAGGCCCTTCAGCGTACGGCCGCGCCGACAGTCTGCGTACGGCCGCGCCCACGGCACTCCGACGGCGGCTAGTAGCGACGTAGACGCCTGTACCCCTGTAGTTTCCTTGATAGTTCGTGTCGTCGCTGCAACCTGATATAGTTATCTTAGGTGTTGCGCGCTGTTTAGGCCTATTTAGGCCCGCTGTGTTAGTGAGCGCGGGATTACTTCCCGCCGACGGGGAGGCCGCTGTGTAGCGCGGATTGCATGGGCCCTGGAGTAGATTTGGCCCGGCCGCCTGCCCCGTGCATGGAGGTGGGCTTGCCGGAGCTCTTGATGATTGACCTGGACCTGACTGACGTGGCGCGCGCTGCTGTGAGCTGCGCTGGCCCTTCACCTGGCGGAGCGGCTCGACCTGAGCCTGCCCTTGCTGCTGTTTGCACGACGGCCACGCCGTGCCCTAACACCTACACGCACGAGACGAGCTTGATGCCAGCTCATGACGTATTTCACAATGCTGCGCGCAAGCGTCGGTCGCGTGCAGCCCGCTGCCGCGCCCGCAGACGACGTGGCGGCCGCTCGTCTCGATTAGAACAAGGTGGCGCGTCACGAGGCTGATGCTGCGCGCAGGCGTCGGGCTCGCGTGCAGCTGATGCCACTGCCACACGCTCAAATGTGTGTGAAGTAGTCTGTGTGTGCCACTGCCGAGCCTACAGACGACGCGGCGGCCGCACTTGACGAGCAGAAGAAAGTGGCGAGTCGTGAGGCTGATGCTGCGTGCTGCGCGCAGGAGTCGGTCGCGTGCAGCTGATGCCACTGCCACGCTCAGATGTGTGTGGAGTGGTCTGTGTGCGGCACGATGTGTGATGTGGGTTGGCCAAGCGGCGGCACATGTGCTGTGTCTGGTAGCTCCAGAGATGTCCGGGGACCCAGCCTTCGGTGTCAGTATGGTTCATTTGCATTATATATATAATTAGATCTATATATATGTGTGTATATATACATACATACATACATATATATATAAATATATATATATATATATATATATATATATATATATATATATATGTATATGTATACATATATATATATATACATATATATATATATATACATATATAGATCTATGTGTATAAAGATCTATATAGTAGCTCGCTCGGACGCTCGTTGCTCCCCCTGTGGTATCTGCCAGCCCTGACTAAATTTCACAGGCCACTTTTAAAAAAATTTGCATTGTTCACAGCAGTTGAAAAAATGTCGTCTAATATGTCTTCGGGCCAGTACCAGTTTACGTCGCTAAACGCCGCTACCTGCCGGCGGCCCGTAGCTATGACTGCTCGCTCCACAGAACCACCAGTTGAGCCGCTGCCGCGGCGCCTTGGAGCGGCGGTCGTCGGTGTTGTAGGAGGGCCGCGCGATATGGATATGGCGTGCTGAGCTGGGCAGAGCACCTGCCCGAGCCATGCCAAGCTGTGCATTTGCGCTCAGAGTTGAAGTGAGAACCTTCGAGGGTCGGTCTTGACATGTTGCCGCTTGTGGCCCGCGCAGGTGGCCTCACGGCACGACATGCTCCTCTTCGACGAGCCCGCCTGGGGTCCACCAGAGGCACCCTCCGCAGAGTTCCTGCAGTACCTGCACAAAATCCTGGAGCCCAACGTGCCATTGGCGACTTCTCCTATCTCATCGGCTTCGATCATCCCTGCTCGATTCGGGCATGGTCACCTCCACGTGCTCGCCGCGCTGCTCGTCCACAAGGGCAGCAAGGGCAAGAACCCGGCGTTGACCACGCACTTTGGCGACGTCGGCGCGCGCGACAGAGGGGTGGCGCTGCAGGGGGCTGCTGTACCACCTCCTCGGCGGGGAGGCGACTAGCCTCGAGGCGCCTAAGAGCTGGAAAGCGATCACGTCCAGCAAGCGCCTGCTGTCTCGCGTCGAGGTGAGCGTGGCGGCTGCGGCGAAGGAGTACGCGCAGACTGCGGCCCAGCTGCGCAAGCTGTGCTCTCCGGGTGCGGAGCCCAGTGCCCGTGCGCAGCTCGGCTGGCAAATGGTGCAGGAGGCCGCCGTGACCGAGCTCAAGCTGCTCGGCGCCGGCTGGTTCGCTCCGCCAGTGGTCAAGCAGCCCAAGCGGGTGAGCGCGCCGGTCGCCGCGGCGAGCATGTCGCCCGAGGGGCGCATTTGGCAGCTCACCAAGGAGCTGCGCGCAAAGCGCGCGCACTCTGATGAGATGCGCATCGAGCTCGAGACGTTGCAGCGCGAGCTGAAGCGCGCTCTTCGCCGCGAGGAGTGCGGGGCGGCGGCCGTAGTCGCGGAGGGCGCGTGGGTCGAGCTGCAGATCAAGATGATGGCGCAGGAGCACGAGGTGCGCCGCCCGCCCAAACGCGAAAGCAGAGCCCTCTCCTCCCCTTCTGCTCACCCCTCCGTCCCACCCCTCCCACGCAGGACGAGACGCGCGCGCTTCGCGCCGAGTACGGCTCCAAGGCGCGCGAGACGACGAAAACGCACAAGGCGGCCGAGACCGAGTGGCAGCACAAGGTCAACCGCGAGAAGAGCGCGGGCGTGTTCAAGCTGC